>Ga0214173_100243_pt1 | contig 8927 bp, 9 predicted proteins | sample TroBogEpilimnion_34_FD_153011 | JGI IMG/M metagenome (GOLD analysis project Ga0214173, IMG submission 153011) | Freshwater microbial communities from Trout Bog Lake, WI - 25JUL2007 epilimnion | ecosystem: Environmental > Aquatic > Freshwater > Lake > Epilimnion/Euphotic zone | place: Trout Bog... | reverse complement strand
ACTAGCTAAAATAAGGGTTGGGGCTAAAATTGGATTTATTAACTGATTGAAAGCCAAAGTTTTGACATTTCCGGATGAATCAATCCAAGTTACCCAAATGACTAATGCCGTTAGATCAATCGTCACATTGATGTTTTTTGCTGAATTACCTGAATAAGTTGTAGCACTAGAAACACTTAAAGCGCTCGAAACCGTACTAATTTGGATGGTTGTCCCAGTAGCGTTATAGGCTAGATATAGGTTTCCGTTATAAACCACACCATCAAAAGTCCCGGTTGAGGCGCCGCTATAAACTGTAGAAATATCTTGTGCCGTTCTTGGGCTATTCGGAGTCCATTGAGAAATGGCTATAAATTGAAGATGGTTAGTCGCAGATACAAGGCTATCAAATACAACAATAAAATACGGAGCGAGATAGAATACTCGGGGCGCATAAATTGTGGTTCCTATTCCTACAATCGCAGTTGGTAGGGTTACAACTTGCTCAGTGGCTTGATCTAAAATGATGTATTTATAGGTTAGCGTTCCATTGTTGTTTTCAGTGTAAACCGTACACACCAAACCGTTACTTGAAACCGCGCTATCCGCATATTGCTGGTTGAGGTTATTCCTGAGGATAGAGCTAGACGCCAAATTCATAGGCGTCATAGTTCCCTTGGTTGTCCAAGTTTGAGACGCGGAGCTATAAGAGCTTAAATTGCTACCGATAGCCGTTAGCCCACCGTTGTAGGTTGTCAAAAATCCAGCGGTTGGATCGGGGACGGTTGTTAGCGTGTTAAACCCGTTCCGCTTTTGAAGCTGTCCCAATTTTGTGAAAATGCTGTTTTGAAGCGATAGGAAATTCCCGATTTGAACCCGCCAGGGATCGGTCTTTGTATCCAGTCCTTTTGCAAAGCTGATGTCAATCGGTTGTTTCTGAAGCATTATTTCACCACATTCACAATTCGAGAGTTATCTTCTAAAGCCTCAAACCCATGGGGATCATTGGCCTCAAAATCAACCACATTTCCGGCCTCGATAATTTGTTCCCAGCCATTACCAAACGCCCTTAATTTGCCTTTAGCCACAACCGTAAAATGATTGTTGTCGTCGCCATGAACATGAATGGGAAGAGTGTCACCGACCTTTTCAAAGTCGTATATGACTAAACTAACCTTTCCGACATTCATGTATTTGCTAAGCAACAACTTTAGCCCCTCCGTTTGAAGGGGTTATTGGGCTTGGTGCTGGTTTTACTGGGATAGGCTGAATGGATGATCCGTCGTAATAAAATTGATCGGCAATCACTGAATCATCGCAATCAATCCAGAACAAAGGTAAAGCAATCTCAAAAGATTGATCGGCTACTTGAGCCACCCTTTGACCCAATAAAGTTCCATCGTATTTATAAACAAGTTCTTTAGGAGAAATAAGTGCTTTTTTCATAGATCACCATTCGATTAATACTACACCCGAAATTCCTACACCTGGATTTGCCGGACTTCCAGCGCCCCCGCTGCCATAAGCGCCAATTCCTGATGCAGACTGACCGTTTTGAATTGGACCGCCCCCCCAAAAAGATGAGCCGCCCATGGGATTAGTTTGTATATTGATTTCGCACGGTGCTCCATAACCATCCACCGAACCACCGGCACCACCGGATAACCCTAATGATCCAGAAACTCCACTTCCAACATATCCGTCTCCTCCTCTGCCACCAGGACCATAACTAAAAGACGCGCTTGATCCAGTACTTCCCCCTGTCGCGCTGACATAGCTACCAAAAGATGATGTTCCCCCACTGGTTCGAGGTGAGGCTGTGTTTGCAACGGTAACAGTCACTGTAGAACCAATCGTTAATCCTGTAATGTATGCAATTTGAGTTCCCCCGGCTCCACCACCCGCGGAATATCCTCCTCCACCGGCACCTGTACAAGTAACTTTTATTGTAGATGCAGGAATTGTAAAAGTATAAGTTCCAGCTCCATAGCTAACGCAATTTGTTAATCCACCACCAATCATTGTTTTAACTTGAGTTACCGTTAAATCAATCGGCGTGGCGGCTGATCCGGTGTTATTGCCCTTGATTGTGTTAGCCGGCATTACGGCAAGGTTTGGGTTTGCTACCGTGTTAGCGGCAATGTTTGAGCTAGTAATTCCACCCGATACCGCAACCGAGGCGGTCATATTACCTGATGAATCAATAGCTACAAAGGATTGAGCGCCTGGTAAGGCTGGAAGAGTAACCGTGTAATTGCTTGCAAGCGTAGGCGCTGAAAGCGTAATTCCATATGACCCAGAACTACTATTTCTTAAAATGATGTTTCTACCGTCAATGCTACCCGCAACCCCGGTAGCAGATTGAAACACATAAGTTGAAGAAACTGAATTGAATGAAACTGAAGCCGTACCGGAAGGCAATCCAGAAATAGACCCGGCTCCAGAATTCACATTCCCGTTATTTGTGATTTGAACCTTATGCCCTACGGCATCATTCCAATAAAGCTCTCCGTTTGAACCTACAGAATAAGAGCAGTTTAGATCAGACCCACCCGACAAAACGCCTGATTGCGCCACATATCTAACCGACCGCAAGTTAGTCGCGTTGTTTGCATTAAAAGGAAGGTCGATATTGATATTAAGCCCGGTGGGATTGATTTGGACGCCTGATCCGGGAGAATGGTTGTGACCGTCAAGAATGCTCAAGTCCTGATTGATTTCCGTGGCCCATGCTGGTCCGTATTCAGTTCCGACCCCTGGGAGAGTCAAAGTCATGTTAGGCGTTGTGGTCGTAGCCATTAGTAAACCCCTATTGATACCGTGACCGCCGCTGAGCTAGTCAGGGTTAGCGTTTTATCATTAAATGCAGCACTTTTGTAAATCGTGGCCGGCCCTTGAATATCTACCAAAAACCAGCCCTGTTGAACCTTGCCTAACAGATGGTTAACAACATTAACCCCGTTTACAAGCTTTATGTTTGAAAGAATAGAAACCCCGTTTAAAGGGTTGGCAAGCATAGGGTTAAGCGTACTCGACCACTTCGTGAGCATTTGTTCATATGGAAGTTGGGTTGATAAAAGCGCCATCACCAGCCCCCGTTTGAACCGCTCATGCCGCTACCCGATCCACCACCATAAACCGAGTCTTTACGAGTGTTAGAAATCGTATCGGGTTGGCCTTGATCGCGGTTGGATGCAGATTGTTCAATTCTAGTCTTCAAAAACAAGATTTCAGCATCAAGCTTTGAGGTGTCTGAGCCTTCTTCCTTATCGAGCGCATATTTGGCCGCTCTTACGATCGGATACCTAAGCCAGCCCGAAACCCCGAGAGTTGTTAGGTCAGCGTCCTGGAGCAAAGCAGGAAGGCGCGGAGCGTACCACATTCTAATAGTTTGATTGCCGGCCGGAACCGGGATCATGTTGATCTTATTTCCCATGACCCGATAACGCATATTGTAAACGCCGTAAATCGTGGATGTGGAGTTAGGATAGATGAATTGATTTCGATCAATCCAGTCATATCGGTTAAGAGTCACCCAGGATGGCGTTACCGTCGAAGAGTTAACCTGCAAATCCATTCCCGAAAGTTTATAAAAAGCTGAAGCAGGAGTCCCAGAACTGCCCCCATAAGTACCGCCCAGATAATTGCTAACCCCGTTAGGAAGGTCATATTGAAACTGGCTTCCGTTCGTAGGAATGTAAACAGGCGCCGCAATCCCATAGTCCTCATATGTCGTAATTAGAATGTCGTAGAGCTCATACATGGCTAGCCTGATAAAGGCATTCCATTCTGAAGCTGTTACAAAATTAGAATTAACCCGGTCAGCCGTTTGTTGAGCGCGGAGTCTAAGCTCTCCAAGCGACATTTCGGAAGGTGGGGCGGCTACCATAGAAACAATGGTAGAATAAACGCTAGTGCCCGATCCATTGACCGCAGCCACTTGATAATAAAATTGAATGCCGACCCCAGGATAACTAATCAAATAGGAGTTAATGGTCGAGGTGGCTAGATTAGTAAAGTTAACGCCATCGGTACTACTTTGAATCTGATAAGAGGTCGCGTTTAAAACCCCATTCCAGGTAAGTAGAATGTTTCCGTCTGCTTGTTGCGCTAATAAGTTTTGAGGCGCTGAAGGAATTGCCATGTATCCTCACAATTTAAGGGGCCACGGCGTTAATAGCCCGTGACCCCAACCTATTACGATCTTTCTTTACAGACCGTCTACAGTAACGCTTGATCCATCAAAGCGGAAAGTCATGCTTACAACTGAGTTGTTGCTTGGAGCAGTAGGAATCAAAACAGTGTTGCTTGAGCTAGTTGAGGACAGAAACTGAACAATCATTTGAGCGCCATTGTATTGAGCAATGTTTGAATTGTTCAGCATCAGGTTTGAATCACCAGCTACTGAATATGAGTCAATCTGATTTGCGCCAGGAATACCCACGGTTCCAGTTCCAGTAATTGAACCATTGATTGCAGCTACAAAAGAAGCTCCAACCGCTGGAGTAAACCCTACAGGGAAACCAGCAACTACCCAATTTGCAGCGGTAGTATTTCCGAGGGAGGTGATTTGATACACATTCCCTTTAGTCAGGCTGGTTGTGCCGGTGCTGGTAGCTGGAGCAATAACGCCCACAAAACCGCCGATATATTTGTTGAAGTTGTTAGCGAACTGAACCACTGCGAAACCAGCTTGAGGATTAGGATTTCCTGATCCAGCAAGGGGTGCAGAAGTGTTCATGAAAACATTAGAAACATATCCGTTAGATTTCAGGGACCGAATTCCAAGCCCGTTGCCGTTAGTGGAATCGACGATAAAATTGAGGTTAACATCGATCGGTTTTGCAATGTTGGTGTAATAATGTTGGCCGTTAATACCAAACCCGCGAGGTACTGACATAGTTCATTCCTTTATAGTCGAGAATTTCTCTCGGAGCGGCCTCGACCCACCTAGCCCCGCAGTACGCATTTAAAATGCCTCAACTAGGTCGGGAATGTAACAAAAAAGCCCCCCAGGCAGAACCTGAGGGGCTAAATTCAAACTAATTAGGCAGAAAGAGCGACCTGCATATTATAGCCGGGAGCTGAACAGATCACATTACCGTAGTAAGCGATCCGAATTTCAAGCGCATCGGCGTTTCCGACCCGCAAGCCTTCCAAGCCTTCCATACCGTATGTAAGGATGTGAGGAGCTTTTCCGAGGGTACGGAGCTTCCAGGTGTCAGTAGTCAAGCACCAAGCAGTCTGGGGCTGACAAGAACGGTCAGCAACGACTGGGATTTTGCCATAAGCAGAATGGAAGTGAATAGCTTCAAAAGCTACTTCAACTTCATCATGCTCAAGCATGACATATTGAACTTTCGCTCCAAGTTCATTGATCAGGGTCGCATAGGACGCAAAATCAATGATGATAAGATCGAAAGACGCGCCTTCGCGGTTTCCGTAAGCAAGCGCCTGGGTCAATCCTTCGGAGATTGTCAGGTTAGTTGCTGAATAGCGAAGTCCTGCAAGACGGGTAGGGTCTGCTGACCTGTTTACTCCCCAGAAGTTATCAGAGGAAGAAGGGTCAGAAGCTGGTACCCATGCAGCAAGCCCGGACAAACCGAGCAAGCCAGCGATGGTGGAAGCACCAGCGGAGCCAACATCCCCGAGAACTTGCAGGAAGTTACCGGCTGCGAAAGTTGATCCGTTACCTTGAACTACAGTAGCAGTGATCGCGCCAGTTCCGCGGTTAACAGAAGTCACTTGAACTGCATCAATAGCGCCAGAGTAAGTCAAAGCAGCGCCACCGTCAGTCAGAGAATTCTGAAGGGTCATTCCAACTTCAAACTGAACAACGGTTTGAGAGTTAGCCAGGGAGAATGACAGGGCTGATCCAACAAGGCTTGGAGCTGGGGAGCTTGCGATGTTACCGCGTGAAGAGGTACCGCCAGCGAAAAGCTCGAAAGCCATGTTGTTACTCAGGTTGCGAAAACCGTTATCAAGGGTGCGGGAAGCTTCATCAACGAAGGCGCCAGCGTTTGACTTGGTTTGCTCCATGAGGAGGTTGGTGATGGTAACAAGCTGATAATCCTGAACCGCGTACACGAAGTAAGAGATTACAGAAGAAGCAGTTTGCTGGTTTTGGGCGTTCGCAAAAGTGTGCGCCCGACCTTGAGGGTTCCCGTATTCCAAAGGAACCGGAATAAATTTACCGGCAAATCCGTCTGGAGATTCGTTCTTTGGAATCATGGCAAGCCATGGGTTTTTTGCGTACACGATATTCTTCATGTAGTCTTTATCGTCTACATAAAGTTCCTTCAGAGCAGCAATCTGGTTGCTACTATTTGCATATACTGGAGAGATAGACATGATCTAATCCCTTTCTATTTCCTCCCGTAAAAAGCAGCTAGTGCCCTTTCCCGAGGGGAAGATGGTCGAGTGGCGCCATCACGCGACGTAATAGTCCGCATAGTCCGAACCTGATTATTTTGTAATTGTTGAGGTTGTCGCTGCGGCTCGGTAGGGACTAGCCTACTCTGTACTTTTTTGTACTTTGTGAATGCTAGGGAATCCTTTAGGAGCTCTTCCTCAACTAACCTTAGAGCTTCATCGGTTTCTAGGACTTCTCCCGTAACCTTGAAATTCTCTTCAATTAGTCGCAGAACTTCTGGGACTTTTCCCATTTCACGAACCAATTCGAAATCATCATTTTGAGCAATTAAACTTTCAGCCTCTTTTTTGATTTCAAAAATGACTTGCTGCCTTGCAACTTCATCGCGTTCGGCTTGTTGTTTTGTTTGATTTTCGAGGCTTTGCTTGAGTGCCTCTAGTTCTGCCTGTAGCTTGAGCATTGCAGGGGTTTGCTCATTCTGTTGAGATAGAATGGACTCCGTAAGTTGGTCGTAAGTAACACCCTCTTCCTGGAGTACGCTCAGCGGATCAGATTTGAGCCGGCTTCTGAAATCTGAATCAGTTTTAGTATTCTGATCCTGACTTAGCGCCTGTTCTCTGGCCTGAATCTCCCTTTCCTTTTCTGCAAGGGCGCGTTGCTTTCGAGCAATCGCAGCAATCTGAGGGCTAATCGGCTTGATTTCTTCAGGAGCCGGGCTAGCCTGTTCACTATTGTCGGAAATGTTACTTTCAGCCACGGGCACCGGGGCTTGCGGGGGGACATCCCGAAAGGTTGTGGCGTTAGTTTTCATCTTAATGGACCGCATATCGGGTGCGGGAGCCTGGGCTTTAGGTGTTTCTTGGCCTTTAGGGGCTGGGGTTTGACCATTGGCTATGGCTGTGGCCCTAGCTACTCTGTCTGCTGGGGCTGCGGCTCCTGGGGCTGGGGCTGATCCGACGGGGGCGCCTGTAGATGTGGCAATAGGTGTAATTTTCATTGTATCTCCTTAAAAGTTAGCTGATTCCCATGATTTCTTTAGGAATTGTTTAATTTTCTGCAAAAGCGTTTGTTTTGTCTCTTCTTTATAATAACTCTCAATGGGTCTTTCTGTCCCTCCGAGTGATTTAAAAAACTCTAACCGTCTAGCCTTAGCCAAAATAGGATCAAGCTTATTAACGCCCCTAATCTTCCCTTGATCTAGCTCAATTCGTTGTTCTTCCTCAAAGGCTTTAATCCGTGCCAGGCGTTCGGTTTCGCGTTTGTCTCGTAGCTCATCAATCATTCTAAGCTTTGAGCGCTCAAGCTCGATATTGAAAACAGGAGTTACTTTAAACTCAGAATAGTCAGGCTTTTTGTAAACTTCTTCTGAAGCCTTCCAATAGTCGAAGTCTTTAATCATGCGGATTGAGGTACCCCTACCGCGTTAGGCACCAGCGGAGAAGTTGGCAGAGGCGCTGCATTGGCTTGAGGGGCTGGACCTGGTGCCGGTTGTGGCGGCATGGCGGCCTGTTGCAAAGCTTGGATTTGACTAAAAAAGTTCCTAAGCAACTGCGCTTTATGTTCTTCAAGATTAGCCGCTACATACAGATTGTAGTATTGGACCGTCAATTCTGTGGCGAGGGTCAAATCCATGAAAACATCAGGCGGCGTCCATTTGCCTTCCTCGACAATCTCATCAAGGATTTTAAAGATTCGCTCCTCTGAAGCATTAGAAAGCTTCTCGTTTTGTTCGAGGTCTGGATAGTTCATGAGCCTACGGCCTTCTTTAAGGCTAATCATGCCGGCTTGAACCATTTCGGTGACCTTGGCAACCCGACCCGCTGGGTCGCGGGGAAGGCTCGATTGATTGAAACACTGAATAACAAACGGGTCCTGAAGGAAGGACATTTTAGGAAGATTGATTTCTTTGGTGCCATCCTTATTAGGATAGACGGTCTGATACTTACCTTCCCGTTTCGCTATATCAATCGCCTTATCAGTAATGAGATAAGCCAGATCAATAAAAGCGTTATCATACTTCCGAGACAGTTCAGCAAATCGGTCAGTTGATAGGTCATCGAATCTCCTGATTGCTTCCCCGGAGTTAAGCCCCTGAGGCTTCTGGGAGGCCGCCACCATTGAGCTAACACCACACTGTTGATAGCCGTAGCTGATAAGCTTATCGCGTTCAGCGTAGAGCTCAGGAGCGTTACATGGGGCGACTTCATAGGAAGGCTTGGTGCCTGAATAGGTAATAATGACGCCAATCTCATTATTGTGAGCGGCCTTCATGACCTTTGAGGACTGTTCTTGAAAGATTCGAGGCACCCCGACTAGGGTGATAGCTCTAGCAATCGTGTAAAGGATGCGGTTAAGGGTTAATTGGGTACCAAATAGCTGAGTAGCCAATCCCTGACCGAAAAACCCTAAGAACGGATCAGAATAGTTCATGAACACGAATGGGAACTTTTCTTTTTCCCATGGTTCATCAAATATCACGCCGTTAATGGTTGCGATGGTGTGCCGCCCATCCTTAGCACCAGGAGCAGAAGGCAGTTTCCAGCCCTCAACAACCATAACCTGATCCGCTACCGTC
>Ga0214173_100241_pt1 | contig 8953 bp, 17 predicted proteins | sample TroBogEpilimnion_34_FD_153011 | JGI IMG/M metagenome (GOLD analysis project Ga0214173, IMG submission 153011) | Freshwater microbial communities from Trout Bog Lake, WI - 25JUL2007 epilimnion | ecosystem: Environmental > Aquatic > Freshwater > Lake > Epilimnion/Euphotic zone | place: Trout Bog... | reverse complement strand
TTCATCATATCAATATCAAACGATTGTCTGATGATGAACATCCAATCAATGATGTAGATTTCTTTTTAGAAACAGCACAGTTCGTGCAATTTTGTGAATTTTTCAAACAAGTAGGATAATTATGGCAACGAAAAAAGTGAAAATAAATGAGAATTTCTCTCTTCGATATAATAGTCGTGAGGAAGACTCTGGTGATACAGTAATGGATTTGGATATCAATTTTGATAACCCAAGCGAGGAAGTTTTAGTTGCAAGACTTAACACATGGCTAGTAGCAATTGGTCGTGATAATTTATCAGTAAAAGGAAATGTATAATGCCTACAGTAACAAGTGATAGTCCTATCTGTGCAATTTCATTAGCGAATGCTTCTTCTCCCGATGGTGCAGCAGAGTTGGTTAAAGACCCAGAGTTTGCTCAATATCTTCGTGAATATTTGACTGAAGCAAAGATTGCCGTAACATTTACAAAGAAAGATGGAACTTCTCGTCGTCTATTGTGTACAAAGATGAGCGATGTTATTCCTACTGACAAACAACCAAAGGGTGCTGGTAAAACACCAACTGGCGATGCCGTTGCTGCTTTTGATTTAGAGAAGCAAGAGTGGCGTTCTTTTAACACCTCTAACATTACTCGTATTGAATGGAAAGTCTAACATGACGCAAAGTATTTCTAGCCCAACCGATCGTGCCAAAATCAAAAAGATGCTTGGTGAAATCTCAGGTTCAATGACACGCATGGAAGCAGAGCGTGATTTAATTCGCGAGACAATCAAGACTATGTCTGATGAGTTCCAACTGCCAAAGAAAACTCTAAGTCGTATGGCTAAAGTATATCATAAGCAAAACTACACACAAGAAGTAGCGGAGCATGAAGAGTTTGAAGATTTGTATCAACTGATTGTTCAGGAGAAAGCATAATGGCTGATGGAATAAAAGTATTTCTCATTGCTTTAGTTGTTGTGCTACTAATAATTGGTAGTCCGTTACTAACAATCTGGTCATTAAATACTCTGTTTCCATCTCTTGCGATTCCAACAAATTTGGATACATGGTTGGCAACAATCGTTTTGAGTGGAATTTTGTCTGGTGGATTCTTTAGCACATCGAGTAAAAAATAATGCTTGACATTAAATCAATAATAGGGTATAATTATTCTATTATTGAGGAGAAATCTTATGGCTACATCAGCTAAAAACAAGCAAATCGTTGCAAAGGCAGAACGCATGGTAAAGGGTTCTGAGGTAACACTCAGTCCCGATACCTATCAGCGTGACTTATTGTTGGCATTGAATTACTACAACGCCAACCATGATGACAAAGAAAAGAAAAAGTGGTTGTTGCACTACATCAACAAAACTGACAAGAAACTTGCTGTTCAACTGAACAAACTTGATGAGAGTTTGTTTCGTCACGCAGGTATCCTTGCTCGTCTAATTGAAACAGGTTCTGTTCTCGAGGAGAAAGAAAGCAATTATCTTTCAAACAAACTTGAAGAACTCAAGAATGCTATTCCCAAACCAGTAGTTGTTGCCGAGAAAAAAGCTGAGCCAAATCCCAACACAATTCAAGAGCGTATGCTTGAGAAAGCACGAGAAATGGCTGGCGAGTTTGAGGGTATGATTGATGAGTTTGTCAAAGAAGACAAAACATTCGATCCTGCGAAAACACTACAACAGTATCAAATCAGTGGACCAGTTGCGAAACTGATTGCTCCATTGTTTGATAAACAAATTGCTGAACTTGAAGAAGTTCTAGAGGGCAACGATGAACAGCTTAACGAAGGCTACAGTCATCTCAAGAAAACGAAGATTAAGAAACTCCTTGCTTTGTACCAGTCAATCAAAGAAGCATGTGGGTTACAGGTTCAAGTCGCAAAAGCAACTCGAGCACCTAGAAAGCGTAAAGAGAAACCAGCTGGTAAGTTGGTCGAGAAAATGAAATTCATGAAAGAGTTTCCTGACTTTTCAATCAAGTCTGTTATTGCTACAAGTATTATCAACAGTAACGAACTGTGGGTTTATAATACAAAGTACAAGAAACTACAGGTGTATCGTGCCATGGATGATGCAGGTTTATCCGTCAAGGGTACTACCATCATTGGTTATGATCCATCAAACTCAGGTGGTAAAACCCTGCGTAAGCCAGAGTTGGTTAAAGACTACCAAGAAATGGGTAAGCGTCCATTGAACTCTGCGTATAAAGCATTGACTACCAAAGAAGCTGCTGTGAATGGTCGTGTGAATGAAGAATGTATTCTACTGAAGGTATTTTAATATGATTTTAATTGACTATTCACAAGTGTCTCTAGCCAACATCCTCTCTTTCAAGAAGGAGTTGATGTCTGGTGATGAGAAACAGACTACCGATTTGATTCGCCATGCGACTCTCTCAACAATAAAATCCTACAAGAAAAAGTATGGTAAAGACTACGGAGATGTAGTTATTTGTTGTGATGGTCGTAACTACTGGCGTCGTCAATACTTTGAACACTACAAGGCAAGTCGTAAGAAAGCACGAGATGCTTCTGAATTAGACTGGGGTTTGATTTTTGACACGCTGAGTAAGATTCGTGATGAGATTGCTCAAAACTTTCCCTACAAAGTTATGCACCTTGAACAGTGCGAAGCTGACGACATCATTGCAGTTCTTACACAACAGACTCAAGAGTTTGGGTTCAGTGAGAATGTTATGATTGTCTCAAGCGACAAAGACTTTAAACAACTTCACAAGTTCAACAATGTGAAACAGTACAGTCCACTGTTGCGTAAGATGATCACAGCCAAGAAATCTGAGATCCATGAGAACTACATTACTCATGTGGTTAAGGGTGATACAGGCGATGGCATTCCAAACATTCTTAGCAAGGATAATTGTTTCGTAACAGGCGATAGACAAACTCCAGTGTCAGCTAAACGATTGGCTGAATTCATGGAGAAGGGTATTGATGCTTGTCGCAATGATGAGGAGAAACGCAATTGGCAACGCAATCAAATTCTAGTAAATTTTGATTACATTCCTGACGACATCAAGAAAGTCATCCTTGATACTTACCTAAGTATTAAACCAAAAGGCGACAAGATGGCTATCATGAATTATCTGATTGCCAACAGATGTCGATTACTATTAGACGAGATTGAGGAGTTTTAATATGGCACAGCCAATTACTAAGATTTTAGAAAAGATTAACGAAGATCCAAAAAATCTTCAGCAGTATCGTGGTCAGGTAGCAGCTATTCAGATGATCATGGAATATGCTTACATGAAGGAAAAGAAATTTGAGTTGCCAGATGGAGCACCTCCCTTCAAACCTGCAGCTGAACCACTGGGCATGACACCCATAAATCTGTATGCAGAGATGCGCAGGTTTTATGTGTTTTGCCGCAAAGACCTGAAACAGATTCAACGAGAGCAGATGTTTGTGGGACTTTTAGAAGGCATCCACGGAGACGAGGTAGCCCTTATGCTCGCTGTAAAGGATCAGAAACTCAACAAACTCTATCCAAAACTCACCAAAAAGTGGGCTGAGGATAATGGTTTCATCCCAAAACCAGAGCCCAAAGTCGCCAAAAAAGACGCTGTAAAGGCGAAATAAGTCCTTTTTGACCCTCCTGTAGCCCAAAATAACCCTACTTTTAGTAGGGTTTTTCATCATTTCGCTTTACTTTAATTCACAAATATGGTATAATTATTATATGGAATTGAGAAAAGGAACTAAAATGTTGAAAAATGCTAAGTTGGCTTCTGTTGGTGATGTGATTCGTGGCTATGATTTTAAACCTATGGTTGGTCGTAACGACTGCTACGCTGAAGGTACTGTTGAATCAATTAGCAACGAAATGGGTTACATGGCTTACAAAATTACTTGTACGACAGATGTGTTTGATGGTAAGAAACAACCAAAGGGTAAACATTCTCGTGTTGGTAAAATTGTGTTTGTTCCCTTCGAAGTAAGTTTCATGGAATATGATGGTCGTATTTTAAACTTGAGTAAGTAAGGAGTTATTATGGCTGCGATGAAAGAGTTGTGGGAAAATATCAATTACCTTCTTGACAAGTACAGAGGTCCAGTAAACTGGAAATCTTGTCAAGAAATCGCTGACGAACTGGGTTGTCCAGTTGACTGGGTAAATGAAATTGTTGAAGAAAGATGGAATGAAAGAGTTTATGGGAACAGTTGAGAAGGAAATCCTGTTAATCGCACAGGAAGAATGCGCAGAAGTTACGCAAGCGATCAGTAAAGTTTTTAGATTTGGGTTTGGTTCAGTACACAATGGAGTAAACAACCGAGAGCATCTTGAAGAAGAGATCGGTGATCTTATGTGTATGATTGACTTGATGATTGATAATGGTATCGTCAGTGAGTCAGCTGTAATGACAGCAAAGAATGAGAAGCTGAATAAGCTGTTGACATGGTCTAAGATTTTCAAGGAAGAAGTATGATCAAAGGGTTTATCAACAACGATTGGGATCGTGAGAATTTGAATTTTCTCTTGAATACCAAAGGCGATGACTTTACAGAATTTTGGGCACAGTCTGATGAAGACGACAAAAAGTATGCTCAAGAATTGATGGATGCATATGCTCGCGAACTTCAGTTGAAGTCTGAGTTGTTGGAAATTGAATCAAGGTTAGATAACCTTACGGATGCAAAGGTTATTTTGGAGAAATTTGATTTAAAATAAAATTGAAGGTATAATTATGACTGATGAGCAATTGATGGAGTTGTCGAAGGATATAGATAATGTTCTTATCCAGTTGGCAACCAAATATGAAACACCAGCCCTACTCTTGTCGGCAGTAATGCTAGCAAGAATCGTGTTGTTGTGTGATGAATGTGGTGCCAGCGAAGATATTCGTAAGTTGCTTACGACTGTTTCTGAAACACCATTGGGTAAACAACTTGAGGTGATGCATTGAAACAGAAATGGGTAGATGCCTTTATGGATACAGCTGAGCGATTTTCTCAGTTGTCTTCAGCAGTAAGATTGAAGGTTGGTGCGGTAGTTGTTAAAGACAATAGGATTATTTCTATTGGATACAATGGAACACCAGCTGGTTGGGATAACTGTTGTGAAGAAGTTGTTCAGTTGTCTGATGATACTGTTACAACAAAAACAAAGGATGAGGTAATTCATGCTGAAGCGAATGCAGTTGCGAAACTTGCTCGTGATGGTGAAAGTGGTAGTGGTGCTGATTTATTTTGCACTCATGCTCCTTGTGTACAATGCGCAAAGATCATCTATGGTGCTGGAATCAGTAGCGTGTACTATCGCGAGTCCTATCGTGACAATGACGGAATTGATTTTTTGCAAAAATGTAAAATAAATGTGAAAAAAGTTTGACATTTATTCAAAAGTAAGATAGAATTGATATAAATAAACAAAAGGACTGAGAAGTTCTTATCAACAAAGGAAATAATTTCAATGAGCAATTTAAGATCCATACAAATGCAGAAGCATTTACCACTTAATAGTGGATGGACATGCTCACGCCCAGAGTTTACATCAGCGATTGGTTATGATTCGAGGGGTTTAAGAAAGTAGATTAGACTACAGTTTATTTTCTTAAACCCTCGAAGATGAAAGTCCCGAGGGTTTTTTGTTTATGGAGTGCCATAAACATTATGTTCTTTAAAAATTTGTGTAGTTTCTGTTGCCTCATGGTGAAGTGGTATCACAACGGATTTTGATTCCGTCGTTCTTGGTTCGATTCCAAGTGGGGCTGCCAAATAAATGCAGGTATAACTCAACTGGTAGAGTAACTGGCTTTTAACCAGTAAGTTCCGAGTTCGAGTCTCGGTGCCTGTACCAAAGATTTCTTTGGGGTGTCTATAGTGTAGTGGTAGCACCCAACTCTGTGAAAGTTGTAGTACGAGATCGATACTCGTTAGACACCCCAAAGAAATTTTATAGTGATATAGCAAAGTGGTAATGCGCTTGCTTCATACGCAAGTTATCGGTGGTTCGAATCCACCTATCACTACCAGTTTTCGGAGATGATGCTCTAATGGTAGGGCAGCGGACTGTAAATCCGTGGCTTCGGCAAGTAGGTTCGATTCCTACCATCTCCACCAAGTTTGGCTCGTTAATATAATGGTCATTATGCCTGCCTGTCTAGCAGGACACAGGGGTTCGATTCCCCTACGAGTCGCCAAGTTTATGTCCTGGGAATCCACGCAGAGTTCGCAACTCTGGGCAGTGAGCAAGTGAAACTCTTGCGAGGACACCATATTATATACCGAGGTAGCTCAGTTGGTAGAGCACCTGTCTGAAGAACAGGGTGTGGTCAGTTCGATTCTGACTCTCGGTACCAATGCCCCATTAGTTCAATGGATGAGAATATCTTGCTACGAACGAGAAGGTGGTGGTTCGATTCCATCATGGGGTGCCAAGTTTATGGAAGTGTGGCAGAGTCTGGTTTATTGCACCTGTCTTGAAAACAGACGAGTAGAAATGCTCCGTGAGTTCGAATCTCACCGCTTCCGCCAATATTATGCCTGCGTAGCTGAGGGGATTAGCACTGTCTTGATAAGGCAGCGACATTGGTTCGATTCCAATCGTAGGTACCAATGCCCTGCTGGACAAATTGGTAAAGTCATCTCTCTCAAAAGGAGAAGTTCTCCCTGTTCGAATCAGGGGCAGGGTACCAAAAGTTATTATGCCGAGATGATGGAATTGGTATACATGTTAGTCTTAGAAACTAAATCTTGTGGGTTCGAGTCCCACTCTCGGCACCAAATGAAAGAAGTAATATGTGGAAAGTAATAGATGATGAAGGTTATGTTAGAGGTAAAACTAAAGACCTCAACATAGCAATGGAAATGGCTAAACTGATTGACGAATTCGTAATCATCACTGATGGTACTACAGAAATCGTTGGTCGGTTCGGAGCCGATGAAATTAAGAATGGTTTGACACCAGACGGAAATGAGTACAGCTGGGTCAAACGAAGAATGCTTCGTTAATTTAATGGTAGAATGCCCTCCTTACAAGTGGGATACGGAAGTTCGATTCTTTCACGAAGCACCATAAGTATTAGTATGCGGAATTAGTTTAATGGTAAAACGCAACTTTGCCAAAGTTGGGTCACCAGTTCGATTCTGGTATTCCGCTCCAGTTTTATTCCGAAGTAGCACAGCGGTAGTTGCACCTGACTGTTAATCAGGGTGTCGGTGGTTCGATCCCACCCTTCGGAGCCAGTTTTATCGGAGTATAGCGCAGTCTGGTAGCGCATCTGGTTTGGGACCAGAGGGTCGCAGGTTCGAATCCTGCTACTCCGACCAATTTGGGGGATTAGTGATAATGGGAGCACATGTGCTTTGCAAGCATGAAGTGGGAGTTCGATCCTCCCATCCTCCACCAAAAGTTTTTGCCCTATTAGTTAAATGGTAGAACACCTGTTTTGTAATCAGGGGATGGCAGTTCGATTCTGTCATGGGGCACCAAGTTATCGCGGATTAGAGAAAAGGTATCTCAGAAGTCTCATACGCTTCAGTTGGTGGTTCGAGTCCATCATCCGCAACCAAATATCTCTCTGGTGTAGTGGCAGCATACGAGTCTCCAAAACTCTTGGTCGGGGTTCGATTCCCTGGGGGGATGCCAAACAATGAAAGGATTACTATGTCTCAAAAAGAAACAATAGAAAAAGCATATGGTCACATACCAAAAGAAATTAGCAATCCTTTCAGTATATTTGATTGGATGCCTGAGATGCGTGGTGTGAGATATTACATCGCAAAACTTAGGAGAGTGGGCAGGATGGTAATGCAGCAGTTTGCTAAACTGTAGATTCGAAAGGGTCAAAGGGTTCGACTCCCTTACTCTCCGCCAAATACATCCCGATCGTATAGTGGAAAATACAGGAGTCTTCTAAACTCTAAACGCAGGTTCGATTCCTGCTCGGGGTACCAAAAAGCATAAGAAGAAAATTTCACAAGGTTTAATGCGAGTGTAACCGAATTGGTATAGGTACTTGACTTAAAATCAAGGTTCTGAGGGTTCGAGTCCCTCCACTCGCACCAATTGGGCTTATAGCATAAAGGTAGTGCTGTCAACTCATAATTGATAAGGTGATGGTTCGATCCCATCTGAGCCCACCATTAAATAGTAGAAAGAGAAAAAGGAAATGATATGAATGTACTAGCATTAGATTCATCTGGTTTGCCAAGAGCATGGGTAAACTTTGATGATGCTATCACTTACCATGCTAAAGACCAAGTCGTTTGGTCTCTTGGTGAAACTGTCGCGACATATCGTGGTGGTTACAGAAATGATGGCACACAATCAATGTTAGAAACTAAATCAATCATTGCTGTTCGTGGAACTGTATCTCTTGAAAAGGTAGGTAAAGTTGTTCTAACAAACAAAACATTGTTTGGTCGTGATAGACATATGTGTGCTTACTGCGGAGATGTTCATGGTTCAGGTCATCTATCAAGAGACCATATTCATCCAGTATCAAAGGGTGGAACAAATACATGGATGAATGTTGTTACTGCTTGCTTGAAGTGCAATGCTAAGAAAGGTAACAAATCTTTAGAGAAAGCAAACATGGAATTGTTATACATTCCATATGAACCAAACCACTATGAGAAAATGATTTTAGAGAATAGAAATATTCTTGCCGATCAAATGGAATATTTGTTAGCAGGTGTTCCTAAGCATAGTAGAGTGAGACTTATGTAGGTGTGCGCTGAATGGCTAGGCAGCAGATTGCAAATCTGAATAATGCAGGTTCGAGTCCTGTCACCTACTCCAAAATAACCCTACACTTCGCAAGGGATTGCAAGGTAGGGTTTGACATTTAATAGTAACAAGCGTATAATTACTATATTGAATTGAAAATCAGATGGGTTGCCAACACCAGTAGGTATACACAAGAACAGATTCCTCGACGGAGGTGAAGGTAGTGTATACATGAAAGATGGAAACGAAGTCGCATAGACGGATACGG
>Ga0214173_100240_pt1 | contig 8998 bp, 12 predicted proteins | sample TroBogEpilimnion_34_FD_153011 | JGI IMG/M metagenome (GOLD analysis project Ga0214173, IMG submission 153011) | Freshwater microbial communities from Trout Bog Lake, WI - 25JUL2007 epilimnion | ecosystem: Environmental > Aquatic > Freshwater > Lake > Epilimnion/Euphotic zone | place: Trout Bog... | reverse complement strand
CCCATACCCCACACAAAAAACTTGACAGCCTATCTCACACACATCATCACCCCGTATCGAATCTTAAGACTGATCTGATACAATATTAGAATGAGAGCCCCCACACAAGAAACAGAAGAGATAGAAACTCCTGAAGAATGGTTTGATCGCAAGTACCCTAACTGCTCTTGCTTCAGGTGTGATAAGAAGCTGAACAGTCAGACCGTCGTAGAATGTCAGCATGAGGATGGATGCGAGACCTGGTACTGTAGCGACTGTCATGAGGAGGGAACACACGACTGCCCCCTGATCGATGAGGATGAGGAAGAGGCACCTCATAAGCCTAAGGTTATCTGGACCTGTCATATGTGCGACATGTATGACTTTGAGTACAACGAGTTCCACCTCGATGAAGACGGGATAGCAATCTGTGAGCAGTGCTTCAGGAAGCACTATCCTACCGCTGCCGCTTTGCTGGACGCAGATGAAGATAAATAAAACTTTCTCCGGCATGGATAGATGGAAGAGCCTCCACCCTATCACATCACGTATTATCAGAAGAACAGAGAACAGATGATAGCGAACGCTTTACGATATCGTACCCTGTACCCTGAGAGAGTCAAGGCAAATCAACAATCCTATTATCAACGCGTCCTGAAAGCCAGGAGAGCCTTTGAACGTAAGCTTCGACAAATCGAAGAAGACAGATATCCTCCAAAGCCAAAAGAACCAAAGCCTGAAAAACCAAAAAGAACAAAACGTTTTGTTGGCGAAGTCAAGAAGGTCACGAAGCAACTCAAAGCCTTCCCGGATATCAGCACAGTCGCAGAGGTCTGTGTCCCTGCTCCCTCTTCCGGCTTGGTGGAAATGAAACCCGGTGTTACTTTGGATTGGAATAATCTATGAACAGGGTATAATGACATGGGGTCAGCACTTTGTCCTGAACGCGTCCCGCTGTTGCCCACGATCCATAAGGAGCGCACATGTGATCACTGCTTTCTCCAAAGATCTGGTCAAGCGTATCGATATGATTCCTTTTGGTCCGCCGCAGGTTCAACACTTCGGTTCCGGCAACAAAGCAGGATATACCCTGGTCCAGCTGATTGAAACATCCAACATCGTCGCTCACTTCGTAGAAGAGACAGATGATATGTACCTGGATGTCTTCAGCTGTAAAGAGTTCAACCCCGATACGGTAAAGACCATAGTTGCCAGTTATTTTCAGCCACGTGCTCTATCGTGTCAGGTTCTTCATCGTCAGGCTCCTCCTCTTCCGTATCAGGATCGTCCGTCAATTGCGGGCTTCTATCCCCTGGAGGGGGAGTCACTCCCCTATTCGCCCGGCAAGCTTCAATAAGACGTTCCTTGAGATCCCGGATCTTCGCATCCTTCTCTGACACCATCAACTCATATTTCTCTTCGCACTTGTCCAGATCCACACGCAGATCCTTGATTGTATTAGACAGCTTCTCACGCTGAGGCACTGTCTTAGTCAACTCCACTAACAACGGACGGAAGATATCATTCCATTCATCAAACACCTCCAGCTCTTCGCCTTCTTCTAAATCCGCGTTGTTGGACTCCGCCATATCCCGCATACGTTTCTCCATTTCTTCCAGCTTCAACGCCAACAGAGCCTTGTCCTTCTTGGCTTTCTCTAACATAGAATCTGGATCAATCACGGGCTTCTTCTGCTCTGCCCTGATATTGTTCAGCGTTCTTGGAAGATCGATGTTGCTACTGACAGTCAGTTCAACTTGATCCTCAAAGCCATGCCTCTTGAACAAGTTGAAGATCTCACTGCTTGTCATCGTCTCATGACCGCGAACGATTCTCTCCCCTACAATCCTGGATCGCTTCTGAACTGGCTTACACCTGTGCTGACGAACCATCGCTGGTCGTACTGCCTGAGAGAGACCCGTCAGTTTGACCCACGACGCACAAGACAAACAGAACCCATGAGCGTAGGCATCCTTCTTGTCTTTCTTGATGTACAGGGTTTCGGTGAGCTTCTCCATCTTGCCCTCCTCATCCTCATACAGAAGAGACACTGGACCCTTGGCGATTGGATGTTTATGATTCACATGAGAGCGAAGATGATCGGTTCTTCCTTCTTTGGCTTTGTAGGGGCAGAATGGACAATAGAACAACATGGTACCTACCTAGGGGGTGGCTTTATGGTTGGTAAACTTTTGGGTAATTAGATGCCGAAAAAAGGGCTAGGGGGAGGGGAGGTCCGGCTGGCAGCCTTTTTGGCTAGCTAATTACCCAAGGGATTACCAATTTGTTCAGGGGAGAGGGGGTTGATCGATGTTTATAAAATGGATGGATCCGATAGAATGGGGGTTGTTTGGATTTGTTGTTCTGCTGGGCGACCCACGATGATTTGTCAGAAGACACTCCGGATGTTACACCAGTCCGGGTTCATCGGTTCTCTGTTTGTCATTGTCCCTCACGATGAAGTGGCGGCTTACAGTCTGGCTCTTGCCGATGCTCCGATCTCTTGTATCCTCCAAGGGGCGACCCGGGGACTTGTCAATCAACGGAAACATGCCCGGACGTTGTTCCCTCCCGGACAAGAGATGGTCTTCATTGATGACGATGTGTCAGCTCTCAAGATGAAGGTCGGGGGTCAGTTCATCAAAATCGGGTCCATCGATAACATCGTGGACTATGCCTTCGAATGGCTGTCTTCTACAGACTCTCTGATGTGGGGAGTCTACCCTGTCGCGAACGGACTGTTTATGAAGGAACGGTTGGCGATCGGAAACTGTTACGTGGTCGGGGCATTCTATGGAATCATCAACGACGCCAGACTTCAGGAGCCGGATGTCGATGAGTGCGAGGATTATTTTCGGCAGCTCAGGGAGCAAGAACAAGGTCGCCCTCCGCTGCGCTTCGAATGCTTCGGAGTGGAAACGCGCTATTTCAAAAATCCGGGTGGGTTACAAACACTCCGGAACCCGGACTCCCGGCTCTCTACGATTCTGACACTGGTGGATAACTACCCCTCTATGGTGAAGTGGAAGGAGAGAAAGGGCGGGATCCCGGACTTGAAGTTCCTACAGAAACCTCTATACAAGCCGCTCTTGATGGCTGCCCCCGACGTGTCAGGCGACCAATCCATTCCCGTGGTTGCGCCTGTCGGACAATCCGAACCACATGACCTTTCCGGTCCACTACCACAATAGAATCATCGTACGGGTCTTCGATCAACAGACCGTCCGGCTCCTGTCGGCAGGTCACTAGATAGCGGGGCAAGAACTTGGTGGGGAAGACGATTCTGTAGAACACCAAACAAAACCGACGACCTTGGAAGGGGGCGGTCCAATGGAGCTGATTGGCTCCGTCAAAGAGGTATCCGCGATGTCGCGTATCCAGGGCAAGGGTCCCCCCTTGACCCCCCTCAATACATAACTCTCCGCCGGTGAAATCTCCGAAACACACGGTGTAAGAATGACCTTCGTTGCCTTTGTCTCTGTGAGGGGCGGAAGGATAACTGTCATTGACCGTGATGCCATCCCAGGGGACGGGAACATGCTCCGAAGCAAAGTCCAGGAGAAGCTGCCAGAGACGGGGACGCATCCAGGTGTTCCTGGAGAGATGAGGACGGTAGCTCCAGCGCCGGATCATTCCGAAGGCTTGACTCCGACCCTTTCCGGCTTGGATGCGATCGTGATTGACTGGAATGATCTCCCGGGTCAACTCTGTAAGAAGCGGCTGGAACACCGAAGGGTCCAACTCTTTGACTAGGGTCGCGGACATCTACTCTTCCGCTGGATAATAATTATCTCATTAGAGTATAGAATGAACCATAGCAACGCCACTCTGGCTATGTCCTCCTTCGATCGAACATCTGGGGTTGCTAATCAAAACTCCAGCACAGTTCAGCCTTACAATAACTTCCGTGTACAAACTCAGGGAGGTCCTATTATCCAAGGTCAGATCGCTAAGATTCGTGTCGGAGAGATCATGTTCCCCTATGCTATTCCAACGCTGGTGAAAACAAAGAACACTTCTTTCTCAATCGCTGTTACGCAGATTGTCTTTGGTGGAGGGGGAACTACAGTCTCTATTAACAACTGCGGACCTGGTCCTGTAAATGTAACACTGAGCCAAGGTTTCTACACTGGCGCAGAACTTGCGGCAGCGGTTCAGGCACAACTGAACACTGTGTTAGCAGGAATCGCGATCCCTATTCCAGCGAATACCTTCACAGTCCAATATGATCCTATCTCCGCTTCTTTGATCTGGCAGAACACACAGGTCTATGATGGTACCGATGGCGTGAGCAACTATATCTTAGAGTTCTACGCTGGTTTACCCGAACAAGGTGGATCTGCTCCAAACTTCTCACAACCCAGTCTTCTATGGACCATGGGACTACGCGATCTGTTTGCCAAGTATCCCCCTACAGGATCCGCACCTAAGTTATGGAATTCTTCAAAAACCTATGTTCTTGGTGATCTTGTCCGATATCCTTCTCCGCTTAGCACGGCTCACACCTATCAAGCAGTGTTCCCTCAGGGACCTACGCTGAACCCTCCAGCACCAGGTGTACCCCCTGGAACAGTCGCGGGTCAATGGATCGATCTCGGTGTTATCCGTTATCTTCCTTCTACAACGGGAGCTATCTGCCTTGTGCCTGTCGGCTATCCAAACACGAATGGTGTCACAGCGAACCCGTTGATCCCTGTGTTCCAGACTGGCTACGCAACTCCGGCGATCAACTGCTCTACCTACACGGGTCTCTACACACAATACATCGATCTCTGTAGCCCTACCCTCTGCCAGGCTCAGAGTGTTCGTGACGGTAACAGCAATCAGTTCAGTGTTCATCGCGACTTGATCTGCCGCTTGTATATCACCAATGAAGTGTCTCTATTTCAGACAGACCCTACCGGAACGCGCCCCTTCGTAATCCACAGACAGTTCAAAAATGCCAAGGTGATCAAGTGGTCCGTGGATCGCTCCATCGATGCGATTGATATCCAGTTGTATGATCAGTACGGAAATCCAGTCCCCCCACTGATCGGATATATCCCCACAGCCGCAAACAATCCTAACAATCTAACAGCTTCAAATATCCTCCAGGGTCAGCCTTGTGACTTCTCATTGACCTTCTTGGTGGACGAACAGGATACACCTCTGGTATCTCAGTCTGAGAACGTCGGGTATCGCTATTAAGGCTTCTTACCTGAGATCTCAAACTCCGTACATGGATCGGGCTTCCAGTTTGCCGGAAGAGGCGGGGCATATTCAGTATAGTTCTCCGTACCATACCATCCACATCGCCAGACCCAGTAACGGTGTCGGATCCCCTTTTCATGTTCGTACTTGCGACTGACCGCATATTCTTTTCCGCAGCCGCACACCTTTCGTTCGCTTGAGTTGGAGAGCATCGTACCTATCACACTTTGCGATATGTACAATGTCAACTTTTGCTATTTTACGTCACAACTTTTTGGACCATAGGGGGTACCACACGCTTAGAAGACGAACTCGGCTGAGCCCCTGGACGCCATCCAGCTACAGTTCAGTACGTACTCTACGTGGCATACATAGGTCTGTCCGGGTACAGGCATGTTACCTGTAAGGTTAAGTACGCTGTTCATCACTGGGACACCGTGGACTAAAGCGACCTCCTGACTGTTACCGATGGTGTAGGGCTGAGCCAGATCGATCTCTACCCAGGTGGAGGCGACGGGGGTGGCTGTGAAGGCTGGAGGGGCAGTGGAGGCGAGCTGTGAGGCAGTCACGGAGGGAGGTGTTCGGCGACGGATCACGTTGGTCAACAAGTAGCTGCCGGACTGAGAATCCAAATAGATCAAACCGTTGATGGCGAAACGGATAGAGGCTGGAGGGTAATAGATTGCGTTGTTCTTGACGGACCCGGAGACATCCGCAGGGTTGGTGAACCAGACACGCAGCTTCTTGAGATCACCTGCCTTACAACCAGTCAAAGAGAGTGAGAAGCTACCATCACCTGCTCCAGCCGTGAAAGGGAACTGTACCTCCTCCTGGGTCCAGCCTTCCACCAGAGGGATGGTGAGGGCGTGCTTGGACATATCAAAGCGTCGGGCGATCAAGTCCCCGGCATCCTGCATTGTCACCTGAGTGAAGTTCACTGTTCCACTGGACAAGGCTGAGGGGACAGGGTCCGCACCAGCTACTGCGGAGATGACCTGAGTGAAGTCATTTAGGTCTATTTGTAATTGAACGGGAGCCGTTAAAACGTCACTCGGGAATGGTAGAGCACCACCGGAGAGTGCTGGAGAGCTGTGAGGGAGGCGGAGGTAGATGTAAGCGGTTCGCTTCACTGGATCTGCCCAGTCCGCAGCACTGGTGATGGCTTGACCACCCAAGAACAAGAGCTGTTGCTTCTTACCGGAGTCTTCGCACAGAGAAAGTGCTTGGATCAAGTTCTGAGCACCAGTAATGTAATAGAGTTGTGAACTTCCATATCTGTATCCTATGCGCCTTATGAGGTTGTAGCCCCAGCCTAAAGGAACCGCCAGACCGACACCGCCACCACCGGAAGGTTGGGGGAGCTGAACCGTCACGATCACCTCTGCGAGACCCTCATTGGGGTTGAAGGTCACCGTGCTGGAGGAGTTGGAGCTCAAGGACTGGAGACCCTGGAAGAAACGATTGTCCTCCACAGTGGCGTGGCATTGCTTGAGGGAGTTCTCCTTTCCAGCGTAGAAGGTGTCGATACATTCTCCGGGGCGGATGGATTGCTGGACATTGAGGGCGATCTCAGATTGCATCTTATACCAGGGGTGAAGGTTTTGTTTCTTGATTGATTTAATAATCGCTGTCTACGATAGAAAGAATGCCTCACAAATCTGGACACTCCGTTCATGAACCCAAGGTTTCTATGGCATCCGTTCAAGAAGGAGCCCCCAAGCGACATTCCCCCTACGGAGGCAAGGCTGCCAAACATGGATCCAAGGCAACCCACGTCCGGGGCGATGAGGTCCGTTCATCCGTCCACATGGCTCCTGCCCCTAAACCCGCCGGGTTCTCTTCCAAGCCTCACGGTCAAGCCGCCAAGCACGGTCAGGCTCCGGGTGCTACCTCCCTTCCAGGCAGCCTGGGGATCATCGAACATCCTCAGAAGGGACGCGATCACAACCTCGGAATCCCGGGCATAATCTCCTCCACTTCTTTGGGACCCGAACAGAGAAGCCGCCTAGTCTCTGGCATCATCGAATCACCCATGGCGGGTCATGCGGTCTCCGGTCCTGTCCACACCATCATGGGTCACGATTCCACAGCCTACAATGAAGGCATGATCCACATCCGTGGGTCGCACTTTAAATAAACTTGACAGGCTTTTTTTCGCCAGTGTCGGGTGAGTACGATGGAAGACCAAATAAGACAAGTCAAAGCTTTAGGGATTTACGAAGCACGTAACAAGGAAGATACCTTCGTTCTTACGTGGATCGATCTGGGGGATAAGTTTGCGGTGATAGTTCATGACCAATGTCATCATCCGAATTGTAATTGCGGAGTGAAAGTTCAGCTGGGTGACACTCAATATGACTGCGGGAATATGGAGGATTATGACACATGGATCCGACCCTTCGCGCAGATCTTCTTGATGCCGTCCGTTGAGCGTCAATTAAAAAACAAACGGGTCACGCCAGGAATGACTTGGCTTACGAGGGCAAAGTCCCCGGAGTTCCGGTTCAACTGGGAATTCACAGTCATGAAAAAGTCCAAGAAAGAAATGATGCTTGTCCTTCAGTCCAAGTTCAACCCCGCCTACGTTCAGCAGCATACAAAGCCCTCATCTGTGCCTCAGCCCGAGCCTTCGATAGCGGTTCCTTAGAGAAATAGACGGCGCGACCGGGCTGATCCTTTTTGACTTTCCATCCTCCTTTGACTTCCACGACCTTGTATGGCATAGTTACTGGGGGTACCGAAAAAACTTGACAGCCCCTTTTTACCCCGTCACAGGTAAGTACCGACAAGTTAAAAGATAACCTTGTTAAACACGATGAGCTCAGTAGAAACAACCGCCATAACTGTACAAAAGAAAACATGCCCTGAATGTGGTAAGAAGATCATACATTTGGCACATCATATAAGACGTAATCATACAAAGCCCAAGGTCGTAGAATCTATTCCAGACCCTGTAATCGAACTTGAAATTTCAGCGCCTCCTACACCTGCTTTATCAACCCCTCCTCCCTCTCCCCCTCCCTTGACTCCTACACCTCCTCCTCCAGCCCCTATCATCAAACCGACTTTCGCAACCGTAGCCGCGACGAACAGTGATACACCCACTCCTCCTCCCCCTGCTTCTGCGTTCACCGTTGTCACTTACAAACCTAAGAAGCCCGCCTCCCCCACGCTCCCTTACACCAGGGTAATGGATGAGAAACGAGTAGTCAGGAACGTGCTCAAACCTCATTACACAGCGATGAAAGGTAGAAAGACCGAATGGAACCTCTTGACCCAGTTGTGGAATATCGACCCGGATCTCTTCCAGATCTCCAAACAACACTCCACACCTTCCAACCCTGACAGCCGCATCACTATTACGATATACAAAGACCAAACCCACATGAAGTACAGCCAGTACCACCTCTACTTGAATCCAGCCGCCTTCGGTCAGGTGCTCTACATAGACGGAAATGACTGTGGTGAATCTTACAAGCTCATAGACTTTCGCGCCTAAAAAAGGTGACGGGGTTACGTCACAGTTTTGCCCTGTACGATGTCAGAATACAGAAGTGAATCACTGGAAGAATGGTGCGAAGATGTCTTCATTGAAGAATATGAAGAAGAAGACGAAGAACGACGAAAGGAGCTACAGAACATCATACAGGATACACATATCGCTTCTCTGAAGGGGTACGTCTACGGTGTTGTTGCCCAAGCCGTGTCCATTGATTATGAACCACGATCCTGTATGCGTACCGCCATCACAAGTTCAATCAACTATGAGAAACTCAAGGCTTCGTTGAAGTATTGGTTTTCCAACAATGTCTGTGAGTGTTGCGGGATG
>Ga0214173_100232_pt1 | contig 9082 bp, 13 predicted proteins | sample TroBogEpilimnion_34_FD_153011 | JGI IMG/M metagenome (GOLD analysis project Ga0214173, IMG submission 153011) | Freshwater microbial communities from Trout Bog Lake, WI - 25JUL2007 epilimnion | ecosystem: Environmental > Aquatic > Freshwater > Lake > Epilimnion/Euphotic zone | place: Trout Bog... | reverse complement strand
CAGGTAGTAGATTTTGGTCTACTGTTTTGGCTGGATTAGCCATAGCTATCCTTTAATTAACCAACTAGCCAGTTTGTACCATTAGAAACAACAGGAACTGGATTAGAACCACCACCAGCAGCCGTTGCTAAAAAAGTAGTTGTTGTGCAATCTGTAATAAATCCTCTTGCTCCAGCACCAGCAGTTGATGCAGACCCTAATCCACTATAAGTAGTGGCAGGAGTTTTAGCTGGGTTACTCCAAGACACAGCAGCACTAGGCCCATTTGAAGTTAAAACTTGACCAGCAGTACCAAAATTAGTCCAATTATTTGCAGTTGTACCACTAATAGACCAAGCACCAGTAGGAGTAATATTTAATGGAGAAGTATTGTTGTCATAACACCAAATTCCTATGTAATTAGTATTTGGTATTCCAAAACCAATATTTTGCCCACCAAATGCCCAATGATTATTTCCACTTTGAGAAAATACAATTTGACTTGAGCCAATAGTATTTGTAGAAGAATTTGTTTTGGCATCAATAATTAAACTTGTACTTAAATTGTCAGTATTTGAGCTTAATATTAAATTAGCTCCAGAAGCTCTAGAAATAGTTAAAGTGTTAGAAGATGGATTGAAATATACACCTGGAGAATCTACATAAAGCGTTGATGCAGTACCAGAACTAATGTTGGTTAATGCTAAGTTATAGTTTGTATTGCTACTTGTATCATTGGTAACGTTAATAGTTCCTGTAACACCACCAGCAATTCGTTGCCATACACCGGTGTTGCTAAAGATTACCCAATCACCTACGTTCCATGTAGAAATGCCATTTAATGAAGTAGAGCCAGCAACACTAACAATATAGTAATAGCCAGCAGTACCAACACTAGAAACTAATGTAGGAGTGTTTGTAGAAGCATTCCAAGTCCCTTGGTACGATAAAGCTGAAAAAGTATTGATACTTGTTGTGGCTCTTAACATAATTACATTCCTTCACCTGGAGTTACCTCAAACGCATTAGGTGCGCTTGCAATAAACCAGCAATTCGGTGGCAAACAAAAGGTTTCAATAGAATTAGGCAACATTCCAACAGTATATTGTGCAGGAGTACCTGCTACTGGAGTAATTGAAACTGGAGTTACTGCAGCATTGTTAGGCTCTTGTGGGGCCCAGCTAATATAAGCTGCAGTTGACAACAGATTTCTAATTCTGTATGAACTAGGATATACGTTATTAGAAGTATTCACCTGAACTGCTGAGTTACTTACAACAACTGTAGCTCCTTGCGGAGTAAATGTACTGTTATAAGACATTATTTAACTCCTTAAACTACGTTAGTAGGAATCGGACTATCTTCGCAAGTTGAAACTTTAATCAACAAAGTACCAGCAGTTTGAGTAGCTGAAGAACCAGTAGAGTTTACTAGGCGAACAGTTACTTGATTTGCTGTGTTAGTAAAAGCATTTCCAATAGAAATACCAGTAACTAAAGCAGCATCAAATTGTGCTTGCACAAAGTCATTAGGCTGAACACCAGGAACAGAGATAGTTACATCGGCTGTTGTACCTGAAATAGTTGTTGATGGAAGCGTTACTTGAACGATAGATTGGGCAATAATATTGCCACGACAAACAGTAGTCTTAGACATAATTTTTCCTTTAAGTAAGGTATTTCAATTATAGGTTAAATAAGAAAAAAAGCCACGCTTTTTGGGCATGGCCTTCTTCCTTTACTTCAGTTCGCCTTAGTAAGGGCCAGAGCTTAAATCGTAGCCGTAAATATATACGTCAACAGTCGCAGTAGCGAAAGCTGTAGAAATATTTACATATACAGTTTGTGCTGTCTGAGCTGTATTAGGATTTGAAGCTGCTGAAATAGTTACATAAGATGGAGTAGTTTGACCGGTCAAAGCTGCTGCTGTCAAAATACTTGTTGTGCCACCTTTATTAACTGCTGTGTAAACACCTAAGTTAACAGAAGCTACAGATTGTGTTGCTCCGTTGTTGTTTGCGTTAGCAACAACTACAGAAACAGGAACATAAAGTGCGCTATTGTTAATTTGAACAGCAAAGTCTGCTGCTGCTGCGGTAGATACACCTTTTAACACACCTAAAACACGCAAAGCCTGTTGGCTATTGAGGTTCGATGGGTGGGTGGTACTTGTTACTGCTGGGCCTGGATTTGCCATGATTTTATTCCTTAAATTTAGTTAAAAAGCAGGGGTTTTACCCCCTGCGATTATTACGCTGCTACTCGGCAAGCCAACTCTGGGTAGAGTGGGGCCCAGCCGTATAGTACGTCTACACGAGTTGGAATTGAGTCATTGTTAATGGTGTATTGACGAACTACACGCATTGATAGACCAATTTCCTTGTCGGAAGCACGACCAGCGAAATGAACACCTTCAGGCAACTCAAGGTCAGCCATAGCCATTGTGAACGCATTGCGGTGCATTACGATGTTTTGTGGAGAAACGATTCCGTTACCACTTGCATTGTATTGTGATGCAAAGAATGTCACAGCAGCAGTTGCTGATGGGCTAGGGATGCTTACGTTTTGGAACTGACCGCCAGAGATAACTGCTGGAGATACTGTTACAGAAACAGAAGAACCGGAAGCCACAGAAACAGCCTGTTTAACTACGAATGAACGTAGTTTGTTTGTGCCGTAAGCTTGACGATTTTGTGGGTTAACTGCATACACACCAGCGATTTGGAATGTATCACCAGCGTTCAAGTTGATTGTGCCTGTATTAGCAGCAGTCAAAGTGATTGTGGATTGTGAAGCCCAACCAGAGGTCAAGAAACCAGTAGCAGTTGTAGTAGCTACAGAAGCAGTAACAGTAGAGCTAGAGAAGTTACCAAAAGTTTGTGACACGATGTTTTGGTCAAGCTTCCAGTTCATACCGCCAGAGTCACGACCCATCAAGCCTTTTGTATATTGACTAGAAATCGCTTCTGTTGGTACAAACAAGCCCTTCAAGCTGTCAACAATAGTTGCAGATGTAAATGGCTCAACGATACAGCTTCTACGGCCATCACGTGGTGCGCCTTCAGAGTCAAGATACGCTTGTGCTGACAAGTAAGTGTATAGACCTGTTGGAGGAGTACCTGCAGTACCAACGATGTTAGCTGTGTTCAAAGCTGCTGTAGTTGTACCATCAAAGTCGATTTTGTTGGCAATAGCTGCAACTGCTGGCTTTAGGATGCGGTCAGAGAACATATCCAAAGACAAAGCTAAGTCTTGAGTTGTGAACTGAGTGTCAACGTGGAACTGGGTGCTCAAAGTTACAGGAACTGAAGTTTCGTTCAAGTCCTCAACGTTTAAAGCTGGGCCAGTTGTACCGATGAAACGACCAGGTCTGCGAACGTTAACTGTTGCGCCAATTTTTGCGCCAACAACGGCAAATTGGTCATCATAGTTGCGGTCTACTTCTGATGTAAAGGTTAATTCGTTTTCGAGAACCATTAAGGCCTCGTTAGTAATCTTACTAATGGTAAGTAAGGTATTTGCCATGATTTATTGCTCCAAAAAAATTAGGTTTATCTGACTTTTCCAGCCTGTCTTGCAGCTTTCCATTGAGCATAAGTGCCATGAAATTCACCATTGGTGTCAATCATTACATCTTTGCCAACTTTGCCACCGCTTAACGGCTTGATTGGTTCAGGTGCTTTACTACTTGAAACATTTTTCTTCTCAGCTTTGGGGGTATCCTTAGCTTCAAATTGCGCTTCTAACTTGCCTAACTGTTTAAGAGCCTTAGCAACTGGCATTTCTGTCAGTTCCTTTGCAAAGTCCTCATTTGTAGCTAAGTGGTATAGGAGTTGTGGGCCTACATCACTATCAATAATGGAATCACGAATAGGGTCACTAATGACTATGTCCGATGATTTCACCATCCTATCAAAATCAGGCAAGTTTTCTTTCGCTTTTGCAATCTTCTCACTCCAAGCCTTTGTCAGCTTTTCCTGAGCTTCTTGCGCTTTGCGACTAGCTTCTTGCTCATCCCTTTGCTTTAAAGCATTTTCCGCACTCCATTCCGCTAATGCTTCTGCATATTCAAAAGCATCATTAAACTGGCTTGCTTGGGGTTTATCACTAGACACAACCCTTTGGGGTTCTTGTCTTGTAACATTCCCTGCTTCATAACTCTTTAGACGTTCCTCTAGTTCACGAGCTTTGGCTTCAGCTTCCTGAGCCCTTTTCGTTACTTTATCGAACCGCTTATTAAGCTTGTCACCACGCTTCTGTTCCTTAGCATCTTCCTTTGCTTCCGGTTCACTCTGCGCCTCGACCTGTTCTGGCTCTGAATCTTCCTTTACAGATTCAGCCTCAGTAGGCTCTTGGTCAGCTAAACCTAATCTTTCTGCATAAAAGGTTGCTGCGTTGCTACTATCTACTACGTTTGCTGCTTCTCTTACAACTTCTTGCTCGGCCATGATTTCTCAAGCTCCAATTTAAGTTAAAAATACTACTAAAAATAATTCTTGTCTATTTTTCTTTTGATGCTTTTTTAGCTTCTTTCATCAATAGTTTTTGTTCTTTCAGTTGCTCTTTGTCCATACCTTTGAATGGATTAGGCTGCTCTGGCTCATATTTCTTACCAGCTCTGCGAGCCATTTCCTTCATTTTCCATTCTGTTACGTTTGCACCTGTAATTGTTGGCATCATTTTCTCCGATTAAATACCACGTTCAATTGCTTCATCTAAAGCTGCTCTTTCAGACTTAACATCCATATTCGCTAATAATAACGCTAATTGCGCTTTCATTTGCTCAATTTCTTTCTGTGTTTCAGTCTTAATCACAGTATCTTGGGCTTGGGTAGCAGTTCTAATATGCGTATCTTCTCTGCGTACATCAATATCCATCTGCTTACGCTGTGTTTCAGCTTGTTGCTTGTATTCCTCAACAGAAGCTCGGTACTTCATATCCATAGTCATCTGCGAAATTTGCTGTTCTAAGTCCTGAATCATCTTCTTAGACTGAGCCAACTGCATTTGAACTTGTGGTGGAACATCAGATTTATCGTCAATTTGAGCCATTGGGTTAGATGCAGCCAATCGGTCAGCAATAACATCCGCACCTGGGAAATCCATATTTCTAACCAATAAATCACCTGCAACTTGTACAAGTGCTGGTTCAGCTTGGAATAATCCCATCATAGAATCTACAGCTTCGGCACGTTTAGAAGCATAGCCAGGGCCTGTTTCCATCACAATGTCATATTCACCAACTGTTACATCGTTTAAGACTTTTTCTACACCTTGTTCATCAACGCTTGGCTTGTTAAGAGTCACTAACTCACCTTTGCCATCTGCGCCAATAATGCGTAGAACTCGTTCTTTATCGTAAATATGCGGAATTAGGTCAACAATAATACGACCAGTTTGACGTATAGAACGAGTCAAATTGTCGTAATAATGGAAGTTAGTCATATCGGATTGCTGTTGCATTCCGTTGATTGCCTTGCCTGATTGATTGCCGTTAGGTAGCTGGCTTGGGTCATAAATACCGACCACCGCTTTCAAATCGCCATCTAAGCCTTGTAATGCTGTAATGATTCCAGCAGGAGGAGGTTCAGGCTGAATACGAGTAGGAACTGGTGCTGGTCTGCCATCTGAGTCAGTCTGCTTATAACGCAATACAGGCATGGATTTAACGTTAGCCGTATTCCATTCCATTTCATGACCTTCGTCTTGACCTTCTGCAAGCAAGAACTTGGCTTTAGGGGCAAGGGCTACGGATTCTGTAAGGGCTGTAGACCAGAAGTTATACATACGCTGTGGGTCTTTAGCCATGCGAGTAAGACCAAACTTCTTCTTCTTGCTATCGACAATAAGCTGCTGACCATAAACAGGCACTACTGGGATATATTTACCAACCCAATCGCTTTGCTCAAGGATTTGCATACCGGTCAGCTTGCACCATTTAATCTGCTTTTTAATTGTTTCACGCTTAGATACCACATAAATGCCAGCATCTTGCATGACTGTTTCTTTAGGCTTTTCATCTTCATAGCAAGTAGTGCCATCAGACAAAAGCAATAGTTTCATGCGTTTGCGTTCTGTGTAAAAGTATTCAGCAACACGAATATCTTCTCTTGTAATCCATTCGGACTGACTATCGCCTGTGCCACGAGGATTAAAGCCTGCGCCATCGTCTGCACCAGGATACATTTTGCGGAATGCTTCTTTGCTAATAACCTCGGTAATTAAGCATTTCTCTGCATCTGAGCCATCAGGTTCATTGCTATTAGGGTCAAAATAGACCATAAAAGGGTTCTCAATGCGCTTGATGTAGATTTCTTGGTCAAAGCTATCAGGTCTTGGATAGTCATGGGTAATGCGCCAATAGCCCCAACCCATGCGTACTGCAAAATCAAAAGCATTATCGTAGGCAGCATCTGCATCGGATTGGTTTTCAATATGTCGGCAGATACCTGTAATAATTTCAGCTACTTTCTCGTCTGAATCATTGTTCATGCCATGCGCTTTCATGCGAGGCCGTTGTTGTCTTTGCTGATTGGTAATCTGTCGGCAATACGCATCAATTTTGTTGATGGTCAAATAAGGTCTAGATTCTAATAGTCGGCTATTTTGTATCTCTACAGGCCATTGGTCACCGCCTGCAAATTTAAGGTCATCGAGGGCTTCTACTCGGTTATTAGAATCATTATCGGAACAGAATCGCAGAAACTCTTTAGCTTCCTCGATTACTCCGGATTCATAATCATCGCCATATTCGCCTGAATATATACCGCCATTGCCTGAGTCGTAGACCGCCATATTGTTCCTTTATTAGCCCATCCAGCTTGAAATATTGTAATCGACTGGTTTTCTTTTGACTATCTTCTTTTCTTGAATCATAAGCCCAATGTACCTAAAAGCATCAGCCCCATGAGAATAATTGTCATGAACTGGCTTTAAACTAAATCCTTTGGTATCTGGGTCTACATCGTACCGATAATGTCGCAAACAATCTAGCCCTGCAGCCGTATTGTTTTTATCAAAATAGCATGAACTAAATATGGTTCTAGCAGCGTTAATAGAATCAGCAACAGGCACTCGGTCAATAATGCTTACCTTAAATCCTGCAGCTCTAACGATTTCCTCAATGCTTCTGCCATTAGATGCAATGGTTTTATTTCTAGCATCATGAGGCAAATACAAGGTGTCATAGACATAGCCAAAGGTTTGCATTCTGCCTAGAATCTCACTCATTGTGGTCTGAGTGGTTTCAAAATAACGGATTAACCTAGTTTCCATGCCTACAAACTGCACAAACCATACTGCCGTAGCATCAGCCCAACCAATATCAAACACCGCCATTACAGGCTTAGTTGCATCGTAAGGCACATTGGTAATGCGATTGTCTTGTTCTGCCCTTTGCATTTCCTTGGCAAATACTGCTCCATCGATGGTAGACCGAGTAAAGCCTTCCCATACGTTTTGATAAGCCTCAAAATCCCTATTTTTTAAGTTTTGACGTTCAATTTCCAATACTTCAGGAAACCAAGGGTTATCTGACCAGTTTATTTTTTGAACTATTGCATTAGGAGGTGGATTTAAAACCCATCTTTTATAAGTTTCATCCGTTGGCAACTCAGGGTTAAAGGTAACCCATATTTCGCTATTTGCTTCACGAATCGTAGGAATTAAAACCTCATAGGAATTGAAACTAACGTTATTAGCTTCCTCCAGCCACGCATAGTTGATTCCAGCCATTGATTTCAAATTATTAACATTATTCTTAATGCCAGCAAAAATGAACTCTGTGCCGTTTTTTCCACGAATGGTAGTTTGAGTTATTTCATAATGAGCTTCTATCTTTAATTCATGTATTTGGTCTACCAATAGCTTATGTACCGAATCTTTAATGGAAGTCTGAAATTCACGAACACAAAGGATTCTTAAAGGCTTTTCAATCCCTTTGCAAAGCAAAGCTCTAGACACACTGACCGATTTTCCAGCACCTCTACCACCATAAAGCACTCGAAAACGGCTATGTTCTGGGTCAAATAGGCATTTTAATTTGGCAGGAAATTGAGGCCAAATAAAGCCGTTATTGTCCTTCTTTGTTTCCATCAGGTTCTACAAAGGTTATTGCTATGCCTTTTATTAGCTCTGCACCATCAGCTCCTGTGATTTCTTGTGCTTGAACAGGCTTGCCATCCATTCTGTCCATAATCTCTTTAATGGCCCACGCTTCACCTTTTTCAGCAGATTCAACAAGCTTGTCTGCAATCTTACGCAGCTTAAACTTGTCATTCTGTACCAAAACCATCCTTAACTGGTCATAGAAAAGCTTACCCTTCTTAGCATTTTGATTGCCTTCAGGTGCGCCACCTTTGTCTACAGTTGAATCAACTTCTAATGTCATGATTTTTCTGCCTATTTTTTAAGCAACTGCCTATTATTTAAGCACATCCTATCATTCATTGTCCATACTGTCACTATTAGCCTCTGCTTGGTCTACATCAGCTTGGACTTCAGGACTGTTTTTAAGGTTTGTATATTGGTCTTGCAGCTCTTGGGGTACTTCAGGCTGGTAGATGATAGCGTTCATATCCGCTTCTACTTCTTCAATAGATTGCGGATAAGGGTAAGGAATATAGACGTTTGGTGCGGTCATTCTACTTCTACCGGTGTTACACCTACTGCTGCTGGTTCTTCTGCTTTCTTAGCCAATTCTGCTAATTGACCTTCAGCAATCTTTTTAATGCCATCAATCAATGGTGCTGAATAGGCATAAGGGATTTTACCTAGTTCGGCTAATAGTTCGTTAATTTGGGCAATAGTAAATTGAATCATGGTTATTTTCCTTTTTTGGTTGTTTTCTTTGCTGCATTCTTTTCTGCATAAGCAATAGCAACTGCCTGTTTTACAGGTTTACCTGCTTTTACTTCAGTTTTGATGTTTTCTTTAAATGCTTTAGCACTTGTTGATTTCTTGAGTGGCATGATTTTTCCTTAACAATTCCAGTTTTTTAGGGATGCTTTGGCTCGTTCTGCTGGGCCTTTAGCTTTCTTTACTACACCTTCCATACGAGCACAAAACGAGGCTTTTCTGCCTTTATCCTTTTCAGTCTTAGGATT
>Ga0214173_100231_pt1 | contig 9105 bp, 3 predicted proteins | sample TroBogEpilimnion_34_FD_153011 | JGI IMG/M metagenome (GOLD analysis project Ga0214173, IMG submission 153011) | Freshwater microbial communities from Trout Bog Lake, WI - 25JUL2007 epilimnion | ecosystem: Environmental > Aquatic > Freshwater > Lake > Epilimnion/Euphotic zone | place: Trout Bog... | reverse complement strand
TAAACTAAATATTACAATGTGAAAGAATCCATCTAATTATCATTGTGCATTCTTGGAAAATAACCAAAGCAATTAATTAATAGCCAATGCCATGATAAATAGACAAGAACAATAATATCATCCACCAACATTGTAAATTCGTAGTAAGTAGACTTTCCAATATGTTCTGCATCATGATTAAATAATAATATATTAACTATTATATTTATATATATTATGTCCCCTTCATCTGTCAATGTAGATCATTCACGAACTCCCTAACTTACCAAGGAACTGCAAGAACCTCACGGTAAGTTTGTCTCAAATGTTGTTAATGAAGACATCTAATATAGGTCAAGAAATAACATATCAATACGGTTGGAAATACAAGACTCATTCAGCCTTCGAAGATCTCCGGCTGTTTGCCTGGCAACTGCTCACACCATGAACGTAGGCCAACGCTTTGTCTGGATGAACCAGTACAATGTTGCTCTTTGTCTTCAGCCTTGCTCGGAGTGTAGTAATTACGAAACCATTTGTATTCCACCACGCTTCTAGCGTCTGTAATGATTTGTATAACTCTTTGCCCATTACTGATGTTTCTCTGTCTTCCTTAACACAGCTCTTCTCCTCACGCACGTATCTAGCTGTAGTCTGCCGCTATGCCTCAGCACGCGGTAATAACATAGATAGAATACGATCTGTTCATAGGTTGTTAGCTCGACGTAGTATAGTTGTAGCTACTATGGAATTGCCATATTAAAGTATGCGTAGTAGTGTAAATACCAAGGTATAGCAATATTAACATGTACATTAGACCAGTAGTAACCATGCGAGCTAGTTGTTGAATAAGTTGTTAAGCACTGAGTAGCGGCTAGTGTGTGCTGTAACAGTAGTCTGCCAGCGATTCGCGACACTGCCCCCCTTCGGGGATAATTGCTTCCCAGCTATCTGCTTAACTCTGCCTCCACCTTGTTCCTATTGCGTTTGTCTGGAATAAGTTGGAGCAGATCTCGATGTGTCGACAAGAACCCTTGGGTGATCTCGACCATGTTAGGCTCCCACTCCTTGCGGAAACCAACTTGGAACACCATGAGGTTGTCGAAGTTGTATGTAGTCTGAAAGACATTCACGAAACCATCGATGCTGCGTTGTTGACGTCCTGCCCATCTGGTATACTCCAAGCGGACAACATATCGCAAATGATACTTATCATCGAGGTTAAGGTCATCATACAGGTCATACTGGAAGCTACGGATATCTACATATACTATATCGCCAGGTTGAACCAATGTGATCTGTTGATCTCTCAAGACTTTGGATTCAGCAGCTGTGCGTCGTACAGGAAATAATAACAAGTGTAGCTCTGGGTTCTCGCGGCAGTACTCCTCAAATTGTACTGTCTCCGCCAAGTCCTGATCCCAGCGCTTCCACACGATGTCATTGTCGCTAAACAAGACTTCGAATTCCATCTCGGTACGCACAGCAGGATTACCCTTCCAAGCAGTAATACGGTTGATGAGGAACTGATCTGCATCCTCCATCGCAAGCTTGAAAGCGTCATCCTTGCTGCCAACAAAGAGCTTGAGTCTTTCGACTAATAATTTCTTGATAGAACCCAGTGCAAGGTGTCGACACTCGACTTCGTCCTTCTCGTGTCGCAGCACCTCATACGGGCCCTTGTAACGGCTGTCCAGCTTAGCTGACCGGCGTGCCTTGTTGTCATACAGGGTATCATACAACACCAAATCACCAGGCTGGTACTCGTTTCTGCTCTCTGCAGGCACATTCTCTACCTTGCGTTCTGCAATGAGCTCCTTCTGAAACTTATCGGTGAGCTCCCTTAACACCTTCAGATTCTCGTTGAGCGAAGTAAGCCAGTCAAGATGCCAATCACCAGACTCCTTATCCGGGAGCCTGAAGAATTCTGCATCTCTGCTACCAAACATTAGCTCGAACGCGGAATACGGCGATTCACTGTGTCTGCGGTTGTTCAACATGAACCTAATCAACCCTACAAGCCACGGTGAACTCCAGTCGTTCCGGATTCTGAAGTCATTAACCAGTGTTCTGAGATGTCTCATAATCTCACCGTTAGTTCTCTCTACCCCATTGGATTCATGTACATCCACCAAAGAGAGTTGATGTCCCAAGCCTAACCATTCGTTGAGTAACTTGAGACCATTGCTGGTGAAGTCTGAACCTGGGTCGCTTCGTATAGCGTCTGCCATACCATAAGTACATATGTACGTGAAGATAGCCAATGCTGCTGCTTCTTCTGTCTGCGCAGGCGTCGGGTATATATCCACGTGCTTCGTCTTCAGGTTGACGATGACATAACAGGCTGTGTTACCTCGCTTGTCTGCAGGAGTGACCTTCAGAGCATCAATACCCAATACCGTTCTGTATCCATCCGGTATCAAGGTCCTAACCTCAGGTTTGATGTCTGCTGTCATCTGTAGTCTATCCTTCTGACATCGAGGACATGCCTTAACGTAGTCATCGACCACCTTAAACGGGATCTTATGGCCAGGGAAGTGCTTGTTCAGCTTCTGCCAAGTCTGTCGAGCTCCTAGGTGTAGCTCTCGACCACCATGCACCTGGTCCAAGTAGAATTTAGGATCTTCTCCTGGAGTAACATCACACTCCATACATAGGATGTCTTCCGTCGGTTCGCTGCTCTCGAAGCACTTAAGGCAGCTCAAGATAGGTTGTACTTGTTCCATATGATCAGCGTGCCATGCTCTCCAATCTCCAAGCATGTACATGCGAGTACCCCAATCTGAGATATTGTGCTTTCCGGCGATATGACGTAAGAATACCATGAAGCCTTGAAGGTAGATCCTCCATCTAATAACTATTGCTGCTTCTGATTTCTCCATGTATAAGAGGTTCTTATGGTCTGTTTCGATTACGAACTCCTTTCCATAGAGATAGTAAGCAAAGCTTTTGACTCCCCAATAGCAGGCGAAAGCCTCCTTCTTGTGGATGTCCCAACGTATAGCTGCACCGGAGAACTTCGTAGATTTGAAGCCTATGGGACAGAACACGTCTTTGCCATCAACTTGCTTAACCATCAGCAGTACTGCACATACTGCGACATCAGATGCATCTACTCGGAGAATCCAAGGTAGGTCCCAGTCAGGGAAGTACCTCTCAACTGATTCTGCGAGCGCCTTCTTAAGATTCTCAAATTCCGCTACGTAATCTTCTTTCCATGTAGACGGATTCCAGTTGAACGTAGGCTTGGTCATGTCATATAGTTTGGCTGACTTGGTCGCATAGTCAGGTATGAACTCGCTGAAGAATATGCCAACACCCAGAAAACGTTGCATCTTCTTGATGTCTGTAGGCATCGGAGTATCCATGACTGCTTGCTTGCGATCCTCGTCCAGGCACCATTTGCCGTCCTGGACCTTGTAGCCAAAGAACTTGACGTGAGTAAAACCAAACGTCGACTTAGAAAATTTGAGGACTACATTCCGTTCATGACATCTATCTCTGACCTTCCTGAGCTTGTCCATACCGTCGTCATAACCATGACATAATATCAGTAAGTTATCGAACAAGGTCAGTATCCAATCCTTAAAGTCAAAGAACAATTCCATTACGGTCCTCTGTAGTATTCCGGAAGCCGGAGCGATACCTTCTGGCATAAACTTAGGTCGCTTAAGGCCCCACGGAGTCATCACAGAAAGCATGTTGCTGGTATGAAGTGCCAATCGAATCTGATGAAATGCGTTAGTCAGATCCATCTCATGGAAAAACTTAAAACCAGCTGCTCTCTCCAATTCATGCTGAATGTGCGGAATGAAATAACATCCAGAGACTATCCACTTGTTGGTCCATACATAGTCTCCACATATACGAATAAACGGTGCAGTGGCCTTGGGCGCCACCACTAGGGGTACAGCTATCGGGCTGTCCGAATCTTCATACATGTATGTACACATTCGTTCCATCTCCTTCCTAGTAGGCTCGAATATCTTAGGGTTCAGTTGTCTAGCATGGCACTTATGTACTGCTGGCATATCAGGCTTAAATTGTAACTCCAACGGAGGTATACCTTTGATGCCTTGCCACTGCTTAGGAACGAACACTGCTATCGATTCGGGCTCCATCAAGAAGTCGCGAAACTCTTTTCGTGCATACCAATCTGGTGCAGACTGCTTCTCATGAGCCTTGGTATAATCGTCTAGCACCTCTTGGTACGGCTTGCTTAAGTAATACATCGGTCCACTGAACGAACACGGCATAGGAGTCTCCTCTTCCTCTGGAGACACCTCATCCTGCGGTTGTGTCCACGGTGATATCACGTCTGGATTATCGTCCATTATGCTGTCTAACGTCGTGACACCGTCCACCAGTCGCGTTCGGGCTATCCCATGATGTATATTCCATTTATCGACTTCAGTTGTGTTCTGCCTCTTACGCCGTGCTGTCTCGAGCACAACCACCAATACAGACAAGAAATGATCCAAGATATCTGGCAAACCAAGTATCATATCCATCCCAGGCATGTCCCACACACAGAAGTCGACCGTAGCTGTTACAGGGTTTTGATCTGGAGCACGTAACACTACGTCTATTTTGACTCTCTCGGTCACATTGACCTCCGTCTTGTTGTCACCAAGACGAACTTTACCGTCACACTGGACGACCTTCCCTCGCCAAGCATCCCTATGCTTGTCGACTAGATCCCTTGAGATGTAACTGGAATGTAGCGCTCCAGTATCCAGTAGCACCTTCTCAAGATCAAAATAAATATTCCCACAAACAATTGCTCCACGGAGCAACACTGCTGCTCTGCCGTTCACTCCATGAACTGCACCAAGCATCTGTGAAACAAGACTCAGTGTATCCAAGTCCCACTCGTCTGGACCTGGATCAAACACCTTATACTCGGACTCTGACTCATCGACATCAGAGCCCCCATAATGTCAGGATCGATTCAGTGAGGTCCCAGCAACGTGAACGTCCGGCTTGGGATTACCCACTGGTCGATAAGGCTTCGAAGTTCCAGCAACGTGAACGTCCGGCTTGGAATTTCCCATTGCTCCAGGCTCTTTACACATACGCATAAACTCCTCCATATTGGGAAAGTACTTCGAGCTCCTACATCTAGCAATAGTCTGCTTCAGGCAATGCCTCATGCCCTTCTCAGAGTGATCCCACTTGCAATCTTTTCCCTTTATGCACTTGCCATCTTGAGAATAGAATTGAGTGTAGCAACCACCATACGCATCCTTGCCTGCTGCCTTTCCTTCAAGTTGACCAAAGAAGTCTAAGTAAGCAGGGTCGGATTCATCATCGATTCCTTCTTTAGGTACTTGCTGATTGTCTAGATCATCAAGTTCCTCTTCGTTCTGGACTGAAGTAACTTCATCCTCCAACTCCTCAAAACGGGGTATATCCTCGGACTCTTCCTCTGAGCGAACAAGAGGGGTTGTACTGCCTAACACATATACTTTACCACTCCTGTCCAAGAATCGTCTTTGGTTCGGTTTGAATGCTGGTCTAGCTGCCGCTGACCCACTGGCAGGCTTCCTCTCATATACTACTATGTCCTTAGTTGACGAGGACACAGGTAGCTTACGCTCTAGAACCTTCCTGGTGTTTAGCACCCTCATATGCTCCATCTGATGCTGACTGGACTTCCAAAATTCCCTAAACTCCATCAGCAAACATTCACTGAGCTGTCCTATATCAGTCCACACATCCTGTGGCTTCTTCTGTAAAGTCTGATTGGCTGCATCATATACCCTCCAACCCACCGTGTTGTGCTTACCATCGCCTTCACGGTTCGGGAATCCATCAAGATAACATCCCAACAATGTAATCTTCATGCTTCGATTCCGTGCATGCATTGGAGGTATAAATTGCTGCTCCGTATGAGTGTCCAATATCTCCATGATCTCAAGAAACGTTACGGTGTACTCATTCGCACGAGTCAAGAAATCTCCTATCACTGTGTGATCTATGTCGGTGCCCTCAATCCACGGGAACTTAGCATACTTCAACGCTACCCGATATTCTTCCATACTCTTGGCCCTTATCATATGGTATAGTACTGACATATGGGCCTCCTCACTGAGGGCTATAAACTCATCTAACTTGCCACTAAACAGGTCCTCTTGCTTAGCGTACTGATGCACTTGATTCAACTGCGAAGTTGTCAAGAACTTGGTTATCTTAAACACTTGATGTTCCTCAAGCCTCCTCTTCATTCTATAATCTCTCAAGAACTCAATCACTGCTCCAAGCTCCAATCCTCTCAACCTGATTCCCAACGTCGAAGCATCCTTCATAGGAATTAACTTAACAATAGTAGGATCTGCTGACGCTGGTACTGACACCGCTAAAGAAGATGAAGTTGCAGCTGCTCCTGCTGGAACACTTGCACTATAAGACAACTGTCTATTAACAACTGGACCCACAGTTGGCTGAACTGGGCTAGGTAGCTTCTTCAAAGCCTTCTGACTCATAACAGTACCCATCGGGGCTTGCAGTGCATATCCTGTTGGCACTGGAGTATTCAATCCCTTAGGCATCTTGTTCTTTGTCACCGGAGTATTTGTCCCACTATCGCCAAATGGTAACTTGTTGTCCACCGATAGGACTGGCGAAGGAGTCAAATCTCCACGAATAGCTGTTTGCAAAGCCATTCCAACCTGATCAACTATTTCCCTCTGGAACTTCTCGAACTCCTTAGGGATCTCTGTTAACTTATTCGTAATAGCTTCGATACTCTTCTTAAACTCTTCTCTCGAAACTACTACGTCCATCAAATCCTCAAAATCTGCGGGCTTATCCTCCGTAGATGAAGATTCCTTACTCTCAGCTTCCTCCAAGTCAACTTTGGTCTCTGCTGCTCCACCACCCACCAGATGTCTCACTGTGCCCACACCTGGCTCGTCTGTGTTAATCTCTACCTTATCAGAAGCACGAATACGTCTCGTAACATTCTGATCTGGCAAAGAACCTATATCTGCACCGGGACGCTCCAGCAACGCGAACGTTCGGCTTGGAGGTGCAGCATCTAGGGCTCTCCTTCGTTGATGTTCTTTTGCGAAGCGATACGCTCGGATCTGGGTCTTCAGAAGTGGTGATAGTTCCTGCCATTCCTCTCTCGTAAATGACTTATCCATATCCAAATCACAGGCAACAACTTCTTCTTCCAACCTCCTCACAAAAGAGAATTCATCTTCCGTTTCCTCAGCTTGGTCTGCAGGAGTCATCCCATCTTCACTGTCGTAACCAAACTGCGTCTCCTCGAAATAACGTTCTAACGTCCCAGACGTCAGACGTGGCTGTTCCTCTGACATGACAACGATCCCAGTCGTTAAGTCTGCAAGACGAACTAATTGTCAATAATAAAAGTGTTGATTTGGCAATGGCCAAATTGGCAAACCTCCACCAATAACAAATAAGCTGGCGTTAACCTCTGCCGAAGCGAACGCTGTAGCCAATAATATTATTGAAGCTAACTACTGCGGTTAAACAGAAAGCAGCTATAGAATTATCTATCTTAACTAATTAAGAACAAAGTTTTTACAAAGGATATTCCGTGACGAGGAACTTTCCTATCTAATCACTAAGTCAACCAATGAAGAAATGAGTTATATTCGTTTGACGGCGAATATCGATAATTAATGCCGCGCAGTCTAATGAAAGACAAATGGCAAAAAGAATAAAGTCCGTTTGTGAACGAGTCACAGAAATAAAAAATAAGAGAAAGAAATAAATTCAATCAATGAGTAATTAATAATAAACACAAAACACATAATGCAAGAACACAGAACAGAACACAGAAGTTGCAGTTGGCTCACAGCCAATCGTTTACTAGCAAATGTGATCTTTCTTGCAATCCCACGAAGACACGTTGGAATTAAAGAATAGCATTAGGTTCCCTCGTTCCAATCACCAAAACGCGGTGCTTGTAACCAAGAAATAATAATTGTAAAACTGACAACACCAAGTGCGGGCAAAATACAACAAGCTCCGAAATTCCAGCAACATACGTCCGGCTTGGAACCAAGCTTCGAACCCACGCGCATGACACTTGGATTGGCAAGAGCCGTTGCCCTTGACCACTCCACTGCGCGCACCACACCTGTTCATCACAAATCACAACAATAACAATCCGGTTACTCTGTTCATGCTAGTAAGCAAATCGTCCTCCCCGAGGAGCCTCCCACACTGGTATCACCGCGAAGTAATTGATGAACCAACTCAGGACGTTTACCTACCCCTTAAATAAATCAATTCTAATTCTCTAGCGATTCACTCCGGAGAAATATAATAGTTATGTACCATCTTGAACTGGCTCACCATAAAACCAATAGATATAAACATGTAAGTATAACTCAATTCAAGATGTAAATTAACCTATTAAATTTCTGTTTAATCAACATATCTCCACCAATATGAATTGCTGATAAATAAATCTGCAAGCATTCATAGCCTAACAACCAAGACTCTTGCTGAAACTCTTTCTCTGATATATTGCGAACAAGAACAATGATAGCTGCAAGTAAGTATTAATCACTGAAGCTCAAATCCACAATCCACCAATCATCATCCAAGCAAGCTGTTAATCAACCAACTCACTTACCACATTCCAATTAGATATTATTACCGCTGCAGCTTGGAATGAAATCCATTGTACAAAACAATCCAAAGCCAAACAGGTAACTAATCCAATTTGCTGTTCAAATAATTACAATCTAACAATTGTCCAGACAAAACAGGAAAATACATATAACCTCCGTTGTCAAGATTAACTCTTACCAATCACGGAATAAGACAGCGTTGAAGAACTCAGATGTGTTTTCCCCAAGCTCAATCTTCCCCACATGAAATCCCAAAGCGTCACCAATCTTGACAAGTCACTCCATATTGGTAAGTACTAAAACTAAATATTACAATGTGAAAGAATCCATCTAACTATCATTGTACATTCTTGGAAAATAACCAAAGCAATTAATTAATAGCCAATGCCATGATAAATAGACAAGAACAATAATATCATCCATCAAGATTGTAAATTCGTAGTAAGTAGACTTTCCAATATGTTATGCATCATGATTAAATAATAATATATCAACTATTATATTTATATATATT
>Ga0214173_100219_pt1 | contig 9384 bp, 10 predicted proteins | sample TroBogEpilimnion_34_FD_153011 | JGI IMG/M metagenome (GOLD analysis project Ga0214173, IMG submission 153011) | Freshwater microbial communities from Trout Bog Lake, WI - 25JUL2007 epilimnion | ecosystem: Environmental > Aquatic > Freshwater > Lake > Epilimnion/Euphotic zone | place: Trout Bog... | reverse complement strand
TTACCAGATTGATAGTGGAAATAACGACGAGTCTGACGAATAGCCGACTCATAGTTAGAGTTACCATTAGATGAGAACAGTACTCCACCATCAAATGGACGATGCAAGAACTGAGCTTGTGGGCGTACATAAATAGCTGCTGAAGAATACGTCAAAGTTCCTGAAGGAGTACTTTGAACATAATATGAAAAAGTAGTGTTGTTGGTAATTGTTACAACAGCAAATGAACCATTAGGTGGATTAGAGCCTGTTGTTGTTACACCTGTAACAGCGATTTCGTTACCAATAGATAATCCATGAGGTACTGTTGTTGTTACAGTTACAACGTTTCCAGAGTAGGTCATGCTTGAAGGGGCTGAACCAATAGAAGAGTTAGTATAAAAAGTACTTAGGTATACGTTTGTCTTATTAGGGTCAAAGATAGATGTGATAGTGGTCGTATTAGACGCACGAGCGGTATATGTAAAGTAGTTATATCCACTGTAAGAACCCGAACCGGCACCGGTTGTTTCTACAAGGAAGTTACCATTACAGACTGTAAGGTAGGTATCTTGAACAGCTACTGGACTACCAACAGTAGGAACAGTAGTAGAAGAGGCTAGATATACAGTAACCATGCGAGAGCCTGTGGCAAACTGTACGTCATAGACTGCAGGTACTGGTGTAGCTGATGGGAAAGCAAATGGGCGATAATCAGTCATTCCTAAGTTTTCCCACTTAGAGATCTGAGTACCATATTCAAAGTCGGTATCAATCAAGTTCTGAGGTTGTGATACACGGAACTTGTTGGCTGCATCCATTGATGTTTCAGCAGGGTTAAACTGCTCTTCATACTCATCAATAGTGATCTGCAACTTGTCTGTGGCAGACATTGTTGTAGTGTTGTAATTCAAAACAATAGTAGTTGTTTCATTGGCGCTAGAGTCTACTGAGTTAACATAGCTGGTAGCCAAAAGTGAAGGATCAGAGAAGTTATAGATTACAACGTTCTTAGTGACGTTAGTAATAAGGATGAGGCGCTCTTCAAGGATTGCACGTGGAATGACAACCGTTCTTGTAGACGGTGTAAACGTGTAGTACGTCTCTTTGATAATCTTTCTTGCCATTTACGCTCCTAGTAGTAGATCCTGTGCCTTAAAGGGATAGCGGGGGTAATTTATGATGTTAGAGCCTGCCTCTATACGACCATAGAAAATAGATCCAGCTGGTGGTACTTCAGAGAATGATAGGTAGCCGTTTGAATCAACCATAAAACCATATGGTGGAATCGGTGACTGCCAGACATATTCTGGGAAATACACTGCTTGAATAATACCATTAATTGTGATTAATAGGCGCTGAGGGTTAGCAATATTTAGCTGAACACCTTGGTAGGTAGGTAGGAATCTAGCCTGGATGCCATCAAACTTATATCTAAGATCATCAAGAGGGGTGATCGTATAGTCCTGCCAGCTCATGCCCACAGTCTGGGTAGAGTCTGCCGCAAGGATAGTTCCCGCAGCTCCAACGTTCAATACGTTAGCCACATTGGCTATAACACCTACGCTGAGGTCACCTTTTTGGGTAGGGGTGGCAGAAACACCGCTATTTTGAATAGACAAGGTGTTGTAAGATATTACATCTACTACTTCACTATTTATAAGTGGGGATAGGAATGTTACTACAGAGCCTGAAGTAGCCGTGTAGTCATTTCCACGAACCATGAGGACACCGTTAAGGTATACTTCTTCGTTACCTTGAACATAAGAAAGCGTTTGGCCCGCATTAGTTCCGGTATTAGACACTCCAGAAAGAGCGGTTTCTCCTCCAGATGCTAGGTAAGACCAACGGGTTTGGTTAGCTCCGCCAAGGACTAAGTTCCACTCTGAACCATCCCAGGTCCATTGACGACCTGAGTAATAGATGGATGCGCCAAGGGCGGGCGAGGCGGGAAATGTAATTGCCATTATTTAACGCTCTTATCCTCTACCCATGATTGAAGATTCTCATCCCACATATACAATTTGCCGTCTGTAGGCATAGCTACAGGCGGTTCCCAAGCAAAAGTTACATCATTTAATACCCAAGAAGGAAAAGGTTTTTCACGCATAAAAGCACCTGTAGACGCATCATATTGTGCTCCTGGTGTCCCCATATTTTTTGTAGGGTTGGTTAAAACATTCTGATCATCAAATGTTTGAATCCAGGTACCGCCTAGTGATTCTATAAGCCAGTTTTTATTTTCTTCACTAGGCTTATCATCCAGCACTAAACAGCGTATCACAACGTTATTTGAATCAAGTTCAGACCAATATTGCATATCACTCTCCTTTAATTAACCATACCACATAACTTTAACAACGCCGCTGTTACCAGCACCGCTTGCAGCTCCACTAGAACCATTACCGCCAGTTCCATAGCCGCCTCTACTACCCCCGCCACCGCCAGAATTGTTAGTTCCATTACCGCCTTGAGCATAAACAGTTCCATCAATCCAAGTATAGCCATTTCCACCAGTACCACCGCTTGCGGCTCCGCCAGCACCTCCGCCAGCACCTGCGATATATTGGCTTCCAAAAGGAGAGCCATTATAACCTTCTGGTGGAGTATACGCACCAGCATTACCAATACCGTAGGAGGAACCGGCCACGCTTCCCGCACCGGATCCTCCAGAACCTCCATTTGGGCTAGTAGCTAGATACCATGCTCCGCCGGCACCGCCACCAGTAGCAGAATATGGTCCAAAGGAAGAGTTAGAACCATGGTTTCCATAACCACCGTCACCATTATTTGCTCCAATAGACGCACCGCCGGCACCAATAGTTGCTGCAATAACTTGACCTGGGGTTACAGAGTAAGAAGAGACAACCCTAACGCCTCCAGCTCCGGCACCGCCGCCACCTACGTTTGTATTTGGTGATCCTCCAGAACCTCCTCCAGCTACAAGTATAAAGTTAATAGAGGTTATGCCCGCAGGAACCGTAAAGTTTCCGGTAGAAGTTATTGTAGAGTATTGTGGAGTGGTCACATAAATACTTAATGTAGCACTGCTTGTAGTTGTACCATTAGAATCTGTAGCAGAAACTACAAAAGTAGATGTTCCACTTATAGTAGGTGTTCCAGATATAACCCCAGAAGAAGATAGGCTTAACCCTGAAGGCAAAGAACCACTTACTAATGCAAATGTAGGTGCTGCACCAGAGTCATCTGGTGCAGATAATGTATAACTATACGCTGTGTTTGGAGTAGCATTTGCTAAGGCACCTGTTGTTGCCCAGACTGGACCAGTATCTTGCAGTGTAAATGTTCTGTTTACTGAGTTGCCACCAGAGTTTGTTGCACTAACGGTGTAGGTATATACTCCTGGAGTTGCAACAGTTGGGGTTCCAGAAATTACTCCTGTTGATGCATTAAATGATAGTCCTGAGGGCAAAGATCCAGAAACATACGCATAGGTTATTGAACCACCTGGATTTGAGTCTGTTGCCACCAGTGTGTAACTAGAAAAAGTTCCCTGTGTAAAAGTTCCAATGCTACCGGCTGGAGTTGTCCAAGTTGGTAGTGAGCCTGCACTGATAGTAGGGGTAGCAAGAATGTATGAGTTACTTCCAACTGGGGAGTTTACACCGGGGTTATACGCAGAAAGAGTATAAGGGTTATACGAAGCAGGTAGGGCGTCAGGTCGTGTAACAATAGCTGATGTTGGAGAACCCACAACAACTGATTTAGCGGTTCTTGGGGTCGCATCTGTTCCAGTAAATACTACAGACATTCCGCTAGCAAAGTTGTACCCAGATACAGTTAATGTGTTATTGATATTAGCAACAGTTGTAGGAGTTGCTCCTGTAAGAACTGGTCCTGCAGAAGTTTCAGATGTTTCAGCAGATGCTACATACGTTGTTGTAAACGTAAATTGTAGAAGGTCTCCAGTAGAACCACCTAAAACAACTATTTTATTAAAGCTTGCGCTAGCTGTAATCGCCTTAGTAGAGGTGTAACCTACAGTTGTTCCAGTAGATGTATTAAGAAAATAAACATCCATATTTGATGCGCCATTAGCCGATGTAAATGAGTAGGCACCTGCGGCGTATGTTTGAGTTAAAACAACAGATGTGTACTTAGAAGGAATAGATACGTTAAAACTACTACCGCTATTTGATGAGTTAAGTAGTGAGGATGCCATTAGCTAAGCTCACTTCCAAACGCATTATATGAGATTCCAGCAGAAGTATTATAAACAGAAATTGAAGCGCCCGCTTCAAGAGTCATTCCAATAGTAATAAACTCAGTATTGTTTGCCGGAATTGTAGTTCCATAGGCAATATAAGAGGCACTTCCTAACGTTCCTCCGCTAGGAATTATTGCAATATTAAAAGTTAAAGCAGATGTAGTTTGGTTACATACAGCAACGGTAGAAACTACGGCTGATTTTCCAGCACCTACTGTGTAAAGAGTTGTTTGGGTTGCTGCAGATGGATACGCCTGACCCAGCACCTTCATTGTTGCTGACATCTTATGCTCCCATCGTTAAAAAGCCATAGGCGATTGCTGTGGCTGGGTCTGTTCCCCCAGAGGTTCCAGAACCGCTACCAGCACCGATTTCTAACCAGTAATTACTATAATACACGAAAGTCTGACCTGTGTTGGAGTTGAACCACAAAGATCCAGATGTAATTGTAGCACCAGTTGGTTGAGTTCCTGAAACAGTAACTCCGCCTCCTGAACCAACAGGGGTCCAAGTCGTTCCGTTGTATACCTTTAATTCACCTAAAATAGTATTGAAATATACATCTCCGACTGTAGCAGTTGCAGGATCAGTAGCAGACTGTACAAAGTTTAGCGGGGAGAGAAAAGGCTGTGACACGCTTTAACCTCCTTATGCGAAGACTACTACACGAATTTGGTTGCTAGTAGGTGCGTTAGAAAAGGCAACTGTTATCGTATTAGTGGTCGAATGGGTTACGTCTGCTGTGTACTCAACGTTAGTTGAGTTATCGTATAGGGTTACCTGTACGTCTTTTGTTCCAAGGTTGTGCGTAATAGTATAGGAAGTTGATGATCCATCACCAATTGAAGCGGCATATTTGCGTACAACTACGGTGCTATCAATAGCCACTGTATTGGCTGTTGCAACTCCGGCTCCTGTAAGGGTAATACCGGTACCGGCTGTTACAGTCAAGCCACTGCTTGAGGTAGCAAGACCTGAGTTAGTAGCAAGAAGAATATATGCACCAGAGGTAGAAGTTGTCAAACCACCAGTACTTGTTGGGTTAAGGGCAAGACCACTGCTTGTAGTTGTCAAACCTGAGTTACTTGGCAATAAGATATATGTACCAGAAGCTGAAGTTGTAATACCGCCTGTAGCAGTTGGGTTAAGTGTCAAACCGCTTGCGCTTGTAGCCAAACCAGAGGTTGATGGAAGAAGGACCGAAGCACCAGAAGAACCAGTGGTTAAACCACCAGTTGAAAGCGGGTTAAACGTAAAGTTATTGCCAGCAAGAGTCACACCGTTAGATGCGGTATATGTACCAGCACCCGAGAACTGTGTAAATGCTAGAGAGTCTGTACCAAGCTTGATACCATTTGCAGGAGTCGTTGAAGTTCCTGTTGCTGTTTGTACCCAACCGCTTGATGTATTAAGGGAACCTCTAGCAACGAAGATAAAGTCACCAGCTACTACCTGACCAGCAATATGGTTATCAGAATCTGTAGCACGAGTAAGAACAGCGCTAACTCCAGATGTACCGGCTGTTGTTACATAATAAATACCGTTTTGGATACCGTTAGTTTGGTTCTTGAGAAGAATACGGTCATTAAGAAGAGTTGTATAACCATCAACAATAAATGGACCAGTTGCTGTTACTGTAAAGGTTGCCCCAACACCAGTTCCACCATCTGCACCTGTTGTTCCTGTAGTATAGGTACCTGTTACAGGAGCTGTTGTTGCAGCCTGTACTTCAGAGTGAACGTTAAGGCCGGTTGCTGCAGCATCTACATAGGATTTGTTAGCAGCATCGGTTCCCGCACTTGGTGTTCCAACATTATTAATAAGGTAGCCACCCATTGAGTAGTTACCGGTAGCTGTAGCAAGAGCATTAAGATGGATGCCTGAATGGTCTGCATCAATATGGCGGTGTACGTGATCAGCATTAGCTACTTTAAGAGAAGTACCCGCAGCATTAGCAAGACCAAGAAGTGAAATATCAGCAGTAAGGCCACGAGGTTCAACAGTAATCCAGTTAGCGGCTGATGCGGTTCCGTTAGAAACATAAAGAAGGCTATTTGTTGTATCAAGATACATTGAGCCTGTAGAAAGTGGGGAAGATGCAGGGGCGCCAGCACCAGATGCAACTCCACCAACGGGAGCCCAACCTGTGCCTTCATAAACTTTAAGTTGATTTACTGACGTATCATAGTAAATCTGACCTGTGACAGGAGATGAAGGAGCTGTCGCAAGGTTTTGAATACGAGCATTCTGAAGTTCGTTCTGATTCAGATTGATCGGAACTAAGAAACTACGTGACATTCATTATCTCCTTAAGAGAGGTAGGCGTTTCCACTAAAAGCCGCTGTAAACGTTAGTACTAGACTGTTTGAGTCGGTATAGCTAATGCTACCTTCTACATTGGTACCACCAGAGTCTACAACAGTTACGTTTGGATAAAAGTTTAAATTGTGAACAATTGTCCAGGTATTGCTAGGGATATTTTGGGTATAGTGAAAGGCAATGGCTGGGATAGCCAGTGTTTGGCTAGTTAAAACAATGGGAGCCGGCTCATTGATTGTTACGGTTTCTTGGTTGCAAGTCCCACAGGTACAGGTTCCTGTGCCACTGCAAGAATAGGTTATATTAGTTGTGGCTGACGTGCCAGAAGGGGTCCAGACTGTAGGGCTCATACGACACCATATCCTGAAGAGTTAGTGACCGATGGGAAGGTATGTACTTTACCGCCAAAGTATGTCTTTATTAGGCCGTTTTGGTCAGTCAACCGTAGGTCATAATACGACGTTCTTGGAAGTCTCTCCGTTACACTGCTTGGAAGAGTCATCTTTAATAGGCTTGGATAAGATCCGCCCAAAGGAGTCACCTTTGTAATACTAAAGGTGCCTAGTACAACAGGACCAACTTGTGAGAAGTCGCTGTTCTGGTATAGGACAATCTCTGAAGCTGGGGTGTAATTGGTAAGATCAAAGGTAAAGCCGAACTCCATAGCAAAGTCGTCTCCAGAGTACATCTCCAGATCCTGTACCATAATTGGCTCTGGGGGTGTAACATCCCCGTATGTAGGCATTGGTAGCATGACCCGCTCTGGTAGAGACCAGTCGTCAATCTCTTGTGGCCTATAAATAGGAACATAACGATTTGTAAGGCGGCTGATACGGCGCAAGCTAGCAACCTCAATACGGTAAAGACCGACATTGAGCATAGCACAGAGTTCTTTGTACTGTTCTTTACGGGTTTGTACAATCTCCATCAACTGACGATAGCGTTCAGTTCTAGGGATATTTACTCCATCAGGAGAAAGAATGTCAATATCAAATGCCGCATCAGTTGCCAAGGTATATAGGGCCAAGGTTGACGCCAAAATAGTTAGTGGGTACTCTTCAATAGGCGGCAAGAAAGCAAGTTGAGTAATACTACTGCCCAAACTTGTGGTTTCTGTACCGGCATGTTGAGTAAAAGCTGTGTTGATAAAGTAAGCAATGTCAGAGTCTGTAAAGTAGCGATAGGCCTGACCTGAGATATTAATGATGGCGCCATTAACTGGGGCCACTGCCAAGGTAAGAACTCCTGTGCCCTCTTCAATAATGGCTGTAGAAGATACGCTCTGCGTATTTATTGAGGCCACTGCCTGAGCTGAAGGGGCATTGGTGATTGCTGTACCTGTGGCACTGCTGGCCACTGTAAAACCTGTTGCTGTAACCCCGGTAATAAGAACATTTGTTAGGTTAAAGGCTGTTGTAGAAAGGCCTGTGATAGTTACTTGCTGGCCCACTACAAAGTTGTTGCTTGGAGTTACATATGTAATAACGCCTAGAGAGGCTGAAGCTCCTGTGACAACCGCTGTTGAAGCTGGGGTTGTTACGTTAACTGAAAGGGTAGAGCCTTGAACTGGAGCCTGAGAAAGTTGAAAACGGACCGTAGACCCATCTCCGGTTAGTACGTCTACGAAGGATCGTGCAGTATCGCCAAGTTCTGAGCGTAAACTGCTGGAAAGCGCACTTAATGTTGCCACAAATCCTCCATCGGAATAGTAGGTAAATCATCCAACAAAACAAGCAATTAGTCTTGCTAAAAAAAGGGCTCTCATAGACAGGAGGGCGGTTGTCTATGAGAGCGATCTAGGGGTGCAGCTTACATACGGTCGTACAAGTAACCCTTTTCCTGAAGGTGTGCTGCGACATGCTTCGGTACCTTGTACTTCTTACCTGCTTGGAAAGAATAATGATTGCCAGAACCAATTGTGACCATATCTAGGTTCTCAGCTACTCGGATGATGACCTGGTCATCTGCAAGGCTTACGCCTACGCTTTCAACTTCATCAAGAACTGTTGGTGCTTCTGGCTTCTGTGTAAGATCAACGACTTCAGTCTCATCTTTGTGAGCCTTAGTCTGTGTAGCTAATGAAATCTCATTAGCACGCTCTGCTAGTGCCTCTGCGTTTGCCTCTAGTAGGGCCTCACGCTGGCGTCCTGTAACATCTGTAACTTTTGCTTTTGCCACGATATATATTCTCCTGTTAGATTGATTTTAAGTATTTTATTGCGGCTTTTAAGACCTCAATATCGTCCTTGGCACATCCAAGAACTTGGTTACAGCCCCTGCAAAGTAGTCCTCTAATGCATTTGCCGCATGAACGCATTTGCCCATTACAGCAAGTGTGGTCATGATCAATGTGGGGCGAGGAGACCTCATCCCAGAACTTACCTTTGCATATAGCACATTTGCCATCCTGTGAGGAAAGCAGTTCATCAAACTGTTCTACGGAGATACCGTAACGCTTGACGTTCTGCGTCTTATTGTTTAGACGTTCACACGCCCTACAATGTCTAGCAAATCTGCCATTCGGCTTCTTATATTTAATTGTGTTTTCCTCATCATACGGATGACCTTTGGGACATTTGGTCTTGATGGCGTTTAAACCACCAGCACCTATACCTTTAGCTGGTCTACGTATTTTCATAGTTAGTCTTCGACAAGTTTTACATTGTCTATAACCCTGTGGAGTTACGTAAGTGTTTTCATCTGTATAACTATGTCCTTGCGGACACTTGGTGCGTTTAATTCTTAGCATTGTGTAAGACTCCCTTAGTAGACCTTGATGGCCTACTAAGAGAATCTTATCACAGATTAGCTAGTTTGTTTCCGCAATTACTACGCTCTGGTCAGTAATAAGACCAAGA
>Ga0214173_100218_pt1 | contig 9390 bp, 17 predicted proteins | sample TroBogEpilimnion_34_FD_153011 | JGI IMG/M metagenome (GOLD analysis project Ga0214173, IMG submission 153011) | Freshwater microbial communities from Trout Bog Lake, WI - 25JUL2007 epilimnion | ecosystem: Environmental > Aquatic > Freshwater > Lake > Epilimnion/Euphotic zone | place: Trout Bog... | reverse complement strand
GCTAAGCCTAGCGAGATAAAGAAGATGGCTGCCCTGCTCGAAGAAGAAGCAGAATCGAGCGAAGAGATGGCTAAGAAGGTCTGGGAATTGGTAGAGGAACTAACTGCCAAGCGCGATCAGTACATGGCCGTAGCGGTCTATCCAAGCCTTAAAATGGCCATTGCTGTCGGCCCATACAACACAGTTAACAACTTAAGAAAAGACTATGGCAAACATATCGGACACGTCGGTGACGATTGTTATGGTATAATTGCCACAGTGCGCGATCCGTCCGCGCAGTAGATCGACAAGCCCCGCGTATTCCTGTCCGCGGGGTTTTGTCATTTAGAGCTTGTGTAAGCCCTGAGCATCCTTGTAATAGCCATAGCCAGTAGGCGTAAGTGTGAATGGCGTAGTTACTGAATTAAGATACGAGTATGGAACCTTTGCGTCTAACTTGTAGAACGCTGGTAGCGTCCAATCTGGTGCGATTACATCGCGCCCATCTCTTGCGGTGATCTTATACATGGCACCACGCACATGATCTGCTGGTTCAAGTAGCCAGCGCCGACCCTTACTATCCGGATCAGATAGGTTCATAATCTGAGGATCGACAAGCATCTCGATTACTTCATGGAATACCACAAGAGCTGTACCTTCTTGGTAACGATCCTTTGAGATGACCTTGCCCTTGAACGACAAGCCCTTGCGGAACTTGCCTAGCGGTGCAGTGGCAAACGAGTCTGCTCGGATGTAGGCAATAGGCTGGCCATTGAGTACCTCATGGTAGCCATACGCGCCGATAGTTGGGTTAGGAAACTTGTCCACGATGCAGACATTCCAACCATTGGGTGAGCGAGTAGGTGACTGCCCAACCGTTGTAGTTTCTAGGTTCCAAGCGTTGGATACTTGATCCACGAAAATGCTCAGAGCAGATTGGATGCTATTAAAATCCTGCTGGTTAAGGATTTTAGACTCATTAACGAATGTAAGTGTTCTCATTGTTACCTCTTTGGGTTGTCGGTTGTGTAAAAGCCACTGCCATTAAATTTTACTGGTGGTGAGCCAAAGATCCGGCGCATAGACATGCCACAGCAGATCGGATCCGGACCTTCCTCAAACATGGATCGCTCAACGGTATTTTCTATATTGCATACTTGGCAGCGGTAATCATAATGTGCCATGTTCTCCCCCAATCGGACATTTATCGACGCAGTTCCAGATCAATTCCATGTAACTCTTGCCTTCGACTCTGCGTATTTCGGTGTAGCAATCAGCATCATGTATGTATTTTTTAGTCATTTTTTTGCTTTCTGATCCAAGGGTCTGGGCCACCAAGCTCTTTGATCAAGCGGCGCATAGCGCCTTTCACCTTACGCTCAGCGGAAGATTTAGATATTCCTAGCGCAGTAGCCACATCATCGTAGGTCTGCTGCTCGTAATACTTTGCTTGCAAGATTATCTGATCATCTGGCTCAAGTTTGTTCTTGGCCTTGCGCACATCAAATACCGAGATGATGTAGTTGCCGCCTTCTGCTGGCGCACCACCACCAGATACGCGCTCACCAGATGGGTTGTGCGTAGGCACTACTTCACTCCAAATGAATGGCAGGATCTGCTCAAGCACCTCAGCAGAGTAAAAAATTTCATCGCGTATCTCGTACCCTACCGCTTGCGCCTTAGCGCGTCGGCAATACTTATCCGCATGGCGTTGCAAAGTCTTGGCCAGAAGGTTAACGCCAGACTTGTAATCTTCAGAACCTTTATCGTGGTCAAGCCATTCCTTGACTTTGTCTTGCCGGCGCAAGACCCAGACAAGACATTCCTGCCTAACGTCATCAATCTCAAAGTACGTGTTGTATCGCTTATGGACTTGCCTTGCAACGGTGTGGGCAATCTCTTGCGCTTCATCTAGCCAAATCAATCTAAATCCTCTGGGTCGCGAAGGTGTTGTTGCTTAACTGCATAACATGGAACTGGCATGGAAGTATCCCAATACTTGTCCTGCAAGCCTTCATGGCCCCACAGCCAGCCCATAATAAGGGCTTGGTAATGATCGTCAATGGTAACAAGAAAATACTTACGCTCTGGGTTATCGTCTGGTTGGAACAACAACTTGCCATAAGGGTAAGCGGTTGATCGTACTTCGTACTCACCCACATCACCCTCTTTGCGATCAGCAAAGAGTGAAGTAGGAAACTTATCTAACCAACGCGCAACTGCAATCTCAGCGCACACGCCAAGAATGTCGCGAGCAATTGCCTCTGGCCACGTCTTAGCGGCAGTAGTAATCTTGCCACCATTAGCTCGATTAAAGTTGTAACGCTCCACTGCTTCAATAGTGGCGTAGGTTATATCGCCAACGCTAAGGTTGACTTTTACCACCGCCATGTTTTACCATCCACAGTAAATGACTTGTCGATGATCGGCACTAGATGCGGCGTAACGGTCTTACCATCGACATAGAGGATCGCAAAGCCCTGCTGCCAAGTGAACAGCCCAGCCTTGATGTAACGAGCATGCTTGAGGTTCATTAGATGGCCAACCTCTAGGCCCCACACTGTCTTAGATTTGGTTCCCCATGACTGCGTCCAATGGGTTAATCCCATTCGGTGCGTATGTCCACAGACGACACTCGCACCAGCCCTTTTTGCAAGTCCGAGAGCAGTAGATCCAGCAGTAGGCTGAACGTTTCCCTCGTCCCCGTGTACAAGTATCCAATTTGGGGCCAACTCGTAGGGTCGCTTATGATATTCAATTCCAAGATCGTCGAGCTTGAGGAATTTCTCAATCTCAAGTTCAGGCAGACCAAGAAAACCGGGGGCTGAATGTTTGATTTTGTTGTATAGCCGATCACTGTGGTTTGATCGCGAGATATGCTTAATCTTAAGAGATTCAAGTAATCGAACGGTAATATCTCGGTGCTTACCAATGTCGTAGTTCCACTCGCCCGGGCCGCCTTGCTCCCAACGGCTGATCTGCGGAAAGTCAATTTCATCTCCTACGCTCACCACCTCGTCTGGCTTATACGCTTTGATAAATGCTGCTAGCGCGGTTGTCGCTCCCACATCATGGTAGGGGGCTTGAAGGTCTGAAACGACAACGATAGTCTTCATTCCGCGGGCCAGTTACCATCCAGTACCATCATTGCAATGGCGCTATAGTTGAGTAAATCTAGGAAACTATCTCTAAGAGATTCATTTTCTGGCGTGGCACCGCTGTCGATGAGATGATTGATACGCGCCATTTTGTCCCACATGCGCACCCGTAGGCCGTTAAGCGGACCGCCCGGTGAAAGTGAAATGTTCTTTGGTCCGTAATCGTGGTGCTTTTTGAGCAAGAGGTTACCTGCGCCGTCGAACACTTCCCACATACTGACGGTAAAGTCGCTTGGCTCATTCGTCACCTGTAGATTCTCGGTCATTTGGCCTACCCTTCGGTACGTTGCGCTGTCCCTTGTAAATATAATTTTTTGTTTCAGGATCTATATCATAACAGACATACGTTATAAATTCGTCATTATAGTCAAATGGCGCTTCAATTGTGTCTAACACCCAGAAGGCTAGCGATACCCGGCCACCATCGTATGGGCCGCCTATGAAATGTGGGTTATAGGAACCGCTCATTTGCTCTCCTGTACGAAATTGACATTGAGTTTACCGCCTGTTCCAGAGTCATATTTGCTGGCGATCTGCAACGCCTTGGTGACGATCTTGCGAGCCTTGACGTGGTCATCAACAAGTGCGCCATTGGCAAGGGCTGCCATCGCTCCAAGGGCAAAGCGCTCTCCACTGCCAGCAACATAAAGGTTGTCGGTGGTGCGCTCCCATGAGTAGTCAGCGTCGATCCGATAGACCTTGCCTTTGACTACCACGATCCAGACGTTGTCGTTCTCTACGCTTGACTCGGACTTAACAAGCTCGTAGCCAGCCTCGATAAAAGTTCTGCGCATAGCAGGGATGAGCTGTCTAGTGATGTACTTGTCCATGTCTTTGACCGTGATCTGCGGTGGCACAAAATCATGCTCAAGGATGTTTATGCCGCGCACAGCGCCGGCACCGGCAAAGACGATATTACTATTTCTAAAAATTTTTCCGTTGGGAATGGTGATCTGAAAGCCATCCTCAGTAGAGGACATAGTATCTGCGCCAATGACTACCCAGTCTGGTCCCTCAATAGCGCAAATGGTTGTCATAACCTAGCACCGATCCACTCAATAACATTGACGGTAACAGCATTGCCCATCTGCTTATAACGATGGCTATCTGCTTGTCCATCAGTCCAATTATCTGGAAAACCTTGCAATCGTTCTGTTTCTATTGGCGTGAGCCTGCGTACTGTTTGTTCTGTAATTGCCATAATCGTAGTCCTCACATCTCCGTTGTCAAAAGCATTTAGGGTAGGCATTACCCCCCCCGCTATCCAAGTTTCATAATCATCAACGTTTTGCGCTCTACGACTTTTTGTAAACCACAAGTTTGTTCTCCGCCACGTATTGATTGCCTACCCCTTTATAATCTCTGGCTTGAAGGCAACCAACAATGTTTCGCTGCCCCCCCCCAGATCACCACCATTGGCTCTTAAAGTTCCGCTTCCTTCTTTGTACCCTGCAAAACTTGATGAAGTAAAGCTTCTTGCAACACCGCTGGCAATGTTTTGCCTCGCTTGCTCGCTCTCCGAAGTATTCCTTCCGCTGCTTTGACGCTCAATGAATATCGGGTTGGCGCTTCTGTCTGTAACACTTCCGACAATGAAGACTCTACGACGGCGTTGGGGTACTCCAAAGTATTGGCTGTCCAAAATTCGCCATTCGATGTGGCTATACCCTGCGTCGGCCAATGTAGTGAGGACTGTTCCAAAATCGCGTCCTTGGTTGCTTGATAAAAGTCCCGGGACATTTTCCAAGAGGATTGTTTTTGCTTTAACTTCTTGCGCAAATCGTATAGCGTCCCAGAATAATCCACTTCGTGTCCCAGTTCCTGCTCCAGCACGTTTGCCAGCAACGGATACGTCTTGGCAGGGAAAACCCCCGCAAACAATGTCAACTTTTCCAATTAAATTAATCTCCTTTGCCCATTCAACTGCGGTGGTTACGTCATCATGCAATGGCACATTAGGCCATTTTTTTTTCAAAATTTTTTGCGCGTGTTTATCAATCTCTACTTGCCCAACACAGGTATGACCAGAACGTTCAAGTCCAAGATCAAACCCACCCACACCTGCAAATAAACTAACAAATGTACTCATGCTGCTAGCCTCTCATCAAACCAGTCTTTACCATAGGCCAAGTATAGATCATTCACATCCTGATTACCGGGAAGGCCAACGATAATGGCAGCAGGCAAGTCTTCCTTGATCCGCTTGGCTAGCTCTTGGCCGGGGTTGCGACCATCCTCTTTTATATCGTTATCGGCAAAGATCAAGATTTTTGTGTACGGTTCAAAAAGTTTCGGAAAGTGGGCTTTCCACTGGCTAACGCCAGCAACGCCAACAGCAGGAATACCAACACAACCGCTAAGAACAATCGTGTCAATCTCACCCTCGCAGATCGCAATTGTGTCTGAGGATTTATGTAAATCTTGAACATTAAATAACCCAATCTTCTGCCCTGTAGGCCATAGGTACTTAGGCGTTCCGTTATCTAGTCTTCGGAATTTAATTCCAACCACACCACTAGGAGTGATGTAAGGAATAGACAACATCCCCACAGCATGCTCATGGCCAACACTAGGATCGACTACGCTTCCAAGAAGGAATAAACTTGCCACTTTCGGGCTTATGCCTCGGCCCTGTAGGTAGGACTGAGCCAGCGGGTCTATGTGCTGCGCGTACCTTTCGGCTGCTTCCGTTAGCAAGGCTTTCTGCTCTGCGTTTAACATCAATAAACTCCTTCAAGTTTTCCTTACGAGCTACAACGTCATATACGTCACCAAGTAATTGGCAGACTAAACAATTGTATTGCTGTCGCTCTAAGTTATATGCAGCACTTGCGTGGCTGTCATCATGCACTACACACTTGCATGGTACCCAGCCGTAACGATCTTGTATGGTCAAGCCATACGCTTCTAAGACTGCTCCAAGATCAGGCTTGTGGATCATCATGGATGTTAGCCCACTGGTCTAATGTTTGAATCACCCAAGCATCTTCAATGCTTGCGTTGCGTCGCTTGACAATAACGTATGAAGGTGGAACCTCATCTAGCCCACGCGCCCTTGCGTAGTTCTGCGCTTCGACAGTTGCTTGCCGCCAAAACTCTGGCAAGTCTAACCGCGCAGTTGCTTTCAGTTCAAAAACATAAGGCTTGCCCGCGACCATAAGAACAAGATCGCCTTCGTCGTTGGCCCCGGCGAGAGCAAGCCTTTCTGTCATTGCCTTGGGTAGTCTTCCCCTGAACCACCCAAGAACATCTGTTTCAAACTGAGTGCCTTTGCGCTTGTTTGCGTTTGTCATAGGCCCAGCATACCAAACAAGTCTTGTGCGTTATAGCGAATAAGGTAGCGACGCGCTAAGTCATACATCTCCGGGGTTGGCTCCTTTGCTTGTTCCCAATTGCGCTTGTCCCACAGGTAATCTTTCACTCATAGCTCCAATTGTGCTGGGTGGTTTGACGATAGTTCCAGATGGACATACGCGATGCGTCTGCCCATAAAGATACATATTGCCTACCACTAGCACTATTCTTTGCAAAGCGGTTCTTAACCGCTGCAATTCGAAACTCGCCAGTGTCGGGAAGTAAAGCAACTGTAACGATCATTTCAGGCAATTGACTGATCTTGCCTTGGATGGACTTGCGACTCGGTGGCATATCCGGCTGGCCTTCACCTTCACTGGTGTGGTGCAGCAGGAATACCGCAGCTTCTGTTTCTCTAGCCATGTGGTGCATAGCCTTGGCAATTTCGCGTAGCCCTGACCATTCGTTTTCGTGCATCGATACAACGTTCATTGCATTGTCCACGATTAGAAGATGAGGATACTCTCCGTATGCTTCGGCATAGGCTTGAATGGATAGATCAATTTCATCAAGAGTAGGGGATGGAGCAAAGTCAAACCGCAAGTGAGTAATTGAATCTAACTCACTTTGGTAAAACTCTACGCCTGTTTCGGTAGCAAACGCCTCTTCAACGCTGGCCACCTTATGTCCGCTAACCATTGCGGCAGCTCGAATCGCAGTCGTGTAAGCATCAGTATCAGCGCTGATATAGAGCGTTGGTACTTTCATGTGAACGGCAAAGTGCAATGCTAATAATGATTTGCCGGCGTTGGGTGCGCCGGCAATCATCGTTAGTTGACCACGTCTAAATCTAATTCCCTCATCCTGTAGGACTTGGAATAGATCCGGAAGGATAGCGTGATCATTTGCTGACTTAGCCGCTGCTTGTGACAGCGATAGCATCAGTTAATACTTATCGGTTCCACTTAACGTCACAGGCTTGATCCTTTGGCGCGGTACAGAAGTATCCGCTCCAAGGCTTACCTGTCTTTTCGCTAACTCCTTGCTTAAGTTTCATTGGTCCATGCTTACAAGCATGCTCAGATCCAGATGGCACTTGAGCATTTGGCTGATGTTGTGGATGAGCTTGTGGTGCTGGACCTGATGTAGCCCATACTGGCTCATCGATCACAGTTGCGCCAAGTGACTTAACCGCGTAAGCGATATTGCCCTTGTTAGTAAAGTCAGAGCCAGTGGCCAAGATCAACTGAGCCATGTCACTGATTGACTGCAACTGACCTTCAAGTTCAGCCGCGCTGTCTGCGTATAGATTGATTAAAGTTCCGTCAGCCAATTTAAAATTGACTTGGAGCTTTGTGCTTTCGTTTGCTGCCATTTCTTTCTCCTTTATTTGATTATTGCTAGTGGGTCAACGCTGTATGAAAGTTCTCCGCCAACGGCGAAACAATAGTCCCTTACTCCACATGTCGAACACGACATGCCGATATTGGGTAAAAAAATTTCGGCCTGTAATCCGCGTTCAAACTGAGCAAATAGCTCGGTAAGAACCGGTATAGACCAACGCTCCATGCCCTCGCTTGGTTCAAGCGTGGCAGTACGAGCTGAGTAGTACGCGCCGTACTGTGGGCGTATGCCATAGATCATCTCAATGCAGGATGCGTACACACCCAACTGCATCGCTGAGTCTGGCGTGGACTTGCCAGTCTTTAGATCGACAACAGTAAGTGAACCGTCAACGTTCTCAAAGACTAGATCGGCAAAGCCTTTGATCGGAACATCGCCAAACATCACTTCAAATGGAAGTTCAATGCCGGGCTTACCATCCGGTGCTGTCCACACCTTCCAACCGTTGTTCTTAAACGCAAGAACAAAGTCCTCAAACATCTTAAAACCATTTGCATCCCACCACGCTTTGTCTTCCTTGTCGGGATATTCTTTGGTTGCACGACCACCACGCCGCCAGTCAACTGGGTTGGTCTTCGTGCGATGCTCGATAGCGCCAATCTCTTCTAAGAAGGCGCGGTCCCAAATCTCTTTAAGATTCAACTTTGGTTCCAATGATGATCGCTTGAGCCTTCTTTAATCCTACGATAGTGGCAGGATTAGTTTCAAGCCTAATCTCTTTCTCGATCATATCTCCTAGCGCTTTGCGCATAAGAAGTTCAGCTTCGACAAACGCCTTCTCAAAGGCTGTCTTAGTAATTATCTTTGCTCGTTTAGTTCCCATTTAGCACTCGTCATCTTCCCAAAAGTCTGCGTCAAACTCAATTGAGTCTGCCCATTTAATTGCTACATTCATAAACTTGCTGCCAATCCTGTCGGCAACGTTTCCGATGAAACGCTTGAAAGGATTAGGATGCTTGTGAACTATGTGATTCATTCTGCTCCCCGTTCCGGTGTTGGTGCTTGTGCAAGGCTGGAACATAGCACACATTGCATGTCCAGCAGGTATAAACCAATCGTGTTGTCATCTTCAAATTTTACTTTGAGATGGAAAAACTCAGATCCACAAGGGCAAACCCGGATGGGACCAAGAGATGTGTAATCGCTCTTCTCGCCGTGAATGGCGACCAAGCTCTTAGTTGGCTTTGGCTCTGTCATTCTCAAATGTTTCCAAGAGATAACGTTCAACTGCTGTATGGAATGATGATCCGCCTACGAACCACCATGCCGGTGCGGACTGCACTTGCAGGCCGCGTTCTAGTTGCCATGCTTTACCACATCGCAACCATGACGTGAAGGATGAAAATGATCTGTGATTAACTGTTGTCATGGACGAAGACTATCACTGGCCGATGACATTCCGCCAATGGCTGAGAAAGACACGCCAGTGGCTTTCGATTTGACGAAAAAATTTTCCGATGGTTAGACTACGAGCGTAAGCATGGGAGCGAGTTAACTGGGCGCAAAGCGCCCCCAAGGTGCGAGCGGCTGCGCCGATAGCGAGCCAACGGAAAAT
>Ga0214173_100216_pt1 | contig 9396 bp, 4 predicted proteins | sample TroBogEpilimnion_34_FD_153011 | JGI IMG/M metagenome (GOLD analysis project Ga0214173, IMG submission 153011) | Freshwater microbial communities from Trout Bog Lake, WI - 25JUL2007 epilimnion | ecosystem: Environmental > Aquatic > Freshwater > Lake > Epilimnion/Euphotic zone | place: Trout Bog... | reverse complement strand
TCGCCTTGTGGTCCTTGGGCACCTGTTGCTCCAGTGTAGCCTGTTACACCCGTAGCACCTTGATTTCCTTGAACGCCAGTGGCACCCTGATTACCAGTGACACCAGTTGCGCCTTGATAGCCAGTAGCACCCATAGGGCCTTGTGAACCAGTAGCACCTTGGTTACCTGTATTACCTGTAGTTCCTTGTGGACCAGTTGCTCCAGTTAAACCAACATTACTAATTGTCCAACTGCTGAATGAGCCAGAACCAAATACATCATGAACGTTAACAGTAAATGTTGTTCCGCTGAATGAACTAATTCCACCAATCATTCCAGCATTGTTACCATTGGCCTTGATTAAAACATAAGTTCCGTTGGCATAAGCACTATTACTGCTATTGCTGTTGTTAATTGTTAATGTTTGGCTACCTGTGCCAATTGTTACTGTGCTGGTAGATGTTAAGTTAGTATAACCTAAACCTGTGGCTCCAGTTGATCCTGTATTACCAGTAACACCTGTAGCACCTTGATTACCAGTAACACCAGTCGCTCCAGTATAACCTGTAACGCCAGTCGCTCCAGTATAACCTGTAACGCCAGTAGCACCCTGGTTACCGTCATTGCCTTGAGGACCTTGTGCGCCAGTAGCACCAATATTACCATCATTACCTTGTGGTCCTTGAGCACCTGTCGCTCCAGTATAACCTTGAACGCCTGTGGCACCTTGATTGCCCTGGATACCTTGATCACCTGTATCACCTTTAGGGCCTGTGGCACCCGTTGCTCCTACTAGGCCAGTGGCTGTGTCTACTGTTGTTCCATCTGGAAACTGTATCCCCAACCCTACCTTAAATCTTTTTTCAATTGTTGACATGTCAAATTGTTCCTATGTGTGCTGGTTAATTACGCCAGATATGTTATTTGTGAATTCACGCTCATACTTGTTGCCCCCGTTGGAGTAAAGACCAGTGATACAACGCCGCTTGTTATAGAATACGAGTAAGATCCTAATAGCCCGTTGTTGTCCATTTCTCCATACCTAGTGAATGAAACATCTGTTCCATCACTGAATAATAAGATTTCTTCTACCTGATAACTGCCACTATCACTAATATGATTAATAAACTTAGCAACTCTGAAAGTGGCTGTGTCCATTGAACCTATTGCGATAGGTGTTGTGCCTGAAATACTATACGCATTGTAGGCGTTAATATTTACTGAACCCCCTAGATTTACTGCCGCAAAGGTAGGTGAATCCGTGGTATTCAAACTTTGGTTATAACTGCCGCTAGGTCCAGTAGCACCCTGTGGTCCAGTTGGTCCAGTAGCACCCTGTGGTCCAGTTGCTCCAAAACCTGTTGCTCCAGTAGGTCCTTGTAAACCTGGTAACCCAGCAATAGAAAATGCCCAATTGTTTAATGGAAGACCTGTATTTAGGTTAACATGGTCAACTACCATAGTAATAGTAGTTGTGGTTACATCTACTAGGCCTTCTATATAGGAAGATGCTCCATAACCTGAACCATTTTGAATTGCTCTTACATAAGAACCATCAACATAAGAACTAGCAGTATTAATAGAAAATACTATAGTATCTCCTACGGTTGCCGTTGAAGATACTGTGGTGTTTGAAGTTACATTGTAACTATATCCTCTTGGCCCAATAGGACCTTGTGCTCCAGTTGCGCCAGGAACAGGAACTGTGCCAAATACGCTAGGGTTTGTGTTAACGACTACATTAGATACTGTGCTACCAATTTGAACTACAGTATCATCTACGTTAACATTTACAACGGGCAAATATTCCGTTATGTTTACGGTGTAGGACATGTTATGCTCCTACAATAACTGGGGCGTAATTTTCCGCTAGTGTTGGGTCGCCTGAAATTACTCCTGGTTCCCACGCTTGTAGAATAGCCCAGCGATGAGTATTAATCTGTGGAGGTGTTCCATTATCTGTCCATGTAACACCAACTACTGTAATAGGAGTGTGGCTACGGGCATCAGGAATAATAGGTCCATTATAAAGTCCACCTGGTAGGGTAATAGCCACAGTTCCTGTTGAAGGATCTAAAACTTGAACATAAGTTCCTGTGTTAATATTACCTACTGGAAATGTTCCAATTAACTTAGTGCCCGCAAAGTTTGGGGCTCCTGTTGAAACATTATATGAAATTGTGTCTGCTACAACTGTTTGATAGTCTAGATGAAAGTTCCATCCTGTGATGTTAGTTCCAAAGTTGTAAACGACTGTTTTTTGTGTTGAGGGGAAGGCGATTTCCACCTGAATGTTATCTGCGCCGCCAATGTATTGGCTAAAGTCTAATGTTGCCACGGTTCTCTCCTATTGGATAAAAGACTACCCCTATTGGAGTAGTCAGTTATTGTTATTTAATGTAATCTATAATTTGTCTATTGTTAATTGCCTGAAGTTGGCGCATTTGTCCAAATCATTGCTATTGCTGTAGTCATAGAACTTGGACCATTCCAAACACCATCTCCTCCATATTGAATAGTAATGGTTCTAACAGAAGCAGGATAACCTCGTCCTGGTCCTGAAGTTGCTATTGGTGTAGAAGATGAAATTTGTCCTGCTTTTACAGCATCCCACGAAATTGAAACATATGATTCACTTTGAATAGGTCCAGTATCAGTTAAATTAGATTTTTGTAATATTCCAGATCCTAATAATGTTGTTCCATCATATAGATTAACAACTCCACTAGGAGGATTATTTGTGTATGCTCCTAATACATGAACTTCAAAAGTAACAGTTGATACTACATTAGTTCCTGTATGACTTAACAAATAAAAATATGGAGGAAGATCTAATGTTGAATAATTATTTTGTTGAGTAAATTCAACTCCTCCAGTATATCCTTGATATTGATTATAACCACCATATTCAAGTGCTTTATTATAGGTCATCCAATCTATTTGCATTAGTGAAGGACTCATACCTACTTCAGCAATAGATATAATATTACTATTGGTTCCATAATATTTAGGAATAATAGATTGTCCTGACCATATTGCTTGTATTTCAAACGTTCCTGTTGAGAATGAATTAGCAGGAATTGTCAATGTCGCACTATTATTAGACATTATAGAACTACCTAATGTTGTTATAGTTGTAGTTCCTGTTTGAATAGGTTGTAGAGACATATTTGTAGCATTACCATTTATTACATAAGATAAAATATCTTTATCTCCTGAATTAATTTTGGATAATGAAACACTATGGTATCCTAAAGGCATTTGATAATAATATGAACCTACATATTCCCAAGTGCTTGAAGAATAAACATTTGTAATAGTATAATTTGTAGAATATGTTCCACTAGTAACTGTAGTAGTTCCCGTAGTAAATGTAGTAGGAACAGTTCCTGTAACTGTTACAGTTTGTCCTACAGAACAATTTTGTATATTGGTCACAACAATAGTAATTCCTGTTCCAGTAGTTTGTGCCGCTGAAAAAGGATTTGTTGAATATAGACCTAAGGAACTTGGAACACTATAACTTAACTTATTGAAAGTAACTGTATTATTGAATATTGTTGTGGTATTCAAATTAGCAGTAAGTGTTATAGGTTGTGTATTAATATTGTTCAAAGGAGCATTTACAGTTAATCCACCTAAGGTATGTTGTCCAATATCAACAAATATAGAAGTTGCTGTAGAAGTAGCACTAGAATAGAATGTATGATTTGGAATAAATCCTCCTACCCATGTTGCTGTTACAGCATAGGTTCCACTAGTTGACGGAGCAGTTGTAATTAATGTTGCTTGATTTGTTAAACTATTAATAGAACTAGAACCTAATAAAGTAGATCCAGCATAAAAGTTTACAATATTACTTAATTGTGAACTTGTTGTAATAGTTGCGGTAACTGTTAATGGCTCACTAATAACTCTTATAGGACTAATTGTTAATGTAGGAGCATTTACAGTATATGGAAGCCTTACACTAGAAGTAGTTATAGAACTAGTTGTAGCATAATAAGGATATCCTCCATCTGCTGTTCCATTGTGCCAACGAGCATATAATTGTTGTGTTCCACTGTTTAAGGCCACAGTAATACTAGCAGTAGTTCCTGAACTAAATGTTCCTGTGCCAATAAAAGATCCATTATCATAAAAATCTACAGGACCTGTTAATTGACTTGAAGTAGATACACTGGCTATAATTGTTTGTATATCTCCCAAATAATATTGTGAGGCTAAAGGATCGCTTGATTTAACACTAACTGTAATAGGTCTATCTAATGTATAGGCAGTAACCGCAGTTAAAGTAAACAATGAACTGGTCTCTCCATTAAATGGTCTACCATTAATGTCTGTGCCACCTTCCCATATTGCTTGAATAGTGTAAGTTCCACTAGAATTAAATGTTGTTGGAAATTGAGCAACACTATTAACAAAAGTTGAAGAACCTATATGTGTGCTATTAACATAAAAGTCTACAGGACCATTTAGGTTAGTGGCAGTGGTAATATTTGCTGTAATAGTTTGTGTTTCATTTACAACATAAGGATTATGTGTTCCACGATAAGCACTATTGGTAACATCAATATTCAATGGTTCAGGTAAATTATATCCAGAGGATACTGTGAAAACTGTTTGTGGATTTGTTCTTTGTGCTGAATAAAATTGTCCACTATCTAATCCACCCTGCCATAATCCATAAACACTATTTGTTCCTGGAGAGGTATAGATATAAGTAGCTGTTGAAATATTATTTGTTCCATTAAAAATAAATGTGCTTGACGTTAATGATTGATAATTTTGAACAATAAATGTAGGTTGATTACTTAGGTTAGTAGTTGTATTAATATCTAAAGTAAATTCAATAGGATAGCCCGCAACAAATTGATTCAATCCTAGATAGTTGTCGTTGGTCACTGTTAATGACATTGGTGTTGGGAAACTTAATCCTGTGGCCACTGATAGGCTTACAACATCACTGCTGGTTGAATAGAATTTAGGAGATACATTACTGCCTGGATAATAGGCTGTTATATCATAACTACCTGGTGCCAAACTTGTTGATTGTAGAACTGCCACATTGTTAGTTAATGTAGCACTACCAATAGGAGTTTGACCATTAAAGAATACCACTGTTCCTGTATAGGCAATGTCTGTTGTGGCTGTAAAGAAAGCAGTGAAAACAGTATTGACCATATAACTGCTAGGATTAGGACTAATGGTCAAATATAATGTGTCTGGCAATTCTTTGTCTAATATTTGTAAGGTTCTAGTAGTGGTCAAACTCAAATAACGAGGAGTTGATGTTTGATTGCCATCCCATACTGCGGTATAGTCAAATGTTCCTGTAGATAGATTATTAAAAATTGTATAGTCTGCTTGATTATTAACAACAGGAACTAGGCCTAACAAATTGCTATTGTAGTCATAGAAACTGATATTGCCAGGCAAACTTGTTGAGGTATTCAATGTAGCAATCATTTGTATATTGCCTTCTTGATAGATACCATAAGAGGGATTAAATGTTAGACTTAAAGTTGCGTTGCTAGTTGTTCCTGCTAAAACAACATAGTCAATGCTGGTGCTAACACCTTCATAGATAGTTCCATTTACATCTGCTCCAGCCCAAACTACTTGAATAGTATGGTCACCTGGATCTAAGTAAGGAATAGTTAAGAAACCAGCATTTTCAAATATTGTTACACTACCTAATTGTGTATGGTCTTCATAGAATACAAAACTACCTGTAACATAAGTTGAAGTAGATAAAACTGCTTCAAATGTAATTGGGGTTTCACCAGCAATAGCAGTTCCACTAGGCACACTGGCAGTTAGTGTAAATGATCCACCTAATTGTTCACCTGAGGCAACTGAAACTGTAACTGGAGTTAATTCTGTAGATTGACCAGCAAACTTACCTTGTCCAGGCCATACAGCATAAATTTGGTGTGTTCCAGTTTGTAGTGTGTTCAAAACCAAAGGAGCAAAACTAACTGTTTGGAATGTGTTTGTTCCTAGAGTAATTGTGGTAGTTGTTGTGCCATTGTTCCAATTACTGTAAAAAGTCACTGGATTTTCTTTATAGACAGCGGCATCACTTAGAGCCTTAAGAATAATAGGTTTGCCATAACTTGTAGAAGTTGAACTGGCAATTAACTTAAAGTTACTTTGAATGGTTCCTAAAGGTGTTGGAGGTGTAATTCCATTTTGTGGTGCGTGTTGAAAATTCATTATTGTTCCTTATCCATTTACTGTAACTATTGTTCTTAGGTCACCTACTGCTACAAATTTATTCAAACTAGGACTGTAGGCAATCGCATTTAGATTATTAGCAGTTCCTGATTGTCCTCTTTTCCATGTAGCTCCATTATCAGTAGAATAAACTACATGACCATTTCCACCAACTAGAACAAATTTACCATTACCATATGCGGCCGCTCCCCAAAGACTTCCAGGCCAGCCTGATGTTGACCATGTCCAATTAATACCATCACTACTGGTTCCTACACAATCATTAGCACCTGCGGCAACCCAATGTCCATTACCGTAAGCAATAGCCCCTAAACTATATGGAGCACTAACACTAGTCCATGAACCGCTATTATTTCCATTTCTTGTGCTGTGTAAGATTGATCCTGCTGATCCATTTGAACAAGCAAAGGCTACTAGATAACTGCTGGTTGTTTGGTCTGCTAAATTGCTTGCTGATTGACCAATAGCACTATTGCCATTATCATTATATTCTAAACTAACACTGATAGGACTACTTAGGCCATCATTGGTTACAGTATTATAATAATGGAAAGGTAATCCATTTACTTTATAGATAGCACCTTCAAGAGAACTTAATAGGTGTAGGGCATTAGCAAAACTTCCTGATTTATAAAAAGTATCACATCCAATAACAATTTCGCCAGTAATCTGCGTTGAACCACCAATTTCAAAATAATCACCTATGATATTAAATCCATCACCTGTAATAATATTATTAGTTGTAGTATTGGCTAATCGTCCCCATACAGATTGAACACTTATTAAATCATGACTTACTTGATCTTGATTAATAAAAGCACTCCAATAAACAGTTCCATCACCACCTAATTCATTACTTTGTAATGTTACAGCATTGGCCAAATTAATTCCATAAGGATTAGGAGGACCCATTTCAACAAAGTTTACTCCATCCCTAGAACGTAGATTAATTCCATTTAGACCAGTTGCTGTAAATTGACTTTGATCACCTACACTAGGTATATGATCAGGATCAGTAATAGTCCAACGAATATCATACAAATTATCAGAGGTTAATTGTGTAGGAATAGGACTGGTTGAAATTGTCACGACACCTTGACCATTAGGAGCACTGATATAGATACCAGGCCCTGCCACAATTTGTGTAACAACAGATTGTTGACTAACAGCACTTCCACCAACATGACTGGTATAACTATCACTGGCTCCTCCAGCATAACCTCTACCACCTGTAAAAGTCATTCCTAGTGTTTGAACACCTTGACTACCTACAGTAGTTTGATATACTGCTTGATTGGTTGTTGGATCAACAGGAATAGCACCAAGGTTCTGTCCATTGGCATTTAAGGTAACTTTACTACCAGCCCATCCATAATTAATAGGAGCATTATTGGTTATAAATGTTGTTGTGTTAAACTTATCTGTAGGAATATTTGCCATTTATATCTCCATTATGCGTAGTCATCAAAATTATCAACACTAGGATCATCCACTGGCGGTGGTTGAGGTGTTGCGTCTGCCACTATTGTTTGTATATCACCTGGTTGAGGATCACTAGTTGTATCTGCTCCAGTTGTTGGATCTGATGTTGTGGCAACAATAGTTGGTTGACTAACTGAATTGTCTGTGGCCACTGCTGTGCCATCTGGGGGCGTAACATTATTTGTGTCAATCTTAGTATCTGTAGGTTTGCTGAACCAACCATTTGTATAACCATAATACAAGGCTAATCCACCTGCGCCTGCGGCCAATGCTGGCCCTAATTGACTAAAGAAACTAGGTGAACTTTGATTGTTGCTGGCTGGCGGAACTACCTTACTACCTGCGATACTACCATCTAGTGTTTGACTACCTAGAATAACTGTTCCACTGCTGGTCCAACTAACAGGTTGGCTAACATCACTAAACACTGATGTAGAATTAGGACCTTCAGCACGAGTTACCCACCAATAGGTGTTTGTTGGGAAATTGTTTACCTGTATCTGTTCATAGTATAAGGTAGTGGTGCTGGTGCCAGCAAAGTGTGGATATAGGCTCGCTGAATTATTAGTGTCAGCGGCATAATATTGTGTTTCATATAAAACAAAGTTGTTGGCACTAAATGTAGAAGTTGTGGCACTATACCAAAACTCCATAGCACTGACATTACCATACTGTGGAATATCACCTTGAATAACCAAAACTCCAGTTGAACTGTTGCTTAGGTCAGTTCTAACAATAGGAGCATTAGGTTTACTAATATAATTTGTGGCAGTTAATAGACCAAAGATATCAGGTGTTGGATAAAAATTATCTGGAACATAATAAGCAGGATTGCTTAGTTGATATATTTCATCATTGTAGGCCTGCGCTGTGATACGAACACTTAGGAAACCTTGATCATCTTTGGCTTCTTGAATCTGTGTAACCATAAAAGGTTTACCCAACATATAGATACCATTGTAGTTGCCCGCTCCCCAACCATACCATTCATGTTGAACAGCAATAATATCACCTGCGTTGATCTGTATTCCTGAATAGTCCATAGTGAAGTTAATCACTAGATCTTGGCGACCCATCCACATTTTCTTATAGCCTAGGTATGTTCCTTGGATAGGATCATTAACCATAGGATAAGAAATATCAATACCATTTTCTGGTTCATTAGGAGATTTTAAGTTGGCTGGCAACCAATAGTATCTATAGTCTGTTTGTCCAATAATATCTGCGTTAGGGAAACTGACTGTGACCTTGTTAGGAGATCCTTTTAGGTCAGTAGGCACTAGATTGATACCGCCAAGGATTTGACTCTGTGTTACAACAACCATTGTGGCTGTGGCTTCTGCTTCAGTTGCGGCTCCAGTCTTTTGTAATAGACTTTGATTTAGAACAACACCCCATTGTGCGTCTCTTTCATCCCATTGTAACCAACCATCTACTGCTTCTGTAAGGCTACCTAAATTAGTTAGGCAATCCTGTGTTGTGTCAATAATACCATTAACACCTAGATAAAATGTTTGTGTAGTTCCATCAGTGGCCACAATAGCATGTGTCTGTGTGCTGAGATAACTTACCTGTTGTAGGCTAGCGGTATTGATATTGTTGGGATCTACTCCACAACCATATACTGTGTTGGTTAGATAATCATAGATAACTTGACCTGCGTCTGGACTACCTTGAATTGTATAACTCAACAT
>Ga0214173_100213_pt1 | contig 9456 bp, 10 predicted proteins | sample TroBogEpilimnion_34_FD_153011 | JGI IMG/M metagenome (GOLD analysis project Ga0214173, IMG submission 153011) | Freshwater microbial communities from Trout Bog Lake, WI - 25JUL2007 epilimnion | ecosystem: Environmental > Aquatic > Freshwater > Lake > Epilimnion/Euphotic zone | place: Trout Bog... | reverse complement strand
ATCCAATCACTGGTCGGCCTGACGAACAGCTATCAGCTCCGCACGGAATGTCTGCTGGAAAGGTTTGAAACGTATCGGTATCGCGGCAAGACGCTGCTGATCGGGCCGGACGTGGCCGGGGACTTCCTGATGCAACGCGGGGTGAGCATGTTGAAATCGCTGGTCGGCGGGGATCCATTGTCCGGCGAGGGCAAGGGGTTGAACGGGGATTTTCCGATGTTCGGCACGTTCAACGTCATCATGTCGTGCAACTCGCGCCTGCGGGTCCGGTTGGACGGCGACACCAGCGCGTGGCGCCGTCGGCTGCTCATCGTTCGCTATCAGAATCCACCGCCAGCGAAACGGATTCTGGATTTTGACCATGTGTTGCTGCGCGAGGAAGGCAGCGGCATTTTGCGCTGGGCGCTGGCGGGTTTCGTGAAGCTGCAGGCTGAGTTTGCCGAAACCGGCGATTTTGCGCTGACCGATGGGCAGCGGGAACGGGTGGATTCGTTGCTGGCCGAAAGTGACAGCCTCCGGCTGTTCGTGAAGGAGTCTTTGGAACGGCATGAGTTTGACAGCGTCACCAGTTCCGAAATCAGCCAGGCATACGCGGAATTTTGCGCGGACAAGGGTTGGAACGCGCTGCCGTCCGCCGTCGTCGAGCGGACATTGCCGGATTTGATGCTGGAGACGTTCCACGTCACGAAATCCCATGACCTTGAGCGCAACGGGAAGAAATCAAACCGCGGCTGGCGTCAGGTTCGGATCAAGGTGCCGTCAACTTTTCAACTGGTGGAGGGCGAATGAGTCTCGACGTTGCCAAATTGGAAAAGGTTCGTGAGCTGGCCGGCGGTATTGTCCAAGCGCGGTGTCCGGCCTGCGCCGAAGGCGGCAATGACCGGTCCGGCGAACATCTGCGGGTTTATCCCGACGGCCGGTTCGGCTGCTGCGTCCATCCGAAGGATGGCGAGCACCGGAAACGGATCTGGGCGCTGGCGGGTGTCCGAAAGCCGGGGACTTTCAGTCTGCGACTCAAGTCGCCTCCGGCTTTGTCACCAGCACTGTCGGTGAAGGCGGTTTTAACCCTTCGGACGCCTCGGACGGGTAAAACCGAGTCGGAAACCAGCGTCCCAACCGCCCCCACTACTCCGGTTGATGAATCTCGGACGCCTCGGACGGGTATTGTTAAGTCTCGCGCGCGTGCGCGAGAGGATGTTTCAACACCTAATTTAGATACCGGTGATTTTCTTGTGAGGCTAGAAGACTTGGGAAGTGGCGTCCGAGCCGTCCGAACTGCTGTGGTGCCTGAACCGCCGTCCGGCGCTGGTGAACGGCGGCCTTACCTGACCGCCGGTGGAACGCTGGTGATCCCGTTTGATTCGCCGGAGCGTTACCACTGGTGGATGCCGGATGGCGAGCGACTGACCGTCGCCGAAACCCTGCAAGAAGTCAAAGAAAGGATGAAAAATGCCATTACCGTTTGAAAAACAGCCTCGGGAGAGTGCAAAAGCGTTCGCCGCGTTCAGTTTGTATCTGAGCCAGGGTGCGGAGCGTTCCACCGCAGCGGTGGCAAAGGAGTTAGCAAAGAGTGAACAGCTTGTGCGGCGCTGGTCGGCGAAATTTGCTTGGACTGACCGCGTGGCAGCACACGCCGCACACCTCGCCATCGTCGAGCGCGAAGCAATCGAGGCTGCCGCGCGCGGCAAGGCGGCGGAATGGGAAAGCCGCGAGCAGAAATTGCGCGAAACCGAGTGGGCGATGCACGAGGCGGCGATTGCCGCCGCGAAAAAGGGGCTGGCCGCCTACATGGACCGCGAAAAAGTTTATGCCAACCTCGCCGACATCGCCCGGATGTTGGAAATCGCCAGCAAGCTCGGGCGACTGGCGACGGGCCTCGGCACCGATGGCGAAGGCCGGAACGGTGACGATCTGCCGACGATGCGCGTCGAGGTCACGGTCGCGCTGGAGAAAATTTACGGGGAGCCTCTGCCGGGGGAAATTGTGGACGTCGAGGCCGTGCCCGTCTTACCGGAGAAAACACCATGACACCCTGGGAACGATATTTTTTGATGGGCCGGCGGGCGGGTTGCCCTAAGGACCAGATGCACCGGTTTGAGCAAGCCGACGTGATTTTGCAGCAGCGGCAACTGGTCGCCAGTGCGGCGGCGCGACTGTGCGACCAGCCGAACGGGCCGACGGCCATCGGCTACGGCGGCGCTCGCGGCGGCGGCAAGTCTCACTGGCTGCTGGCACAGCTCGGAGCCGACGACTGCCAGCGCGTCCCCGGCCTGAAATGTCTGCTCCTGCGGAAAACCGCCAAGTCCAACATCGAGAATTTTGAGGATTTTCGCCGTCGTTTGTTCACGCGGCTGCCGCATGAATTTTCTGCGTTCCGGGGAATCCTGACGTTCAAGAATGGTTCACGCATCGTCACCGGCCACTACAAGACCGAGTCGGAGATTGATAACTATTTAGGCATTGAATTCGATGTGATCGGGATTGAAGAGGCAACAACTTTGACGGCGCGGAAATATCAGGACATCACGACGTGCTGCCGCAGTTCAAAACCGAACTGGCGTCCGCGAATTTATTCGACCACGAATCCCGGCGGGGTTGGTCATGCATGGTATCGGACGCGGTTCGTGCTGCCTTATCTAGAGAAGCGCGAAACCGAGACGCGGTTTGTCCCTGCACGCGTGGCGGACAACTCGTTTAACAATCCGGAATATCGCAAGGTGCTGGAAAATCTGACGGGGTGGCAAAAGCGCGCCTGGCTAAATGGTGACTGGGACATCGCCGCCGGCCAATACTTCTCCACCCTTCGCCGCGAAATTCACGTCGTCCAAACCTTCGACGAAACCCGCGCCCGTGAATTTTTCATCGCCTTGGACTACGGTTTTGCCCACTACACCGTTGCGCTTTTGTGCTGCACCGATGGCGACGGAAATATTTTTGTGGTGGACGAACACGCCGAACGGCTGTGGCTGCCGGAGCGGCACGCGGCGGCAATCAAGGCGATGCTCGCCCGGCACAAAATCGGCGACCGCAAATTAACCCTCGGGGATCTGAAACGGATTGTGGCCGGCGCCGATGTGTTTTCCCGCCAGAGCGATGGCACGACCATCGCCGCGCAGTATGCGAAGCATGGCATTACGCTGCGCTGCGCGAACACCGACCGGGTCAACGGCTGGGCGGAAATCCTGACGCGGTTCGGCGATGTCGAGGCCGGGATTCGCCCGACTCTTTTCATGCACCAACGGTGCGCACGTTTGATTGAAACGCTACCGACTCTGCAACATGATCCGAACCGGCCGGAAGATGTTTTGAAAGTGGATGCCGATGAGGACGGCATCGGCGGCGACGATTGCGCTGATGCGCTCCGGTATGCGGTCGCGACGAAGGCGCGGACGGTCACGCAACGGAAGTTGCGCGGTTTTTAACACTAGAGGCCAACCCTGAACGCCTGTCAAAGTGCCGCAACGTATGGCCAACCCTCGAACCAATCACAATCTGGCGCAGCCCCCCTTGGGGACGGAAGGGGGGCGAGCACCGGGGGATGGGTGGGGGCCTGGGGAAAGACGCCCCGACCATACATCTAAAACAGCGTAGCGGCGGAGTTGGCGTGAAGGATGCCGGCAAACTGGCGCGATGATTGCAGCGACACGGGCAGTGGCGCGACCGCTGGGGGCAGCGGTGCAATCAGCGTGACAGTGCAGACGCGGGATAGCACACAACGCCATATTGTGCGTCATTTACTTCCAGCACAGGGTCTCGGGGTGCCCTGTGCGTTAAGGAATAAATGACCGGAGGGTCACGCACAATATGTGTTGTGTAATGTCCCGGAAGCATCCTGCATGACAACGGAGCCGCGAAGCTCACGATATTTTGTCGGGGCGTCTGGACTCGTTGCCTGGCATCGTCGCGCCAGCGCGATGACAAAATTTCCCGACTCCCCGCCGCTGGAGCGTAGCGGAATGATGGCCAGTTCCATGGTAGCAGGGGGAACCTGAGACAGCAGGCCGCGAAGCCCAGCGCCGGGGTGTCGGTCCAATTTGGTTTGCGCAGTGAGTCCGGCCAGTTTTGGGAGTGCAGCGCTCTGGAGCGAAATGCAATGCAGCGGAAGATTAGCGGAGCGACCAAAAGCTGGACGGTCTCACGGATAATGCTGGTGTCTTGCACCGGGCGCAGCCTCGCGGTGCATATTGCTTTGCCTTCGGCGATAGGCAACGCCTCGCGCCGTATTGCTGTGTCTTGCCCGTGCGAAGCATCGCGGGCTAATAATTTGCTGGCCGGACGTAGTCTCGCGGCCATTTTGTTTTTGTCGCACGCCCGAGCGCGATCAGCGAGAACCGGAAACGCAGTGACGGTTCGAGCCGCGCGAGGAGCGAAGCGACGAGGTCTTTGCAGACTGCCCACTTTGGGCGCGGCCGGTTTCATCCGGTCTCGTCAGATTTGACGACTTCGAAATGCAGTGGAATGGAGGCGGAATCTTTGCAGCCGCAATGGAGCGGAATGGAGAGGCGGCAAACTGGCGAGTCCGGCCAGGCCGCGGGCGGAAGCGTGCCGATACTTGGTGCAAGGCACGCCGCACAAGTGGCGGCTCGGTGACGCCGGGGCTTAAATCTTTTCTGTTAACCGGGAGGTTTTCCGAAAATCACCTGTCCATCAGAAAACTTTTTTCAACCAGGCGAACGCGAGTGATAGCGAGCGTTCGCCGCCGCGAGCCGCGCAGCGGCGAGACATCAACCCACTAACTTTTCTTGCCGACCCCGCGCCAAAATCATCCGCCAACCTGAACGGTCGGCAGGAACGAAAACCATTCGATAACCTGCGACGCACATGGCGCGCGCGGGGTAGCGAAAGGGCCGCCGTGAGAAACCATTCGCAAACCTGCGATGGCGGCCCGGTGCACGGCGTCAGTCGGCGTTAGCCGACTGGCCGTGCATGAGCGTCGGCAATCGCGCGCGGCGATGATCGTCGTGAATGGAGACCGTGAAGAGTTGCGCGGCCGTCACTATTGAGCAACGCGAACACTATTGGCATTAGCCTGGCCGGCGATTGAGGCTGGGCGACGAAATCCTGGACGATTACGCAGCGGAAGTTTTTACTTGTGTTGAGTAATGGCCGGTGGTTGCTGGTGATGGGTTCTATCACCCTTAAAATCAATGGCGTAAAGGATGCCAAAAACAACAAGGGTAAAGATAAACCAAGCGGTAATAAGAGCGATAATGGTAGCGGGGATTCCCATGATTATCTGTTCATACCACGGATGGCTTCGGAACCACTTGAAGAGTCTCTTTGACCACACACCGCGATGATCAATGGTTTTCATACCCATAGCATACTCCAAGGTGTCCAAAAGGGGTAATTGATAAAACAGTGGGAACCATTGTTTCTCTCAATGCGGGAGCATTTGATCTGGCGGATTCCAAAGGGCGCTGACCTTTGGCGTTGGGGTTCGGGGATGCGAAATCCCCGATGAAAAAAAATCGCGGCGAGCCATCAAGGCGAAGCCGCGAAAAAATTTTTGCGCCCGCTGCGGTTGGCAACGGGCGCTTGTTGGCCTGCCAGTCAATCTTCGTCCGGCATCATCACGGTGATGGCGGGCTGCGGGTCGTCCATGTCGAGCGGGCCGCATTGGGCAATCAACTTCACCAGCTTGGCGCGGTGGTTGTCGTTGCGAACGTAGAGCGCGACGGGAACACGGTCGCTGTGGCTCCGGCTGCGGATGATCGCAAAGCGCAACATCCACACGACATCCCTTATGCCGAGCTCGGCATAAGGGATGTTATTCCGAGCAGTTGATTATGCCGAGTGGACAGTGCTTTTCACCGTTCCACCGACAACGTGCGTCGCTTTAGCTCGGCATAATTTAGGCGGGGGATTTCTTTCGATTTGTTTTTTTGCCGTAATGAGGGGGTATGCTTACAGCAATACTCTCATCCCCTTGGTATCTTCAACAGGCCCGACTCGGCTTGTTTGGAGATTATATTGACGGCCTTGCCTCCCACTTGTTGGCACAAGGCTATCGTCGCGACAGCAGGCGGCACAAGTTGCACCTCGTTGTCGCCTTCGGCCATTGGCTCCAAGCACATCGTCACCGTCTGGTTGCGCTAGACGAAGCGAAGGTTGATCTCTTTCTGCGGGCCAGAAGGCGACACCGGACGGTTCAGCGTGGAGACCTGACTTTGTTGCATTGGTGGCTCGAACATCTGCGATCTGGCGGGCATATACCGCTTCGACCGAACCCGACGCCCAGCGCACTGGATCGCGCACTGCTTGCCTACACCGATTACTTGCAGCGGGAGCGTGGCCTGGCGCAACGCACGGTCGGCCAATATCAAGGTTATATCCGTGAGTTTCTTGTCTCGCGATTCAGGCACAGTTCCATTCGCTTCAACGCATTGAGTCAGGCGGACACTCATGGATACCTTCAGCGCAAGAGCCAGGTTGTTTGTCCCAATGCCCTTCACGGGGTGGTCGCCGCATTGCGTTCTTATCTGACATTCCTGCGCCTGCATGGAAAACTTCAGACGGATTTGGCATCTGGGATTCCAGCCGTTGCGTGTTGGCGACTGTCCACAGTGCCAAAATACTTAAAGCCGGCTGAAGTTGAGCAATTGCTGAACAGTTGCAACCAAGGCACGGTCAGGGGACAGCGCGACTATACGGTTTTACTTTTACTGGCGCGGCTCGGCCTACGTGCCGGAGAACTGGTTGCCATGCGATTGGATGATCTCCATTGGGACAGCGGCGAGATGCTGGTGCGCGGCAAAGGGCAACGGTATGACCGTTTGCCCATTCCCGAAGATGTTGGCACAGCACTGGCCACCTATTTGCGTGACGGACGACCGCCATGCCAAACGCGCCATGTTTTTGTAAGGATATGCGCGCCGCATCGTGAGTTTGGCGGGTCTTACGCCATTTCAGCCATTGTGCAACAGGCGATTGACCGCATCGGGCTTCACCCGCCACGCAAAGGTGCCCATGTATTGCGGCACTCCCTTGCAACGCACATGCTTCAAAAGGGGGCCACGCTCACCGAGATTGGCGAGGTGCTTCGCCACCGTAATCCGATTACCACAGAACTTTATAGCAAGGTTGATCTCAATGCGTTGCACGCATTGGCTCAACCGTGGCCGGAGGAGGGAGTATGATTGCATTATCCAAAGCATTGAATGATTACCTGCGCTTGCGCAAAGGACTTGGGTTCAAGATGAAGGATACGAGCCGGGATTTGCCGAAGTTCATATTGTTTCTTAAACGGCGGCGCAGCCCATCCATCACGACCCGGTTAGCGGTGGAATGGGCCTCAGAACCTCAAACCGCCAAAGCCGGATACTGGGCGCAACGGCTCTCAATGGCGCGTGGATTCGCAAAATACTTGAGTGGTCTTGATCCGCACACGGAGATTCCACCAGCCGGGATTTTGCCTTACGGCAATCGCCGCAGGAGGCCACACATCTATAAACCCCATGAGATTCGGCAACTGCTACAGGCAACCAGAACAACCGGCTTGGCTGGACGCATACGACCCGAGACTTATGCCACCCTTTTTGGTTTGCTCACGGTCACGGGCTTACGGTTGAGCGAGGCGCTAAATCTGGACGATGGCGACGTTGATCTGAACGAGGGAGTGCTGACGATTCGTGAAAGCAAATGGCGCAAGTCGCGCTTGGTTCCGATTCACGCGACAACCGTAAAAAGGCTGGGCTTGTATCAACATGAGCGAAACCGGTTTCACCCACAGCGGGCGACACCGGCTTTCTTTATCTTGAACAACGGCAACCGGCCAAAGGTAATAACCGCAGAAAAGGAGTTTTTGCGGATTGCTCGGCGGATTGGCCTGCGGGGTCCAGCGGGAACCAAAGGGCCATACCTGCACGATCTGCGCCACACTTTTGCCGTTCGCACGTTGCTAAATTGGTATCGTGCGGAAGCGGATGTTGAACGCCGCCTGCCAGAACTCTCCACTTATTTGGGACATTCGCGGGTGGCTTACACCTATTGGTATCTCAGCGCAGAACCCGAACTCTTGCAACTGGCCGCTACACGGCTCGATCAACAGAAAGGAAATCCCCATGAAAAACCATACTGATTTCGCAGGTTTGATGGAAGGCTTTTTCACCGAACGCCTCATGTCTCAACGACGTGTCAGCCCCCAAACCGTCAGCAGCTATCGTGACGCGTTCCGGTTGATCTTTTCGTTTGCCCAAACGCGGCTGAAAAAATCTCCGTCCGATTTAAAATTGCAGGACTTGGACGCGCCCTTTATCAGCGGATTTCTTGACCATCTCGAAAAGGAACGCCTCAACACCGCCCGCAGTCGAAATGCACGTTTGGCGGCCATTCACTCGTTTTTCCGTTATGCCGCCTTGCAATGCCCGGAACATAGCGCGTTGATTCAACGGGTGCTGGCAATGCCCAGCAAACGGTATGTGCAGCCGGACATAGCATTCCTGACTCAGTCGGAAGTATCCGCGCTGCTGTCCGCGCCCGACAAGACGACGTGGACAGGTCGCCGGGATTATGCCCTGCTGTTGGTTGCCATTCAAACCGGCCTTCGAGTTTCGGAACTCATTGGCTTGCGATGCCGGGACGTTTGCCTCGGTGTCACCGCGTATGTTCAGTGTCGCGGCAAGGGCCGCAAAGAGCGTTGCACACCACTGCGCAAGGAAGCGGCGGTCGTAGTGGGCCAATGGCTGCGTGAACGGAACGGCAAGCCTGACGAAGCATTGTTTCCGAATGCACGAGGCGGTTCGCTCAGCCGTGATGGCGTTGAGTATCTACTGGCCAGATACGTTGCATCAGTGGGGAAACAATGTCCGTCCCTGAATGCAAAAAGGGTGTCACCCCATGTACTTCGCCATACAGCGGCGATGGACTTGCTACAAGCCGGTGTTGACCGGGCGGTCATTGCCCTTTGGCTCGGACACGAAACCCTCAATACCGTTCAGGTTTATCTCCATGCCAACTTAAAACTAAAAGAACAGGCACTGGCCAAAACCGCATCTGTAGGGGCAAAAGCTGGTCGCTATCACCCGGATGACAGACTTTTGGCCTTCTTGAAAAGCCTGTAATTATGCCGAGCTAAAGCGACGCACGTTGTCGGTGGAACGGTGAAAAGCACCGTCCACTCGGCATAATCAACTGCTCGGAATAATATCCCAAAGGCGTCCGGCTTCATCCTGCCCGCTCACGTCCGGCGGGACGGTCACATAAGCGTCAAAGGCGGTGCGGGTGATAAATACCGGAAAGCGGATTCCGGCTTCTTTGGCGGTGCTGGAAACGTCAACCTGCACGCCGTCGGCGATGGCCTGTTTGCGGGTGTAGGCGTAAATGACATTTCCAAAGGGTGAATCTTCGTTGTGTGTGTTCACGGGGTTTAGGCGTAAAAATAACCAAGGGCGCGAAGTGATGAAAAATTGCCGTTGCCGATGACAACGTGGTCAATCAATTCCATTTTCAAAAGCT
>Ga0214173_100211_pt1 | contig 9506 bp, 13 predicted proteins | sample TroBogEpilimnion_34_FD_153011 | JGI IMG/M metagenome (GOLD analysis project Ga0214173, IMG submission 153011) | Freshwater microbial communities from Trout Bog Lake, WI - 25JUL2007 epilimnion | ecosystem: Environmental > Aquatic > Freshwater > Lake > Epilimnion/Euphotic zone | place: Trout Bog... | reverse complement strand
TCGGGGCAAAAATGGTTATGGCAGGAGGATTATTCGCTCCCTGTATCGACAGTGCAGCTAAAATTAACAATGAGGGTAAGAAAGAATATTTCGGTTCTGCTTCATTTCATTGTAAAAAGCATCAGAAAAATATCGAAGGAACTATGATTCATTTAGAAGCAGATAAAACTATTCTTGAAAAAATGAACGAAATTAACCAGGCTTTATCTAGCGCCATTTCTTATGCAGGAGGAACCAATCTCTCTGACTTGAAAGGAATAGATTATCTAGTAATTAGATAAAAATGCATAAGAGGATTTATATTGCAGGACATAACGGCTTAGTAGGAACTGCCCTACTAAAAAACTTAGACTTAACCAAATATGAACCTATCTATAAAACCCATTCAGAACTTGATTTAACCTCCCAAGAAGATGTAGAAGACTTCTTTCAATCAGAAGAAATTGATTCAGTAATCATTGCGGCAGGAAAAGTAGGAGGCATACTCGCCAATTCCACCTTTCCTGCCGATTTCATTTATGAAAACCTAATGATTGCTGCCAATTGCATTCATTCTGCATATAAAACCCAAGTCAAAGACTTACTCTACTTAGGAAGCTCTTGTATCTATCCTAAAGTTACTCCTAATCCTATCACAGAGGAACAATTATTAACTAGTTCATTAGAACCTACTAATGAACCTTATGCAATTGCAAAGATAGCAGGAATTAAACTTTGTGAATATTATTCTCAACAATATGGATTAAATTATCGATCAGTAATGCCTTGTAACTTATACGGAATCGGAGATAATTATCATGAACAAAATTCACATGTTATTCCCGGTTTAATTAAGAAATTTCATCAGGCAAAAGTCGAAAAGAAATCAACTGTTACCTTATGGGGAACAGGTAAACCCCTAAGAGAGTTTCTTTGGGCAGATGATCTTGCTAAAGGTTGTTATAAAGTTCTTGAATCTCGTCCAGAATTTCATATAGTTAATATCGGTTCAGGAATCAATGTATCTATTAACCAATTAGCAAACACTATTAAGAAAGTAGTTGGATATAAAGGAAAGATAGCATGGGATACAACTAAACCAGATGGAACTTATTCTAAATTAATGAATGTAGATATTATTAAATCATTAGGATGGAAACCAATGGTTAAATTAGAACAAGGAATAGAATTAGCATACACGGATTTTAAAAAAATAAATATATTAAATGCGTAAATTAATATATACAATATTAGATCACAATTATTTGCCTTTGTTTGCAACATGGGTGAATCATATCAAATTATATAATCCATTCATTGATATAGCAGTAATATGTCCTACCGAATTAATTATTCCAGAAGAACATGCTCGATATGTGGAAGTGCTAAGGAGTATGAATTTCGATTATAGATACTATAGTAAATATACGATTTTTGATTACGACATTAATTCATATTATACAGATTTTTTATATTTGGACTTAGACGTTATATGTATTAAACCTTTAGATGAAATTTTTCATACGATTCATATAAATTCCGATAAAATCCATTGCAGAACCGAAGCAAAAGTATTGATGGATGCCCAAGAATATCATAAGTTTAACAAAAATACGATAGTGGATATAGATTTGGCAGGTTTCAATGCAGGCACATTTGGTTTTAACGTGGCATGTAAATCTCGAATTATTAAGTTTATCAAATTTATAGATGAAAATAAACATCAAGCAATATGTGATCAACCATTATTTAATATGTTTTTCTCTGTTCAAAGAGAAACCTTACCTACTTTAGATCATTATGTATGGCTAGATGGATGGGACAATTCTTTAGCAGAAGAATTTTATCTATTACACTATTTGGGAAATTATGGAAAAATATCAAACAAAATATCAAGAATATCAACAAAACATTCTTTAAAATAATATGCAAACATTGAAAAATGAATTAGGAATTTTTGTAACATGTTATGATGAGGTTGATGCAGTGACATATGCATTACAAACATGTAGGATTTATTATCCTGATGCTTCTATATTTTTAGTAACTGAGAGTAACGAAGATTATTCTGCTCTCTATTCTCTTGGTAATATTTTTATTATGCACCAAGAAGATACTATGAGTGCAGTATTAGGTATCCGTCATGATAATAATGATTTTAGATTACCTGAATACCAATCTGTAATTAAAAAAGCTGCACAAGCATTGTTGACACGATTAGAAATGGCGATTCCATTTCTAAATTCTGAAAATATAATTCTTCATTGCCCCGATACATTGATACGCGGTAAATTGAATATTCCTATTGGGACAGGTTTATTAGGTTCTACGGTCAATAAATATTTTTGTCAGGAAACTAATAATGTACTTGTTCGATATGGAGGAATACCTATTACTAGCTTTGGAGCAGTCCCCGCCATTTTTAATACATCTGATTTCATTAAAGCCAACCAAATATTCAAGAATTTTCCGCATATTATGGATGAATTATGCTATTCATTCTATGCAATATTTTCACATGATATTTTAATGCCTATTTTATTCTCTTTGATAGGAAAAGATGAAACATTTAATCCAGATATTACCGAATGTAATAGAAATCCTAATTGGGTAATGTCAAATCATCCCCTGGTGCATCAGTTTAGACTTTATTATCCTAAACGTACTGCTAAATATAAGATTAACGAAAAATAAATGGATACACTAATATCGCAAACATTACACGGAACGGGTGATTCGGATCAACATTTACTTACTTTATTTAGTATAGCACTATCATGTAAAGGTAAAACATACATTGAATTAGGGGTAAGAACAGGAACCACTACTATTCCGTTACAGAAAGCAGCAGAATTGAATAAAGGAAAATTATTTTCAGTTGACATATCCCCCAATCCTTTTACCGAAGAAAAAAATGAAACATGGGAATATGTGCAGTCTGATGCATTAGTATTTTTAAAAAAATGGGAACATGAAAAATATCCCACTCCAGATTTCATATATATTGATGATTGGCATAGTTATTCTCATGTAAAAGAAGAATTAACTATATTGGATCGAATAGTGTCCCCCTCTACAATTATTTTGATTCATGATCTTATGTATGGTGATACCTGTCCTTTCTATCATACGGATTTAACACTGAAAGATGGACAATGGGCAGAGGGAGGACCATATCGAGCAGTAGCAGAGTTAAATAATCAATTTTGGGAATTTGCCACTCTTCCGTGGAATAATGGATTAACTCTTCTCAGAAAGAAATATTCATCTAAATATAGCAGAAAATAAAAAAAAAATGAATATTTTAGTATTAGGATCATCTGGGCAAATAGGTAAACCCTTAGTTCAAGAACTCCGAAAAAAACATATGGTTTTTGAATGGGATATTCAGAATTCGCATTTAGAAGATTTGAGGATACCCTCTCCTTCATTACGAAAGGTCATGATTCAGTGTGATTTTGTTTTTTATCTTGCATCTGATGTAGGGGGAGCAAAATATTTGGATAAATATCAAAATTCTGCTGATTTCATAATTAACAATATGAAAATAATGAATAATGTATTTGATATTTTACGTAAAAACAATATTCCTTTTATTTTCACATCATCACAGATGGCAGAATTATGTCATTCCACGTACGGACAACTTAAATCATTAGGTGAAAAGATTGTAAATGATATTGGAGGATTAAATGTCCGACTTTGGAATGTTTATGGACCTGAACCATTTTCAGAAAAATCTCACGTTATTACTGATTTTATCAACATGGCATATCATAAACAACTGATTACCTGTGCTACAGACGGGCAAGAATCAAGGCAGATGTTATATGTTGATGATTGTATCCAATGTATGATATTATTAATGAATAATTATTCGATAATAGATAAAAATGCAAATTACCACATCACTAATTTTAAATGGATAACTATAAAAGAGATAGCAACGATAGTAGCTAATCAACTAAATTGTTCTATTCATTTCACTGAAAAAAAAGATAATACTCAACGAAATATGATGAACGATCCCGATCCATATATACTTAAACTATGGAAACCTCTTGTTTCTATAGAAAAGGGGATAGACAATATGATTAAAAGTTATATGATAAATAATAAAAAACAATAATATGTCTAATACTAGAGAAGAATATATATTTAATCAGTTATCATCCAATAATATTGGGGCAGAACTTGGAGTTTTTGAAGGGGAATTCAGCGACATCTTGAACAAATCCCAAAAATTTTCTAAACTATATCTGGTCGATATATTTGAAGGAGATATGTATTCGGGGGATAAAAATGGAGAGAATGGAAAAGTTATAAACTTGATGCATTCATATAATAATTTGTTAAACAAATATCAAACTGATAAAGGTGTCGAAATTATCAAAAATACTTCCGTTAATTTTCTAAATTCTTTAGACAACGACAGTCTATCATTTGTTTATATAGATGCGGATCATAGTTACGAAGGGGCCAAACAAGACTTAAACTTATCAAGATTAAAAGTTCATAAAAATGGAATAATTTCAGGGCATGATTATAATCAATATAGGTTTGAAGGGGTTTTTCGAGCAGTTAATGAATTTGTTCAAAAGTTTAATTTAACTGTTAGTTTTACCAAGGAAGATAAATTAGCCAGTTTTTTTATAATTAATGATAAATGACAACCGCTTTTTGTTTCTCAGGTGAACTACGTTCTATCGACAAAACGGTTGACCTGATAAAGAATAATATCATCGATTCTTTTGAAAATCCTGACGTTTTTATTCATTTATGGGAAGATGATCCCAATATTCATAAACTTAAATATCTAACAGATAATATGAATGTGTTGGATATTTTGATTGAGCCGCGAATAAGTTTTGATGAGAAAACCTTTGCAGACAAAAAACGAGAAGAAGTGTCTATACAAGGATTATTACGACAACTATATTGTCTTAAACGGTGCAATGAACAGAAAAAGAAACAAGAAGAAAGAAATAATCATGTATATGATATGGTTTGTCGAATTCGCCCTGACATTTACATTGAAGCAAATACTCAAATAGACTCTATTCAATATGATTTAACAAAATTATATGTTCCTAAGCATGATTCATGGTTTGGTTACAATGATCGTCTATATTTTAGTTCGTCATCCAACATGGATATTCTATCAAATAGAATAGACTATCTTGATTTTTATTATACACATGGCGGACTTATACACTATGAAACTTTTTTATTATTTGTAGCTGCTCTAAATAACATAGAAGCAGATTATCTATCCATTCGGTTTGGTTTATTATGAGAAAATGGGGACTATATTAATCCATCATATTTAATTCCTTGATAGTTATATTTGATAGGGATAAATATCTCCATCTATGGCGATGACAACCTCCAGCACCTTTGGTGTTACTAACTATCCTGATCCAATTCGCGGCAATTTCGGACCTACTCCTCAACCTATTGCCCCTCCCGCTTCTAAAGAAATTACTAAAGCAGACATTCTTCGAGAAAATATCGAAAAATTTATTAAAGGAGAAATTACTGCTAAACAATTGGAAGTAATTAAGAATAGCCTTAGTTAATAATTTGCCTATATAGATTCCATGTGTTAGTATATGGAATCATGGGTGGAAAATTAATTCAATCAGTCTGGGATTTACCAGAAAAGCGACTTTCTAACGAAGAATATCATATCTTTAAAGATAACGTTCTTCGTGATATGAAAGAATTGTTTCCTGCTACTTGGAAATTAGGTGTTGCTCCATCAATTCGATTAAAAGAATCTCATGGAGATTTAGATATTATTGTTGGAATGGATTCGACATTCAATATGGCACGGGCTATATATAAAAAATATGGAACTTATCCTCATAAAAACACCAATGTATATTCATTTCCAATTGACGGATTCCAAGTAGATTTAACATTTGTTCCTATGAAAGAATTCCAATCTTCGCTAGACTATACCAGTTGGGGCGATGTTGGGATGTTCCAAGGTAGGATTGCGCACAAGATGGGTGTTCATCTAGGGCACACAGGTTTATCTTATTGGATTCGTCAGAGTTTCTTCGAAAGTAAATTAAATTTCTTAGATAATGATAATATCATGGAGAAAGTAATCCTTACAAAGGACTTTTCTACTATTCTTCCTTTATTAGGGTTTGATTATAACCATTGGAAGAACGGATTCGATACAAATGAAGAAGTTTATCATTGGGTGGCTAGTTCAAAATATTTTGATCCTAAAATCTTCAAATTTGAAAATCTAAACCACGTAAATCGCGTGAGAAATTCTAAGAGAGTTGTTTACAAGGGTTTCGTAGAATGGCTGGAAAAGAATTCATGGAAATATAATCGACACGTCTTTCAACGAAGAGAATATTATATCTATGAATGGGCCGAACGTTTTCCTGAATTAAAAAATGCTATCAAGAAGAATAAAGTTCGTTATCTTTTAGATAAAGCCTTTAAAGAAAAAGTTAATGGTTATAAAGTCATGGAACTTCTTAATATTACCGATGGTAAAGAAGTAGGAAGAGTTATGGGAGAATTACGTAAACTTCATACTAAACAAGAATATGCTGATATGACCCAAGAGAAAGTGAATGAATTAATTTTAAGTTTTAAACAATGAAATATACTTTAGATCAAATATTAGAAAATCAAGAAACCTTTGAGCAGTGTTTACTCCATTCTTTAATTCTTTTCCCGGTAGAATCCCCGCACTACAAACATAGTGGATTTATCACTGCTGCATTATTAAATGATTATTGTTCAGAAGAAGCCGCAATAGGAATTAAAAATCTAGACGGATGGAACACTTTTAAATTCTCCACTAAAGAAGAACTTCGGACTTTTCTTTCTTTTAAACCAGAAATTTGTCCGCCTTGTGCAACATGTGACGAAGATTGTTATATATTAGAATAATATGCATAAGTTAATATCATCATATCTAGAACATAAACAAAGATTTTTAGATTCATTAGGAGAATTAGAAAGGCAAACGGATCATATAGTAATATTGTTGGCAAAAATTTTTAATAAAAAAGAATATTGGTGGGAATGGGTAGACAATCATGACGATAAAGATATAATGGCAACAATAAGGGAATACGTTATCCCGATACGAATACCTGAACATATTTTCTACGATGGATTACATTATTATAATGAATATATTCCTTTAATTTTTTATGGTATGACAGATAAACAAATCACTGCATATATTCGTCATAACCAAAAGCTACATAAAAGAAAATCTAAAACCGCTAAATGAAAAAAGTAATATTTGAAAAAATACGAATTAGAAATTTCCTCTCATATGGAAATGAACCAACTGAATTAATCTTTCAAGAAGGTATCAACTTCATCACCGGTTTCAATAAAGATGATAATTCTTTCAACGGAGTCGGCAAAACCTCCTTAATCGTTGAACCTCTCTCTTTCGTTCTATTCGGTAAAACCTATAGAAACATCAATCAAAAAGAAATCAAAAACGATCATGCCAAAGATGCATGTATCGTTGAATGTTGGTATTCGGTTAATGGTATCAATTATGAAATCATGCGTTCTCTTTCCCCCGATGAACTAACCCGTTTCATTGTTCATCCTGATGGAACCAGAGAAGATAAAACCAAAACTAAACCTGAAACAACCAAAGATATTCTTAATGATCTAGGAATCACTAAGGAAGTATTCACCAATACTTTAGTGATGACTAGTAAAGAATCATCTGCATTCCTTTCTCAAGAGAAATCTTTAAAAACTAAATTTATTGAAGGTATTTTAGGATTAGAAGTGTTTAGTAAACTTGCAAAGGATGCAAAAGATGAACACTCTCTTAAATGCACAGAAATGGGCAAAGAAGAGGCTCGAATACAAGAGTTGGTGAAGTCTATCGAGAAAGATGAAGCCTATGCAGAAAGCCATGAGAAACGCAAAGAACAGGCACTTCTTGATTATGATAAATTATTGAATGAATTGAAACAAGTTCATCCTATTGACTTGACCGAAGAATTAAGACAACTGGATAGAGATTTAGAATTAAAGAAAGCATCCCTAACTAATATAACTGAAAAGAAACAACGAGCATCTGTCAGAAAAGCAGAAGTCTCAACCGAATTAAGAAATGAAACAACTAAGTTAAAGAAACTAGAAGATAAACCTACTTTTTGTCCTACTTGTAAACGTTCCTTTGATAATAATGATACTCATTCTTTTGATGAAGAAAAGAAACAAATTCAAGAAACTATTAAGGAATTAAATAATAAAATTGCTCAATTAGTTAGTGTATATGATACTCTTCAACAACGTTACATATTAACAGAAAAGGAACATAAAGCATTAGAAGAGAAGAAAAAAAGGACACAAGAGAAGCAAGATGTTTATCATAAGTCGCAAGATCGAATTTTAGCAACTATTAAAGAACGAGCAAGAATCGAATCTTCGGTTAATCCATTCTTGGAAAAAGTTACAAATGATAAGACTTATTTGGAAGCAAGAAGAATAGTGTTTCAAGAGTTAAAAGAAGAAGTAGCAATATTAGAAGGAGTCAAGATTACTTTTTCTCCAACAGGAGTGAAGGCATTTATTACTAGTAAGATATTGGATACGATTAATGAGAGATTAAATTTCTATTTGAAGAGATTGAATACGCCTTGTAGTATTACCTTTGATGAATTTTTCGAAGAAACGGTAGTTAATCCAAAAGGAAAGACTATATCTTATGATAGATTATCTGATGGAGAAAAGGGACGAGTTTGTTTTTCCATGTTGTTTACTTTTAGAGATATTAGAAGATTACAAAGCAATGTAACGGTTAATATTTCTGTGTTTGATGAGTTATTCGATTCGTCGATTGATTCAAAAGCAGCAGAAGAAATTATGGAATTGTTGAAGATAATGAGTGAACAGAACAACGAGGCATATTATATTATCACTCATAATCCAAATAATATTATGATTTCGGATGGAAATGTGATTAGATTAGAAAAAGAGAAGGGACTTACGAGAATAGTAGAATAAAATTATGAAACCAATTTGTAAATTTGATATAACTGATAATGGAGTAGTACAACGAATAGGTAATGTAGTGGAAGCACGCATACTTGATAGAAGATATTGTACTGAAATCGTTCGAGATGTAGCATATGCAGGTACTTTTAGAATTTTTGATGGATTAGACGACTTTAAATTGCTCCACGAAGAACCTACCACAGTATCATATGATGCCATATATGGGCCTGATATAGCAGATGTTCAAGAATGGGAAAATCTCGGAATTGATATTGTCGATAATAATAAGTTTAATGTAGCTCAACCAAAAACAATAGAATAAATAAAAATACTATGGAATACACAACAGAAAAAGATGCTATAATTAAACGCGCAAATGACGAAAACCTTATTATTGTATATAGTGCAAGTTTTTGTGGACCTTGTAAAATGATGGCACCATTCATTGAACACGCTGCAAAAGAAATTAATATTATCAAAGTGGATACTGATGAAGCCAGTAATCTTTCCTCTCA
>Ga0214173_100210_pt1 | contig 9507 bp, 4 predicted proteins | sample TroBogEpilimnion_34_FD_153011 | JGI IMG/M metagenome (GOLD analysis project Ga0214173, IMG submission 153011) | Freshwater microbial communities from Trout Bog Lake, WI - 25JUL2007 epilimnion | ecosystem: Environmental > Aquatic > Freshwater > Lake > Epilimnion/Euphotic zone | place: Trout Bog... | reverse complement strand
TCAATGATACGTCCTCCAACTATTTCATATTTTGTTCTTACTGGATAATTAGCACCGTAAACAGTTACACCATCCACCACACCGGAAGGAACACTATCAGGATTAGTTGGATCATATGCTTCACACGATCCTGAATCTAAGAAATACAAATCTTCTTTTTTATAATATACAACGGTTCCTGCTCCTTCTGAACAATCATCATAAAAGGTTTCAGAGGAACATATAGGACAATTATTTATATTGCCTTTAACTCCCGATTCAAATGGATAGATATATCCGTTTTTATAGTAAGTTCCGGTGACTAAGTTACCAACATTAGGCATTGGTTCAAAATACCAATAATTTCCACATTGGTAAAGAGTAGTTGAATCTCCTGTTTCTCCACAATTATTATAAAAAGCAGTTCCAATGCAAGGAGGGGGAGTTGTGGTAGTACACCTGGTTCCGTTCCCTTGAATAACACCACCAACAAAATGATACCTATAGCCTCCTATATAGCCATAACCGGTATATCTGCTTGCTCCATCATAGAAATATCCACAACAATAAGATAAATCAAATCCCGAATCATCTTCAGTAGGAAAACAAGAAGAATAGAAAGTATAATTATTACACGGACAAGGAGTTGTTGTAGGAGCAGGAGTAGTTGTATCAGGTAATAATGGATCAGTCCATTGATTATAAGGAGGAGTATGCCCCGCTGCACTAATACAAGAAAGACTTGTATGGGTAATTGCCCCATCTGTGAATGTATAAACTCTTGAATAATTTATCCATTTACCATTTACCAAATCCCCTCGAACGGTGTTATAACGATATAAATGATCTTCTAAGCTATAATAGAAAAGATTATCAGGGCGAATACTACATGCAGTTGCAAAATACTGTTGGGTAGATAACCATATTTTATTTTCACTATAAGCAGTATTACATAAACCTGTAACTCCGACACCATAAGTTGAACCGTTATCTTCTAATACTACAGGAGGAATGACAAAATTATCAGCAGTTGCCCCATATATATTAGTTCCATTATGGTTCCATTGATAAACCAATCCGGCAGTATTTCCTCTAGTAGTTATAGACAATCTCGCTCTATCTCCTAATGCTAAATATTGTTCTGGTACTCCGTCCCAAATAACGAAAGTTGCAGAACATGGCGGACAATCTTGAATAGTTGCTAATCCTAATAACTGATATTGATTGTTTAATAATATTGCAGAAGAAGGATACACCAATGTATTATCCACTGGTTGAATATTGAATTTCTTATGTGTTCCTTCTAGATCAACAATGATAAATTTGTTGATATAATCTTGTAATTCAATATTGGCACTTATATGATTCATGGTATCAATGTTTCTCCATAAGATGCATTAGGCAATTCACACTCAATAAGTTCAAATGTCGCTGCATACTTGCAATTTCTATCCGTATAAATCTTATCCAAATCAATATAGTCAAAACAAGAATTACAATTAATAACTTGTGGAACAGAAGCTAAAATATTAGGAATATATTGCCACGTTCCCCCATCATTCACAAAAGTAAAATGCCCAACAAAATTAGTATAAATGAATTTATTGTCAAACATTGTCAACACATCAGCAGGAATATCCGTTGCAACAGATAATAATCCTTTTTGCTTAGGAACAAACAAGGTATAATGTTGATCTAATAAACTATAAATTAACTGAATATCAGAAATACTAAAATTAGTTAATAAACTGGTACTAGAGAAAACATTATTAGCAAATACTATATCATTGAAGATCAAAAGTAATTGATCAGGAGTAGTGACTAATAGATCAGGACGTTTATTTCTAACTAGAATAGCATTAACGGCATTAACTACTGTTGCCATTTGATTAGTAACACAAAGATAATCTGTAATATCTTTTACAGAATGTCCGTAACTATTAGCAATAGCAGTTAAAGAAGTATATGATAATTCTCCAATGGGATAATTATCCATAATAACTGGATCATACGATTTAATTAAGAATTCTAAACGAATATGTTGATTATCAAGGAAATTAGATGCAGGAAAATTATCATTTAACCATGCTAATGCATCCACATAATTTCCTACTGTTGCAAATCCTGGTCCATAAACAATATTAATCGGTTCCTTCCAAAATTCTTGAGAATTAAATACAATATTAGAAGTATCAGTATATCTTTGTTTATTCTTATCCAAGAAATTCTTTTGATCAATTAAATCGTTTTTAATATTATTGATAGTGTCGGAAAAACTTTGCCATTTATTAATAGTTTGTTGAAGAACACAAATACGATTATTCATTAGATGGAAATTACGATTAATATCCTCTAATGTATTGCCAATTGGCGTGTATTCTGTTAATTCAGTAAGTGTTGACATTTATTAATTAAAGAGAAGAGTATCTTGTTGCCAAATTAAATTGATTGGATCGATGATATATTTATAACCTACTAATCTGTCGATATATTTGTCGGGAACATCAATGGAAGCAGTAATACTTCCACAATCTACATTACCATAATTGACGTAAGAATAGGTTCCTCGTTTAATACAACTACAGAAACAATTAACCCCAACAGTCTTAATACCTTGATTGACTGTTTTGGTTAAATATCGGTTAATTTCCTGGTATTCTGGTGTAAAAATATACAATTCTTGCCCAACAATAAAATTGAAACATAATCCATTTCTAATGGGAAAGTTTTCATTTAACCATGCTGTTACATTTGCAGTGATTTGATCAGTATTATCCGCATCAAATGGAAAGGGATAAATGATAGTAATAGGCTTTAACCAGAAGGCAGAAGATTGGGAAACAGTTGTATAAGTGTCTTGCCAACAAGAACTAAGGGTTGCAACCGTTTGTTGGGATTGCACCCAATTAGCACTAAGATTAGCAAAAGTATTATATGCAGCATTCCAAAGATTCGTTGCACTATATTCCAAATTACAGGTTTGAATATCTAAATTACGGAAATTATAAGTGATAGAAGAAAGGGAATTACCGATGCTTTCTCCGTATGCAATAGGAATAACATGTTGACAAGTATCATCTACTTTACAAAGTTGATTATTTAAATAGTTCATTGTTTAAATTATTTAACAGACATCAATACAGTTATCAAAAAGTTGATAAGGTTGTTGGCAACAATTATTTTCTAAATCGCTCCATGATTTAGTGAATCGTGTTCCCGGTAAGGTATCATCCCATGTAACAGGATGAATACATTGACAACACATTTGCTCCCAAACCCAGCAAATAGGAAATTGATTGTCTATTCCTGGCTGAACGAAAGAAATATTTCCCCAGGTAATACCACTTACATCTGGATTAATCACCGAATGAGCATTAGTCAATTCTTTCCATGTATAAGGATTCTTATACTTAGAAGTGAACTGTGGTCCACTGATTCTATGATAATCCCACGTCCAAATAATATTAGAAGCAGTAACACATACAAATCTCACGTCCAACATCCCTCTCAATGCCTTGATATTATCTTCAATAATACCAAAGTTCCTATTGATGGTTTCCCAATTAACAACTTCATTAACTCCTAATAATTGTAAACTAGTCAAAGTTGGCACCTCATTAGTGTTAATCGGAAGAATGTCTTGGCTAATAAAATTACCTAATGCATCTGTATTATAAACAAATTTATAATTAATATCATTCTTAAAATTACAAATATTATTATAAATTTTCTGAAAGCTATTATTGAATGTGACATCAGAAATCATTTCATCTGCAACAATCTGACAAGCAGAAACATTCCAAGAACTTAAAGTGTAATTAGGGGTTAATACCGAACTAGTAGTTAAGTAATCAATTGCTTTAATAATAATTCCATCACAAACAATATATAATTCTTGATTTTTTACCTTAATAGAATTAATGGTTGTTACATTGGTCAAGGATTGATTACCTAGATAGGTTCCATTTAAATAATAAAAATATAAAGTATTACCATCAAATGTAATGATTTTATAAGAATTATTATCAGGAATAATAAACCCCGTTCCTTGAATATTAGTTAATATATTAAGAAGGTTATGATTATTATCAAGAATGATGATGGTTTGATTATCGGTAAGAATGTAGATTTTATCTTGGAAGAAATCAATGGCAACAGGTAAAGAGGAAATAGCATAATCGGATAGAGTGATTGAGCTTGTCCAATTGAGATATTTGTTATAAATCTTAATATTACCGCTGTCTTTATCGACAACATATAGATTGCCCGTAGAATCCATTTTAAAGTCCGTAGGATTGTTTAAACGGGTGCGACTGTCTCGTTTACCTACTCCTCCCCAATAATGCGTAAAAACCACCGTACTATTCGAAGAATCAATAGTGAATACAAACACTTGTTTAAGGGTATTATCTAATAGGAACAATCTGTTATCTTTAACTATCATTCTTGTTGGATTAGTGAATAATTCTGCATTAGGAATACGATCAACTTCGAATATTTCAGAAAGATGAATATCATCATTTTGGAAGGTTACTTTGTTATCAGCAAGAAGCACATAATTATCGCCAAAGAAAGCAAGGTCTTTGATATTTTTTAAAGTGTAATTTTGGTATTCTGTCTGATAAGAAGTATCGAATCTCCATTTAATAATGCCACGACGTTCACCATACCAACTTACATTATATTTCGGAAAGGTAGGATTAACAATCGTATGATTATTGTTTAAGGTATTGAAATCGGCAAATACTTTATTGACTTGATTATTGAATGTGGAAGCGAATTGCCAATCGTCTGCATTGATTGCAATGTCATTGAAAGGAAGAGTAATATTGTCAGGAATTTCTCGGAATAAACCGGGATTATAACTTTCAAAAGAATCTTTAACAATTAATAGATCAGTATATTTCTTAGAAGATGGTGCATATAAACGATTGAAACTGGTAACAGAAGGACTGTATGTTCCAGCAGAAAGATACCTAGCAGTAATAGTAGTATTATTTGTAAATGAATATAAATTACCTAATCCATCATCTAATCTATAAGCATAATAATACCTGGATTGTGGAAAGTTTGTAGTAATATGAACCAATTCCCCGGAAGAAAGAAGATTCTTATTAACATAAATGTCTAATGATGGATAATCAAATGCAGAAATATTGATAGAATTTGTCAGGAAATTCTCTGCAATAGGACACATAGTTGAATTGGCTAGTTTTTTTAGAACTGTTCCACTTGCCCAAAAAGTAAAGGAAGTATCAGTATTTTCCTTAATAGATAAAACTCTGGTTGGATCAGAAGTAAATCGAGTGATATATGATTTATCATTTAAATGAACTGGATAAGTCCGAGAACCATCATTGACCATTAGATCATAATCAATAGAAACGATTTCAAAAGGATTATGTTCGATTTCAAAATCCACATAATCAAGTGTTCTATTGATGAAGAACCGATCAGCATTGGCAGATAGAGTTGCATTAAAAGGAGGAAGGTCTTCAAATCTTAATAATTGTTTATAGATTGAACTATCATCGGCAGATGCAACATTATAAATGGTTAAGTAATCTTCCGGTCCAAAATATTGATTAAATGCTTTAATATTGATTGGAGAAGCAGATAATACAGATAAGGCATTATTATCAATAGGATAATAGAATAAAGAAGAATCGGAGGTTAGAGAAGGGCCATTAGTTACTTCAAATACGTATTGATCAAAGCCAGGAGCAGCAGAAAAAACAATAGAATTGGTATAACATGGAACATTATAAGAAGTTAATCCACTGGAAGAAACAGAATAATTATTAACGTTTAATTCTATTTGTGGATCATAGGCATATTGAGGAAAGCTTATATAATCAAAGGGTTGAATTCCGGTTAGAAGGAATACGCACATATCTTCTTCAAAGTTATATGCTTTGAAATTGCCAAAGATAGGAGTTGCACCAAATGCAGTAACACTTGCACAAATGGAACTGACTAAAGGCATTGCTACTGATAATCCTGAATAGTTGACATTATTGATTGTCCAAAGAATATTAGAAGGAATGGAAGAAACCGCAGATATATCAGTTGAGCCAAGGCTGGTGATTTGCCAATTAAGGGCAGCAATATCTGCAATAAGAACAATGTCAGCAGTGGCAGGGAATACAGTGTTGACAAAGTTTTTACTATTGATATAAACGCCATTATCAGCAGAAAGAATGATGGAGAAATTACAATCAGGAAATTGACGGAAATTAAACAATTTATCCGTTGTCATATTATAATATTTTTGAGAGATATTACAATCGACATTGAAGGGAATTAAATTTGGATCATTGTGGGATTTGATTGTAGAGAAAGTAGGAACAATATGGGAATTTTGATATGCAGCAGGATGAATGACATTTTCGGTTAAATTGACTCGGTTCCAATCTTGAAGATGAAAGATTCCTTTAGGATTGTGTAAGGTTTCTTTCCATGAAATGTGAGCATCAAGGGGAACTCTGTAGTTGAGTTGATTATAGACACACCATGCAGAAATTGGTACATGATTGATATAATTCATATCATATACATTTCCTTGTAATGTTCTTATATCAGTTGTAAGGGTTAATCCAACATTCTGCCATATACCTGTTAGAGGGGGATACCATGTAACTGCTCCTGATACATCATATTCTTGAGAATAAAGAGTAAGGGTTGTTCTATCTACACCTAATCTATCTACATAGACATTTAAAGGTCCGGCAGGAATTAATGTATTAGTAGGAATAAATTTAGTGGTAGTAGTTGGGGGAGGAATGGTTAACACTTTCCAAAATCCGTTCCAGCCTATAGAAACTCCTGGTTCAGTGCCACCGACTGACACGCTTGGTCCATAAGAAGCAAAATTAGAATTGACACATTCATAAGTTACGCCATTATGGAAAACTTGATAACCGCCTAAATCAACACCTACTTCATCACTGGCATTATCAGTGTATTCAATACCGGGTATCCAATCAGGTTTAGTAGAAGAAGTTGCATATCCAATAGTTCCTATTTTCCATGCATTTTGCCATTGATTACCTACTTCAGGAGCATAATCACTACCATAATGGGCATTAGTACTTTCGTATAATGTTCCATTATACATGACTTGTGAACCTCTTTGATAAATTCCAACAGATGCCCCTTCCCCAAGATAAGGAGGAAAGGTAGGATCATATGGCGGAATATAACTACTTGCATTAGAGACGAATTCAGTTGTTTCAGATAATCTAACATTTTCTGGAGGAAATATATCCCAAGAAATATTCATATTAGGATCATAATTCGGAAACATTGATACATTTAAATAAATTTGTGTATCAGATAAGGACGAAATAGCAAAACTAATAGATGCTAGATTCTTATTGAGAATAAAATTGAATTGATCAGAATAATAATAAGAACCGGTGAATGAACTTATTTCAAATACAACGGTATGATTATTGGCAACATGATTATTGAATAAACTAATATTTTGATTTAAGGGAAACCATTCTCCTTGAAGATATAATTCATTAGTAACTAAATTCTTAGCACTTAAGGTTGGATCATTAGTTAGTTCTTGGAATTTGGCCCGAATTTTATCTGTTCCTTCTGTAATTGCAAAAGTATTTTGGAAATAATTATCCATCATGAATGCAGACAATTGCACCGAAGATAGATTAGAATTATAGATAGTAAAATCTGGCCGGAAATGAATGGAACAACCAGAATAACTTTTCCCTGTGACACTTAGAGCAGAGGTCGTGAAATCAAAAGTAGAGAAATAAATACTTTCTGCCGAACTTAATGTATAAACATTCGGACTGGTATTATTAATGGAGAACTTGGTGAAATCTGTTGCGGATGTTCGGGTTTGATAAGTGACGTGAACAGGAGTATTTCTTGTAATATAAACATTATTATCAAGGGCAATATTAACCAAACCTGTATTATAGTTAATATTACTAGCAGGATCAACATAAGGATAAGGGACATTGTACCCTTCCGTTGGATATAGACTGTTGGTTTGTTCTAATTGTCTTCCTATTAATTGAGTGTTATTGGCAGGATTTCCCCATACTGTATAATCATATGTTCGAGCAGCAAGATAATTAAGATCAATGGGTAATCCTACGAAGAAGCTATTATTTCCTTGAGAACCGGTGTAAGGATCAATTCTATTGTACCAGCGATAGGTTTGATTGTATTGAACTGCACTTTGATATGCCCAATATGCTCCTGGTGCCATATTCAATGCAGTAATAGTTTTAAATGAAATAGATAATGATTCAGGAATGATATTATTATCCAATTGTAATTGTAAAGTATTGGCAGGATTTTGCATATAATATGCAACATAATCCTTCTTCAGTGCGGAATAATAGGCAGAAGTACAAACAATCTGACAATTATAACTACTTGGAGCAATAAGAGTTGGACTAGTATTAAGTTTTCTAAATTGTTCTTTAGAAATATCATCATTAATAACGAAAGGAGAAAGGAAACCGGAACTGACAACGATGGAATGATTATCTAATTTAGTGATGGCAGGATGAACATGAGTAGGAAAGACGGTGAAGGCCGAAACGCCCGCAGAGAAAGAACCGTACAGATATTGATCAGGAGATTTAACTGTCCATGTTACCGGGAAATTATCAGGAAGATTAATGAAACAAGAAGGAGTGGTAAAAGTGGTGTATGGGGGATTGACACTTTGTAAACCGTATGTGTTATCGAGGCTGAAACGTTCCACCCCAACATCATAATTACTATTAAAGAAATAAAGACCGAGACGTTCTTGCACGGCAGCAACATCAATAGGATTCAAAGTAATTTGTAATACTTCTGTCGGAAATCCACTTAAAGCTGAAACACTATTGATAATCATTACCTTTATTTATTAACGATAGAAATCCAAGATGGATTATGATATATAGTAATAATGTTATTCTGGATTATTTTATTAATTTTAATTTATTCTTTTGGCGGTTTTTATTTTATGCGAGATTATTACCAAAGATGTTATCTTTCAGGAAGTTTACCGTTTAATGGTTCAATGATAAAATTTGTTGGATTTTCTTTGATGTTGGGTGTTTTTACGGCATATTTATGTATTGTTTCGTTTGTTGTAATATTTTGGAGATTATTGAACGAAATTTGTAAAAAATAGTTGCATTGGGAAGTAAATAGGGTAAATTGTAGATGTTGTTAGTTTGGTAGTTAGTTAATGAAGAGTTCGTTAGGATGAACGTTTGGCGTTTAATATTTTAAAGCCCTCTGAAATATTAAAAGCCGCTTAGGCTGGTGACTTTTGCTAAAATAAAACGCTTTGAACTTTAGAAAATCCGATAAACAGGTAAATTTTAAATCGCAGGTGGGAGGTTGATTATCTCGGAAATCTTCATAAGTTTTCCTTAAGTGGGTTTGATTCCCACACGTTGCAACCATTTCAAAAATAATAAATCAATAAAATAATTAAAAATATGTTCAATCAAATCTTAAAATTCTTCGGTATCGGAAACAAACGATCTATGG
>Ga0214173_100209_pt1 | contig 9559 bp, 10 predicted proteins | sample TroBogEpilimnion_34_FD_153011 | JGI IMG/M metagenome (GOLD analysis project Ga0214173, IMG submission 153011) | Freshwater microbial communities from Trout Bog Lake, WI - 25JUL2007 epilimnion | ecosystem: Environmental > Aquatic > Freshwater > Lake > Epilimnion/Euphotic zone | place: Trout Bog... | reverse complement strand
GATTTCTTTAAAGAAATACATCATATTTCAAAAGGTCAAACTCAAATTACTATACTTCAGTGTGATGCTGCAATTAGAAGTATAACACCTTATTCTAAAACAGATGTAGATGCTATTAAAATCCATGGTAGAGGTGGTACAGATTTTAACCCTATCATAGATTATGCTAATAATAATCCGCATAAATACACCGCTTTAATTGTAATGACTGATGGATGTGCTCCAGCACCTGAAAAATGTAGATTAAAAACTTTATGGGTTCATGATGAAACCAGTGAAATAAATGAGAATTTAATAGGATTAAAAATTAAACTAAACTAAACTTAGAAAAAATGGCAAAAACATTAGAAGTTACTACTAAAGAATTAAAAGGTTTATTAAAACACGTTATAAATAATAATAAATTCTTGCAAGAGCAAGGTAAGACGCCTTTGGCTATTTGTGTAGAAGGTGAGGCTGGTATTGGTAAAACTTCATCTATAGAACAACTTGCAAGTGAATTAAATATGCAGTTTGTTAAGTTAAATCTGGCTCAGATTGAAGAAATATCGGATTTAATTGGATTTCCTATTAGACAATTCCAACTTTGTAAAGAAGAAGAATGTCTTTGGATTGATGAACCTGCTGTACAAGAATTTCAACACCAAGGATATAAATTTACTGGTAATAAACGTATGGCATATTGTGCACCTGAATGGATTGCAGGTAAAGGAGAAAATGGAATCCTTATTCTTGATGACTTTACTAGAGCTGATCAACGCTTTTTACAGGCGTGTATGGAATTAATTGACCGTCAATCTTACATTTCTTGGAAATTACCTAAAGGTTGGACCATTATCCTTAGTACAAACCCTGATGATGGTAATTATCAAGTTACTAGTATGGATGATGCACAAACAACTAGGTTTTCTACTATTAACCTAAAGTTTGATATTGACTGTTGGGCAAAATATGCTGAACAAGCAGGTGTGGACGGCAGATGTATTAACTTCTTATTGATGACACCTGAATTAGTTAAAGGAAAATGTAATCCAAGGGCTATTACCAATTTCTTTGGTAGTATTTCCTCTTTACAGAATTTTGAGAAATCATTACCTATCATCTCTATGATGGGGCAAGGTAGTGTTGGTCCTGAATTTTCTAGTATGTTTACCACTTTCATTAATAACAAGTTAGATAAGATCATTGGCCCTCATGAAGTTTTAACTAACAAATCATGGGATAATGTTAAATCACAATTATTAGATTGTATTGGTAAAGATAATACTTACCGTGCAGACATAGCTAGCGTATTATGTACTAGGTTAATTAACTACACTGTGCATTATTCTAAAGATAATGCAATTGATGATAATATCATCAAACGTGTTACTGAACTAGGTACTAGTGATATCTTTGCTATGGATTTGAAATACATGTTAGTTAAAGGTATTTACAATGGTAATAAGACTAAATTTAGCAGACTTATTCTTAATCCAGAAATTATTAAAATAACCGTAAAATAAGAATTATGCCGTATAATGCCCATTTATTTATGGATCCATTACAAGTAAGCCGCCTTCCCTTTATCAAAGGGAAGGTTGCTTGTTTGTATGAAGAAGGTAAAACTTTATATAAAGGAATTACTTTTAAAACTACAAAAGAAGATTATGATAAAGCTTCTGAAAAACTTCTTGGAAAAGACACTTATCAAATTAAAACTGGAGATAAAGTTTTTGTAATGCCGGGATGTAATATTCCTGCTTTTAAATTAAAAGATTATATCAAATCTTTAGGTGCAAGAATTGTTGGAGAAATTGAAGATGCTACTGTATTTATAGGTTGTAATAATGCTATTTATTCTAATAGTAATTACAACTATGAAAAGAAACCTTATCACTTAATGTTCTTATTATCTGATGGTCATTGTACTAAATTAGATCTTATCGGTAGTGTTATCAATTTTGAAGCATATGAAGAAGATGATTCATTTAATCAATATAAATCTGAAAATATAATTGATAACTCAGGTCTTTATAATTTTGGAATAACTGAAAGAAGCGCATCAAATATTTTAGTTTCAACAGGTAAATACAATGAATCTGAATATTTTATTACTCCTGCGGCAGCTAAAATTTTATATAATTGTTTATTAAAGAAATTACCTATCATTAATGAAAAAACATTAACTGAAAAGTGTAATACATCTATTATAATAACAGATGAAATTTATGATAGTGTTGTATCAATGTTAGAATCTGGAATGGAAGATAACATATCAACAGCAAGAGAAATCATTGCCAACTGTGATATTAAAAATTCTACATACAACATATGGAGATTATCTAAAAAATATTATGGTACATTTTCTAGAAGTAGATTTAAGAATATTAGATTATTTGTAGAACAGTCTGAATTTGGAATGTTAAATAGTTTAAATAATACTGATATTATAGAACATCTTAGTACTAAAAATCAATTAACACCTGAAATATTTAATAGTTTGATTAATCATATAGCTAATGTAGAATTGGGTACGTTTAATAATCCATTATTTAATTTTAATATAACATTATCAGAAAGATTTAAACATTTTAATCCTGATTTTATAAAAACTAAAAACTCTGGATCAACTATAGTTAATAGTGAACTTGAAGAATATGAAGAAGAATTAAATGAAGATGAAGATGAAGATGAAGACTATGAAAATGAAGAGATATAGAACAGGTTTACTTTTAAATTTAGAAGAAAAATTTAATTATGATAGTCCAGATACAGATTTATATAGAGATGTAATGTTAATTACACCTAATAGTTATAATTTTGAAACTATTAATTATTTTCCTGATTTAAATTTTAAGTATAATGACTATGGTAATTATATTGATTATAGTATATTTAAATTTAATGAGTCTCCAGATCTAACTAATATTAAGACTATTTTTATTAATAAAAAATGTAAAATATCTTCTATAAAATTAAAAGCATTTTTGAAAAAATATAATATTAAAAAGGTTAGTGATCCAAATGAAGCAGATTATTTTGTTATTGATAAATCACATTTACAATATGATAATAATAAAATAAGTAACCTAATGTATAAAATATCTTGTAAAAGATTTTTAGAGCGTTTTGAAAAAGATTTAATCAATAATCATCCTAATATAGTAGAAACAGTTAAAAATAGTAAATATAAATTTCTATTTATTAATGGTAGTATTAAATCTTTACTTTCTAATGAATACTTAAAATTAGATGAAAGTACAATTATTCATACAAGTTATGAAGAACGTATTGTAGATTTAGATCTTTTTAAACGTTGTTTAAAGTATGAGGCTGCTGGTAAATTTATTGAGCCTAAATATTTAATTTCAGCAGTTAATAATTTAAATCCAACAATAACTAAAGAAAGTTATGAACAATTGGATTCAATGTTTACAAGTGATGACCCTGGTTCTCAATCATTAGCTATGGAAATCATGGCTAATTCTAACTATAATGCAAATTTAGTATATATTTTAGAATTAATTGATAATCATTATCCTATTCTTCAAAATGAAAAGAAAAACTTAAATTTTAAATCTCTATTACAATACATTCCATTAAAATGCCCTACAGCACTTAGTATGGAATATAAACTCTCATTACTTAAAGAACATGATCAACTAACACTTAGCAACATTAAACTTTTAATACCAAATATAGACCATGGAAGATAAGGACCCAATAATTTTAGAAAATGAATTTTATAATAAAGAATTTAGATTTAGTTATTCTAGCATTAATCTTTTGCTATACAGTCCTGCATTATTTTATAAGCAGTACATACTCAAACAAAAAGAAGAACGGTTAGACACCCATTTAGTGGATGGAAAAGTAATTCATGCGTTGATTTTAGAAGAAAGTAAATTTAATGATAACTTTATAATATCTCCTACAGATCTACCTTCAGACAATGTACGGAAAGTTATTAATAATGTTTTCTATAAAGTTTCAAAAACAGAAACTCCTAATATTTTATCTGCATCATCATTATCTATTTATGGTTATGAGGTTGTTGAGGAGCTTCTTGCTATTAACCTACATCAATCTTTAAAGACAGATGAACAGCGGATAGCAAAAATTGTTACTGATGAAAATGAATCATATTGGAAATTCCTGTGCATTAAAGGAACCAAAACTGTGATTGATCAGGAAACATACCTTAGATGTAGCACGTCTGCATCCTTGGTAAAGAATGATGCCACAGCCAGTGAATTGCTTAATGGCTTTGGAAAACTTCCCATGTTAAATGAGGAATTTATTAAAGTAGATCTAAAAGGAAAACCTTATGGATTACACGGACAAGTAGATAATTTTGCCATGGATGTCACTACTAGAACACTTTACATCAATGACTTAAAGACCTCAGGCAAAACATTAGCAGAGTTCAAAGAGTCAGTTGAATTTTATAAATACTGGATGCAAGCAGCCATGTATGTTAAAATTATCAAGGCTTCATATAGTTTGGGTCATGATTGGCATGTAAAATTCTCATTCATTGTTATAGATAAGTACCAACAAGTTTATACTTTTAAAGTTTGTAGTACAACTTTACAACTCTGGATAGATAATTTTGAAGACATATTAAAAAAAGTAGATTATCATTATAACTCAAAAAGATATGATTTACCCTATGAATTTCTTATAGGAGATGTAATACTTTAAATATCAGTTAGTAATGAATAAAGTGTATAAAGATTATTTTCAAAAATCAAGGGTATTCTTATATCCTGTACTGGAGATTCCTAGGGGTGGCAGTGTCACCCCTATTCAAAGTTACATTTCTTGGAAAGATAACATCAAACAAGAAGATTGTAAGCTAATTTGTCATTACTATTTACGTAATGATAATGAATTTTTAAACATACAGAAACATAAATTATTTGGTAGTAAATATTTTGATAAATTTGTAGAAGGTCCTGGTGACGGTCAGCAAAAACAAGGTATTTTTATTTTTGATATGAGTGATTTTAAAACATCTTGGGATGCATTCTTAAAAGGAAAGTATTCTAAGCTTTCAGCACCTTTAAAACAACATATTAAAAATTATTACGCGCGTTCTAAATTCCTCCCTCATGTAACTAGTTATTTATACCCTGAAAAATATTATCCATTTTACAGTGAAATATTAGGAGTACCAATATCTGTATTAAAAGAGTCAGGGGAACTTGCTGATGTTCCAAACTTTACAAAAGAAGAATTAACATTTACACCAGAGATTATTAAATTAAATACTAACCAATTAATTACCATATTATGAGTAAAAACATGTTATTAATTCACTCTGAATGGAGTGACTTTCCATCATTTAGAATGATCCCTGCAACTTCAGACTGTCCTTATGTGGAATGTATGTTTGAAACAGCAAAGAAACTTCTTATTGTTGTTGGTAAAGAAAAGAAAGAAACTTTCCATTTCTTACCAAGACTAGATGAAGATGGTGCAGCGGGTCCAATTGATAAAAAGATAAAAAGAATGGTATCTGATCCTGCTACTCCTGGACAACCATTACTTGATAAAAACAATAAACCTGTTTTTGAAATGGCTGATAAAACAAGTGTAAGTGGAAAACTTTATAGGGAACAACGTGTAAGTTTTGAAACTTATCAAGAATATCTAATTCTTAATAAACGAGATATTCTTGATTTTATCAATCATTTTGCAATTAATGCTAAAAGTTTTGAAGTAGAACCTTATTTTGAAATTAAAGTATCTGAAGGTTTAGATCAACAATTTAAACCTGAGTTATTAAAAGCAACTAATAATGAAACAACTACCCCTGGAGGAATAATTCTTACAGGTTCTCAAGACTAATCATTAATGGGAGGATAGAAATGTCCTCCCATTTTATATATTAATTATGGATGCATGGGTTATTGACTGGGAAACATTATCTAATTGTAGTATGTTAGTAGCGGAAAATTATGCTACTGATGAAACTAAAGTATTTGTAATACATGAATTAGTAAATGATTTCCTACCATTGGTATATTTCTTTAGAGATTGCCGTGATAAAAAAGACTATCATATTAGTTTTAACGGGTTAGCTTTTGATGCCCAAATTACTGAATGGATTTTAAAAGGTGCTATCCCAGATCCTAATAACGGAGATGATATTGCAAGAAGGATTTATAAACGGGCCCAACATGTAATACAGTTATCCAATGCTGGAGAATTTCAAGAGTTTTCTGAAAATAAAATGCAGATTCCTCAAATAGATGTGTTTAAAACCAATCATTGGGATAACGCAAATAAGCGTAGTTCGTTAGTTAATTAGCGTACTTATAAATTCCTTTAACTCAGGGAAAATCTTTAGAGTTTTAACTACCAACTTATCATAGTAATATAGATAAGGGCTGAAGTAATTACTCAGAGAAGGTAAAAAGGTTAAAAATTAGATAATCCTGATCCAAGTTTCCAGTCTGGAAAAAGGAGCAACGACTATCCCGAAAGGGAGTAATTTTGTAGTAAGATAATCCTGCAAAATGAAAGAGGGAATATATTTATATGTATATTTGTATAAAATACAAATCATGCAAGGAGTATATAAAATAGAAAATAAAATTACCAAAAAGATCTATATTGGTTCTTCATATGATATTTCTAGAAGATGGACTGATCATATTTATTTATTAAATAAAGGAATTCATCATTCTGTTCATTTACAGAAATCCTGGAATAAATATGGAAGTACTGTTTTTACTTTTAATATTATTGAAGAATGTTCTGATATATTAAATAGAGAACAACACTATTTAGATACTCTATTAAAAGCAGATGATTATATTAAAGGTTTAAATAAAGATTTTCTTAAGTTAGGTTATAATATTAAACCTAAAGCAGAAAATAATAAAGGTTATAAATGTACTGAGGAAAGCATAATTAAAATGTTAAAAAGTAAAGGCTATGATCCAATATTAGCTATTGATAATAAAGGAACTATTCTTAAGGAATTTGTATCTACTGGATACGCTTCTAAATTTTATAATATAAAACCATCAGTAGTTAGAAAATCTATTAAAAATAAATCTACATGTAAGACAAATCTAAATTTAGGATTTATATATAAAAAAGATTATTTTTTTGGATACAAGCCTCTTTTATTTAAACCATGGAATAAAGGATTAAAATCTAATAAACCATCATCAAATATAGTATCTGTTTATGTATATGATCTTAATGATAATTTAGTTAATCAGTTTAATAGTCTTAAAGATTGTGCTTTATATTATAACATGGAAGTTTCTAATATTCATAAAAGAATAAATAAAATTCCAAAATTTGATAAAAAAGCAAGTAAACTGTATAAACTTAGACTTTCTAATACTCTTTTATAAATATAATGATATAGTCTGATCTAACATGAAAGTGTTAGTTAACATAAATGTAAAATGGATACAGTTTTCAATTGATTGGCCTAATGTCCAAGAAATGCCTATAAGTCATACTCATGAGGTAAAAACTCTTGAAGAAATTGAAATAATTAAAAGCTACTGTATTAATGACGTTAAATCAACTAAAAAAGTATTTCAATTATCCAAACCTCTTTTAACAGTTAGGCAAAGTATTAAAAGAAAATATAAACTAGATTGTCTTAGTTATTCTAATACTAGATTAGGAAGTGAATTATTGTTAAAACTTTATTGTAACTTTTCTGGTCAAGAATCATCTAACGTAAGATATCTAAGAACCAATAGAACTAGTATTAAAGTAAGTGAAATTATATTTCCTTATATCAGTTTTCAAACCTCTGAACTTCAAGAGTTTTTTGAAATGGTTAAGAAAACTATCATTTATAATACTAGAGATGGTTTCTCATATGAACTTAATTATAAAGGAGTTACGTTTTATTATGGTATGGGTGGTATCCATCAATGTATAGAAGCAGGAATCTATAAGGCAGATGACCGGTTTATTATAAAGGATTTTGATGTTGCATCTCTATACCCTAGTATTGCGTGCGTTAATGAAATGTTTCCGGCCCATCTTGGAAAAACGTTCTTTAAAGTTTATAAAGAAAACATTGTTGATGTCAGATTAGCTGAGAAGAGAAAGACTGAGAATAAAGACATGGCAATTATTGAAGGATTTAAGGAAGCAGCTAATGCAACTTATGGTTGAGAAAATAATTAAATATTAATTTGGTATTTACTAACTCTTTAAGTATATTTGTCAAAACAAATATTGTGAAGATATTAGTAGAACCATTAGAGTTTTTAAAACAAGGAGTATATCAGATTAAAAACTGTATTACTAATCAGCTTTATATAGGTAGTACAACAATGACTTTTGTGAAAAGATATCAACATCATATTAATAGATTAAGATCTGGTAAACATAAAAATCTATATTTACAAAGATCTTGGAATAAATATGGTGAAGATAATTTTGAGTTTTCTATAGTAGAAATATGTACTAAAGATCTTTCATTAGTACAAGAACAGATTTGGATAAATAAACTTAATGTACTAGATAAAAAGAAAGGATTTAATATTAATCCTCTTGCTTCAGGTACCCCAAATATGTCTAAAGAGGCTATAGAAAAGAGAAGACAAACTATGATTAGAAAATATAAATCTGGAGAATTGGATCATGTAAAAAAGATCTTAAGTTCTAGAACATCATGGAATAAAGGTCTTAAACTTAAAGATACATCTTATCTACAAGTCAAGAAAACAATAACTAGAGCAGTACTAGATTCTAGAAAAAAGAAAATAGAGAATACTAGAAATAAGTATCCTAATGTGTATGTATATGATATAAGTTTAAAATTTTTAGGCAAATGGAGATCTACTATAGATCTCCAAGAATGGTCTCTAACTAAAGATAATAATTTACCTATTAAAAGTAGATTTTATACTAAAAGAATGGGATGCCCTTTGACTTTTCTTAAATCATCTAATATACAAACTGCTTGTAAATTTAATACCCCTTATAAAAACTTAATATTTAGTTATAAGCCACTTCATCAGGAGACTGATGTTGAAAAACAGGAAGAATTGCTGGGAACTCCTATCACAGTCTGTGAGGACAATCAGCAGCCTAGCTTAAGTAGTAATACTTTTGAAGGTTCAACGACTAATACCCGAGTCCTACCTAATAATATGGAGGATAGTAATGGTAACACGAGCATCCTGCATGATTTTAATCATGATGATATAGTCTAAGCTATATAGTAATATATAGAATTATAGAATAAAGAGTCTATAAGATAATAACACTGAATAGTAATAGTCAATACTCTTGGCTATTTGATTCTCAATATACCATGCAAACTACAATCAATGGTCAATTATTAATAACCATGCTTGTAGAAGATTTATTACTTAATATTCCAGAATCAACTTTACTTCAAACTAATACTGATGGTGCAACTTTAAAGTTTCCTAAAGAGTACCTTCCTATTTATGAAAAACTTTGTAAAAAATGGGAAGAAAAGACTAAATTAAGTCTGGAATATGCTGATTATCAAGCAATGTATATTAGGGATGTTAATTATGGCATCCAGAAACCTTGAGAATTGCTGGAACACTAAGGA
>Ga0214173_100208_pt1 | contig 9564 bp, 19 predicted proteins | sample TroBogEpilimnion_34_FD_153011 | JGI IMG/M metagenome (GOLD analysis project Ga0214173, IMG submission 153011) | Freshwater microbial communities from Trout Bog Lake, WI - 25JUL2007 epilimnion | ecosystem: Environmental > Aquatic > Freshwater > Lake > Epilimnion/Euphotic zone | place: Trout Bog... | reverse complement strand
AACCTCCGACTATTGACATCTATAAGACATCAAGGAAACTGATGAATAAGTGGGGAGTTAAGTATTTTTCTGATGTAGAAATTATCGAATGGGGAAGTTTTGAAGAAAGTGCCAAACTTCTAAAAGATCGCTTGCATTATTCCCATTGCCGACTAATGTATCAACGAATCCTCCAACAAAAACTATAATATGCTTTCACCTGTAGCAAAATTTAAAAAGAAATATTTCCGAAAAAAGCTAACTACTAAACAGGATGGTGGATGTTTGTCAGATTTCTTTTCTCTTAATTTTTTCAAAGAAGAAAAAGATATGGTTGAAGATGCTACTATGTTAGCACGCGCATGTAAAATGTATGCTCTTATGATACAAACCGATAAAGGTTTTACTTTTGTTCCCTGTAATTGTATGGGAAGAGTAGATAATCTTTATCTCCTAGAAGGATTGAGAATTAAGAAAGTTTTAGGAATGAACGCTATTTTAATCGCATCTTAAATTTTTATGCAAAAAGAACCAGAAATCGAAGTTTCTTCAGAATATAAAATCAAAATGGAAAAAGAAGGAATGCTTGATGCTTATCAAGATGCAAAACCTGAATTTCCCGATTGTCCTTATTATATGATTGGTTACAATTCAGTAAAATAATATGAATAAAATCTTATTCAAATCTGCTCAAGAACATTGGAATTGGGCATATACTAATTATCTTCGCTTTAAAACAGAAGATGAAAATGATTTATGGGGAGAACATAGAACCGCCCTTGAACCTTTTTTCAAATGGGATTCAAATCGGGGCAGAGACGAATATCCCAAAATGACAAAAGAGGAACAAAAAGCATTTAAACTTTATAAGGAAGTATGCATACTTCCTACACATTCTTCTGAAAATAAAACTATTGTTTCCCATTTTGATTTACCTGAATTAGTCGATATGTTAGGGTTTGTTTATGATAAATCTCAAGAAACGGATGATTTGTTTTATCCTATTTTTAAAAACAACCCCTTAGAAACACGAGAAGATATTAGCTATCCTTGTATTCTATTAACTTGGATGGAGATAGGATTTGATAGAATGAGCGGTGATAATATTGTTGCAATTAATAAATTTGTAAGTTTATCAGAATTTAACTAATATGAATTGGCCGCAATTTTTCCTAGACGGTTATTCTTTATCCATGAAAGAACTCGTCGAGAGATACCAAATTCTTTCCGATTCTAATAAGATGCAATATAAAAAATATTTAGGATTTTTACTAACATTGAAATAAATGAAACATTCTTCCTTATCATGGCGAGATGGTGAACTTCTCCTTAGAGAAGGACGCGCAATGTCCTTTCGAGAATATACCCTTCCTCAAATCACCAAAATTGTTAGACCTGCCCTAACTCTTACCCAAAATATTAATAAACTTTACAAGTATATTCGTCTTCCTTGGACTAATGGGAAAATCTCTAGCTTTGCCATTTCTTATTATCATCCCATTTACATCATTGCCGATCAAGGCAACTTCGTTCTTAAAACGGATAAAGGTATTGTCGAAAAAGTTAAACATCCCGGTGCTCTTGAATTTCGCCATTTCAATTATCTAGAAAGAATCTCAAAACCTGTTGACGAAAGTTATATTTCCGTCTATACTTCTCCTTATAATCCTGAATCCGTTCAAGGACGAATCAATTATATGAAACGCAAGCAGAACGAAAAATATCTTCAATCTTTAAGTTCCTAATATTATGGAAATCGTTATTAATTCTTGTCCAGGGGAATTTTCTTTATCAGAAGAAGCAGTTAAGCAATATGCTCATGAGAGTGGATTAATTCTTTATATTCGTCGAGAACCGTGCGAAAATCTTTATTACACAAAGAAAAAAGAATTAAGGAAAGATGAAGAGGATGGTCTTTGGCTACCAAAGAAACATATTCCTCGGTCTGAAAAAACATTAATTGATATTGTTAGAACAATGGGTAAAAAAGCAAATACCATTTATTCAAGTTTGAAGGTAATGGACGTTGAGAATAACCGAAACTGGCTTATTGTGGAGAATGATGGCAAAGAAACAATCCAATATCTAAATTAAAAATCATGAATACTGAAGAATTAAAAACATATAATTATTATTTTGGTAAAAATCCGAACGATCTTACTATTCAAGAGGTAGAAGCACGGCTTGTTAAAATTAGTCAAGATAAATCGGCGGGTTATATCGGTTTTAATTTGGCATTAGTAATGCTTGCTCATTTCAATCTTACTACAGGAAAAGTGCTAAATGTAGAAGCAGGATACGTAGTTGATGAAATTCGAGAATATCGCTATCGTTTACTTGAAAAAGGTAAACATTTTTTTGATATTGCAGCAGGTTATTACCATACAAGCACACTGGGATTTGTTAAGATTTGGCGGAAAGATGGATCATATTTTGAAGCATGGGAAGTTAATATCAATAATATATTAGGTTTTTATTGTGCTCATAATAAGAAATGGTATTATACTCCTGAATTCACCAGAATTTTCGATACCATGGATGATGCGGAATATTGCTTGGAAGAATGCCAAGATATTCTTTATGAATGGTCTAATGGTCGATATTCCAAAACACAAGAAAGAGAAAGCCATAAAGTTACTTCTAATATTCGTAAAATTAAAGAATATCATTCTTCCAATCGTCCTAAATGGTGGAAAGAAAAACAAGGAATTGGCATGGAACTTGAGATGTATTCAACAAATCGAGAAGGATTTATTAAAACTATTCCTGAAGATATTTTAGCAGAAATAGATGGTTCTCTTTGTTATCGGAATGGTGTAGAACTTATTGGTGGGCCTTATACTCTTGAAGAATATCAAAATAATGAAACCCCTTGGCAAGAGGTTCTTTCCAAAGAAAATAAAAAGAAATTTGATTTACAAGGATTCGATAATGATGACACTTCCGGTAATCAATACGGAATTCATTTAAGTATTTCCAGAGATTTGTTTACTTCTCTTCATGCTGCCAAGTTTATTATTTGGTTTAACCAACAATCTAATTTGGTTAAGCTTGTTGCACAAAGAACAAAAATTTATGAAGGAAAATATGGCACTCGCCCTGATATTAAATCAATTGTAACTAATACTGTTGATATTGATTCTTATGATGTAAAAGAACGAATCTTTAAAAAGAAAACAAAGAAACTTACTACAAAGAAATATGAACCTGTTTCAATTGATGCAAAACGTCTAGAAGTGCGTGTTTTTGCCAGCAATATCAAATGGACACGCATTCTTAAGAACATTGAATTTGTTCAAGCAGTATTTGACTTCACTCGAAATTGTAGTATAAGTGTAATCGCAACACCAGAAGGAACTACACAGTTTCTTACTTGGCTCAATCAACAATCTAATTTCTATCATCTTAAAGCATTCCTTTCTGAAATGAAAAGTTATAAAGAAGTGACTTCTTTTGGTGAAGAATCTATTGAAACAGAAAAATTGTTAGCAAATCACACTTTCAATCCTAAATCACCCTCGAAAAAGCAATAATATATCATGTGTCTATTAATCTTTAAACCAGCAGGAAAGTTAGTTCCTAATATTTTCCTTGAGAATGCAGCAGATCGTAATCCCCATGGATGCGGAATTGCATTTGCTAAAGATAATAAAATTGTAGTTGAGAAATCGGCTAAATGGGGAGCAACAGAGATTGCCAAAGTCCTAGAAGATAATCATGAGTTCCCTTCTATTATCCACTTCCGTTATGCTACTCATGGTAGTCAAACTAAAGATAACACGCATCCATTCATTCTAAATGAAAGTTGGGTAGCTGCTCATAATGGTATCATTCCTTCTGTTAAAACAAAGGGAGATGAAAGCGACACAAGGGCATTCCTTCGTCAACGTGTTATTCCCCTTCTTAATAATAATGTAAGATTAGATGATAATGCTATTCTTGCTCAATTAGGAAAAGCCATGGGCCAAACTAATAAAATGGCATTCCTTTCCGCAGATGGAAGTTTCGGCATTGCTAATGAAACAAGCGGACATTGGAAAGATGGTGTATGGTATAGTAACCATTCTTACGAAGAATATACTTCTAATATTTATGTTCCGAAGCATTATACTAATCAGGTTGGTTTTTACACAGGTCGTGAACAATATTTTTCCGGCACAAGTCGTTCTAGTATGACGGAATCAAAATATTATTCGGAAGGAACCTATTATAATGATAATTATCCTGAAGAAGAGGAATTGGAAAATATTTATACAAGGAATAAACCTGATAATGATGAAGTATGGCATCGTGTCGATCTACATTCATTATCATGTGATAGTTGCGGACAAAATATCAAAGATGAATTCCGTTTAGAAGGTCATTCTGGATTGATGTATTGCTTTGATTGTTATAATAAAATTTAATTAACTTTTGATAAAATGAATACTCTTGAGATTTTACAAAATCGACTTCTTGCACAAAAGAAGCATAAGTTTAAAAAGACCTTAACGCTTAAACGAGCAGAAGAGATTGCTAATATTCGTTTAGGAGGATCATGGGCAGTTGCACGGGATACTCGTCGGCTTCATCCTATCCATAATTTAATTAAAGATATTTATGGCAAATATTATGAAACTTTTTCTCTTCTTAAAGCAGTAAGAACAATAGCGCGAGGCGGATCGGTATCATATTTTCCTTATAAGAAATTCTTAGCAGGTAAATGCCCAGAAATTTATCGGTGTGAATTGACTCGCGAATATGCTCATTCGAGATCTATTCCACCTAAAACGGTATTATGTCCTGATGGTTCAACTATTACTGTTGCCTATGATTATTGTTATTATCAAGGCCATGTTTTTGTATGGAATGATGGAACAGTTAGAACATATGCCCCGCCTCAACAGAGACAAGTTCAGCGTTATCATGGTTCTACCCGTCCTATTTGGTGGAGAGAAAAGAAAGGTATGGGAATGGAACTAGAAATTGATATTAATGATAAGGCTCGCTTTGCCGCAAACTTAGCAGAAGATATTCTTATTGAAAATGATGGCTCATTAGGAGTAAAAGGAGTAGAACTTATTGGTGGTCCTTATACTCTTGAAGAATATCAAAATAATAAAACTCCTTGGATTGAAACAATAAATCAAATTAAAGAAATTGGAGGAGCAGGACATACCGCAGGAGAGTTTTATGGAATTCATTTATCAGTTTCTAAATCTTTATTCACCGCTTTCCATGGCGCAAAATTTGTTTGTTTCTTTAATCAACAAGAAGAATTATGCCAACTAATCGGACAACGTAAGCAATTGTATGGTTGTGGCGATAAAAGCGGTTATCATAACCGAAAGAAGATTAAAGAAGTAATTTACTATAATCCTCAAGATGCTAGGAAATATGTTCATATTCTCGATAAACATGGAAATAGAAAACATAGTGACAAACGAATGACTTATCATGAGGTTTATCATAATATTGAAACACTGAAATATGAACCTGTTAAGGTAGATGAAAATCGTTATGAAGTGCGTATTTTTCGTTCCAATCTTCGGTGGGAACGAATACTTAAAAATATTCAATTCGTTGATGCAGTTCGTGTTTACACAAAAACTGCTTCTGCTGCTTCTGTTTGTGCTCCTTATCAAGGAACAGCAGATTTCTTATTCTGGTTAGGAAAACAACAAGGTTATACTGCCTTAAAGAAGTTTCTGGTTGACAATGCCAAGAATTTCCCCGATAATAATGCCAACTTCCGTGTCAGTGATAAATGTAAAGACTTCTCTCAATTAGTATTTTTTAAACTCAATAAATCTCAACAAGTAACCATTTCCGATCTATAATATCATGTGTCTTCTTATTTTTAAACCAGCAGGATTAAGTGTTCCTGAGAATCATTTAGTTGCAGCAGCAAACGGTAATCCTCATGGAAGTGGTATTGCTATTGCTACGGGAAATGAAATTATTATTCATAAAGACCCGGCATGGCGAGCCAAAGAAATCACAGAAATTCTTAAACAGAATGAACAATATCCCGCAATTATTCATTTTCGGTTTGCCACGCATGGAAGTAAAACCGTTGCTAATACTCATCCTTTTATTCTTAATAATGATTGGGTAGCTGCTCATAATGGTGTAATTAGTATTTCTACTGAACCAGATGAAAGCGATACAAGAGCATTCCTTCGTAAGAATGTTATTCCTATTATTGAAAATGGTTATACATTAACAGATAAAGAAATTCTTGCTATTCTTTCCGAAGAAATGGGAAAATCTAATAAGATGACTTTTCTTCATAAGAATGGGGAATATGGTATTGCTAATGAAGAAAGTGGACATTGGAAAGATGGCGTATGGTATAGTAATTATGGTTACATTCATACTTGTAATTGGGGTGATTGGGAAGATGATGATGGCATGGAATGGTATTATCATGGAGGAAATAAGCCTAATACAACTTATTATGATTATCGGACTAAAGCGCCCGTTGCCCCTGTTCCGCCTCGTTTTAGCGCATTTGGAAAGGTGATTGAAGATGATGACAGCGGAAGTCGTTATGATGCGGAATATGACAATAGGAATGCATTAATGGTGCTTCCTGACAAAGTTAATCAATATAATGAAAAATGGCATATCATGGATACATTGAATACTATTTGTGATTCTTGCCATCAGGAGATTTGGGGAAAATATGCATATGAATCTACGGAAGAATTATATGTTTGTGAAGAATGTTGTAAGTTTCTTCCGGCATCATTAGGTATTCCTCGAAGCATGCGAATGGTCGATACAGTAGAAGCAGAAGTAGCACAATAATCAATTGACAAAGTAACCAACGTAAAGTATAATAAAAATATATGAACCGACAAACAAAGCTAGGTAAGAATACAAAGCCACAATTTTGTGTCCGTAATGGCGGAGCGAATCCGATTATTTCCACTGTTCAACACGGGAAATTTGCCTTTCAAGAACCGGCTAAAGCCGTTCAACGTAAGAAAGCAGAAGGAAGTAATTCCTGGCGAGTAACGGGTCGCCATCCTAATGCAAACACGAATAAGAACAATACTCGTAACAAGTAATTAATTTTTCCTTATGAAAGATGAATTTAATGATTGTGTAGCAATCTTGCGTGATCCTAAGTCGCGTAAAAGTGTAGCTACTCCTTGGAAAAATATTCCTTCATTACGGGAAACCCGACGTACTGATTCAAGATTCCTAAAAGGAAAGATTATTCGTAAGAAAACGGTTGATCTTTTCGGTAAGGATGCATTGAATTATACTTTAGGCGCAACTGAGGCATTTTTGTTTGATTATTTTTCCGATACTCGTTTTTACAAGTATTTGGAAGAACAAAAAAAGAATATTAGTAAATGGTTTACGGACATTGATATGGAAGTTTATCTTTTATGTACCTTATCGTCTGGTATTGTAACAAAAGATGTTATTCCTTGTATTATTCCTTCATGGTTTTTGGAGTTTGTGAATAAGGAATTTTCTATTGTTGATATGAATGATTATTCTTCTGAATATCTTTTCCTGCGAAAATTCCAACGTAATTTCTATACTAATTTCTTTGATTTACCTGTTGTGCAAGAGTTCTTTTATGCTAGATTTGAAGCATCTTTTCAAGGAACATTAGAGGCTGATAAGAAGCAAGATTTGGAAGTTTTGCGTAAGCGTTCCATTGAAATGAAATCTAAACCGAAACCTTCCAAAAAAGTGTAATGAAAGATATTGATTGGATTGCATCGAAAGCAATTTTTAATAATATGCAGAAATATGTATCTTATAATGATTATGGAAATTATGTAAATACCGGTTCTAGCCCAAGGAATTTTATTTATAATGTTCCTTCCACCCTGGATGATATTGATAGTTTCTAATTATTTTTATGAAATCTTTACAAGCATTTCTTTGGAGTTCAGGAACATCTAGAATCAAGGATAGTCGAATTTGTAAAACTATTAGAAATAAACGTTGTCTTGTATGGATAACTCATAAGAATACACCTGATTCAAGGTGTGATTTTTGGGATAATATGGGAAAGATTCATAAAGATTTAACTTTCGGAAATCTTTATAGATTAGGGCGAATTGTTTATGAAAATGGCGATGCAAGAGAAACCTATTCGGTAATTTTTGAACTTACAAAGGAATAATATTATTATGCATTATCATGAAGACGCAATAGAAGAGACATACTTAAAAAGTTCTAATGAACGTTACCGTGTATTATTTTTTATTGCTGTTGACAGGTATGCTCACATTCTATATGTAACAGGTGAGTTTAGCCCGAAAGATAAAGAATTTTATATTAGGTTAAATGTTCAAAGAGAAGTAATAAATGGAGATAAAGTTGACAACTGGCGTAAATGGTATTACAGAGTGCTTGCCCGAATCGAACAACTCCTAAATTAATTATATGAAATTTCCTGATAATAAACAATATGTAGAAGGATGGAATTCTTTTTTCCAACTTTTTGATTCCGATCAAAATCCTTACGTTTTCATTCAAGATGAAGTTTCTGCATTTGATTGGCAAAAAGGTTGGATTGATGCAGCAAATGAATCAAACGGTTGGGATTATTCGATGTAGTTTGACAATGCCTTAATAAGTGATAAAGTTCCTTATGAATGAATACCGAAAGGAACGATTGATTACTATTGCAAGGAGTTTGTCTCATTTGCGAACGGGGAAATCTCTTCATTTTTCTTTTATTCTCAATAAAAATCAATTGTTGGTAACAAGTGTTAATTCTTATAAGAAATCGCATTTGGAAAAGAGTTTCGGTAGGTATTTTCCTACTAAGAGTACAGAGAATAGTAATTATTTTGCTGCATTGCATTCAGAGATTGCTGCTATTCGAGAATTTATTAATAAGTTTGGTAACAGTAATTTTACTGGTTTGACATTGTTTAATGTTAGAGTAGGAGTAGATGGCAGTACCATGTTGGCAAAACCTTGCGATAATTGTCAAAGAGTTTTGAATAGTTTTTCATTTAAAGAAATCGTTTTTACCTAATAATATGCCTAATGGAAAATGATGCTTGACAATGAATAATAAATAAGGTATCATTGCCTTATGAAAGAATTATTCACCATTAAAATTAAACCCGCGAAGAAGCGAGAAAGGTTTGCTCCTGTTACCAAACAGGAAACGAATCGAAAAGCCTATAATCGAAAAACCAAACACCCCAAAAAGGAAGAATAGAATGAAAGCTAAAACTCTTCAATACGGTTTCACGGAAGTTAAAGAAAGCGAAAACAGTTTAAAGATTTCTCATTGTGGGAATTCAGGAAACAGTATTGAACGTTCAGTTGATCCTAGTTTGCAACATTTAGGTTACGGTTCTATCAAGTATCTTAAGAAACTGTATAGGAAATTTAAAGAAGAAGGTAGTCCCGATTATGCTTATTCAATTATTTTTGATAAGAATATTAGGCAGAAATTTGATTAGTTTATGAAATTTCCGATGCTAGACGGAACTCTGTTCAATTGCTAAATCTGAAAAAATTCTATGAAAAAAGAAATTAATGCATTGCTAAAATCGGTTAAACGAGATATGAAAACAATGAAATCGGAAAAACCTACTAGTAATTTTTCTCAAG
>Ga0214173_100205_pt1 | contig 9684 bp, 7 predicted proteins | sample TroBogEpilimnion_34_FD_153011 | JGI IMG/M metagenome (GOLD analysis project Ga0214173, IMG submission 153011) | Freshwater microbial communities from Trout Bog Lake, WI - 25JUL2007 epilimnion | ecosystem: Environmental > Aquatic > Freshwater > Lake > Epilimnion/Euphotic zone | place: Trout Bog... | reverse complement strand
CTGGTTGGCCTTGTAGCCGTTGTCCAATTACTCAGTAATATGCCATTTGCCCCAATTATTGTTCCTGCCATGTTCGTTCCTTAAGGGGTTGTTGCACTATATACAGAACCCAGAGTCTTCCAGTTTCCGTACTGATCCAAGGAAGCTATCGGAGTGCCTTGGAAGTAAAAAGTCAATTTACTGTTAGATTCTGCTATTGTGTAATCAGAAAATGAGAAAGATTGGGGCGCATCTGTCTGAACATCCCAGATCAGATTCATATTCACATCATAGACTTGCTGACGATAAGAGCCTTGACCGTAAGCCTGACAACTTCCAATTCCATCAAGGACAATTGGATTTGTGTTAAGAGTAGTTAAAGTATCATCCTGATAGGTGTTTTTGAATGTTGTTGTGCCTGGGATGTAGTAATAGACAAATCCCCCTGCCAAAGGGCCACCATTGGAATTAAAGAATTGTTGCCTACCGTTTGGGATTATTCCACTCATATATCAATCCTTTTTGTTCTCTCTGAGGTTCAAAATACTAGCTTTTTGTGCGTTCTTTTTCATCTCTTTTTGTGTCTCAGTCGCTGCTTTATTTAAAGCCTTTTCAAGTGAACTTTGCTCAAATGCAGTTCCTGCTCTTTGACCTAAATAACCACCTACTGCCGTACCAGTTGGGCCTAATACAGAACCAATACTTGCACCAGTTGCAGCACCAATTTTTGGAGCATGACTTGCAAGCATCCCAAGTCTTTGCTCTTGTAACCCTGCGCCTTCATACCCATGAACACCAGGCATGATCTGACCACCAACATTCAAAGTGTGAAAAGCTTTAATTTCCTCTGGATCAAATGCGTGTTTAATCTTTTCGGCTCTTGCATTAAGAATGGAAGTCACATCGTTTTGATTCCAAACTCCCGCTCTTTTTGAGCCTTTTTCGTAGATTTCTCTAGCAATTGCGCCCTTAATCTCAGCTTTTGCCCTTTCAGCATTTTGCCTTACTTCCTCTGGTACTTCAATACTCCAGTTAGGTAATCCAGTCTCTTTATTGATTGGGCCGTCAATTTTGCCTTTAGAAATCTTGTCAGCAGTATCAAATATGTGCGCCCATTCATCTTTAGGAATACTGTTAAGTTTTTGAGGAATATTCTCAAAAGGTGTACCAGTCTGAACTCCATTAGGATCAATATCACCAAAGATTGATTTAATACCCTTGGATGAGAATAAAGTCTTTTCGGCTTGATGCAATTGATCGGCCTTTTTATAAAGTTCCTGACCTCCTGCTCCTGCAATATCTTTGTCGATAGCAGTATTAATCTTTCTAATTACAGACGCATTATCTTTTGTCCATTCTGAATTTAAAGACTTTCGAACCGCATCCCATGCGCCAATAGTATTAGGAGCATATTTATTACCAAACTCATCTTCAAATCCAACTGTTTTAGCTAGATTAATTAACTTTTCAGCACTTGATGCAACTCCTTCATTGCCTTTTAATCCAAGACCGGCTCTAAATTGCTCGTTGTTAAGTAAAGTATCAACGTGCCCTGTCTTAATTGGATTCTCTCCAACCTTTGTTTTTGCCTCATCATATAATTGATTTTTGGCAGTCTTAAAAAATCCAGTCAATCCTTGATCACCGGCAAAGGCATCATTAATTGCTTGGCCTCTTTCGTAATCAGATGTTAGGGTTTGACTTGCCCCAGTATTTTTAATACGATCTTGAGCATAATTTGACAAAGCATTTTGCTCTCTAGCCAGTTGATCCCTAAGAACTTGCGCTTTGGGAGTCTGATTAGAAGATTTAGCCTCGGTGTGCTCGTTTCTTAAAGTGTCTTCATTTCCTGTAATTACACCAGTTCTAACCGCATTTTTGTCTCCAAGAATCTCGGTTGCAATTTGCGCTCTAGTTTGTTGTTCTTTTGGAGCTACATCTTTAGAAATGTTGGAAAGTTTCACCATTGGAAACTCTCCACCCTTACCAGTTTCTTGACCTGTAAACTTAGGATATGGATTGGTTGTAGCTTTTGCTGCGCCTGTTGATCCTGCCATTACCTTGCTAGGTTGGGCAATTTCAGTCTTCATTGGAGGAGTTGTAACCTCTTTAAACTCTTGGGCTAACTTAGCACCTTGATTTAATGCTGCACCTCCAACTTTACCCATTGCTTGACCTACAGGCTTACCGGCTGCTAAAGTCAAAGAATTAATGTAACTTTGAACGTCCCCAGTTGGAATTCCTGTTTTTTCGGATATATATTGCGCCCCTTTATTAATATTTTCACCAATAAAGTTTAAAGCATTTTGAGACAATTCATTTTTATAAGCAGGAGTTTCGGTAACTCCAAAAGTCTTACCAAAAGGTTTTTCAAGAGCACCAGTAACTTTAGCCGATGTTGCTTGTGCTTGTTGATCGTTTTGTTGCAACGCTCTAGCTACGTTGTATGTTATTGGCCCAGCAATTCCAGGCAAAATATTACCAACTGTTACGTCTGCCAATGAAGAAAGACCAATACCTAAGTCTTTTAAGGCATTGATTCTGTTTTGATACATCTTTTCCCCTGCGTTCATCTGTCTTGCAGGAGCTTGAACGACTGGCGCAGTCTGAGTTACTTGGGGAGCTTGTTGGACAACTGGAGCTACAGATTTAGCTTGACTTGGTGTTTCTCCTACATCTTCTAAGAAACTACCAAAGTCTGAGGAAGTTGATTTGGATTGTTCAGATGGTTGATAAATGGCTTTAGTTCCATTTTCTTGCTGAACAATTCCGGCAGATATTTGATGACGAATCAAAGGATTACTTAAATCAATCTTTTGATTTGGGTTTAATCCTGTGACTTTTGCAACGTGAGCAATGTAAGCGTTTGTGTCGTTTTCATTTGAAGGTGCCCACTTAGAAATTACATCCGTTAAAGTGCTAACCCCTTTCTTTCCGTAACTTGCTAGATTTTTGTCAATCGCTGCAAGTCCTTCTTCTGGAGTTTTGTACTGTGCTAACTTTCCTCCAGGCATAAGTGCGCCTGGATTATTATTCCTGATCGGTGCAGGAACATTCTTAGATTGAGGCTTTTCAGTCTCAACATCATCAAGAAAATCAGCAAATGTTCCCATTACAGACCGCCTGTGTTAACTAATTTTTCAATAACTTTGTGCTTGTCTTTGAATTCTTTTAATAGTTCTTTCTTTTTCTCAGCAGACATTTCAGGAGTTATACCGGCTAATTCATCACGTTTTTGCTTTTTCTGCTCACTCGTCATTGTCTTATCTTCATGGTGAGCCATCATCTCAAACAACTTACTGTCTGCGTTGTCACCCCAAATCTTCTTAAATGTATCCATGTTGTTAGGGCCATAACGCTTGAGAAACTTAGTTGCTGCGTCCGTTTGAAGATCAAGATTCTTCATGTCGGCTTTTGCTCGTCTTCCAATGTTTAACAATACATCTGGATCATAAACTTCACTACCATTTGCGTGAGCTTGCAAAGCTTGTCCTGCAACTGTATCCATTGATCCACCAGATGCTTTAAGGTTAGATATTTGCATATTGGCAATGTCTTTAGATAATTGCTGATATTTTGGATCAGCAACCATGCTACTTGCATAACGAATTCCCTTGTTGGCAAGATTAACTGCGCCACCAACTACAGGCAATTCACCGCCTGGAATACGCATTGTTTCTTCTTTAACCTTTTCAACTTGTTTGAGCATCTCATCCAAGTTTCTGCGGTCTGTGACAAGGTTTTTCTTTCTGTCTATCAAACTACTAACGTATTGACCGCCTTCGGTTGTCTTAGTATCTTCGTTAGGAAGTGGTGCGTAATTAGTGCCAGGTTGACGAACAGGAAACTGGAGTTGTGGCAATATTGGGTCTTGAGCCTGTTGTTTGCCTTGCGCTTGTGGAGGAGCGCTAGGAAACTGTCCAGGAGGTGTACCAGGTGCGCCAGGAGCCAAGTTAGTTTGTTGTTGTGGTTGATTAGGATTAGCAAACTGTACAGGGTTTAAAGTCTGTGTAAGTGCGTTGTAAACAGATGGAGGTTGTCCATTTGCGCCAGGTTGTAAAGTACCAAGTATTTTGTTTATTTGATCTGAATTAGTTTGAGTTGCAAATAATTCTTGTTCAATAAAATTATGATAAGCATCTTGATCTTTCTTTTTGTCTCCTGTTGGAGTAGGAGCCATTCTTAAATGTAAAAGAGCCTCATCTGGAGTTAATACACCTTCAGCAATTAAATTAGCCATTTCTTTTGCGTGTTCTTCAGGTGTGACTGTTCCACCTTTTTTAATTTTTTCAACTAATCCACCCAAACGTTGACCAGAAATAGTGTTCTTTTGAACTAAATTTCCTAGTTGTTTGCCGATATTTTCTTGTTGAGTTCCTTGTTGACCAAGTAAAGATGTAATTGTTGGAGCTAAATTAGTCGCTGCCTCTGGAGACTTTGAAAGCATACTAATAACACCAGGGATATTTACATTTCCATTTTGATCGGTGTTTTGTTGAATAGCTTTAGAAGATGCCTTGTTTAAAGCCATTTCTTGCTGAAGTTGTTGAAGTTGTAAATTACCTTGTTCAATTGCAAGATTGTTCTTTTGCAATCCCATAAGACTATTTACAAATCCACTAAAATCTGGAATGGTTTGTTTTGTAGGTATTATTGAGGCATCTATTGGCATATTTTTATCCTTATTTTTTCCCACCACCAGTAATTAAGGAATAAATACCGGCTCCACCTAATCCTAGTTGCATTAAACTCATTAAAGAATTAGATTGAGCATTTCCTGCTGCTATTTGTCCTGCTGCCGTTGCATTTGCTCCACTCATTAACGTATTTCCTACGGATGAAGCATTAGCAGCACCAAGAGAACCAAGACCAGAAGCAGCATTTTCACCCATTCCAACGGTATTCATGTAGTTATTAAGGTAATTCTGATAATTGCTTTGAGCAAGCCCAGTTGTATAGTTTTGTAAACCTTTTTCTTGCGCCCCAGACAAATTCTGACCAGTCGCAGATTGTTGATTTTGTAATTGCTGAAGTCCTTGATTTAAGGTAAATTGATAACCAGGAGTGTTTGCTAAAGTAGCTTGCATCCCTTGACTTCCTTGTGGGCCAAGACCTAAAAGACTCATAAGAGTTGGCATAGCAGCAGTACCAAGCCCCATGTAAGGTGCTAAATTTTGCTGAGTAGTCTGAAATTGCTGATTTTGTAGATTAGCAGCGTATGTTGAAGCAGCAGCTTGAGTTTCAGCAGCTTGTTTAGCAGCTTCAGCCTGTTGATTAGCTCCTGTTAAACTTCCAACAACTTTACCAATTGAGTTACCAATAAACGACATTATTCTCTCCCCATCATTACCATAGACCGATAAACACCGTCTCTAAGGTAAGCCTTGCTAATCCTACCCTCCTCGACAAATCCGCACCGTAGTGCCAATTTTAACGCAGAGGTGTTCCATTCACCAATAGTTCCAAGAAACTTTCTTGCTCCTTTTTGCCTCATTTTCTCAAGACAATCTAAAAAGAAAGAATCTACTCCTTTTGCCCCCTTTAACATACAAATGTGAACCTCGTACATTGTCGGAGTTGAGGGCCTAAACATCACAAAACCATGCGTATTTGTGTAGTAAATCTCGCTCTCTTGATACCCAAAATTCTCTTTTTTAATTCCGTCAACCTTAACCCACTTCCAAACCCTGTCATCTCGCATGACCAATTCAATAAAATCTTTCACAAAATGATCCATCTTGAGCCACTTGGAACGGTAATTGTCACCCCTGAACTGATTGTTACCGGCCCTGCTGAATGAGCAGAATACCCACTTGGGATTGAATAAGTCGTGCCAATTGTCTGATTATTAACAAAAATACCGCCTGATGCACTCAAAATAGGCGCAGTACTACCACTAGGGTAAGTACCAGAAACCGTTAAATTACCAGTTATGTTTAAAGAACCAGTAGTCGGTACTAAAGTATCGGTAACTGCATTTTCGTTAATAGCCATGATTAAACGTCCGTTGCGCCTTGGTATTGGCTCATTGTTTTAAGTACACCATAAATTGCAGGGAGAAGATCACCCTTTCCTGCTATATCAGCTAATCCAATGTAATGAGCATGTTCTTGGACTGTGCTCATATTAGATTCTCTAGCATTTTTGTCGTAATGGACTGCTACTTGGACTTGGATGTTATCCTTGTTTCCAAAGAAATTAGTCACTCTGGCATAAGCCTGTGGTGCAGGACTGCCAAATTGTGTTTGTGTGAGGTTGAGTTGTAATGCCATGATTTATCCTTAATATGTCATTTCTGTGGTTTCTACTTTACAAACCCATCTAATTGTAGTTGAGGCTTGACCAGTAACTGTAATTGCTAGACCACCATTGGTTGTATCTGCCGTAGCTGAAACTGCCCAAGTAGATGCGCCTGAGTCTTGTGCTAATAATATGGATGTTACTGTGCTTACTATTGCGGTAGAAGCTGCGTTTGCACCACGTTTAATAGCACCTTGCAAAACCCAAGAAGCAGTATTTCCACCTCCAGTAACCCCTGCAATTATTGTTGCTCTAAATGAATATGCTGAGTTGTTGGGTAGTATTACTTGGTTTGTTGTTCCTGCAGAATTTCCATCAGAAGTTAAAGCTACTGCTCCTGTTGTGGTTGTTGATGTTGCAAGTACTAATAAAGATGCTTGAGAACTACCATTTGAATAAGTTTTTAATGGTGTATAAGATCCTGGAAAAACTGTATAACCAGTAATTCCTCTATCAGTTCCATAAGCACCACCAACTATGGCTCCAGAATTTCCAGAAGATGAGTTTACTCTTCCACCAAGAACAGCTCCGTAAGTATTTGAAACTATATTTGAAACGCCACCACCTATAAACGCAGAAACACCTGTGTTATTAATTGAATTTCCATTAGAATTACCATTGTACCAACCACCTCCAACAATAGCAGAACCTACTGCAGTTGCTTGGTTGCCCCAACCTCCAACTACCGATGACCAATCTCCACTAGCCACGTTCCTATTACCCGCAGTCCCTGCATCACCCCCACCACCTACAAAACTATATGCCCCTGTTGCTTGGTTGTTTCCTCCTCCTACTACTACTCCATGAGGTGTGTAGAAAGATAGGGTTGATGTTCCTGAACCTGATGCTACTTGAGAAAGCGTGAGTGTTGTTCCTGATATAGCTGAAACATAAGTATTTGCAGAAATGTAAGTTCCAACAATGTATTGCCCAACTTTAATACTTGAATTGGTTGCAGACAATGTAGCCGTTGTAGTGGCATTCATTGTTGTTGACTGTGTTGTTACGGCAGATAATGTTCCAGTTGTATTTGTATAGCCACCAACAGTAATACCGTAATAAGTGCTTGGAATATTTCCATATCCTGCTAATGAACCCGCCCATACTCCATTATTTACATTATTTTGACCACCACCAATAACTGAATAAGTACCAGTCGCACTATTTGATTGACCACCTAAAACAGATACTAATGTTCCACTTGCTCCGTTATAGCCACCACCTGAAATTACACTATTTGCTCCACTTGCAACCTGATTAGCATTATTTCTTACAGTCTGCCAATCCACCGCATTAGCACCTCTAGCATTACCTCCTGTAGCAGTAGAGTCTGTCTTTTGTGCTTGTAGTGCGCCTGTTCCTAAAGGTTGTAGTACAAGAGGTGTATTTGTTCCACCCGCTGCATTAATTGATGGATAAGAAGCATCCCCCACAATTTGAATGTAAGTTGTAGAAGCATCGCCAAGGGTTGCAGTTCCTGTGGACTCTAAGGTTGTAAACTTTCCTGTTGAAGCAGTTGTAGCCCCAATAGTTGTGCCATTTATTGTTCCACCAGTAATTGCTACAGATGTAGCATTTTGAGTGGACATTGTCCCTAAACCAGTTATTGCAGTATTTGGAATTGTGGTTGATGCAGTCATTGCACCTGTGCCATTTCCATATACATAACCAGTAAGGGTAGTAGCTCCAGTTCCACCGTTACCAGCTGCCACAGTTCCAGTTACGTTAGCAGCGTTTCCGCTAATATTTCCTGTTACTTGAGAACCAGGCAAACTAAGTGCGCTAAGTGTCGTTAGAGTTGAATTAGAAGTTGCCGTAATGTTCGCAGCAGTTCCAGTTGTATTCTGATTGAACGTAGGCCAAGTAAATGTACCAGTAGAAAAGTTACCAGACTGAGGAGTTCCAAGGATAGGAGTAACCAAAGTGGGGGAGGTTGCCAAAGCTACAACCGTTCCTGATCCAGTCGTTGAGTAAGATGTACCCCAAGCACTACCTGTTGAATTGGGTATCCCTGCGCCTGGATAGACCATTCCTGCTGCAGCGTTAATTGTTATTGCTGTCGAACCGTTATAAGTTGTACCTGAACTGAAAGTAATATTACTTCCTGCGGTCAGATTAAACAAATTATTACCTAAAGCAACTCCCGATATGGTTGAGTTGGCAAGTTGAGCATTTGTAATTGTTCCAGACAATGCCGTTGTTGGAATTGTTGTGGAAGACGTTACATTGCTCGATCCATTGGCATACATATACCCTGTCAAACCAGTTACCGCTAAATTAGCAGTAGTTAGATTTGTAAAGGATTCACTTGCAGACCCTGGGATTCTTTCCCATTTACCATTACCAAATATTGCCCAGTCTCCAACCACCCAAACGGCATTACCATCTAAGTTTGTTGTTCCTGCTACAGATACCACATAGTAGTAACCCTGAGTGCCTACTGAAGACGTTAAAGTCGGTGTATTTGTACTTGCGTTCCAAGTTCCTTGATAGGCCGGTGCGTTTGTCGCTGCCGTTGTGACCGAAGTAACAATACCTTGAGAGTTAACTGTAATAACTGGAACAACTGAGCCTGATCCATAAGTACCAGAGCTAACCCCTGAAGTTGGAAAATCAGCATTAACCAATGATCTAAATGTGGGAGTTCCAGACGATCCGTTTGGTGCAGCGAACACCGTATTAGCCGTTTCACTTGCTAAAGTAGCCGTCAAAGTGCCCGAAGTTGTAACTGGAGAACCGCTAACAGTAAATATTGACGGCAGAGACAAACCTACGCTAGAAACCGTACCCGAGCCTGTAGCTGAGAGTGTTCCCCCCGAGAAAGTCACTCCAGTACCAATCGTTACATTTGAAAAACCACCCGATCCATTACCGTAAAGTAAAGATGTGCCGGAAGTTTGGGGCGCAGGAATATAAGTCAATGCCGTAGTTACATCGCTAGACGTAAGCGTTACCACTCCAGTCCTAGAGTTAAAAGAAGTAACCCCAGGAACCGACTGTACTGAGTATTTGACGTTACCTTGACCAGTAACTATTTGCCAACCACTTCCATGCGTATAAGTTAACTTATCTTGTGCGCTGAGTTGGACGTAAATTAATTGGTAAGGTGTAGAAGTGTCCATCACCTGAATGGTGACGTTTGCTGCGACTGTATCGGTGTTTAAAACCGACAACATATCAATATCCCTTGTCGTACTAACCGCAGGAGCAGAGCAAATTGTTACCGCAGTTGTTCCGTTAGAGTTGGATAACTGAGTTGCGCCTAAATAAGATGTAGACGTTTGATCAGAATAGCAGACAACAATCTGCAAAGGGTTGGTCGTTGTTGCGCCCCCTAAGTAGAGTTGTAGTGATCTATTTACTGTATCAAGTCTTATCATAATTATCCATGCCTTGCAGAGAAAC
>Ga0214173_100200_pt1 | contig 9788 bp, 20 predicted proteins | sample TroBogEpilimnion_34_FD_153011 | JGI IMG/M metagenome (GOLD analysis project Ga0214173, IMG submission 153011) | Freshwater microbial communities from Trout Bog Lake, WI - 25JUL2007 epilimnion | ecosystem: Environmental > Aquatic > Freshwater > Lake > Epilimnion/Euphotic zone | place: Trout Bog... | reverse complement strand
ATCAATCGCTCGCAGTCAATGCAACCCTCAATGGCACTCTCATTATCAGTGCCAACTAAGGGTTCGATATCGTACCCAATCGCTTGCCAAGTGCGCTCAAGCGGAGTCCGAAGACGGGCAACTACGGTATCGCTCAACAAAACAGTCTTCATATTCATTTCCTCTTTCACTATAGAGACATTATACTATAAACGATTCAACTTGTAAATGGCTAAAAACCATTACCTTTCAATGTCTTGCGCGTACAGCAGCTCTCGCTCGCCGTCATCGATGATGGCGATCGCCGTCATCCGTGAAGGAAACACACCAGCAAAGCCCATCACCCTCACAGCCGAATACCGTATACACGCCACCCTCATAAAGGATAATCAGGTCATCTCCCACGAGAGCATACAGACAACGGGGACCAGCACCAGCATATGCGTACCGCGCAGGGTAGTCTAAGACTTTGAACTCAGCGCGATTCAAAATGGCATCAAATGCCTCCAAACTCATTTCATCAGCTAACATATCAACTCCAATTGCTTATTTACTATACATTCATTATACTATAAACGAATCAACTTGTAAATGGTTAAAAACCATTAGAATTCAACAACTTAGCCAAAGTATTTTTTATAGCCTTTCAGCTCATTCATTTCGTAGCCAGCAACGTACTCAGCCACCATATCAGGGTCAGTAACCTCTACGTGAGGACCGCTGTCGCCAAGTACACCACCATAATGGGGTTTTTGAGACCGACTGTAGTAACTATCAGCCATGCCGCGATCATATAAGCTGCCGTGACGCTCACGAACAAAATACCAATCAATATTCATATTGATAAGACTATTCATAAACTTCCTTTTCTTACTTTATAGAACTATTATACTATAAACGATTCAACTTGTAAATGATGAAAACTCTAACAATTTCAATGAGTTATAACCTATTGATTTCATTAGAGTTTTGATGGTTTACAATTAGTGGGGTCTAAGGTATAATGGTTCTAGTTCGAATAGTAAGGGATGGACGGCGAGGGCACACACTCTCTATAAAAATCAATGAGTTATAACTCTTTGATATTATTAGAGTTATTACGATTGACTTTTTGTAATACTTACGTTAGAATGTCGCTTCTCATGGTGTAAAACCATGGCTTCGCTTACTTTCTTTGAGATAGTAGGCGAACGACCGTACACCCAGCCCTCAGGAAGCTCAGTGCCTACTGGTACTTGTAGCTCTTGTATGCCGTTATTAATCCAGCGCTGGGTTTTACGGTATTCTTTGAGGGTGTTTATGGTCTTATTATTATGTTTTTTACCGTAGAATGGGTTCTTTTCACCAGTAGTTGCCTTTGAGATTAATAGTCTAGTCTCAGCAGACTGTATAGTACCAGTTCGACCCTCTGCCAGTTTATTATTAAGAGCTTTATTATAATTAAGAGCAGGATCAGCAGGGGCAGTCTCTAAATGTCTTTGCAAGGCACGATTAGCGTCAGCTTCTATAGGAAAACAATGAATCACATGAATAATATACGAGTTTGGACCTGTCTTTAAGAGATCATCTTTAATATCTTTAACATTTGGCACCCATCGATCTCTTGCATGCGTTGTAGCCCATTCCAGATCATCTGTCGCATGTACACCCCAATATTCCCTCTGTAACACCAAATTTACATATTTAAATAGAAAGTATAATTTTATCATGCTATTACAGGATTGACCTACCGTACATTATATATGCATGTTTACGATTTCGTTCCTCACGATTTCGTTCCTCAATATTCACGTATGGACATGTTTAACATTTATGTTTAACATTTATGTTTACGATTTCGTTCCTCAACATTTATGTTTACGATTTCGTTCCTCAACATTTATGTTTACGATTTCGTTCCTCACGATTTCGTTCCTCAATAATTCAATTATGAATCTTTCAAGTGCTGATTTTGAATCATTTTCAAAGAATATTCTTTCATCACCTTCATAAGGAACTACAGTCTTTACCTCATAGGACTTGATATAGCTCATTTGTCTTTTCAATAATAATCTCATGGTGTTTTTCTTTGTGGCATAATTAGACTGACTTCTTGGAAGAATCTTTTCATCGCTGCCTCTGAAGGCATCTGATCATCCACTATGATCCTAAGACGTCCACTACCATTATCAGGCATATATGCCTCTATTTCATAGAGATTTTGTTTCTTTCTTAGGGTTATATTGACCATTTTTATGACTCTTAATTGATTTTGTAATTGTTACATTTGTTCTCTTGGATCTCAAACATCCTAGAGTTGGTTCTTTTTAGAATTATATTCATGGTTCTGTCGTAAATTCGCCTTTAAACATTTTCTTCCATGCTTTGTGTTCTTCATCAGCTTGTTTCTTGAACACACCGAGACTAGAAGTTGCCATCACTGGAGTTGAAATATTAGAGTTCTCAATGAACATCGGCTGTTTGCCTTTCAATACATGAGTTCTAAAGATCCAGTTGTCACCGTAGTATATTATAAACTCTTTAGGAATGAAATCAAAATTATTTTTGTGTAAAAACAAACAACAGCCATACTGACCACGCATTCTCTCGGCTTTTTGTAATCGATATGGACCTTTTGCTGGAGTGTTTACACTATGTGGTCCAATGCATCCGTTTTCTTCAGTTACGTGGGGATGTATAAAATCTAATAACGAAGTTGTAAATAGTACGTCATCAGAGAGCAATAGAATCTTTTCATATTGTGCATTTTGTATGCCGATGTTCCATGCTGGATTGACACCGATATTGTCTTCTGGCGCATATTGTTTTACTTTGGTCCAGTTGCCGTTCAAATACCAATCAGGTGTTATTTTCTTATTGTTATTGATCAGCATGATCTCTCCAACGAGAGGATGATCATGAACAGCAGGAAGCATGCGAACCATCTCTTGTCCACGCCACATAGTGGGAATGATTACAGTAAACATAGATTTTCCTTAGAATGGATAAGCGTTAATAATTGAATTAGATGAGTCATTGTATTGATTAATGACTTCACCCATGTAGTTGTAGTATCCCTCAGAAACATAGACTTGATCTAGTAGTTTCTTGTCCGCAATAGATGAGTACCAAACGCACTCAAGCCAAGGAACAACCTCATCATCATAACGATGAATTTCATCTATTGATAGAGTTTCCATAAAGAAATCGACCTCACAATAGAAGATGTGTGTTCCAAAAGATCCTCGAGGCAGGTTTTTGATTCCCAGTTTGTCTTTTATTGTTCCCCAACCATTGATTCGGTCTCTGAGTTCAGCGAGAACTGCTCGCTTTTTAGTTTTCTTTGCTTTCTCGATGATTGAATGGTGGTCGGTTGCTGGCGACTCATCATATGCGATCTTTAGAATGTTCTTGACGTTTGGATATTTTTTCAGCGCATTGATCGCATTGTGTACAGATTTCAGTTCCGCGATGCCATAGAATGCATTGAGCGCACCTGTTTCTTCATCCCACTTCATGTATGGTTGCATTGCTTTCTTTGGCACACCATTCCAGTATGGTTCATTATCATTGTCGTAGACATAGAGGTCTACCAATTCTTGCACGTCAACTGGCATTGGTGAATGCGAGGCAAGGACAATTAGATGTGGTGATTTTTTAAATGATTGACAAAGCTTTTTGGTCATGTAGATTTTATCAGCAGCACTTTCTTTAGGATAGTATGCCGTGATCACAATTGCAGTGTCGGATGTTTTAAACTGTTTGACTACAGGTTCAATTAGACGATTCATCGTGTTTGGTATCCTACATTCTCTTCAGGTCGCATGCCGCCACCTTCGCTGATCCCAAGCAAATCTCTTCGATCATAATGGAAGTTGCTGTATGGTCCATTGGCGTCAACATAATGCATAAAGATTTGTATCGTACGATTACCCTTGTATGGTTCACGCCAGTGCCATGCGTCACAGCCCTTGTATACAACCAGATCACCTGGATTCAAAGAAACACCAACACCATCTACGAAGATTGGCCATGGCTCAGGATCAGACTCAACGCACATTGTCATTGAGTATTCGCACGATGGACGATCACGGTGACGATGTAAGACAGAGTCTTTATAGTAAAATCTTACAAAGGAGTAGGTGGGATACAGACGTTTGCCTGTGATACTTTGTACTAATGGCAACAGAGTGACCATCATACCTTCGCCGACCATTGCTGAGTATTTGTTAAAGTGGTCACCCATTGTCACATTGTCAGCTTCAGAGAATGCGCCGACGTTGTTCGGGTCTACACGTTTATTGTGATAGAACACGTCTTTTTCTATTAAGAGGGAATTCTTTAGCAGTTCTATTGCTTGTGGGTGTACTGCTTTTCGTACGACTTCAAATAATCCATCCATAAATCACCTTAGATTATGATGCAAATGTTCCATATGTTGTAGCAATGACACTGACGTTGTTTCCACCCACAGCATTGGCTGTTGGTGTCGCAGTGTTTGGTGTCATAAAGTATGTTCCAGCACCTGATAGTGGTAACTGAATGCCATCGTTTGTATACAACGTGCCGATGACTGTAAAACCATTTAATTGTGCAACAGAGGCAACCCCTGTTGATGTGTTAGTCGGGTTAGATGTAGATGCGCCATTATTGATGTAGACGTTCCCGACAGCGTAGGTGGTCAATTGACCATATGAGATACCATTGCTTGCGATAGATGTGTTTGATGTGAACACATTTACGTTTGTTGCACTGGATGTGAATTGAAGCACTGGCGTCCAAGGAAATAAACTTTGCGGAAGCGGATACTCTTGCGGAGTTGTTCCGAGTGTATTCAATAGGAATGGCTGTAGGTTAATTGTATCAGGACTGGTTAAAATCCAGTTGTTTACTGTGTTTTGATTAGTCGTATTAGATACAACGTACACTCCAGGATTGTTGGCATAGTCAAACGAAACAGATGCGTTCATTGACGCATTGTTGCTTCCGTCTGTCACATTGTATGTAAAATGCGCACTGTCAACCACATTGTTTGAAAATGTGCTCAGTGATAATACATTACAAGTGTATGTGTATGCCATTATGTCTCCTATTAAATTTATTTATCTTCTAATAAGATAGACTGCAACCAACCACAAAAAGCGATCGAGTATATTTCAGCGATAGAAGTATCGCCAGTCATAGAATAAACTACAGTGCATACCAAACAGTACACTGCTGTAATTCTTCTAAAATAATACAAAACTTTGTAAAACAATTCAGTGAACATAGAAATAACTCCTAATTTTGTAATAGAAAAGGACTATCGCCACAGAGATTAAAACCACTGCGGCGACAGCCATCATTGCGATGAGAATTTCAAAAACTTTGCGCATCTATCTCACCAGTGATGCGATCGTACAATACCTCAAGACGTTCTCTGATTGAATCAATCGGGAGTTCTTCTTCTCCGTCATGAAACATGTTATTGACGTCTTCATGCTCTCGGCGTTTTTCAATAACAATCATCACGCAGTTTGCGATATCACACAGATCGTCGTATGATAACTCAAAATTTGAACTCAACTTGTCTCTTGCCATTTTCTTTTTTGCTTTGTATCCACCAGCCATATTATTGTCCTCTAGAATCACGCATTGCTTTTAATTTTGCTCTGATCTCTTCAATTTCTTGAGGAGTCGGAGCAGGAAGATTGTTCAGCATCTTTACATGTTCCTTATTATATTTGGCAACCACTGAAATTGCCCACATGGGATTGTTGATGACTCTGATCAACATGGTCAATCGACCAATATAAAAGCCACCGAATACCAAACCCAAACCAACCAAAAACATCACCCAATTGAATTCCATACTATTCCCCTGCGATTGACCACTTAATATCTTCTTCCGTCACGACACTCTCAAAACCATCATACTCATTGATGTAGTATTTTGTTCCACGAGGCAACTCAACAATTGCCAAATCAGTATAACGACCACCTGCTGCTTCAGCAAGTCCAATCTCATCGATGACTTGTAACAATATGGGATCATGGCGTTTAAAAGCTTTTCTTTTTAACCAGTCTTCTGGGTTTGGTTCGCCTTTGATCTCCCAATAACGCTTTATTGCTTTGTCCGAAAGAATATAGCCACCATAACATGTATTGTAGACAATTCGAACCATATCATTATTTGGCATTTTCTCTTTCCTCTTGTTCGTTCAAATGTTCCACATGAACTTCATATATTTGTTCTATTCCAGCATATTCAAATAGATCTTCGGGAATAAGATTCTTAAGAGCTTTCAAATCATCTATGTAATAACCATACTCAATCGGTTGATCGTCGCCATCCAAATAATCACCAACAAAACACACTCCTGGCTCATGATATTTGGCTTGTACCGACCATCCCTTTTCAGTTAGATAATCATACAACGCAATAGGTGGACTCCATGCAGTTTCGAAACTGATAAAAACAGTTGATTCGTCCATTTGTTCATAGTCTGAAATTGCTGCATCCCACTTGGTGCCCCAATTGTCAACATTCCATTGATACCAGTTGTCTTCCTGATCTTTGGGACGTTTGCGAAGATGTTGAAACAACGCAACATCCTTACCCCTGAGGTGTTTCATAAGAGAAGCAATCTTCTTGCTGTTCTTATGACTCAATGTTACAGAATTATAGCACCAATTAGGCATTGTAGTCTCCTCACCACCAGCTGTAATAATAAACGCAATCGCCTTCAGAGATAACCTGACGTGCTTTTTCTATAAAGCCGAGATCACCCTCTTTCGAGTCATCATCAGGTGGGTAGTTACCAAAGAAGAATCCAATAGTTGCTGGAAGTTTATTGTTCTTAACATCATTCTCTAATGAGTCAAGGTCTTCCGATGTCAATCGAACATGTTCACAATTAAACACTTCCGTCCCACTTTTCTGGTTATAGAGGTTTTCCATCCAACCATGGAGGTCATGATGCTTGCGCCAGTAGTAAATTTCTTCTTCATGCAAAGAAGATCCCTCTGCGTCTTTCTTAACTTCAGTTTCACTGATCGCATTCTCTTTTTGAACACGAAATGCATACATATCTAAACCCATAATTAAACTCCCTTCAAACAAGTAGCACGAGCGAGATTCTTCCAGTTATTAGGATTAATCTCAACCAAATTAGCCAATTTCAAAACCATTCGCAATGACAACTCACGCAAACGAGTCTTGTTTTCTTGAATGTAATCTAGCACGTCATTTTCTTGCTGAGCAGTAAAACCCTGCGAACGCAACATGCCATGCTCACGCACAACTTGCTTGATGCGCACGATGTAATCTTCAGCAGTCTTCATGCCGAGATCGAGATAATGCGAGCGAGAGACCAGCGCCTCAAAGTGCGGAGCCAGTTTAGAACCACGCTCAATCATATCGTCAAAATCGTAGTTGGTAATGAAAATGATAGAACCCTCGAACTCGAAGTTGCGAGGCATGCGCTCGCCCTCTTCGTCTTCCATCTTAGTTTCGGTGAGCCAATGAAGCATGCGCTTCTTAGTAGTATCACACGCAGCTTTGAGAAGATTCAAAGAAACGTCATCGTTGAAAATAGAATCAGCGTCGTCAAACACGACAACAGAATTAGGATGACGGAATTCATACAGAGTCTTATACAAACCAGTCGGTCGTACATAACCCTTGATGACGGTAGAATAAACGTGCTTGGCGTCACCAAGAATCTGACCAACGTTGTAAGACTTACCAACACCAGGAGGTCCAGAGATAATCATCGCACGATTCTTACCAGACACAGTAGCATTTACCATCGCGCACTGTGAATTGAATCGCTCAGACAAACGCTCAGCGATTTCGGCTTCAGATTCTTGCTTAACAACATTGAGATTCTTGGTAAGACGAGAAGAAGAAAGACGCTTCGCAGTCATACGGAATCCAGCTTTAGGTTTTCCTCGCGGCATATATAATCCCTCCATTCGATAAGACTATTATATACCACTCTTGTTAAAAAGGCAAACATGAAAAACATAATGGAATCAATGACTTACAGATCTTATTGGACGTCCTGCAATCGCCCTACAGCGGTCTTATTCTAGACCCTATTATTAGCCAAGAGCATCATAATATCATATGCACAGTCTGCCACAGGGTCATGTTTTAATACAACATCTCTATTAAAACCTGTAACAGCACAATAACCACCCGATGCACCTTCGCACAACAGATCAACAGCTGTCCTTACATCGCGCCAGTTATTAAATGGGATGACCAATTCATTATGTACTTGTTTAGACAAACTGTCAATTGTGACCTGATCTAAAGAACCACGAGACCAAAAGATTACATCTTTATTCTCTTTTGCTATTAACGACAACTCTGCCTTATTCTTTAAATAGGTGAGACCTGTCGCAGCATCAACATCTCGTTTCTTATCTTTTTTGAAACTTTTATCTTTTACGAGATCACATTGTTTCTGCCACCATTCCATAGTTGACTGTTCAGCAGTTCTATGTAATTCTCTTAATTGTTGTTCAACATCAAATTTAACAAAGATAGCACGTTCTAATAGTTCTTCGTAGACTGGCTTTTCATTTAATTCAAATGGAATAAGTGCCGCCGACAGAATAACAGCAGTTGATTCTGTCCCGAGCGTCTCTACATCCACGCAAAAATTTCTCATTTTGTATTCTCTGCTATTCTTTTATATTCTGCCATTGTTGGGTGTGTGCCATCATTTGCTGTCTTGTCAATTGTAATGTATTTGTCATGACTTTCAAACGCGACACCCTGTACAATTTCTTTATTGTTCTTGGCTGGAATTATCCACACAATCTTAGTTGCCTTTGTTCTGTCTCTGATTGCCAATAATTCTTTCTCAGTATTCATCAAACGATCATTGGTGCCGAGACTTATGATTACAGTCTCAGCTTCAATGTTCACATTCTTATTTGTTACATTCCAGTTATGCGATGTGATGCCAACTTTAGCATGTACTTCACATTCATGTCTATAATTAGCAACACCGACAGCAATACTGTCGCCAATGATCATACATTCTATCATAATAAATTCTTTATAATTTTGAGAATGAATGCAATCACATAATAGCCACCAAATGTGATAGTTATTGCAGCAATTGCAGCAAGGAACTCTGCGAGCAATTGCTGCCGCATCTTTTCTCCATACGTTCTCCTAGAATAAGGATAGTATCGTAAAACCTCATTGAAGAAAGCATTCTGCTCTTTTGTTGCTGCCAGTTGTCGTTTCAACTTGCGAATCTTCTTCTCAAGTCTTCCAATTCTAACAACTTCGGGTGTTGGCCTTTCCATTTCTCTTTTTCCTTTTCGATTTTTTGGCTAGACCATCAGCGAATCCAGATCTCCAACTTTCTGCTTTCTGAAAATCCTCAGAGTGCGGACGATCCTTTAGATAAGGATTGTATCCATAATCTGTGTCTGTATTCATAGCAGCCTGTAGTCCTTCTAGATACTCATTGGCTAAGATTTTATCAGTTTGTTGTTTCTTTCTTGCCATATTACTTCTTTGGTAATTTGGTTGAAACAAGAGCACCAATGATTCCAACAGCGATAACAATTAATAATACGTTCATTCTTCAACTCCGAAATGTTCTTCAAATCTGTCAACCCAATCCTGTAGTTGAGAAATATATCCCCAATTAGTCTCAGAAGCATCTTCGTGTTCGCAATCTGCTTGGCATTGTCTCATCATATCGCACATTTCCTTAACAATCAACTCGGCGAACTTAGCCAAACCAATCAAAGGATCAATTACATTGCCTTCACGGTCAATTACGACTAATCGTGGATCATCTTTGAGTTGTGCTATTCCA
>Ga0214173_100195_pt1 | contig 9928 bp, 13 predicted proteins | sample TroBogEpilimnion_34_FD_153011 | JGI IMG/M metagenome (GOLD analysis project Ga0214173, IMG submission 153011) | Freshwater microbial communities from Trout Bog Lake, WI - 25JUL2007 epilimnion | ecosystem: Environmental > Aquatic > Freshwater > Lake > Epilimnion/Euphotic zone | place: Trout Bog... | reverse complement strand
ACTTGTGTGCCTTTTTATTATGAAACAAGAAATTTGGTTAGGCGATTGTCTAGAATTAATGAAAAATATTCCAGATAAATCAGTAGATGCAATTATATGTGATTTACCTTATGGTACTACTGCATGTAAATGGGATGTCATTATCCCTTTTAATAAACTATGGGAAGCATATAATCGAATAATTAAAAATAATGGGGCGATAGTTTTATTTGGTCAAGAACCCTTTTCCTCCTTATTAAGGACGAGTAATTTAAATAATTATAAATATGATTGGTATTGGAAAAAGGAGAGACTTACTAATATTTTTCAAGTTAAACGCCGCCCTGGAAAAGTAGTAGAAACTATTTCGGTTTTTTATAACGAACAGTGTCCATATTTTCCTCAAAAAACCATCCATGTTGGACCATTACGCACAAATAAGATTAAAAATGGCAGACTAGGAAAGCTTGTGGATTCGAATAATAGTAAGCCCATAGAATATGTAGATAACGGATTGAGAAACCCGATTGAAATCTTAGAATTTAAAAGAGATATATTGAGTAGCAATCTTCATCCAACCCAAAAACCTTTAGCCTTAATGGAATACCTAATTAAAACTTATACCAATGAGGAAGATTTAATTCTTGATAATTGTGCTGGTTCTGGTTCAACTTTACTTGCCGCTAAAAACCTCAATCGACAATTTATCGGCATCGAAAAAGAAGAAAACTATTATAATATTTGCTTAGAAAGATTAAAATGATACAAAAATTAATTCTCGGTGATTGTTTAGAAGAACTGCGTAATATTTCAGATGAATCTATTGATTTAGTTCTCACTGATCCACCATTTAAAATGACAAAAAATGGTAAATCTTGTCGTCCAAATTATATGCCAGCAAGTAATTCAGGGAGCTTGTTTCCATCTGCAATTATTGATCCTAAACTTTGGATGGGTGAGTGTTTTAGAGTTTTAAAAAATCGAACACACTTCTACACGTTCTGTAATAACAATGATATTCGCTCTTATTTAAATGCTGCCGATAGTGTCGGTTTTGAATTACATAATATTCTTAGTATGATTAAGAATACTAAAATGCCGAATAGATGGTATCTAAAATATACCGAAAAGATTCTCTTTTTTAGAAAAGGTGCTGCAAAAAGAATTAACGATCCTACATCCAGAGATTATTTCAATGTGGAAACGCCAACCTTAGCATCTGGTAAGGTTCATCCAACTGAAAAACCCCTATCATTGATCCAAAAACTCATAGAAAATAGTTCCAATGAAGGAGATTTAGTTTTAGATTTATTCATGGGCAGCGGAACAACTTTACTTGCCGCTAAAAATCTCAATAGACAATTTATAGGTATCGAAAAAGAAGAACCATACTATAAGATTTGCTTAGAAAGACTAAAATGATACATGCAACAGTTTACTATTCAGGAACATTCGTCAATAAACCGAATTCCTACACCGTTTCTTTTTCCGAAAAGGATATGGCAATGGAGAGAAAGAACGAGACAACTGGAAGGTTTGAAAGATTGACAGTAGGACAGATTTATGATGCTTTTGCCAAGAGGAACGAGTATAATACCAAAGCAACCGACGAATCGGAAGAGAAATTAGACCATCGCATTTTTGAAGAATGGTTTAAATTTAAACATCTCTCTGATAAATCCTTTAAAGACCATATTACAACCTTCTCCTTCACACAAACACATGATAAAGATTGACTTAGACTTTTATGAAAAAATTATCTTCCAAAATATTCTCAAGAAAGACAGTCCGTTCCTTGCCTCTTGCATTGAACATCTAGAAAAAGACCTCTTCAAAGATAAAGATATTGGAATCATTGTTGATCTAATCAAATCTTTCTATTTAGAAAATTCTACTGTTCCAACTTTAACTGAACTAAAAGCAAGAGTTCTTTCTGCTCAAGCCCGAACACATTTAGAAGCAGCAATTAAATCCATCAAAGGATTAGATTATGAATATAATGAAGCAGAACTAATTAAAAACACAGAACACTTTCTAAAACAAAGAAAGACTGAAATTCTTTTAAATGCAACAATTGATCAAAAGATAGCTGATAAAGTTTTTAATTTAGATACATTTCAACAAGAGTCGGAGAAGATTCAAGCTATTTCGTTGATTGATAATTTAGGATTAGAATTCTTTGCAGAGGTTGATAGAGTTGCCGATTATTTTTCTCAAACTGATAATGTATTTTCTTCAGGATTTCCTAATTTTGATCAAGCAATTGGTGGAGGATTCTTTCATGAAGGGAAACAATTCGGTGTAATTGGTGGCTCAACAAATGTCGGAAAAAGTATTTGTTTAGCAAATATTGTGGTAAATGTCTTATTACAAAATAAAAATGTCTTGATCTACACCTTAGAAATGTCAGAAATGAGATATGCAAAACGTATTTCTTCTATTCTAACTGGTATTGCTCTTGCCAATCTTCCTAATAATGTAGAGAATTTTAAAGATTATATTCAAACCTTTGTCAGGGAACATATGGCAAGGTTGATTATTAAGGAGTTTCCGACTAAGAGTGTATCGGCTAAAACCTTACTTGCTCATGCAGGAATACTAAAGAAAAGAAAGTCATTTATTCCACAGTTTATTGCATTTGATTATCACGGGCTTTTAAAGCCTTCGGTTACACAAGCATCAAAACATACCGAGATGCAATTTATTACACAGGAATGCCGAGGATTGACGTATATGCTAGACGCACCAGGAATTAGTGTTGCCCAATTAAATAGAAGTTCACACGGACAAGAATCTCCTAAACTAGATTCAGTGTCAGGTTCTTGGGATATGATTTCCGATGAAGATTGGCATGTTAATATTTGGCAAACTGATATTGACCGAGAATGTAATATTCTTCGTTATATTGGAGAAAAAGCCAGAGATGGAGCAAAGGGCCATTCCTCTTTTTGGAATATTGACTATGACACATTGAAACTATCTGAACCAGATCAAGATAATAGTCCTGCTAATGATACTGCCCAAGTAAATGCTGCATTTTCGTTAGATGATATTGTTTAACTTAAGGAATAAATATGGTCATGTTACCGTACGATCATACTATTCCTGCTCCAAGTGAAATTTTAAATACTATTGAATTAGAAGAAACAATTAATAAATTTGGCTCATGGTTATCCATTGTCGTTAATAAACCTATTTCTTGTGTAACACTATTTTCAATGTTAAGAAAAGATGAACAATTAAGATCATTTCTTTTAGACTTGACTGATCAATCTTGGTATGTTATTGTTTCCTATATGAGCCATAGATGGCCCGTTCTAAATAAATCTAAGAAAATAAAATGAATAATATTTTCCCCCATTTTGACTTTGATAAATGGCTCAAATCCTTGGTTGGATTATTAGCATCATTTGACACTTCTCCTAAACAAGTTAAGGAGGAAGAGAAGATTCTCGAATTTTGTAAAATCAATTTTTTTGAACAAAACCATAAAAACTTTGACGAATATGAAATTGATTTCTGTGACGAATATCTATATGATATAACAAGATTAAACCAATTCATGAAATATGTCTCTTCTCAAAATAACACTTTAGAAGATATTATTTATATTATTCTCTATTTAAAATATCCCTTTATAACCAATCAAAGAGCTATTGCCAAAGTTCTTCTTTTTAAGAAGTCTTATAATTTTTCTTATAGAGGAACGGACACCTTAATTCATTATAAGATTGTTCAAAAGATTAAACAATTCATTCAAGACCTTCAAATTCCGATTCATTGATGTTAAACGAAACACAGCAGCAGATTTATAATTGGTACATATCTGCTCAAAGAAGGAATAATGATAAACCCTTTCGTTACCGAAGAGACTTTTCCAAATTCAATGAAGAGAAATACCTTCCTTCTTTGATTAAGATTGAGAAGACCTTTGAAAAATATCCCCATTTAAGAAGGCAAGAATTCTTTGATGCCCCTTTTCAAGTGCATACTAAAGAAAAAGATCAATATTATTCCCTTGAATCATATGCAACACAAAAAGCATTAATGACTTGTATTGCTTATTTCAAACTTCTGGATCAACAAAAACCCGATGAACAATTGGAATATATTAAGGAATCATTGAGATTCGTAACCAATTTCTGTATAGAACATAAATTGTTTTTATATCAATATGTTCAATATAAATCAGTTGCCCAGAATGATTGTTTGAAGCATCTGAAGAATCATCAGATTTCATGGTATTTGGTATTAGTATTACCGGGATTTTTATCATTAATTCAAGCAATGCCGCTCGATGAATTTTCATTGTATTTTGGAGAAGAAATCGACATCAATCACTTGATTACAGCATGGGCAGGTAGTAGAGTAACCAGACAATTTTTGGAGAAGAAAGTGAGAGAAATTGATCAATTTCTTATTCAGAAAAATCTAGAAAACAACCGAATTACGAAGTAAATAATTTCAAAGGAGAAATAACTTTTCCTTGATTAAACAATAAAACAAACAAAGTAAAATATGAACATCGAAGACATTATTAATAACATTAATACACTAAAAGAAACAGAAGAAAAGAATAACAAGACAGTAAACAGTTCGGTTGATCCCCGAATTCTACGCTTCAAAAAAGGTTGCAAATACATTGGTCTATTTGTTCCTACTGCAAAGGATACCTTAGTATCATTTGAAGAATGTGGATTCACTAGCCGAGTAGATGACTCTTACGTCTATCTAGGTAGGTCTTATAATGATCCTGCTCTTAAATATAAGGGCGAAAACATTGTGAATAAAACACAATGGGATGAATATAAGAAAGCAAAAGAAGCAGGCGATGAAGCAGCAATGAAAGAAACTTATAAGCTTTTCCCTCAACGGAAACAGTTAGTTAATTTCTTACTTCTAAAAGTAATTGGAGACGATCCGACTGCAAAAGAAAGCATTGGTAAAGTGGTTGTCCCTCGTTATCCTGCTGGCCTTGATAAGGAAAAGAATCCAAAATCAGCTGTATATAAGGCTATCTATGATGGTCTTATGGGAGCAGGACAAAAGAAAATCGGTAAGAAGGGTTTCCTCTATCCGAACACCGTTAAAGACAATGTAAAATTTGTTTTTGATGTAATTGAAAAAGGCGGATTCCCCAACTATGATCAATCTAAGTTTGATCTAATGGAAGAATATGAAATTGAACTGGATTATACCAAAGATCAAGTCATGGAAATTCTTCAATCTGCTCATGATCTAAATGAGTTAGTTCCTGCCCTTAAATCTCAAGCAGAACTTAAAGAACTACTTGGCCTTCATTGGTTTGGTACTTCTGCCTCTGTAGAAGATGAATTGGCTGATGCTGCTGATACGCAAGAAGTTGATTCAAATGATGATGAAATTCCTCATTTAACTTCTGCCAAGACAAGTAAAGCTAGTTATGATGCAGAGATTGATGAACTATTAGCGGATTAATAGTTTAAAGTAGATATTGATAGTAATTAATTGGTGAGCTAAGTAGCATAATATAAAATGGAACCGAATGATAACATTGATATTGCTGCCTTAGCTCACCAATCTAATTTATGGCTGAATCATAAACAGATTAGAGATGGTAGAATTGATCCCCGAAGATTTTTAAATCCGAATCAACCCCAATATCCTCAACAACAGCCATACTATCCTCCTAATCCTTATCAACAACCGCCTCAACCCTATTATCCTCCTCAACAGAATTTTAATTCAGGAGGAGTTAATGAATACGGTTTACCTGAAAGTATTCCTGCTAACAATGTTCAATTACCTCTTATCATGAGAGATAAAGATGGTAATCCAATTGATCTAATGCAAGCCCCTTCTGTTGCAGGTCAAATTCAACCACAACAATACCCTTCTCCTATTACTCACGGAATGCAAAATGTGCAAGGGTTTCAAATGCCAGATTATTCCAAATATAATAATGTTCAACAAGAAAAAGGAAATCCTCCTGAATCAACCTTAGATATTATTTTAAGAGAAATTAAAACTTTAAAAAAAGCAGTTAATAAGTTGATACGTGTATCAGAACAAAGTAAATTACCTTTAGCCAAATCAACCAATACTATATTAGAAAATAATGAAGTTAACGATCAATCTTCGATCCTTTCAGAAAGAATTTGTAGCTCCGATTCTGGAGATTAATAAAGACGGTAAAGCCGCCATCTTTGTAAAAGATAATCTCTTATATAGTATCTCCCAAACCGCTGATAATCGAGTAAGTCTATACAACACTTACTCTCCTTTTAATATCGAAGACCCTTTACCCCGATTTAATGTAAATCTAACTAGGTTAACTAAAGCATTAACTTGCTTAAAAAAGGCAGAAAGCATTTCGACCTTTAATATTCAAAACAATAATCTATCTTATCAAGACGACTTACTTAAATTTAATCTTAAATTACTTGATCAAAATCTATTAATTGTTCCTAAGATTAATCCAGAAGCAATTGATAGATTTCCTTTTACCACTGAAATTAAAGTAGAAGCAACTATTATGTCGGAACTGAAAAGGGTTCTCGACTTTTCCTCTGAAACTGAAAAGTTTTACATTGAATTAGAAGGAAATAAATTATATTTCTTATTTGGTGATAAAAGTGCGGAATCGGCTAATGTTCATGATGATATTAAGATTCTGATTTCAGATAATTTTAGAGGAGAGATTCCTTCAAATATTTTTAACATTAATATTCTAAAATTGCTAGAAAGAGCAAATACAGATGTTATATTTAAGTTAGGTCGAAATGCATTAATTGCTCAATTTCAAAGAGAGAACAGTAACTATCAATATCTTACAACTTCATTAAAGAAATAAACCCATGAGAGACACATATCTAGATTATCCCACATTTTTAGGCAAGGTACGACATTATGAATGTCAAGTACAAAAGCTTGATTTAGTTTACCATCAATCCGATCATCGTTGTTGGAGCGCAGTTATTAACCCTGGAAAGGAAAATATCATTGTAACTTATGGTATTAATAAATATGGCCCAGGAACACGTTATTTTGATGTTGTAACTTCTGATAGAGTTCATACTGATGTTTACCAGGAGGATGTTTATCCTATGTTAGAAACATTATTAGGTAAAGGAATCGTAACCACATATTTTGAATCAAATGAGCAGTAATAATCGTATCACCACCCAATCATATGCTATCAAACGTCTAAGAGATAGCGGATATATCGTAGACCGAATCGATAGTCTTTCTTATACAGAAGAAGATAAGCGTAAATGGTCTATCATCGTAGATAATGGAATCGCATCTATTATCCTTACATGTTTTAAAGATTCTACTATTCAATTGTATGATGGCGGAAGGTTCTTTAATCCTAATCTACGAATTGATACTGATTCTGTGGAAGTTCTTATTGACTATTTCAATGAACGAGGTATTGTAAACAAACATTGGAACTACGGAAAAGCACGGATCGAAAATCTATAAATAATTACATGGCAAGAAAGAAACCTACCAAAAAAGATGAGATAGCCGAATCGCTTCAACATTATCAAAAGGTAGATGAAGTAATCAATTCATTGCCAACTAATCCTCGATTACCTAAAGGATATAAAAATCTATCTGCTGAAAAGAAAGCACAATTTGTTAAGATGTTAAAACATCTTTTACATGAGTTCATGGATAGTTATATGCTTGTTGGTTTCTCTGCTGATGGATTAGAAACCATCATTGTCGAAAATCATGGAACCCCTTTAGAAACAAGGGGTTTAAATGATCTTGCATTTGAATTCTTCAATATCTATTTTTCTAATGTTATAGGAAATAGTATGGGAGAAGATGACGACGATGAAGATTTTTAAGGCTTTAATTTAGCTACAAAATCTTTAAGATCATTAGTGCGATTGAGCCAGCCATGAAGAAATTTTTGGTTATGACCTACTCCAATAGCATGATAAAAAACTGTTAGCTTATTTAAAAGTTTATCAATTGTGTCTTGTCTATCAAGTTTATTGACGGCAGCAATAGTAGCAGGTCCAATTTCCCCATCTTGGGGAACTCCTGCAATTTCTTGTAACCATTTTTCATGTCCTCTGCCAGTATTAATGACTAAATCAGATACTATCTCTCCCACTCCGAGAGGAAGTTCTTCTGCCCGAATTGCTTGCCAAGATTCATTCCAGTAAATTTCTTCTGCTTGTTCTTTCGTTAAATTTTTAATATCTACATGAGGATGACTGGCAGCATCTATTCCCCACTTAGTGGCCCCCCCGGAATCTGAAGGGTCATTTTCATACGTATCCCCTTCCCAAGTTATCAGCCACGAAAAAAATGTTTTAAATCTATCAGTCATAATGAATTATTTATAATAATTTATTGCTCTTTCGAAGATTTATTATTCCCGGTAATATCTGTAAATTGTTTTCATGATGTGCCCCACCTTTAGATACCGGAATTATATGATCCACATGAAATTTTATTCCTAAACATGAAGATATTCGTCTAGTTGTTTCATATATACATATGATAATATTATTATTAGCCGTTGGTGATAATCTCTTTCTAACTCGCCTAATGGCACTATAATTATTATATAAATGAACTTTATCTTTTTTTCGTTGTCTTCCTTTTTCTAAAAGGACATTTCTATTAGTATAATAATATTTTAAGGTTTTACTATTACGTGTATCTTTATTTTTTTCATACCACTTTTTATGTGCATTTTTCATTTTTAACTTATTTTTCTCATTATATTGTTTGGTTTTTTCTATATCTCTAATATAAACTGTTTTTTTCGTCTGTAGGATACGCTCCCTATTTTTTAAGCGATATTCTTTATTTTTTATTTTTATAAGCTCTTTATTTTTCTGTTTATATTCTTTTACATATTGTTTACGACGTTGTTTCTGTGCTTCCTTTTTCTCTTCTTCAGTCATATATTCTATTTAATTTTGACTGAAAAGTAGATCAACCTTAGATACATATATCTGGTGAATTTCCGATAAATGTAGTATTTTCCCCGGAATTATCTACATCAATATTAAGATTGAATTGGGATAAATTACTCAATTGATTTTTTAAATCAGAATATTGTGATTCCATTTGAGAGGCAATCGCTTGCATTTTTTGAACAATTTGTTGTCGGGTATAATTAGAAGTCCGTACTCCTTCTCCTGTTGGTAAAGTATCTTTTTGACCTTTTTCAACTGTTGCCACTTTCTTACCGTCTGATGTAGATAAAGGAGCAAGTTTATCATATATGCCATTAGCAACAGAAGGAACATTACTATTAGTATTACTTGCTCCCACTTTCCGTACTTCATCGTGAAGATTTCCTTGCGTTGTCAAGGTTAAAGGTAAAGATGGAAAATTATGATAGTGTGGATGCATACAAATGACATTATCAGCAGCAATGCTATAAACATCCAAGCAATGTTTATCCCCATTTGAATCAACTCCCTGTGCATAGCCGATCAAGGCACCAGCTAATATATTACCATAAGTTGTCCCTTTGGTTTTTCCTGACATATCAGGAGGTTGTTGTTTAACCCCCGGTAAAGGTGGACTTCCTTCAGGAATACAAATAGTTGGCGTTGGTTCCGGCTGAATAGCTAATTCAAAATCTGCTTCAGTCGTATGCCATTCTAAAGGAGCAGTAATATGATGCAAGGATACTTCTCCCTCCACATGTAATCCTCCTTTAACAACCGCATTAATACCAACATTTAAATTACTATCAATTAACAATTGTTGTTCTGTTCCCTGTTTGCCTGTAATCTCATTAGGTCTAAGAGAAATAATATCTGCATTTAAATCAATGCGCTTAGCTGCCAAGGCAATCTCACTTCGAGAACTCATTAAGATATTTTCCATTGCAGCCGTAAACAAGGTTCCTCCTAGTTGCATTTGTCCTGATGTTTTCATCATTATTCCTCCTGAACCAGCAACTAAGTTAAAATTATGATTGGCTTGA
>Ga0214173_100193_pt1 | contig 10086 bp, 1 predicted proteins | sample TroBogEpilimnion_34_FD_153011 | JGI IMG/M metagenome (GOLD analysis project Ga0214173, IMG submission 153011) | Freshwater microbial communities from Trout Bog Lake, WI - 25JUL2007 epilimnion | ecosystem: Environmental > Aquatic > Freshwater > Lake > Epilimnion/Euphotic zone | place: Trout Bog... | reverse complement strand
GATGTCTAGAATGGGTAGATTGGAAATTTGCTTTGTTGCTATAGCCAAAGGTGTTTTGTAAGTTGTGCCATCGTTTAAGTTAATTTGACAATCAGGACGAAATTTTGCGGTGCCAATGCCAAAAATTTGATAATTGTGATCTTCAATTGTACCATCGCCTTTCGCGCATCTCACAAAAATGTTTGAATGATTTGGTGCAGAATAAAACATTTTGTGATTGAAACGGTCAAAATGAAGGAAAACAAAAGGTTGGGTGTGAAAGGTTTTGAGTGGGCAAGTTGGTGAGTTGGAGGAGTAGGTTGTTACAACACAAAGTGCTTGATTCGAGAATGGTTGGATTGGGCTATGTGAGTTGCAGATGGAAGGGGTGTCCATGCATCTGTCTAGCTCTGTTTGGTCCAATACAACGTATTTGTTGCCATCAGCTGAAATAGCTATGTTGTTTGTTTCAATGTCAGGGTACAAAGTGGTGTTCTTGTAAAAGGTTGGTACTGCTTTGACAGAGTAAAAATTGAAAAATTTATCGTCATCCAAAAGTGGAATTTCGATGATAAAAGAAAGTGTGTTGTTTACAATAATTGCTGTTGTGCGTGCATGATTGATGTTGCTGTCAATTGTGTGACGCGTTTTCAAGTGCGTCTCAGAAACAAGTTTAATTAATTCAGTTTGCGTTAAAGTGTAAGGAGAAGTGCGTGAATTTTGGGCTGCAGCCAAAGCGGCTTCATACTTTAACAAAGTAATTTGCAATGCTGTTTCGAGATATTGAATCAAACTTTTAAGGTCGCTTTCCATTGTTGCAATAGCCGTTGAAGCTATTACTAAATCGAATTTAGCGCCTATTGAAGCTAATCGGTTGTTGACTTCATGGACTGCTTTTGAAATGTCATTATGGCCAAGTCGAAGTTCTTCAATGCGTTGAGCATTGATCAACATATCCTGCTTGGAAGCAAAGTACTCCGGAAGCATTATAGAGTCGATCAAAGATTTCACTGCAATTGAAGCCACGCCTATGACGGGAATGCCAATTGCAAATGCTGTGCCAATACTTCGTTTGTGTCGGTGGTTTGTGACAGAATTGATGTCGTTGGTTTTGAGAACATTTGGGAAAAATGGTGTTTGGGATTTGTACCTGTTGATGTCGCCATTAGTTTCGTAGGAAATCGAAGCCCTTTTGAGTCGCTTCGTTAACCAAAGATGGAATGGCATTTGGGTGGAAGCTTTGTTGATTACTTGTAAATAAGTGTCGTAAAAATTTGTCAAAAGCTGAGAAGGTTTTTGATTTGGGTCGTGATGAAAGAAAACAGTTTTGTTTTGTCGGTACTGGATGTCCAGTAGCGACCAAAATTCGTCAGCTTTCGTTAGCCAATTTATGAAATTTGCAAAAATTGGAATGGATCGTTTTTGCCTAATTGTGCCAATGTTATTGACTGAGGAGTCAATATCGACTTTTGGAAGGTAATCTTGCAGAAAATTTGTTTCGATTGTGTCAGTAATTTGTAAATTTGAAATTTGTTGAATGTCGTTGATTGCATTTGCGACTGAAGAGCGCAGTCTGTGACTGTCTCTTCTACAGTTGCCAGTTGTCAGTTCCATCATTAGATAAGAATCGGAATCATAAGGGACATTGAACACATTTGGTCTTTGGCAAACAATGTGAGTTTCTGAATTTAAATCGTTCACGTCTGAGACGCGAACAATTACTTTTTGAGTAGTGACCTCATACTGTAACGGGAAATTTTCTGCTTCTTTTGTCAACCATTTATCCTTTTCCCAGTCAGCTTGATGATAGCCACCAGTGTACGATCCTCCATATTGGGCAAATGGAAACAATTCCGTTGCTCTGATATTCATTGAATCGGAGTCAAACTGAAATTTGTTTGTTGGTTTGCTGTAATGGATACCGGCTAAAACGCGCCATACGCCTGTGCCATTTAGGAAATCTTGCATTTCTCGCAAGTCCTTAATGTCGCGCACTTCTGGCAATCGTGCGTTAAGAGCTCGGCAAACCGAAGGTGCATCTCTAAGCTGATACTTGGAACCTGATAGGATATAACGGTATAGACTTCTAGAATCACTGTGAAATTTTCTCGTTTTGTTCTGGGCCAACTCAAGAGTTGTTTGCGCTTGATCACAAAAACTGTGATAAAGGTCAATCGATTGTCTTAAGTAAGTTGCAAGTAGCCTCAAATCACTTGTGTTCAGCGATCTCACGAATATAACATATTCTTGATTGAGACTTTGTCCGCCTAGTTCTGTGAAAAGTAAATTGCCTTTCAGTTGAATGCGCTCTGAATGAGCATGCATCAGGGTTGTAGCCAATATAAACAGGATTACGCAGGTGTGCACCTGCATGTTTGCAAGCGGAAAAAGCCTTTCTCAAGATAGTGAAAGAAAACTTTTTATTACTTACCGATGGGTCAAGTAAACAGAAAACTTCGTTCAAAGAAAATGATCAGGGAAGAAAGTTTTAAGTTTTTTTTTGATTTGGTAGGTCGAAAAAGAATATAGAGGTTGTTGTCGGTTTGAAGATTCAAAATCAAGTGAAAATTTCTTGTTCATTTGCTAATAACAACACCTCGTATTCTGGTTCGTTGCCATATTGGTGACCCTGTTACCATTCAGTGCGTTGACGCTCAATCTGGGCTGCGTTTGTTCTTCAACCTAGAACTTACGGTGTGTCCTAAAAGATGTGCTTTTTTTTGAAGAAAGATTTGACTTTCAAAGTTTCTTTAGGATCGAGTGCAAGTTTTGCAACGCACATTCAATTTAGTGGCAATTCATGAATTAAAGCGTAATGTTGGAGTTACATTAAAGTTGAGGTAAATTCATACATGAAAGAAAACAAAGTTATGAACGGATTGCTAGTTTCGGTTGATGAAAAGTAGCGAAGTTAGGAAGCTTTGTACAAAAGCGTTTTTACAGAAATCGTTAGATTTACTCTGCGACTCCTACCTTGTTGAAATCCGCTTGAACAAGTCTTAATCTAAGTTAAGTCAATTTGCTCAATGTTTGTTGCAGTCATGCTTTCGATCAGAACTAAAGGAATTTTGGTTTCTGAATGAGCCTTCTTACTTTTCCTACCCTTGTTAATATACGAACTTTTGTACAACGGTCCCGCTTTTGTAAGGTTGGGTGAGCCTTTCTCCTGGCTGACACACCTTAATGGGGCACCGCTGAACGCTGCTTTTCCGTCGCACATCACCGGGGTGGTGTGGGGAACTTGCGGGTAAGCGACTTTTTCCGGTTTGCGGCAGTCACCAACATGTAAAGTATCGTATACTAGTAAAAACTGGTGTGTTTTGCTTTTGCGGGGAAAATGTGTGGAAAAGAAGATGAAAGTGCGCAGTTTGCGAATTACTTTTGCTCAATTTCCGGGGAAAAAGGTGTGACCAAAATTTCTCGAACACTCGTTCGTGAGGGAATTTGCCGTCGTAGTGAGTCTCTCTTTCTCTGATTTATGGGTGTGTTTTGGTGGTGGGTTTCAAACAAAAAAAATGGTGCTACGACTTTTGATCTAGGGAACGGGCACGTCTCCTATTTCTGCGTGGAGCTTCTGTCCATTTTTCTGAAACCTTACCAGAGAAAGTATAGGGATTTTGTCTGTTTTTGTTTCGTAAATTGTATTTAGATTCTGGAACTGGATCAACAGTAGATACATTGTCTCGTTGCTGTATTGACTGTGGTTCAGTTTCTGTATGTGGTTTATCCTCCACATTAGAATCTAATTTGTCAGTGGGTGAGGGAATTGGAGTTTCGTCAAAGCTTTGTGCAGTTGGTAAAATGTCGTTTGGATCAACGTCGTTAGCCTCGTCGTTGCTATGCGGAACTGTGTCTGGGTTGCGTACATTGAGTGAAAGTTGAGTCTGAGATTTGTCTGAGAAAGTCGGTGGCAACAGTTGCGAAAGTTCATTGTCAGCATCAAAATTTATGTCGTCGTGTTGAAAGTCAAGGGGGCCAAAAGCTTCATCGTTTGCCATGACTATTTCTCGATCGTCATGTGAACGAAAATTTTCTTTTTGTGACTTTTGAGTTTTTGAGATTAATTTGCGGTTTTGAGAAAGTGAGCTATTATCAGAAAATGCTATGAAATCTTGCTCATTTGAATTTTCAGGAAGTAGGTGAATTTGTGCTTTTGTTATTATTCGCTGTGTGTCAGCTTTCATGGACTGACTGTCGTGCTGCGACGTGTCGTTAGTCCGAAAGTCGGCTCGCATCGAAGAATATGGCTCAACTTGAAGATCGTCACGGTTGTAAATTTGGTCATTTGGGTCATCGTTGCTGTTTTGCGTGTGAATTAGTCTCGGAAATTGTTTATTGTCGTTGTTAGCCAAATGTGTTGGGTCGAAATTTTGTTCTACCGTGTCATAGTCAGTTCCTAAACCTTCGTCAGAAAAGGGTGCGTCTGCTACTTGGTCGTAAGTCAAGTTGTCGAGTGGCTTATCTGTCTGTCGAATCTGAGAAGAAAAGTCGGGTGTTATTTTGATAGGCTGTAAATTGGGGTGCTGATTTAGTGCTTTTGTTGAAATTTTGCTGCCATGACTTTTGCTCGAACGGGATGGAAATCTTTGAGCTAGAGGCATTTCCTCTAGATATTCTTGCTCTCTTTGTAAAGCTTTTGCTCTTTCGTTCAATCTTTTGCGTTTTTCAACTGATCTTGGGTGGTAATATTCAAATGAATATTTTTCTGGGAACAATTTGTCAATTTGATCGTCGAAATCCTGAGGAAGTCGATTTTGGGAGGGGTCAAAGTGAAAAATTTGAATGTTTGTGAAATGGGCACTAATTTCTCTACCAGTATGTAAGTGTTCTAAAGAGGCGCTGCTTCTATCCTTATCTATTGAATTTACAATGTAAGGGCCAGTAAAAAGTGGTTTCAAAGCGCCACCTGAACCGGTGCTTACTTGTAATTGACGGTGAATGACAATTTGTCCGGGGAGGAACTTTTTGTCTTGCCGTTTTTGATTGCGGTAGGTGATGTTCGTTTTGTTCCATGCCTTCGCTTTCTCTCTTGCTGTATTTCGGGCTTTTTCAATTTGGGTAAAAATTTGCTTTGCATAATCTTGCTGGTCAATGGTTTTGGGCCATATTTCAATTAAATCAGTAATTGCGGGATTTGAAAAGCCAAAATGTAACTGTTCGGGGGAAAATCCGTAAATGGAAGTTGATTTGTTGTGAGCGGAAACGAAGAAATGCAAATAATCATCCCATCTATCTTCAACGTTTTCCTGTTGAGAGAAAGTACGGATTGTTTTTTTGATTGTTTGCACTGCTCGTTCTGCTGCGCCATTTGACCATGGAGAAGCTGTTGAGCAAGGTAAAAACTGGACACCAAGTGGTTCCATAAATTTGTGAAAATCAGTTGAATTAGCCATTGCAGATTCGTTGTCGCAACGAAAAAATTTGGGAATGCCAAAGGGCAAAATGATTGTCGATTTTACTGCCTCTATTAGTTCGTCAGTTTTTCTAGACTTGAGAGGTTTAAGCTGGACGTATCCAGTAAACATATCGACTGCCAGAAAAATTGCGGAGTTGCCTTTGGGCGTGGTTGACATTGAAGGAATAATATCGACAGCCCAAGTTACTCTTGGAGCATAAACAAAATTGGTTTGTTTGAGGATGTGTTGTTTGGGGGAGGTGCTATTAAATTGGCATTGAATACAAGATTTTGTTATTGCGTTTAATTTGAAATTTAAAGTGCGCATATCGACAAAGTATCGAGATGCGATTTCTCTGCGCATTCGGGTTTTTGAGTGGTGAAGGCCAAAAACAGTAATGTGTTTAGACACAATGAGTGCGTCTAATAAATTGTTGGGTAAAACCAGTCTATTTTCGTTGCGATTTGGGGAAGTGTGAAACAATACATCATCAATTTTAACAAACTTATTCGATTTATTTTTCAACAAATTTAACGTAAAGGGGTCAGCTTTTTGTGCTTTGCGAATCGCTTCAATCGATATTGTTCCGGGTGTTAAAAATTTGGTGGTGTTTGCAAAATCTTGATATGACATTGTTGTTGAATGAATGCAATTTAGTCCGAAAGAAGTTTCGGGGCAGTTTTTTCTACATTGCTTGGGTAGAATTAATCCAGGTCGTCTAAACGACGTAGGGGGTAATTTGACTTTTTTCTCGCCTAAGGTGGCGGGATTATTTTTGATATTGCGTTTGCCAAATTTTGCTTTGCTATCTGGTTTTTTCTTTTGCGAGGGAGGGGCTGGTAAAGATTCTAATTCTAACAAATTTTGAACTTCCTCGGGGGAAAACTTCTTTCCGGAGGGGATGGTCAATCTAGCTAAAATTTGCTCAGATTGCTTTTCGGATAAAATGTTTTTGTCTTTTGTCTCTTTTATGATACCGTCGATATCTTTATGATGTCGTGATAAAACGTCTGAAACTTCGTTTTCCACTCCAGGAACATGGTGGATTTCAGCGTCATACTTAGACAACTCTAAAGAAAATCTTAAGAGAATTCCTTGGCTTTCTTTGCAAAGTCTGAGAAACACGATTGATTTTGCATCAATGAGTATAATCAGTTTGCTAGCGAAACGAAGGAAAAAGTCCATTGATTTTAAACAGTATAATAAAGATAAGACTTCTTTTCTGAAAGTTCCATATTTGCGTTCTGCTCTAGTAAATGTTCTTGAAACACAGGCCATAAGTAATTCATTACCTTGGTCGTCTTTCTGAAACACTCTACCGGCTCCGGCAACATCGGAAGCGTCAGTTTGGACAAAAAACGGTTTTGAGGGGTCAGGTAAATTTAAAGAAGTGTTGACTTGAATTGCGTCAATCATGGATTCAAAAGCTTTTTGGTGAATTTGATTCCATTTAAATTGTGAAGGGTGTAAAATAGATAAGTCCATTAAAGGTTTTGCTAATTCGGCAAATTTTGGGATAAACCTTCGATAGTATGACATTGCACAGACGAAAGATTTGACTTTTTTTGGTGTTTTGGGAACGGGCATATTTTTGAATGCTGATATTCTCGCAGTCGGAATGTGAAGCATTCCTTTGCGCCAAACGATTCCTAAAAATTCGACTTCGGGCTTTGCAATGCTCATTTTTTGAGCTTTGATTTTGATGTTTGCTTTTTCAAAACAATCTAAGACTTTTTCAATTATTTCAATGTGATGGGAAAGGGATTTGTCAGTTGCAATCATAATATCGTCTGCATAATAAATTACATGTTTCAAAAGGTCTGAGGAAGCAAACATTTTGTCCATCATTAATTTTAAAAACAGAGGTGAATTTTTTAGTCCTTGAGGAGCTCTTGTGAAGCAGTATCTTTTACCATGTGCGTCAGAATAAAAAGCTGTGTAGCATTGATGCTCATATTTTATCGGTATTTGAAAGAATGCATTCGAAATATCGATGGTTGAAATATAAGCTTTTTGTGCTGCATGAGCAAAAACTTCAATTGGAGAAACCAATACTGTGGCTTTTCGAATTGTAGCATTGTTTAATAATCTGCCGTCAAGTAAAATTCTGATATCACCATTGCGCTTCTTAGTGACTAAAAGATTGCTGACAAAGTTGGAGGGTTCAGGGCATTCTCTAAGAATACCGTATTCTAACATTTGATCTAAAATTTTGCGAACGCCGTCTCTGACATTCAAGGGGAGGGGATAATATTTTTGGATTCTGGGTTTGGAGCTATCAATCTCGATGTCCATCTCGATATCATTTGCACATCCAATGTCCATTTCATGGCGGCAGAAAATGTTAATTTTCTTTTTAAAAACTTTCAATGCATGTTTTTGACTTTTTTGAGGCAAGTGTTGTAAATCAAATTGCTTTTCGAATTCGTTCAACGGCCATGGCTCCGTTTTTTGGAGTTTCATTTCCGTTACAGAGGGTGAGTCGGTAATGAGTTGAGACATTGATTTAGTATATTTACCAGATTGTAAATATTCCATAAACGCTTGTTCCTTCTCATTATCGTCTAGACTTTCATCATTTTGAATTATTTGTTGCGCCGAATTTGTTTCTAGAAATTGGTGTTCATCGAGGGTGACATTTAGGTGAAAAATGTCAGTAAACTCGTCTAAAATGTCGAGTGTAGCTATTTCGAGATTTGCGGGGAGTTGAATATCTTCCGAAGAAGAGTTGAAGAAAGGAATTTGAATATTTTGAAAGTCATAAAAGGTTAGGAGGGTGTCGGGCGTTTTTAAATAGGAATGTAAAACGGTGTTGACTTCTGCCATAACTAACTCTTTCTTTTGTTTGAGAAAAAATCGAGGGTCGTTGTGAGAAAGTTTGCATGTGAGAGATACTAAAGTTTGTGGAGGAATCAAAGCTTCTTGTAAATTGGAGATGGGTAGTTTTTTCGTAAAATGATTTATGATCGGAACATCAGCCACTTTGGGACTGGTTAACATTTCATTTAGGTTTTCAAAATTTTTATCAGAGTCTGATAGGAAAAGATGGGAATTTGTTTCCAAAAGTTTTGCTGAAGAGCCTGTAAAATCTCTTCCTAAAAGTAGTGGGTGTTGAACAAAATCAGTTATAATTACATCATGAATAAAAGAAACTTTGTTTCCGTTATCACCTTCAAATGAAAATCTTAACGAAACATGACCTGAAATTCGTTCTTGTTCACCTGAACAAGATTTTACAAATACATTTTTTAATTCATTTACAGGGATTTCTTTGTAACCTGGAATTGATTGAAAAATTTCTTTGCGCATTACGGATTTCGCACAACCGGAATCGTGCATTGCGCGTAACATTACGGGATCGTGTTTGCCATTTGGGTTTGAAACAAATAAATTAATGTAGGGAATTTGCGGGTGTTTGATTTGCCCCTTTAAGGAGTCTTTTTCGTTAAGCTCTTGTCGATTTTCGACATTGTTAATGAAAAAATCAGTACGGGCTGGAAGCTTTGCTTTATCCGCGCGAAATTGAAGATCGCCTTTTTCTGGCTCTTTTTCGGGTGGGCAAAAAATAGCATTTAAAGAGTCTCCTCGTTTTGAAGAAATTCTAAGAATGCCATCGCGGACAGAAAACCTCAAGTCACGATACGTATCATCATCAACATTTAAAAGTTTAACAAGTGTGGCTGCCTTTTGGGGCCTTAGTGGTTTTCCGTCTGAATTTCTTGAGTTGAAACTCGAATCAAAATTTCTTTGGGGGCTTTTTCAGAAATAACGTAATGTGCTCGGTTCAAAGAAGAAGTTCTTTGCTGGGGGTAGGCATAAGGTGACGGAGAACGATTTTTACCGTAATTGTGGTATGGGGAATTGCGTCGAACGTGCCGTTCATTGGAAATGTTTCTATCATTGCGATAACGATTACGCTCTTGGGAATATTGTCGATGTCGGGAAGAAGAGTAGTGAGGGTTGTAGGGGGAGTGGTTGCGGGAAGTGTTGCGATTGTCATGTCGAGGGTCGTACCTTGCGTTAAAGTACCTATCTTGCGACTTAATTCTATCTGCGCCACTGTTGTAATTCTGTCTATCTGAGCGACTGTCTCTTTCCGCGCGTCTCTCTCTCTCTTTGCTATGGTCGGATCTTTGACCAGGGGTAACGTAAGATTGGGAGGAACTTTGCGAATACCTTGCGGTTCGCTCATCTCTAACTTCCGGTTTGTCAAAGCTTGGTGTTCTAGCTGATTGACGTGGATAGCTGTTTTCTCTTTCTCTGCGCTTTTCTCGCTCTCTACCTCTAGCTGTAAAAGGTGTTTGCGATCGGTCGGGTGACGGAGATCGACTTATTGCTTTGAGAAAAGCTGATCTATCTTCGGCTGATTTTTGGAACGGGTTTGGTTTTGCGGGGGAAGGTTGTGAGGAGGGAATCGTATTTTGCGACTGCGACTGTGAGGATTGAGTGGGGGAAAAAATTTCTTGTGAAATGGGTCTGTTAGCGTTAAATCTGTCACGCCTTTGCTCAGTTCGAGTCGAATCTAATCTATCTCTACTTTCGTCTCGATGGCGTTTTGGGGACTGATCTCTTGTCACGACAGGGTTCACTAGAACTTCATGAACAACTTGTTTGATGAAATCCTCCTGCTTTTTTCTATTCTTCGGAATCGTAGCCGAAGTGTCGAAAACTGTTTGGATGTTTTCACCAGGCAATTTGTTATGTTGGCGTT
>Ga0214173_100192_pt1 | contig 10089 bp, 1 predicted proteins | sample TroBogEpilimnion_34_FD_153011 | JGI IMG/M metagenome (GOLD analysis project Ga0214173, IMG submission 153011) | Freshwater microbial communities from Trout Bog Lake, WI - 25JUL2007 epilimnion | ecosystem: Environmental > Aquatic > Freshwater > Lake > Epilimnion/Euphotic zone | place: Trout Bog... | reverse complement strand
TGTGCCATAACTCAGTCGGGGACGGTAGCTGCTCTTGCTGTTGACATGAAGCAAAAATCGAAGTGTGGTTCACCACACCGCAGCGTACATACCCATGTCTACGTCCCTCCCAACGATTATGAAATGCACAAAATGCATGTCTACTACAATCATATTCATGTTCTTCATAATTTCCATTATAAGGTAGGTTACATTTAGTGCAGGCATCATATCTCGGATCGATAGTCATAGTCATATTATCATCGATATATTGTATATGTAGGTCAGAAGATGTAGGATAGGCAGGCATAGCAAGCATAACATTATTTAGAGCAGGTACCTCAGTCTCTTCATGATCTGAGTCATCTGGTGCATCCACTAGTGGCGGCATGTCGTCTGACGAGGTGTCCGTCACTTCCCCTTCTGTGTAGTCGTCATGCACTGAGTGCACCTCATAAGAGTCATCTTGCTCAGACCACACTGCGATATCCTCCCCCATAATGTTAGCTGGTAAATCCAATGCTTGCATTTCCTCATCAAGTCCTTCAGCCGGTATCCATGTGCAATCACAGTCACCAACTATGTACGACTCCACAGGACAAGACCATTTGCATTGTCTGCACTGTACCCATATTAACGATACCGTCTCATCCATGTCATCATCAATGTGTATAGCATCAAGTTGTCGATCCTGACCTGGTGCCAAAGCGGTAGGTAATGCAATCTCCATATTATCATCGAAGTCATACTCATCTTTGCATTCCTCTGCCTCTTCTCCATTATTAGTGACGGCATTTGTAACCAGTTGTAAAGCATTATCAAAAGGTATATGCGTAACAATATGATGCATGTATTCAACACGTTCATGATAATCATAAAATATAACAGGATATGTAAATACAGTTGGTACAATAATATTAGGATCATATTGTCTATCCCAAAATATCGGAAGATACTGTCCCGTTGTATTCGGGTATCCGGTTTCTACATAGTTGCCATTACTGTCTGATGCCCAAACAATGTACCACGATAGATATGGCACATTGACAGAGTGATCAGATGGAGGGATCAGGTACTGACTTACGTTCTGATTCTCCAACTGCGGCCCATACATGGTGTTATGTTGACGTAACACCATGTCCACGATTCGTCTGTATCTCCGATAACCTGGTACGTTGCGTATCGGAGATCTCCAATGATTAGGCAGTACCACTCCAGGTTCAGGGAACAGTTGTACAAGCATACCATTATCAACGAGTAATGTGAACAGATCATACCACTCCATCGGAGCGAATGCTGTATACCACATGTGTCTCTGCAGATCTTGGAAGGAGTACCAGTCTGTACGATCCATGAGTTGTCTGGCACCCTCCACCAGACGATATACTCTTCCAAATGCCACAAGTATGTAAGCATGGTTGATGCTGCCATATAACATTTCGTACCTACGTAATTGCTCTAGTAGACCCTCATGGGATGTCCTGCCAATCAAGGATCTCCATTCAATCACTGGTATCGTTACCTCTGCTCTCCTGTCCTCCATATGCAGCAAGTATGTTTCCCATAATTCCGTGAACGTCGTATCTGTACGTACATCTGGAATTATCCATGCAGCCATATTCGGAGTCGGTAGGTCACGTGCATATATAGCATCCTCCTCCTGCTCTTCCTCATCATCATTAACAACAGATTGCTCCATGCCTGCTGCATGTGCAACCTCAGACTCATCATTAAATACCTGAACATATTGCGTCGTGATGTCCATGTTGTTGAACATCTCATTGGCATCTGCAATAGCCTCCTCCATTGCATTGTCCTCAATATTGTTGTCCATGTCAATTGTAGTAGTAGCAGCTATGACAGTATCTCCAAGTATAGTAGCCGTAGGAATAATTGGCGACGTTGTGTCATCCAATCCATCAAAAATACTTACATCGACGTTGATTGGTAGGTGAAAGGCCTCACCTCTCCAATCATTATCCTCAAACAGTACACTCTGATTCGTTTTAGTCCCTTGAGCTACATTGGCTTGTGGTCTGTGGCTGGAATCTCTAATCCCCGAAGGTATCACCGCATTGCATCTGCCATCAAGGTGAATTACATTCTGGCCACAAACCCGACAGCCTTGATACATTTGCGACCTAAACGCATCAGAAGCCCTTCCTTTCGAAGTACCTGTGTAGTTAGCTTCCTGATCTCTATCATGAGATGTCCTCTCATGCTTGGTTGATCCTCTTGGTTTATTATCATGGTGGGTAGCAGGTTCATGATGAATCTTCTCCAAACCATGTTGTAATTCATCTAAGTCACCACTGTTGGCATATTGTGCTGCCAAATTCTCAACAAATAACGCTGACTGGAGGTCCTTAGCGAATTTCCTAACCTTCTTGTTAGGATTGCTATTAATAGCATTCATGGCATTCCTGACCACGGTGCTATTAAACTTGCCTCTTGAATTCTTCTCCAGTCCTCCAAAGTTCTGTTTACTTTGCTGGAATCTGTCCTGGGAAAAATTATTGGTTTGTGAGTTAGGTTTAGATGGTCCATAATGATTGTTACCACCATTCTTCAAAAATTTCCCAGGTCCTCCAACATTGCGAACTTGGCTCTGGAATTTGCTAGAATTCATGGAATTAAATTTGCCACCAGCTCTAGCTGGATTTTGTCCAGACTTCGTTATATTGTTAGATGAATTAAATGGTTTACCAGAGAAATTATTCCCACTTGAATCGGTTTTAAAACCATTGCGATATCCACCAAATGAATTAGAATTACTAGAATTTGGTCTGAAATTGTTACCGTCCTTGTTAACGCGTCGCCAACACTCAGCATACAAGTGTTTTGCGAACTTCCGTTTTCCGCAACATAGGGGATTCCGGCAAAAGTCCTTAAAACTGGCGATGGCAGCGTTAGCCTCAGAAGGAGCAGCAAATAGACCTTGAGGTTTCGAAGCATCCTTCTTGTGCAACTTTGCATATAGTTGCATGGCCAGTTGATTACACTCCGGATTATTGCCAGAATACCGTAAGTCCATGTCCACTTCATGCTCCAATAACACATGATCCTGATATAATTTAAATAACTCAGACTCATTAATATTCACATCTTGTAGCCAACGATTTAGCTCTTTCCAATACTTATTATGAACAGCTTGTGCAGCCCTTACAATTAAATACTTAAGAAGTTGTTTGTCGATTGGTCTCCCGACCGTTTCAGCTTCCTTCTTCGCCAATAAAACGACTTCGAAGAAATCCATCAGCGTAAGTCCCTTGAATATTTGAATTGTATTGTATTCCAAGGCCTTCGCATAGATCTCTGGCCCTTGCCACTCTCGGTAATAATTACTAATTAAATTCATTGCCCCAGATGTGTCATTAATTGGTAACATCTGCATCTGAATATATAAATTAGGAACATTTTCTGCAGCCTTCATTAAGTAATGGAATAAGAATATTACACTCTGATACGTATTATAATTCCTTGGGCAAGCATCCAGATTGCGAATACATACAGTGAAATGTTGTTCCCGTAATTCTTGTCTGGAAAATTGGCGGTTCTCTGAAAAATTACATTCCTCTGCGTAATTCTCCATAATTTCCACTGACATCTTCACAGGAAATGAATAAACGCCATTATCTTGAAATATCTTTAGCGCCATTCCTTGGGTATTTAATAAATTAACTGATCTCTTTTGCCACTCGCTTAATTCGACTACCGCATTGTTTTTCCTTGGTAGTAAATATTCAGCGTGCAAATTGTCTTTGAGCTGACAGGTGTACGTTACACCTTTCAATCCCTGGTCTTGAAAATTAGTTCCTGGTTCCGCAGCCAGAAATTCCTTGTACATTCCATGCCAAATAGTTCGCTTACTCTCCTTTCTCGAATTTCTTCGAGAATGATGACCCTTCTTGTGTTTTCTTTGCGATTTCTTGCGATTTAAATTTTCTGTGATATCGCGAGAAGAATTCTCATTAGGATTGTAGCGATCGCCGGGAGTAATTCCTTCCCCATCCACAACTTGCTCCTCAAGGTGTTGGTTGGAAAAACTTCCACGGTTGGCATTTGAAGACAAAATGTCAGGATCCATAGCTCCACGGAATGCATCAGGTTCCAATTCTCTCTGACCAATAGGAGTTTCCACTCCAATTCTCGATTTAATTTCTCGCTTCTTGGATTGTTTTCGGTTATGATCATCGCTCGACGACGAATCATAGCTCGAACCCGATTCACTTGAGCCACCTTGCCTCGCTCCAAATTTCTCACCCATAAAATTCTCATTTGATTTGCTCATGATTGATCTAGCACGACCCAATTGTCCACCACTTCGCAAATGCTTAAATGAGAGGCGCTTGTTTAAAGACAAGAATATATTTAAGAACAAAATAAATCACTTAACGTAATTGTAAACGCAAAAAGGATTATATAAACACACAAAACTAAACTAATTGTATTTGTATCGTAGTTCAACACATAATAACTTTAAAGGTCACGATATCTTTCTTTTTGTTTCAGTCTTTGAATATTTTATTTTATTTTTCGTCATGGTGTTACGACTCGTTCCGGTGGTCGCGTCGTCACGCTCGCTGTCGGTTACACCATGCCTAGTACCGGTGATTTCGCTGTCGGTTACACTTTTGCTCACTAGTCAATCTGCCGATTTCCAAATCTCCCCCTCAATCCTTGAACACTTGCGAGGATTGATAGGTGTGATTGGTATTGTATTGTAATAGTGGTCAGCATTGTATGACATTCACTATAGACAGTTACTGTCTTTGTAATGCATATATAGCATATAATATATATAGTAGTCAGTTTTGACATACCAATAAGCAACATACTTCGCATGTTTTATTATGCGGTACTACAGGGTGAGTAATCTCTACTCAGGATTGTATTGTATACAGTGTTTGTACTGTAGATTGTATTGTATTGTATACAGTTATTGTACTGTAATATGTAAACAGTTATTGTACTGTGTTTTGTATACAGTTATTGTACTGTAGTTTGTAAACAGTTATTGTACTGTTGTTTGTAAACAATTATTGTATTGTTGTTTGTATACAGTTATTGTACTGTAGCATATAGACAGTTATTGTACTGCGCTTGTTATACAGTTATTGTACTGTATTACTATGTAAGATCAGTATTGTATGACTTACTAGTATTATGTTGCTTATTATATTGTATATAAGTGTGTATTTGGGCGACACGCTTATCGTCATCTATAGACATATGTAATGATCAGTTCCTGATCCACTTCAACAAATATGTAATTTTAACATCAAAAATAAATTGTAATCAATAATATAATAATAATTCTATGTACAACATCACCAATGAGTATCAAACTCATATCGGTGGAGATAATGATCAAGGCAGATTGACTGAAATAGTGAAAATGGTAACGCTTTAGTCATGCCATCAGCGAGTTGTTCCGCCGTTGGTACATAGACAAGCTTAATGCTACCATTTGTTTGTGCTTCCCGAGCAAAATTGATCTTTGTATCAATATGTTTTGTAGTTCGATGATCACCAGGGTGATCAGCAAACATTATAGCTGATTTGTTGTCTTCATATAATATAATAGGTAGCTCAATACGCATGCCAAGCTGTTGTAATAGACGAGCTTGCCATAGCGCCTCCTGAGTAGCTGCACTTGCTGCCATGTACTCAGCTTCCATACTGGAAAGTGCTACCGTAGTTTGCATGCGACTCTGCCATGATACAGGTCCTCCAGACATAAAGAATATATATCCAGTAGTACTACGACGAGTATCAATGTCAGCTGCATGACTAGCATCAACATAGCAGTTCAGGTCAGTTGTAATCGGGAGCCGTCCTCTCATGTAACCACCCGATACAATACTGTCATTGAAGTGCTGTTGCGCATACCGAATGCAATACGTTCTTGTTGCATATAAGTATCCAAGTATACGTAGAGCTGCTTTCCAATGTACTAGACCAGGGTTGCATGTAAACTTGGCTAGTGTGTTGACCGCAAAGACAATGTCTGGGCGTGTCCCATTGGATATCCATAGTAGCGTACCAATCAATTCACGGTACTTGAATGTTGCTACCTGCAGTGCTTCAGCTGATCCTGCTTTAGGCATCTGCGACCTGGAATACTGCGCTCTATCGTCCATCGGTGTGCGAAACGCGCTGATACCATACTTGTTAAATTGTTTAAATGATTCCTCAATGTATTGTTGTTGAGTAACATATATAATATTGCGATCCTTGTCATGGTGTACACCCATACCAAGTATCTGTTTTATCTGATTCAACTTCTTCATTTTGAATCTACTCTCGAAGACACCCTCTAGTGCTGTAAGTAAGTTCTTTGTTGATGCTGCAATGATAAGGTCATCAACATATAAGGCCACTATTTGGTATTGTGTCTTCGGTACACCTTTGTCATCAACTTGAAAATCTTTAATATAGATACATGGGTCTGCTTCCATACGTTTGAACCCTTTCTCAATAAGGTATGCATTGATGAGATTGTTCCAACATCGTGACGCCTGTTTAAGACCATACAGCGACTTAACCAGTTTGTATATACCATCATCTCCAACTGCCAGTCGTGTACCTTCAGGTATCTTCACCCATATGTCCTCATCAAGTTCTGCGTTCAGGAATGCAGTATCAACATCCATAGTATGTATTATTAGACCAAGTTGAACACACAGTGCCAGTATGATGCGTATAGATACAAACTTAGCTACTGGGCTGTATGTGTCAGTGTAGTCTACACCGAATATCTGGAAGAAACCTTGTACCACTAGTCTTGCTTTGTACCTTATGATATTACCCTTGAGATCTTTCTTCACATTGTATATCCACTTCAGGGGTAATGCCTTCGCATTGCTTGGTATACTTGGTTTCTTCGACATGACATGATTAAGTGCAAATGATCGCAGTTCATCCTCCTCTGCTTCAATCCATTTGTCCTTCTGTTTGCACTTGAGCATCATGCGTCTATTCGGTGGTATGTAATCATCTCTTTCCAAGTCATTATTGATCTTATCAATTGATTCATCTGTAGTAATAGCTTCATGGATCTCTTCTACTGCCCGCTTCGTAAAGGGGTCCTCACTGGCTATTGAAGCAGCGAGATGTGTGCTGGCTCTAAATTGCCTAGCACTTCTCACGGCTCCCACAGGGGGGACATCAGTAGATGGGATCCTTAGGTTATATCCAGTACTAGTATTGCGCTCGTTACGAGCAACGGTTATATTGGTGCTCAGAGGTGTAGCGGTTCCTCTGGCTGAGTCGTTCTGAAGAGTGGTAAAGCTTCGCTTAGTACCTTTCCCATTTGTACCTGGGGTCGCAGTTTGTTGTACTGTCCTTATGGGTTTCAACACTCCACGCAGCCTGCTCCCAGCATTCTCATCGGGCTCATGTGCCTTGATCATCGGCTCACAAGAGGATATCCCAGATGGGGACTTGGTTCCAGAACTTCTCTTTGGTTCTAACAGCCTACCCAGGGTTGTATGAGTATACTGATAGATATCTTCGGCGTGGAAGGGGCCTTGAGGGGTATCCTGTAAGCTACCCTTAATCACCCGTCGACGCCATGCTACTATATCCCGATTTGGAGTAATTTTTATATCAACTGTTTCATACGTCAGTCCACTCTTCGGGTCTACATGCCGGGATCCGACTAACAGTTGATAGTCCTCCATCGGACGTTCCACCGAAACCTCCTGCTTCGGCTCATGAACTCCGATTAATTGATCTGTAAAATTTTGGTACTGGATATACCCATTGTCATGTAATTCATATATTCCAGTTGCTGGAAAATAAACTCTTGCTAGTAGTGGGCCTTGGTCATCGTCGTATCCTACGAGAATGCCTTGTTCGCCTCTTAATTCAATATCAGTTTTACCCTGTCGTCTGGCTTTCTTGACATGTATCCAGCAGACAGTACCGAATGGTTTTAAGTTTGATAGGTCAGTGACTTTCCTCTCAGGATACTGACGTTGTCTAGGTGATAGCCATGGTTCATTCGGAATCATACGAAATGGAGGTACCCTGTTGTATAGGAAGGTAGCATGCTCTCTTGCATCTTCCCAAAACTCCTCTTCCATTTCAAACTGGGCTAATTGGCACCTTGACATCTCGCCATTAGTTCTGAAGTACCTCTCTGCAAATGCATTCACTTGAGGTGTGTATCCTGCTGTGGTCTGCTTAACCATACCATATTTACTGCATAATTTGATCACCTTCTTCGAATGAGCTTCTCCCAAGTCACTCATCAGAAATAGTTCAAAATTCCCCGTATCTCTCCCCCTTAACTTGAGAATTTCTGTTTCACAGAAGTCGGAGAGAATGCTGTATACTTCATCTTTAGTCTCGATGAAGTAAGTCCATACATATTTGCTGTAAGTATCAATAATGATACACTGATATCTGTTACCCTTGATAGACGCCTGCATGAATGGTCCAGTAATGTCCATCGCAAACATTCTCCAAGGTATTGTGCTGGCATGCAGTGTACCAGTATGTTTTCCATCTGTAATCTTAGCTCGCATACATATATCACACTTGACATTCACAAGTTGCTTCAACACAGACATATCAAAACTGTAGCCATTGTATAGGCCCTTCAAAATCATTCTTTCAATACGACTGTACGGCATGTGTCCTAGGATTGCATGTAGGTTGTACAGTGCATCAATCTTGGTCACGTACACCTCATGCAGGAGCGTGCGCTCCTCCACATCCAGTCATGAGCGTCTGGCCTCTTGTACTACCTCTACCTGATGACTCATGACTTCCATAGCAGTACCTGCTATGTAGTCATGGATCATGCGACTCCTGTCTGGTGTCACTAGTAAGTCGGGAGCCGTCTCCAGAATGTTGATCCCCAACCATTCCAGATCGTAGGTAGAGTACAAGCCATCAGTCATGTTGCACTCATGCAGTATAGTATTGGTACCCTTTTCCAAACATATGCACCTTACATTATCAGTCACAAAATATGCCTTCATGTCTCTGCACACATGTGAGACAGAGATAAGGTTCTTCTGTAGGTCTTTCACGAACAGACAGTTCTGCAATTTGCCCACAGTCCCATACCCTTCTGACATAATTGGGGTGCCTGCTGTGCGTATCTTCATTGGTTGTTCAGTGAAGTCACTAAAGAATGTGCGTTGATTGAATATACATACGCTTGCACCTGAGTCTATGATTGCTTTGAGTCTCGCATATAGACTATGATCAGGGGTAATAAGCACTTTAGTATCTCCATGCTTGAGTGTGACTATTATTTCACCTGCTTCATTCACTTCTAACTTTTCCCTTGGAAAGTATTCTTCAATATCACCACCTACCCAGTCTGGTAGCTCATCCAACTCTGCCACTGCAGCAGCTACATCATGCATGTCAATCTCATTGGCATCCATCATGTAAATATGCTGTTCATCCTCCGCAGTTTTGGATTCACATACCATTTGCACTTGCTGTACTGAGTTCGGAACCGTACCCACATAGTCCATTCGTGAATACAGGAACTCATACCCATGCCTGACAAAGTTTCCTCCAATGTTAAGGAATGAAGCTATGACTTGTCCCTCAGCACCAAGTCTGTACAGCAGTTGTCTGGAGCTATTCGCCACAGTACTCACTCGCACGATATATGATTTTTCCTCATGCATAATAAAAGCCGTCTGCGGATAGAACTCCATGTAATGGGTTGGTGACAATATAGCCCTTCGCTGTGCTGGTGTCCACAAACATCTTCTAATGGCACCAACATGCCCAACTCCTTCGACCTGAAGAAAGTTGTCAGTCTGTGTTTCCAATGCCAATGTAAGTTGCATTGACTGTTTCCTAAGCATTTGAAATGCGTCTGGATCTGGGAAACAGCTTATCTTTGATCCATGATCCAGTTGAATGTACATGTTGTCCTTAACCTTGAACGTAGGGTTTAAGTACCTACTCGGTAGCGGTATTGCACTGATTGTAAGGCTATCTCGCCATGCCAATTTAATAGGAAAGCAATCAGCATCACAATCATCATCATCGTCCTTGGGAGCCGGCGGCTTCCTGTCACCCTCGTAGTCCTTGGGAGCCGGCGGCTTCCTGTCATCATCGTCATCGTCATCG
>Ga0214173_100189_pt1 | contig 10234 bp, 6 predicted proteins | sample TroBogEpilimnion_34_FD_153011 | JGI IMG/M metagenome (GOLD analysis project Ga0214173, IMG submission 153011) | Freshwater microbial communities from Trout Bog Lake, WI - 25JUL2007 epilimnion | ecosystem: Environmental > Aquatic > Freshwater > Lake > Epilimnion/Euphotic zone | place: Trout Bog... | reverse complement strand
TAACTTTCTTTTCAATTTCTTCTGCTTCTTTTAGAGCTTTAATTCTTTCACCAATTGGTAAATTGGCATCATTAGCTCTTTCTCTTGCTTGAGCTAATTCTGCATTTGCTTTTGCTTGTTCAATAGCAAATAATCCTGTTGTACGAGTTAATTCTTCTTGACTTTCTTTTGTTTCTTTTAATGCATCACCAGCTTTTGAAGCACCATTAGTTAATGAACTAAAAAAGTTACCAACTTTTGCTGCTGCTTCGGCTAAAACTTCTAAACCTTCAGCTAATGGTTTTACTACTAATGTTGCAATGTCACCAAATATTTGACTAAACTGTGCACCAATTTCTTCAAGTGGTTCCATAACCCCTTGCATTTCCTTAAACTTCTCAATAATTGGAGCAATAACTGCTGCAAGTAACGTAAATGTCGCTATCAAAGGATTTGAAGCTAATAAATCAAAAGCTCCTTTTGCTCCTTTAACAGATTCACCTACTAAACCAAATACACCAGGTAATTCTGCAAATTTATCACCGAAGGATTTAGTTGAATCTTGTGCTTTCTTAAATCCTTTTTCTAATTGTTCTATATCACCAGATATATTTTTAAATTCTTTTGAACCCAAAGGAACTTCTGATAACTTCGTTTTTAGTCCTTCAATTTGTTCAGTTAATTCTTTTGTAGACATTTTTGCTACATCTAACTGTTCATTATTGACTTTAACTACTATTGCAATTTCTTTTGCCATTTTTTAATATTTTTTAACATTGAACTGGGTTTCCCGAAAGAATAACACCAGTAGTTGTGTTTAGATTGAATGTGTGACCTTGACTTGGAGCATTATCATCGTGAACATAAAAATATGATGTTACCGGTGTTTGGAAATATGGATCCAAATACAAAGTCATTCCTACTGAAATATAATATCCATTATTTACATAAGTGATAAAATCCGATGGTGTCAGATATGGATATAGATAACTTTCACTACAAATATGTGATGGGTCATTTCCAACTCTTACTTTAATTTCGTGACAAGCTCCATTTGTATTGGTAAAAGAACCGTCACCAGTTATAATTGTAACTTCAAATGAACTATCTGTACATCCTGTTTCAGTTACTCCTGCAGGAACATATATGGTTCCAACACTACCAAAACAATCTCTATATAAAAATTCAGTATTAGTTGTTCCACCATAATATAGATAAATTAAACATCCTGATGCTGGAGCTTGACTTGAAGTTGGGGTTAAAGTCGGAGTTGGGGTTGGAGTTGGTTCAACAAATCCTTTAGTTGGTGTTGGTGTTGGAGTTGCAGTTGGAGTAACAGTATGTGTCGGTGTTGGAGTTGGTGTATTTACATTAAATGTACTTGATATACATAAAGGTACGATAGATCTTTTACCAATGAATCTAATTTCAAAATAATATATACCATTTGTAAAAGCTCCCACTTCCATTTCTGATGGAGATACAACTGCTGAAAAACTACCAGATAAACTTGTTGCATTAATATTTGAACTTTGAACAAATCCAATTAATCTCCAAGGTTTGTAATAACTTTTGCTTGGTTCCATCATATGAACTGAAATTGCATCCAATTGGCCCAAATTATTAATAAATGGTTCAGCTCCATTTAAATTCCAATCGTAATTGAAAGTAACTAAAATAGATGATCCAGTCAATGTCATTGTAAAACCCGAAATATCTCCCGATACTTCTGTTTCTTGTAATTTATGTATAATTTCAATATCATATTCGTTCAAAATCTTATTTGGATATACAAAATTCTGACTTGTGATTTGACTTATGTATTGTTTGCTCATATTATTAAATATAATTTTTTATTAACAACTAATTCCGGTTGCGGAACCAATTAATCCTGTTGATGAGTTTATGTGATATACTGTTGTAACAAAATTATCTGAGATATAAGAATATCCTGTTACTGGTGTGGTTAAACTTGAATTTGTATATATAACTTCTCCATTCACTATCTGACCAGTACTTGTATATCCTCTTAATGCTATAGATGATGAACATACTGCAGCTTGGGTTGATCCAGCATAATAAAATGTCAATGTTCCACTAGTTCCTGTAGGAGTTGGAGTAGGAGTCGGTGTTGAAGTAGGTGATGGTAATCCTGAGATTGGTAAATCCACAGAATTTGTACACAAACCATTATTTGACTTACATCTAATTGTAGTAGCATTATTTGGTACCACGTTTGATGTATATCCTGTTGTTATATTTGATTTTATTACTCCTGTAACAAATGGAGTAGTATAATTATCGGAATCTGAATAAAGGTCAAAAGGACCTGTATTTCCACCCGCTGTTGTTAAAGTTATTGTTACTATCATTTTATTTTATTATTATGCTGTTCTGTTTATTTTATCTATCCAACTGAAATTTAATGTATCACCTGGATTTATGGTTCCTGAAAATACATTTGAACTATCTGTTCTTGTATTAAAAGATGCATCAGGACTTACAGTATTATGACCAAATGGTGTTGTGGCTGTATAAGAACTTAAATAAGAGACTGTACCATTATTAGTAATAGTTCTTGACACTTTTAAAGTATTAGCTCCTAATTCGCTTACTGGTAAGTAAATTACTGATGATGTTCCACAAGTTGTAGTTCCGTGAACACCCGTTACATTGAATTGTGATATATTCCAAGAATAAGTTGCTTTACTTGTAGTAATTGTAAAATTATAAGCTTCTAATGTACCACTTGGTTCACCTGTCAAATTCATACAATATTGATTGATAACAATCTTAGCCAAAGCAACTGATGAAGTTGGAGTTGGAGTTATTGTATTTGTAGGTGTATTTGTTGGAGTTGGAGTCGGAGTTACCGGAACGGTTGAACAACTTCCCCAGAAGTTAGCATTACTATTCCAATTTTCATTATTTGTGTCCCAAGTACATTCATTAACCGGTGTAACCGTAGGTGTAACTGTCGGAGTATTTGTAATCGTTGGAGTTACAGTACTCGTAGGAGTTACAGTAGGTGTAGTTGTCAAAGTAATTGTTGGCGTTGGTGTAGGAGTTGCAGCTGCGCAATTCGGATAAATAATTGTAAAAGTTCCATAATTTCCAGGATATATAAATCCATTATAAGTGAAACCTGAATTTAAAATAAATCCGCCACCTCCATTAACAGAATTACCACAACCATTAAATGTGCCACCTGATATTATATACATTCTATAACCTCCACTACTACCCTGTTGAGTACTAATAATTAAACCTTGATTGCTAGTACCTGACCAAGCTGTATAATAATTTCCATCAGGGGATCCACAATTTGCAATTTTACTAGAATTATTAATATATAATGGTATTGGATTTGTTGCTCCTGACATTAGTAAATTATAAGTTCCTGATAAATTAGGAATAGCAGTAGTTAATTGCAATGATGTACAAATATTACTCCAAGGAGTTGGAGTTATTGTTGGAGTTACTGTACTTGTAGCAGTTATGCTTGGTGTAACAGTAGCAGTATTTGTTGGTGTAATAGTTGGAGTAACTGTAGGGGTACTTGTTAAAGTAATCGTTGGAGTTACTGTCGGAGTACTTGTAGAAGTAACACTTGGAGTAACCGTTGGAGTAACTGTTTTAGTAGGCGTTACAGTTGGCGTACTTGTAGAAGTAGTCGTTGGAGTTACAGTTGGTGTATTTGTAGGTGTTGGCGTTGGTAAAGGTAATTGAAAATAATCTTCCCATACAATAGAAATAAAATCACCATTTTGTAAATTTCTATAAAAACTTGTATTATGATTACAAGAACTTGTTAATGTTGTTCCACTACAATAAGGTACATTAGTATGATTACTAGTATTATCACAACCACCATCTTCTACTCCTTCATAATTTAAAAAAGTTTCAGTATCCCATCCAATTATATTTGTAGAACTTGTTGAACAAATTGATCTATAAATTGTAATATTTGGATTTGTTCCTATTAATGAACTTGGTAAAGTAAATGTAGGAAAATAAGTAGCTCCTGAAGTTGTATAATTTAATGAAAAAGAAGGCGTTCTACCTGATACAATTCCATTATTATAAGTTATATAATAGTTACTTAATTCTATTGTACCATCAATATTATTAAAATAGGTATTAGCAATATAAGTAAATGCAATTTGTATTGGTAAATTAGTTGGACTCGGAGTTGGAGTTATTGTATTTGTCGGTGTATGTGTAGGGGTTGGAGTTGGCGTAACAGGTACGGTTGAACAACTTCCCCAGAAATTATTATTAACGTTCCAATTCTCATTATTTGTATCCCAAGTACATTCATTAGCCGGAGTTAATGTTGGTGTTAAAGTTGGGGTATGAGTTGGAGTTACAGTACTTGTAGGTGTAACTGTTGGAGTACTTGTCAAAGTAATTGTAGGTGTTACAGTAGGTGTTGTAGTTGGAGTCGGAGTTGGTGGTGCTACATAAACAGCATTACCTCCCAAATTACAATTGATTGGAGTACCAGTTGGCGTAAGCGTTGGAGTACTTGTTAAAGTAATTGTCGGTGTTGGTGTTAAAGTCGGTGTTGATGTAACAGTAATAGTTGGTGTAAGAGTAGGCGTTGGTGTAGGTGTTGGCGTTGAAGGCGCAACATATGCAGCATTACCTCCCAAATTACAATTAACTGGTGTTGCAGTAGGTGTTGGTGTAGTTGTTAATGTCGGTGTAGGAGTTGGAGTAATTGCACTTGGTGGAGTTAATACAATAACATTTAAACTCTCAGTTTTTTCATTCATACTAGCAAAATCCAATGCTAAGTTAAGAGCACCATTAATTGTTGATCCAGTTGATGAATATATCCAAAGACTTGGAGCATTAAAGTATGTATGTGGATTAATATTGGCCATTTACGTATGAATCTATAAAGTATTGATTATTAGGGTCTAAAGTATGGTCTAAACCACCGCTGTTATAAACATCTTGAGACACTTCTTGAATTTGATAGACAACTCTTCCTGGATATATATAACCATTTCCAGCATCTACCGGTACAACATATGTTGTTACATATGAAGATACATTTCCACCTAAACATCCAATAAAATAATCGTATAAACAAGACCAATAAAAATATGTTCTTCTTATTGAATCATTTCTTTCTCCGAGTAATGTATAGGTCACCGCTGGATTGTTAATTGGATTGAAATATGTTTGGAATTTATATATGGTTGAATCTCCTTCATATTGATATGTAAAATATCTTGTAGGATATAATTGATATGAATTATTATATTGTACCAATTCAACATCGGTTAATTCTCTATGAGATAGATTGAAACCTTTAATTTGATTCCAAATGAAATATTGATTGTTTATCTTAATTAAATCGTTTGCTTGTAAATTTTTATAATCAGATAATTCTAATTTGAATTTACCAGATAAAAATCTTGTGTTTTTATCAAATAAATTATTTACACGATTGAAATAAAATAAGTTATATGCGTGATTGATGGTATAAGCATTATATGTTGAGATTCCTAAACCAAAATCTTCTGGTTGTTCAGAATGGAACAATATACAAATACTATCATTGTTAATTTTATTTGCATCATTATTACCCATCGGCATTGTATGGGAAACAGAAGGAATTGTTGAATAATATAATGGACTTACATTACTACCAGATCCCATTGGGTCAGTATCCTTACTTGTTGTAATTGTAATTACTGAAGTATTAATATTTCCTGTTGTAAAGTCATATTGTTGATCTGGATTGTTAAAGAAAGGTAAATAATTACCTAAGTTAAAAAATAACTTTGGTTTTGATTTAATACCTTTATATTGCCAAGCCACAGATTCTGAACTACCATTTGAAGTTGAATTATTTGTTGTTGAATAATTTATTCCCAACGGTAATTTAATATTATCATCCCAAGTTCTTATAATTTCGGGTGAGAATATTGTCTCAATTTTCTTTTCTTGAGATTTAAAATTGGTTGTATTATAAACATAATTTAAACCATATGTTCTATTGTTTGAATTTTTAAATATTTTGTTTCCTTCATCTCCATCATCCAAATCGGTTAATGTGATTTGAGATTCAATATAATTCAAAGCTGGTTCAACCGTAAATCCATAATCAAATGATAATTTATCGGTCCAATCATAAACTTTTCCAGTTCCAACCCAATATGAGAATGGTTCAATAATAATTTCATTTGGATTATCCTTGTTTGGTATTAATACTAAATTAAACTTTTTTGCTATTGAAGATAATAAATCAATTTGTTTATAAACTGGATCTATAGCTAAAGCAAAATCAATATAATCATTTTCTTCATAAAGTTGTTGTGTATTTGCTGGTAATGCCGGATAAGATGTTATTGTTCTTGGAGATATTGGAGCATTTGTATTGTTCGTATCAATTCCTAAGTTAGTTGTAATAATATATTGTATATTACAATTTTGACCACCGCAATTCGTTACATAATCAGTTTGTTGATAACTATATCCATTTGAGTAATTACCTGGCATTATTGTTATTGTTTCAGAATATGGTGTATTTTGATTATTACAATAATTGATTGTATCCAAGTTAATAGTAATAACAACATTTGAAGTACAATAACAAGGAATACCAGTTCCTTTTTGAACTAAAGTAAAATTGATTGTATTATATTGTTTTGTATAATAATCATTACAAACATATTCTGTTGTTGGAATAGATGTTTCATTTACAATTACTTCTACATTTGAAATATCTTCATATTGTGGAGTTGGAATTTTATATCCAAATTTTGTTGAATCTGAACTATAAAACCCATACGTATATAATAATTTAAACCAAGGAGTATTGAAAAACTCTGATTTAATTGTATAACCATATTGTTTGAACATTAGGTTTATTAATCCCCAAATATTTAATGCTGGTTTTAATTGGTTATCAAGAATGGCATTCTTTGGTGAATTAATTCTATTTTCCAAAACACCAGCTGATTGAGCTGCGCTATAACTTGTCCAACTACCTACCTTTGTAGATGTATATAATCTTGTAATTGTATCAGGGATTCCACTAAAATTAACTGTATCTCCGCTATATTCATAACCATTATGAATGATTGGATAAAAGAATAAATTGGGAACAGAATTAATTGATAATAGATTTTCTTTATCCCAAGCCGTTGTTATGTTCCAAACATTAAACCAGTGATTGAAATGATAATTTGGGTCATCAAAATTTAAATCTTTTAATAATCCATTACCAATTTTACCAAATAAATCACCCAAAACTGAATATAATGTTATATCATATTCGATCTGGTTATTTTTAACTGATACTTTATTCAATCTGATAAAACCATTAAATACAATTTCATCATTTATCAATACATCACAAGGTATTCTTGCTGTTGCATCAAAAAATAATGTTTGTTGGTCAGTATTAAAGAAGTTTTCAAAGAATTTATTGTTTTTTTTTGTTCCTGGTACTGTTAATCCAATTGATAAGTCAGAATTTTTCTTTGAAATATCCTGAAGTTCAGCATATGAACGATTAATTTTGATTGGAATATCAGAATTTAAATCTAAAAATAGATAATTTGCTGGCGGAATACCTGCTTGAACAAAATCTGCGATAAAATAACAACTAAAATTCAAAAGATTTAAACCATCTTTATGTGTAATTACTATTTTATCCCCATCATTAAGTTTAATTGTGGATTGAAGCGTTGGTGTTCTATATGCAGTTATACCATCGTTACCTGAGTATAATCCAAATTCGTTTTCAACAAATATATTAACATAATCAATATCCAAATTATCTCTAAAGTTTGGAGTATAGATTGTCGGTGTTGGAGTTGAAATATTATAATAAAAAGTACCAGTTCCACCATTACAAGTAAATGAGAATGATGTATTAATATCAGTTGTACTCTGTAAGGTCCCTTGATATGGTTTTGATACAGTTCCATTACCATTATACACTAAAGTTCCTACATTGTCATTGTTAATAACAATAGTAGCAGTTCCTGGTATTGTGACACCAGTAGTATAATTCGTTTGTACACGTAATACTGTTTGTTGATTAGACATATGTTAGAAACCTTTATTTGTAAAGAATGTGTCAGCAATCTTAAATGTTATTTTATATTTGTTCATCTTGCTATGTTTTTTGGTTATTTTATCAACTTGACTTGATATAACCTGCAATGGAATTAAATCTTTATAAACAGTCGTTGGACTATCTAATGGAGAAATATAATCCTCATTAACCAAATATACTTGTGGAGAGATAAACAATTCTTCCAACCAGTTAGCATATGATAGATTTAGATATTGTGAATCAACTACAATTTCTCTATCAATGTTTATGTCATATGTTTTTAATGTTCTACCAAAATCACGATCCGGAGATTGCAAATTGGTTGCATAATATCTTGAATCAAATGTTGAAGAAGTAATTTTCTTACTGTCTTGTCTATAAGATTGAAATGTATAATAATCAAATCCACCTTTCTGATTCAAGAAACATATTCTTGTATTTTCTGGCAAACAATTATTGTACAAATAAAAATAAAATACTTCTGATATTGGACCAACAGCATAAGTTGAATTTGAAATTGTTCCTCTTACATTTGTTGGATAACCATAACAAATTTGTGCTGTATAATAAGCAACTGTTGAAAAATCTATTGAAGTAAAAATATTGTTAATATCAACTGGTCCCACTGGAATTGAAAATATACTTAAATTATCAGTATAGTCAACTGGAGAGGCGTAGGAATTTCCATTGGTATTAATCGGAGCTTCATAATGTGATAACTTATTATTGTTAAAATCAAAAAACTCAAATACAATGTAATCTGCTTCAATAACTTGTCTATCCCCTGTTTGTCCATTTAAGTACGATAATACGAAGTTTTCATTCGGTTGGATATATTGTACTCTTGGAGCATTTGTTAAGAATCTACCCGTCTCAGATTGCTCAGGAACGCTTGGATAATCCATTAAGAACTGACTGATTGGACTTAATGTTAAATTTGTTGTATTGATGGTTGATCCAGTTCCCATAACAGAACCAAGTTCTTGGTCATAGTTTGGCAAATAAAACTTTTCATCAAATTGATTAACTCCGCCAATATAATTAAAATAATTACCGGTATTTGTTAAAGCATTTGGAACATTATCTGCAGCACAAATTGGAACTGCTGTAAAATGATTATAGTCATTAGATGGATTTGCGGTGCCATATTCAGCTACCGTATTTCCACTATACACATATGACCAACCGTATTTAAAATTGGCTTTAATTGAGTTTGTATAGCTTATATTCCAATTTATAGATTGATTGGATGATGACCAATCATTTAATGTATAGGTTTTATAATGTTGATTCTCAACAAAGTTTTGTAAATAATAATATGGTCTAACATTAAATTTATAAAAATATATTGAACCAGATTGTTGTGTTGAATATGGAACAATGTTCATTCTACCCACCAAATTATCTGATACATACATATCAACATTCATTTGAATTGTATTGAGATAGGTATCACCAGTTAATATAATTTCATAAGTTCCGCCACGTTGATAAATCATATCCGTGCTTCTTCTTATTTGGGAATTAGAATTAATTCCATTTGTATAAAGGTTTGGATAACCAAAATTAGGTAGTGCCATATTATAATCCTTCTATTGTGTTTATTAAATCATCCAATGATGCTCCTTCAAGCAATTCTTCAATTTCTGTACTACTACTAATTTCTTCAAATACTGAATCAAGGAAATTGGATGGTCTTATGCCAAACTTTTTTATTGTTGTTTGGATTGCAAATGCAAAACTTCTTTGAGTGATAAATCTACCAGTCTTTTTATCTCTACCTTGCAATCCTCTATCTTTAATCCATTGTATCAATGAATCTACTGGAACACCTTTTTTACCAGGTAATCTTCCTGATTGCACCCATTTCCAATATTCTTCCATCAATATGGAAAGAGTATAGTTTCCCTGTGTGTCTTTGGATATTTGAACCTCAACACTATTTGCTAGCGAGCTACTTGCTATTTTATTTGATTTACCCAATGTTGTAAAACCGTTGGCGTCGGTTCCAAATGGATAATCTTGTTTATACAATGCTCGTCTAACAATATCTTCAAGTACTGGTGCAATCTTTTCTAAATCCATTATTAATCAACTATTAATACGTAACTTACAATTGTATCATTATGATATTCTTGTAGTTTTGCTAATTTATGATTTAACTGATAATCT
>Ga0214173_100186_pt1 | contig 10392 bp, 14 predicted proteins | sample TroBogEpilimnion_34_FD_153011 | JGI IMG/M metagenome (GOLD analysis project Ga0214173, IMG submission 153011) | Freshwater microbial communities from Trout Bog Lake, WI - 25JUL2007 epilimnion | ecosystem: Environmental > Aquatic > Freshwater > Lake > Epilimnion/Euphotic zone | place: Trout Bog... | reverse complement strand
GCGATCCCGCGATCAGCTGAACCTGTGCCGTGTTGGCGCTCAACGGGGAAGCGGTCGTGTTGCTGTAATTCCAGGTCGCATCCGCATACGCGGAGCTGCCCGTGTGGGCGTAGACCTGACTCGTCAGAGTGCCACCACTTCCACCAAAGGTGATCTGATTGGCAGGATTGTTGCCCGTTGCTGTGTTCTGGCCGAACTGGGCCGCTTGGCTGTAGATTGACTGGCTATAGACTGATCCATTGACATAGAGATTGTTGCTTCCTGTATATGGGAAGGACTGGATGGTGGTAAAGCCAATTCCCATGTCGGTTGCGTCGATCTGGTAAAGTAGGGAGTTCGTCAGTGTCGTTCCCGTGGAGAGATAGGGGACATAGCGAGAGGTGAGGGTGCTTGTGTTGACTGTGCCACCCGATGTTGTGGGCGTGTATTGGACGATCTGATTGCTCGCATTGACACCAAGGGTATAGGTGGGCGTGGCCGTGGTGAGAGTGTTGAGGGTCGGCGGCACAGAAAAGGTCTGCGCCTGGCTCCAGGTGTTCGTTTGTCCCACGCCACCCGCCTGGCTCGTAAGTCCCGTGATATAGGAGAGCTGCCCTGCGTTGATCGTTGTACTCGTCACGCTGTTCGCATCGGTACAAACCACCTTGCCCGCATTGACGCTACCAGGGGTGGAGAACTGGAAGTTTTTAGATCCAATGACACCACCCGTGATATACGCAGCATTACCACTGACTGTTTCTTGAATGATGAGGCCGCCAAGAGTGGAGAGGTTACCGTTCGTCGAGATGGTATACATCATCCAATTCTCGCTATCAAACGCAGAATTGGGAATCCCCAGGATTTGACCTGATACGGACCCCAGCGTTGTTAGGTTGTATCCGTTGAGGTCCGTGTTGGAGGTGTTGCCCGTGTATTTCACATAGAGGGAAGGATCCACGGTTCCACCACTGGTATTTACGGTCTGAAGTCCGTCCAAGGTGTTGACTGCAAGATTGTTGTTGATAAGCCCGTTTACACTCGCCATCTTTTCTTCTTCTCTCTCTGTAGAATATAAATGGAGATTGTCCGCTCTTACAATTTGTATTTAAACAGTCGCCAGGCTACTACTGGCGGAAATAGTAACAATTGCGTGTTTAACATTACCCCCGCCCTCACCCTGACCAATCGGGCCAATCGCTTTATGGTCAGTATACCTTTCCTTGAGGTCCCCTATAGCTTCAACCAGCTGTCGTCCTCTTACAACACCCTTAACTACAGTTTCACCGATAGTAGCGGGACATTTACCGGAACCTTCGGAATGCCCGTTGGAAACTACAACATCACCAATGCCATTGCCGCCTTTCTCGCCGCTCTCAATAAATCCATCCTCCTTGTTCGCCCTTTGTGGAGTGTTGCCGCAATTTCCCTTACTTACAACCCCAACACCTCCTATTGTCTGTTCATTATGACTGCCCTGAGCACCTCCATCACGCTGAAGTTCAGCCAAAACTATGTGATGGCACTTATGTTTGGCTTCCCCCAAGCGGATCAAACATTCAGCACGACACAAACCCTCACCTCGACGAATAAAGTGCTGGTCAATCCCGTCAATGCGATCTTCCTTCGTTCCGACTCGCTAAAGTTCGGGAATGCATGGGAGGCCGTCGTCTCCCCTTATTCCCAGGCGGACATTCTCGCCCGTGTCCCTGTGCCTACCCTTCCGAACTCTTGGATCTATTACCGCAACGATGCGAAGCAGATGCTCTCCAATAGCGAGATCACCAGTCTCAACTTCTACTGGTCCGACAATTTGAACGAAGCCTATATCCTTGATTTATGCGGTCTCCCTTACGGTTTCCAGATCGTGTTCGACGAGGTCCAATTGAAACCTACAAATGAAGGCAAGGATAAGATCGATGCACCTACGGTGGCGATTCCTAAGTCTCTTGTGATGGAACGAGATCAGGTCTTGGAAGATCTAATGAAAGAACGGGACAAACTGGAAGCGGAGATCAAAGCTGCTAAGGAGAAGAAGCGACAGAAAGAAACAGAGACCCCTAATAGAAATGATAATCCCATCGCATCGTCCGGTTCATCATCATCGCAAAGACTTCCGTGATCTCGGCCACTACGCTGTCGGCACTGCCGACCTCATCCCTGCTTCTTCCCTTGACAAGCGGATCCATGTAGATCTATGGTCTTCCAGCGCTCAGAAACCGATGCTCTACTACTCCGTCGGCGGCACGGTGGAAGAGCACGATACGGGTGCAGGACATCGGCGTTCGCTTGTCGAGCTTCAAAAGTTGGACTTCGCCAATTATTTGAAGCGTTAGGCCCAATTTTATTCTCCACTCTGGGTATAGAACAATGTCCTCGGCCCCTCACTTTACCGGCGTGAACTCTGAAGTCCATGGGTATCAGACCCAGGAGATCCCCTCGTCTCTGAAATCGAACAACTCGGCCCAGGCGATCCGAGCCAACAACCGCCACTTCCAGCTGGCCACTTCGTCCTCTTCGCAGCAGTCATCAGGTGGTGTTCTGCTCTGGCAGATCCCGCCCACCAACGGTGCCATCGGCCGCGAGACGATGTTCTTGCGCTGCCGTGTGTCGACCGTGGGAAGCACGACCTCTGCCACTTACGCCGCCGCCACCTCGGCCATCGGCTTCAAGGGTCCGGGTCCAGTCGGAAGTTCTGCCCCCTATCTATCGACTCTGTCGAACGGTTACTCTTGGATTCAGCGTCTTACCTTATACGGTACGGGGTCAGCAGTGGTTGATCAGATGAACTATGTAAACTCGACGATGGACATGCTCCTCGCGCACAACAGCAACCCCAACTATGTCCAGGGTGAGGGTCAGACTCTCATGGGTATCAACCGCGCGTGGGATGCCAACGCCAGCGGTGGCAACTACATCGATCTCTGCCTCCCGCTGCCCCTGTCGTGCTTCCAGAACAGCAGCATCGATTTTCCGCTCTATCTCTGCCGTAACCCAATGACTCTCCAGCTCGACATTGCCTCGTTTGCTCGTGGTATCACCATTGGTAGCACCTCCGCAGGAACGGCAGGCTATGCATCGGACTTCCAGATCAGCAACGCCTATCTCTGCTATGAGGTCCTTGAGGTTCCGCACAGCCTGATTGAAGCCGAGCGTTCGGCAGTTCAGGGAGGCCATCCCTTCATTATGCCACTGGAGAGCTGGCTCAATGTCCAGGTGCCTGAGTCCGTTATGTCATCCTATACCCTGGGTTTGAACGCTTCATCTCTGAAGAGTGTATTTGTTAGCACTCTTAGTGCGTCGTCCTATACTTCCACGGCGCCCATTAACTACTCACGCAATACCGTTGACACTTCCTTGGCGTACGGTTCAGGTGTAAACGCGCAGCTGTATCTCGATGGAAATGTCAAAAACTCGTCTATTTACGACACACCGCCAATGCAATTCATCGAGCTCAAGCAGGCACTCCATAACAACATTCAGTCGTCGATCGTGATGCCATCAGTTAGCACCTTTTCCACTTATCTCGCTAACTACTTCGCATTGGGCTTTGACTGCTGCTCTTTTGACGACGAAGGCACCATTTTTGGCGGTAGTCCCGTTAGCAATGTGAATATCCAGCTCACTGGCTTCGGTCAAGCGCTTTCAGGCGCCACGATTACCAATGTTTTGTGTCTCTATAGCACACTCCTTGCCTTCCAGGCGGATGGCGTCATGGAAGTGAAGCGCTGAAAAAATTGAAAAAATAACATCATAGGATTATCACCTTTGATTTTCGCACATTATTACATCTAAGAACACATTGTGATCTAAGATGAAATAACACGAGGGAAATACATTAAAAAGCGGCGCGATAGTCGGGGGCGACTTGTTGAATGTCAAGCGAAAGGATCATTGTGATAAATCCCGTGGTGTTCCAGGTTCCCGCAGCGTTGACCGTGCGCGCATCATTGTATTGGGTGACCGTCATGGTGATGTCGATGTCTCCCGCAATGGCTGCAATGTCAAACTCCACATCGCCATCCAACCATGGCTGTGTGTGCTCCGTGCGATTGATGAAGGTGATGTTTTGCTGGGAAAGGGCAGGGAACAAGAACTTGGAGGATTTCAAGTTGATGCGCGTGAAGTTCGAGGCCGCGACACCGTTCGCCAAGTTATCCGCCCATGTGAAGCCCACCACACGGCAGCGATAGGGGCCACCATACAAGTTAATGTCCTTGGTGATGGTGATCTCCGTTGTGGAGGTGTTCGCAGAGTAGGCCGAGATGTCGTCCCAGTTGATCGCGAATTGATATAGCATTGTTTCTACTATTCCGTAGATATTATTCTTCCACCACATCGCTCATTTCGATTCTTGTCATCTTGCGAAAAAAACAGGGGTGAGATTTAGATACCACATTCAGAGTTAAGAAGGGATGATCCGATTCATCTTCAAAAGCAGCCTCAAACACCTCCTCGGGGATGTCCCAGTCTTCGCACATCGCCTCTTTCTCCTTCTTCACGAGGGGAAAGGTGTAGATGATGTCGGTTTGTTTTCGCACCTGGGCGGGGACTCCCTTGTAGACCTGGGAGACGATCATCGTGCTCAAGTTGTAGTGCCGAGCGTTCATGAACAAGCTTGTGATCTTGTTTTTTTTAAAGGAGCGTGGGAGGTCGGCCATCACATCATCCAGGATCAGGAGATTGTAGATCGGCGGTAACTTGCGCTTTAGTTTTTTCTCTTTCATCTTCACTGCATCCTGTTCTGCCTTGATTTCATTGAGAATCTTCTCGATGACCGCCTCATTGAGCTCCTTGTAAAACTTGCCCTGGGAATCCAACTCTTTGACCAAGGGGATCATTTTCCCATCGGAACTACTCGGAGAGATCATGTAGATATTGTGAAAGTGTCCCTTGTAGAGCTTGGGACTACTTAAAAGACTTAGGATCAAGCTGCTCTTCCCAGATCTCTTGCTTCCAACGATCATCATTTGTGCTGCTTTGGTACCCTTAAGGACCGGTGCTGTTTTGTCGATCTCGTCGTGGTCGTGTGCCTTGAACAACTTGGAGAGATCCGCCATTTGCTATAGAGAGAGAAAAGAATCCATTTTTTTCTCTACTGCTTAGTAGAATGCGTTGTCCGATTACAAGAATGGGCGGGAAGCGCATATTGAAAAAACGCCTTGTTGCCCGTTTCCCTAAAGGATATCAAGAAATGACCTATGTGGAACCCTTTGTAGGATCTGGTGCTTTGTTTTATGAGAAAGAGCCAAGCACCACAGAAGTGATCAATGATCTTGATTCCTATGTCTACCAAGTTCATAAGGGATTACAACAATACGGAGAAGAGATTGATGGGACACTGCGTAAGCATTATACCAAACAAGATTTTGAGCGTATCCGTGATTCCAAGCCATCTACCTTGAAAGGTCGTTGCATTCGCAATCTGATAATGAATCGCATCACCTTTGCGGGAATGGGTATGAATTATGCACCCGCTCTATCTAACCCTGAACTGGATTTTACACAGTTCGAGGGACGATTGAAAGGTGTGATAATCTTAAATCAGGATTACAAAAATGTAGTGCGACGATTTGATAGTAGCAATACATTCTTTTACTTTGATCCTCCCTACGAGGAGTCCACCAGCGGGCATTACAAGCACCATGTGTTTGATTTGGATGCAATGGCACGAATACTCCACAGCATCAAAGGTAAGTTTATGGTGAGTATGAATGATTCACCGAATGTGCGCCGTGTCTTTAAAGGGTTCCATATTGGAACGATTCAGACCAGGTATGTGATGGGTGGTAATTTTAAAACAGTAACCGAAGCCATTATCACCAATTATTAGAACCTATGAGAAAAGCATATTTATATGAAGCACAAGAAGTGATCCATGATAAAATGCACGAGGCGATCCGTTTTTTTGGGGGGGGTATCTCGAGCCAAAATGTTCAAGTCCAGTCAAGTCCAGTCCCCTTTTTTCACATTTTTAAATACGATTAACCACTCTCTCTAAAATGTAGTAGTCGTCATCCTATTACAATTATTTATTATTTTTATTTTATTATATTTTAAAACAAAAGAAGTCTATAAAGAAAATTAAGTTTAGGATAGATTTGGAAATGAGAAATTATTAAAATAAAATATTTAGAAAAAAGTAAATAGAACGACGAGTCCCGTTTTTTTACAGAGTCGCTTATTATATTTAAAAGTGTGAAAAAAAGGGACTGGACTTGACTGGACTACGATTTTTGGAGGGATCCCCTCTAAAATGTTCAAGTCCAGTCAAGTCCAGTGGCTATTTTGATCGATTCTTAATACAATAAGCCACTCCATCTAAAACTCACTATCCATTTCCATATTATAACAATTTATATTTTTTATTTTATATTTTTCTATTCCAAAAGTTCTATGGATTAAAAATTAATTTTAGGATAGATTTGGAAATGAAAATTTATTTAAAATATTTTTGAAAATCGTTATAATATGAAAATGGATAGTGGAATTCAGAGGGACTCGCTTATTGTATTTAAAAGTGTGAAAAAAAGGGACTGGACTTGACTGGACTTGAACATTTTGGAGGGGTCAGACCGAGAATCCCCCGGCACGCCACCCGGCTGGCGCGAACTCCAGCGCGCTGAAAAGAGCCTAAATAATAATCTCCACATGGAATATAGAAGATGGCAACCTACACCCTCAACGATCATGTGCGACGCTCCAACGAATCCGAATCTGATGACTCCAAGTCCAACGCCTCAAGTGTCTCCTCAGCACGCGTCGCTGAGGCCTGCCCTTGTTGCCAGAAGGAGATCCAAGCACGCGTAATGTTTAATCATATGCGTAAACTACATCCTGAGTATGTTAAGTCGATGTATGGTGTTTGGAAGGACGACCAAATGGATGAACTCATCAAGTATAATGCACCTTTTCCCATCGAATGGGTGGAAAAGGACGACTTCGACGATGATGTTCCCAAGATCCTGTGGGGTTGTCTGGGATGTAATAACACCTACACGACCCAGAACAACGCCGCGAAACATTGCCTCGGCAAGTGTAAAAAGGATCACAACGCCCAACTGCGCCGCATCAAGAAGGAGGAACAACAGGACAAGGCGAAACGCGAGGAAAAGATGAGCGCCGAGCGCAAACGATGGATCAATCGCACTCCTCAACAGATCTATACTTGTATTCAACAAGACAATGCATTCTTTAGCAAGAAGTGGGAAGAGGTCGGCGCGAAAGTGTCCCGTTACTTGCGCGCAATGGATTACGAGAATCCCCAAGACTACATCTTCGTCAAGACACTGAATCCAGTATTTGAAGATGATAAGAAGGCGATGGAGACATTGGAAATGAAGGTAGACAAGGAGATGACGAAGTGGAAGCGACTCTATCAGGACATCCTCCCTGTGCTATGGGGTGCCACCGAGATCATCTCCCACTCCGCCTATGAGGAATTGGAGAAGTCCATCAATCACTGTCAGTTTGATTACAAGTTCTAAACCCTCGGAGGCATTCGACCCATCGATCGCAACTCGGCTAATTGAACTGCAGTTCGTTGCTTCTTGGCTTCCTCGAGCGTAAGGGGCTTCTTAGAAAGAACTCGCCCATGGATGGATCGGACTTTGTATCCTCGGCCAGTGTGGAAGAGAGAATAAGGCATATACTATGATATTATATTATAATCTCATAATATAGATGCCCCCCAGTTGGATCAATATTCATATGACTCCTCTGACATTACAACCATCCCAAGTAAAAGGCAAGCGCTATGTGATTAGTGTTCCCAGAGCGGGACGATTCGTCAAGATAAATTTTGGCTCTTCCGATCACGAGAACTATACCATCCATCACGACCCAGAGCGTAAACGACTCTATCAAGTCCGACACAAGAACGATCATATCAATGATCCTTATTCTGCAGGTTTCTGGTCATGGTGGGTGCTATGGAACAAACCGACTATTGAGGAGAGTTTAAAGGAAGCAATCGCAAAAGCGAAACGCCATTTTATCTGAGGGGTAGTAGATGCTCGCCTGGCTCAAATACTGGTTCTCCAAATCTGAACCTCCTAAGCCATTACCCATCGCGACGATCGAAGTTCACCCACGCAACCTCTACCCTTATACTCGTTATGCGATGACGCCTCCTCGTCTTCTTGAGTGGTGGGCAAAAGAGCCACATCTCGATCCCCTCCCTTCCGTCCCAGAAGAGAAGCATCAAGGGGAAGTTTAGAACCTGTTAAAATTTGACGCCACGAGATGCCAGCACCTGGGCATAGAAGGGATTCGACGCTAAAACCGAATTCAATTTAGAGAGCTTCTCTACCTTCTTGTCCACCACATCATCCTCTTCGATATCCAATGCTGGCTTCTTTGCTTGAAATGATCGTGTCTTTGATTGTGCTTCTGGCTCCTCTTCTGGTTCCTCTGGCGCTTCTATTATCTTGGCTCGACGAACGCGGGGCGGGGCGACCTTGAGAACCACCGCCTCTTTGGACTTGTCCTTGCGCAGATCGAGCATCTTTCGGACTTGCTCCTTTTGCTTCTCGGATCGCTCCTTCTTCTCTTTCCCTTCTAACTGCTTGATTTGCTTCTTGGTAAGAGTAAGATTTGCCAATTGCTCAGGGGTCACCGCGACCTGCTCTTTGGCTTTAAACGAATCGCACCGTATCTTTCTTTCCCGTTTTTCCATTTTTTCATATTCTCTGACCATCTCATGAACCTGGTTGAGGGTGAGGTCCTTAGAAGCGGCCTCCACGATTTCCTGATCGTCCCGGTCGGAATCACTTGTGTCGCTCGATAAATCCATTCTACTTCTCCATAGAAAAAAACAACCAAGAAAAAAATCTTTTCGATATTTAGAAAAGTATGAAGGTGTCGTTGAAGGAAATTATGAGGTTTCCTACCTGTGACAAGAGCCGGGATGAATTGATCGCCATTTTCAATAGTATGAAAACGAGCAGTAAAGATGACCGTTTCCATTTCATTAAATGTTGGAATGGGACTCACGAAGAGGAACCGATTGTGTTAACTGCAGGACTAATGGCGCAACCGTCGGACACCACGGCGTCTCACGACGCCTCCGACAGCGAAGTGGCGCTTGCCGCCCGTAGCGAATTGAAGGAGACGGTTCAGGACGGATCCGATGTCAGTGATGGCCTTAGCAGTGCTAAGTAGATCGTGTTCTCTCGCATATTCTTCCACATTCTGTTTCACAAAGGCTTGAATGGCGGGAGTCATCAAATGATTATGGCTGAGGACTCGTAGCACCATCGCCTGACAATTGGCTCCGAAGGCGTCGTAGTTGCGATAGAAATTTGTCTCATCGCCCTTTGATGCCCGTTCCATCATCTCGCTAATGGTCATTGACTTCCCGCCCAGATCCACTGGGATGTCCTCTTCATCGCTCGCCTTCGTATAAGGAATGATGTTAAACAGTTCATTCTTTTCGATGCGATGCTTTCCATTCACAATCAAGAACAGATGGAAGAACTTGTCATAGCCCAGCTTCTTCTTGATCTGTCCGAACTTGCCTCCTGATATCACATCCAGAGCCAAGTCCAATGTCTTACTGATGGGTGTCCGACCGACGGCGAGGGAGGTGACAGGGTCGGCCCCATGTGCCTTTAGAAACGAGGCGACGGAGGGAGGGACAGCCGTCCCTGACCACCAGTCTAACACCTTATGGATTCCCTCTGCGGAAGCGCTAATGTCTTCCGCTCCCGTATCATAGGGTTTTCGTTCGCGATGCGACGGGCGACGCTTTGGAATCATTTCTGATTAGTCAAAACATAATGTGAAGCGGTCTACGCTTACAATCGCAAACCGTCGCAGCTCTTCGGCTTTGCGGTGGGCCTCCATAAAGTAACGCTTCTGACGCAACATAAAGCGTGTGATGTCATCACTTGCTCTTTTATACACTTTCCGTTTCCGTTTTGTGTATATATCCATACTTTCCTATATATATAGTGTGTAGATTATAAATAATACTGTTAAAATACATAACCGGACAGTGTAGAAACAGAAAATAAAGGCCTTTATTTTCTGTTTTAAGCCGTTCCCAATATAGAAAAGTATAGATATATACTCTTTTTGGATTCTCCGGTTGTGGAAATGTTCGGTTTCTCTCCGTTTTCTTTTCTATTTACTGAATATAGAGATGTCGTTCTTCTCCCAGTCACTCTTCACAGCACCAACCGCATCACTTCCTGATCTCTCCAGCCCTGTGGAACAGAATGTAATTGTCGCCGGCCCCACAGGTCCGGCATCATTTGCTAAGCCACCGTCACCAGCTGATGACGAAAAAGATGATGTCCCAGATGTCCCCCTCACATTTGATCAAGAGACGAACCTATTGGTCCGAATGAATGAACAGCAGAGCAAGACGATCGCCGATCTTCAGAAGCGAATCGAGGAGCTCGAGAAAGAAGT
>Ga0214173_100184_pt1 | contig 10452 bp, 23 predicted proteins | sample TroBogEpilimnion_34_FD_153011 | JGI IMG/M metagenome (GOLD analysis project Ga0214173, IMG submission 153011) | Freshwater microbial communities from Trout Bog Lake, WI - 25JUL2007 epilimnion | ecosystem: Environmental > Aquatic > Freshwater > Lake > Epilimnion/Euphotic zone | place: Trout Bog... | reverse complement strand
CGAGAGTGGCCCGATTGCCTGTATCAATCATACCATACGTCTTGGTTATTTTTGCGTATACATCTTTGGATCGACGATGGGAGTTGGTAATTGAATAAGCATATCTTATGGGGCATGAAGCGGGATAAAATTAAGCCTGCTGGCTACGCATCGTTGAATACAGACCAAGCCGAAGTATTATTCCGCGAACCCGGTGCAGACCGCCAAGCTATGTATTCTTGGGAACAGATCGAAAAAATTACTACAGTTATTGCACAAGAAGCGGCCAGTATCGCTCGCTATCATTTTCATCCTAGAGATCAATTTAATCATCGTGCCGGACAATATATTTCCGAAGCAATCGAAGCACAGCTATTGAAGGGCAGAACCAATGAAAGTTAAAATAGGTCCTTATAAAAACTGGGTCGGGCCTTTTCAGATAGCAGAATTTCTTTGCTTTTGGGCTCGGAAAGAAAAAGATGAGTATGGTTACGGACATACTGCGGACTGGGTTCACAATTTTGGTGAATGGTTATCGGGTGGCGAAAAAGAAGATTCATGGTTAATGAAACTGTGTGTTTGGATTGAGTCTCGGCGCCAGCGCACAATCAAAGTTCGTATTGATCCATGTGATACATGGTCAATGAACACTACCTTGGCATACATTATCTTGCCCATGCTAAAACAATTGAACGAATCTAAACAGGGTGCTCCGTGTACCGACGACGAGGATGTACCCGAAGCATTGCGCAGTACCAATGCTGGTCCAAAAGAAAACGAATGGGACACTGATGATCTATTCTTCAAACGGTGGGATTGGATCATGTCGGAAATGATCTTTGCGTTTGAACACAAGATTGATGACAGCTGGGAAGAAAAATTCTATACCGGTGAATGGGATATGAAAACAGTTCCCGTAGAACACAATGGACAAGAACTTTACACTTGGGAACCTGGTCCCGACCACACATATACCTGTGACCGCGAAGGACTAAAAGCAGTACATGATCGTATACAAAATGGTTTCCGTTTGTTTGGAAAATATTACCAAAATTTGTGGGATTAGTCCCACAAATCTAAAGGAAGAAAGATTAATGTATAGCGTATATCAGCATTGGGATCCTCTTCGTGTTTGTATAGTTGGACGTAGCTATGCACCAGAATTTTATGGCTTTATTAAAGATCAACATGTTCGACGGATATTCGAACAGATAGCCGAAGAAACAGAAGAAGATTATCAAAAACTCATTCAGTTACTGCAAAAGTTCAACGTAGAAGTATTACGTCCAGAACTTACAGATGATTATGAGTTTTATAGAATAAACGGTGGTCGCATTGCACCTCCGCCTATGTTGCCTAGAGATCATAGTATCATGTTAGGCAACACATTCTATTTTAGAACATCGCCAAATACAGTCAATCCCGATTCATGGGATGATAGTTTAGTACCACTGGCATCGGATTTGGCTACCTGGGGAGGAGTGTTAGATCGTATCCGACAAACCAATCCAGTTTACAATATCGGGCGACCGGGATTACACCCTGCAAATTCAGCCACAATAACTCGCATTGGCCGAGATGTATACGTAGGCACTTGGCAGTCCGGTGATACACAAGAAGAACGTATTGCTGCACTTACCAAATCGTATCCAGAATATCGTTGGCATAATGTAGATACCGGTGGTCACAGCGATGGAGTGTTTTGTCCAGTTAAGCCAGGTTTGATTGTATCTTTGCGTGATGTACCTACCTATACAGAAACCTTTCCAGAGTGGGAGGTTGTTTATTTGCCCGGACAAAGTTGGGATATGGTAAAACCATTTATGGAACTAAAGAAAAAGAATCAAGGTAAATGGTGGGTTCCGGGCCAAGAGTTAAACAATGAATTTACCGAATTTGTCGAATCCTGGTTGGATCATTGGGTTGGATATGTAGAAGAAACCGTTTTTGATGTTAACATGTTAGTGATTGACGAGAAAAACGTAATATGTAATAATTACAATCAACAGGTATTTGATGCATTTGACAGACACAGAATTACTGCTCATGTAGTTAATTTCCGACATAGATATTTTTGGGATAGCGGATTACATTGTATCACAAGCGATGTTGCCCGCGAAGGTACGTTACAAGATTACTTCCCAGAAAGGTTCATCTGATGCTTGCTCAACTGTTGGAACAAATGCAACAAGCATCCGAACCGTTTTTTATCAAGTTTTCCATTAAACACATAACCGAAGAGGAGTACTTACTATGGCAATCTGCTTATACCTTTGATGGCTTGAAATACGGCATCAGGTACGGGCAAAGCTTCTGCAATCACTTTGAACTGATAGACCACATACTTTTTTACACGTCAGACCCTGATTGGTGTGACACATATATTAGAAAGACCTATATAAAATGAAACTTTATTTTGCCTATGGGGCGAATTTGAACTTGACAGGAATGTTCTACCGTTGTCCCAAAGCTCAACCCGTTAAAAAACTTGTACTTCAAAATTACGAATTGGCCTTCTCTGGAGTGGCCACAATACGTCCGCGACAAGGTGCTCATGTACACGGTGCTCTTTGGCTCTTGACCAAGGATTGCGAAGATAGCTTAGATATATTCGAAGGATATCCAAATCTATATCGCAAAGAATGGATAGAGCAAAACGGTACTTATTTCATGGCCTATATCATGAATCGAGATCGCCCACAAAAGCCCAGCCAAGGTTATTTGGATACTATTGCTGAAGGTTATCGCGAATGGAATCTACCTGTATCTAGACTTTTGAATGTAGCTAATGCCACAAAGGATATATACAAGTACAAATCCTATGACTACAATCCTCGCAAATATCAATATAGACAGCAAACCAATTTGGTCAATGACTACACCTTGCTTTAATTACATTGTAGAAATTGCCCATCCCTGGGGTGTAATTGATACCATACTGACTTGGTGCCATAAAGAATGCCAATATGATTGGCGTTGGCAAATGTTATCGGCCAGTAGCGATCAACATCCCGGGCAATACCGTTTTTACTTTGAAAATTCACAAGATTGTTGTGCTTTTTCGTTGAAATGGGCTTGACACATTAATAAAAGTTTGTTATAGTTACCAAATAGCAATTTTTATAACATTTCCATCAGACCTAAAACTGATCGGCAATCACAATCGAGGAAATATCATGTCTTACACAACATCCGGTAATACTATTATTAAAAATATAAAACCGATGGGTACTAAAAAAGCAATTAAAAAAATTGTTAAAATCGCTCAAACATACGCCCAACAACAAAATGCCAAATACAATTCAGAAGGATCTATCTATGTCGGCTTAGACAAGAGATTTAATGATACCATTAGCAACTTGCCAAGACTTAAACAGCAAGGCATTCGATCACAATTAATTGCTGCCTGCAAAGAATTTTCAAAAAAATATCCCAATGTAAAAAAGTTCAGCGACCTTGCGTTGTGCGAAGCTAGCCTCACTCCTATGGCAGATACTTTAATCGACATCACTATTCAACGTTTATTAGATTTAAGCTGGGTCGTAGAAATTCTCAAAAACTTTCGTGAAGTGCAAGCTGACGCAATCAAGCTGTATGAAGTAATCGAAGGCGGTGACCTAACAGAACATTATCCAGTGGGTGCTAAACTTTATGGCAGCTGGGACGCTCAACATACTGCTATCGTATATTGGATCATCGCGACCATGATCACCATGGAAGATCCGCGTACAGTGATGATCCCAAGCGTCATTTATAAAGTTAAAAATCGTGCCGATATTCGCGAAAACTTTGTAAAGGGAAATAGTAAAGAAGGGAAACATCTACTAGATTCAATTGATTTGTTTATGCAGATGGTAATGGGTGTTCGCTTAGATGGTAGTAATAATCCAAAATGGATCGAAGCCGAACGTAAACAACGACATCTCGAAGATGCAGATTTGTTTGTAACCGCTGACAAGTTTGGCAATACACATATGCCCGGTGCAATCAGTCGTATGACAGAAATAGACAAATATACAAGCGATGTTATTCGTAAGTTTTGCTTATATACAACTACCTTTCCAGTTGCACGTCCAATCGATTCTCAAGAAATCGAAATCATGTGCGGTTGGTTTGATTTAGCTAAAAATTCAGGCATCGACTACACTGATGCAGAAGTTATTGATTTAGGAAATCATATTCATGAGTTGTTTGATGCTGATTTTCATGAAAGCAGTGCCTTCTGGATCAAGGTACGTCAAGCATACAATAATTGGCATAATGAATACTACAAAAAAATTCCAAAGAAAGATCGTCCAAATTCTCGTATGACCAAAAATTGGAACTCAGGAGGTACTTTTTTATGGCATCAATTAAGTCAGACATGGACTGGTGCGATTCCTGCACTGAGTAATTCAACTCCTTTTATTCCTAATAAAAAGGATTTATATTAATATGAAAACGGCAGAACAAACTTTGATCGAGTCATGGCGTCGAGTCGCTAAAAAAAGAGTACAGCGTAATGACGAATCCTATCAGCAATGCTATGAATTTCATAAACAGGAACTTGAAAGATATCTTGATATGTATCGCAATACTGTGTTTGTATTGGATATGAGAGCAAGATTAATGAGAGATCATATCGAGAAATTGTTGCGTAGGCATCACGAGTATACGATCGAAGATCGTATTAAATCACATTACAATCAACTTGGTGTCAGTCTAGCACCAGCGGATTGTATAAGCGAACATGTAATACCGGTTGGCGATATACGAGATATGCTTATTGATAGTGTTATAACTCTTGATCAAGCAATGAATCCTCCGATGTGTCGTATTAGCCGTACTCATGACAAAATGTTGCGGGAAAAAGGATTACATAATTCTAATCCGGAACCATGGTATTTTTTCAGAAGATATATTTCGGCTATGTCGCAAGACATGTCGGGTATGCCTAAATTCGAAACTTATAATGGCCAATCTATAGATGATTTGTATAATTGGTCATTACAAGATCATTGGAATTTTTTTAACATTTAACTATACGCTAGTTATCAAATAAATCCTAGACTTTTAACGGAGTATATTGTACTTAAAATAGGTACTACATAACTATTCTGCAGGAGGAATAGACTATGATTATAAAAAGAGTCTTCCTGGCACCGATGTTTTTGTTATTACTATGGGCAAGTTTTCTAGCACTATTTGTATCATCATTAGACGATGCTACGCTAGGATATCAGCCAGAAGTTTTCCAAGTGGAAACCAGTATAGAAATACCAAAAACAGAGTTAAACAAACCACGCGGCAGCAACAAGTCGCTGGAACGTACAGTTATAGAAGTAATTCTGATAACCGAACGGGAAAAGACTTGTTTGATTCGCAATGTTTTTTTTGAAGCGGGCAGTGAACCGCACGAAGGAAAAATTGCTGTTGCTCAGGTAACATGGAATCGCGTCAAATACGGACGCTGGGGAAAGGACATCTGTCAGGTTGTATATGCACCCGGACAGTTTTCATGGACTTCCGACCTTGGCAAGCGAAATCGCCCTATACCAAAGGAAGGATGGGAGTCGACTATAGAAGCTGTAGAAGATTTCATCAACGGTGTGCGTGTTGCTAAACTAGAGCGTGGCATGTTTTTTCATGCCACTCACGTGCGTCCAAATTGGAACAATTTTGCGGAAAAGGTCCATGAAATAGGTAATCACATATTTTATGCGTTAAAATAGTGTTGCATAAAAACAACACTTTTAAGCCACAGAAATGTGGCTTTTTTATGGCTATTTTGGTTGACCAGAAACGGCATTTAGGCTATAATGTATATACAGTAACAAAACGGAGTAAAAGATGGAATTAAATGGAAGAGCTGTAGTAAACCCAGAAGTGGATGGGGTAGACATCAAAGACTACCCGGACTTCTGTGATGCATATTTTAGCTATGCAGAATTTGCTAACGGTGTTAAGTTAACTGACGAAGAGTTAGACGAGTTAACAGATGCCAATTTTGAAATAGTAAATGCAATGGCAGCTGAATCGTTGTATTGATAATTAACCCGGAGTAACAAATGGCTTTTGAAAAGATTGTGTTGGACAAGGTTGCAAAGGTTTTGGGACAGGATCGTCAAGCCTATTTCGAGAATGGCACACTATTTGTCCGTGCGGCCGAATCCGATGCACGCCGTGTATTCTCTGTCTTGTTTAAAGATTACAACGGTCGAGTCCAGCCCAGCCGAGTAGGCGACGAGTTTGCTTACGATTTTACTGCTTAAAAGGAAATAAAATGGAAAAAGCTATCGGAGCAGTTGTTGCCACATTAACAGTCTTGATACTGTTCAGCTTCTTGTGGAGCTGGCCCGTAATGATGCTGTGGAACGGTTGTTTGGTTGATGCAGTTTCTGGCCTAAAAGAAATTACTTGGCTTCAAGCCTGGGGAATCAACTTTCTGTGTGGAATCTTGTTTACCAAAACTACCAGCAAGTAGTCGGTTGACCAGAAAAGGCATTTCGGTTATAATAGTTATACAATAAACAACAGGATTAAACAATGAAGACTATATCGAAAAACCCTATCCCACGCAATGGTCTATTTTCTGAAAAGACCCTCAGCGAGTTACAAGAGTACATTGAGCAGATGTCGGCCAAAGAAAAGGCTTTTGCTTACATGATTATGACAATGACCATGAATTCTTGCCATCGGCTGGTCAACGAAGCGGAAGTGAATGCCGACCAAGAAGCATGCCCTGCGTGCGGTGAAGATGGTGGCACACAATGCGGCAGTGCTAATTGTAGCTATTGACAATTAAATCGTTATCGGTTATAATAGCGGTACAGTAAACAACCAGGGGTAGCAAATGATTACAGCAGCTCAGTTGAACAAGTTCACTAACCTCACAGCAGACCAGTTAACTGACATTATGGTTGACGGTGGGTATGACATTACTGACGAGAGCTTTATCACTATTACCTTTAAGGGTATGAATACAGGATCTTCCTTTGTATATGAAGGTATGTACTTGGATACACATGGAGAAGGCGGATTTCAATACGCTACGGTTGTTGTGTCCTATGATACAGCAACGGAAGAAACGTCTGTAGACTACCACGTCTGTAGACTATAACGTCTGTAGACTACGCAGTTTAGAAAATGGGGCTTCGGCCCCTTGACAATTAAATTGTTTTCGGTTATAATACTAGTACACTAAACAACTGGGAGTTAATTATGTCTAATTACAATTTAGTACTTACCGCGCTTGAGCTGGATGTGCTGGACAAGTATCTCAACAAACCCGTGGAACCCCTAGATCTAGAAACGATTATGGGCATCTCGGAAAAGATATATGCAATACAACAAAGGATATTGGCAATTAATTCATATTCGGCTATAATAGCAGTATAGTAATTAACAAGGAGCGGTCATGTATTATTACCAACCTCGTAGCAACCCTTTTGCATACCGTAAACCCGTGAATAAAAAGATTCCTGTTAAAGTCACACCAGTCACGGCCGACCAAGTCTGGGCCGCTGCCGCTTTGGCAGATCGTGTCAATGGCGGACATTACTTCAAAGAACCGCAGTACCAAGATCAGCAGGTCACGCACGAACCTAATCGTACGGTAATGCTGGCTGCATTAAACGAGCAGTATGAGCCCACTGCAGAAGATCTTGAGCTGGGACGTCTTGCACGTCAGTTCCACAAAAGCAACCTCTTGATGGCAGCACTCAAGGCTCCGCTTAAAGAATTTGAACAGGCTGTAGCCACAGCCGCAGCCAAAGATGAGTTCGCTTTAGAAGTAGATCGCTATGACATGGCTATCATTGCCAGCCAAATTTGTGCATATCGTTCAAAGTTTAAAGAACAAGAAATGCAATTTGGTCTTGATCGTACACCTTTGGCAGATGTTGGTACTAAGGTTGTATGTGATATCACTGTAGCTAAATGTGTGTATAGCCAGAACTATAATATTTACTACGTCAGTGGTGTTGCTACCAAAGAAAATAAAATGGTACGCTTTACACAAAGCTCTAAAATGGAAGAAGGTCTTAGCCTTAAGATCAAGGGCAAGGTAAAAGGCTATACAGATGGTACTACAGTCCTGCACTATGTAAAGGCAGCATAATGGATCACCAATTTGTTGTTATGTGGGATAACACAGGTCTTGAGTTTGTAGGCGACTGGACAGAATATAGCCAAGATAAGATGTGGGCAACTCTACAAGGTAAGAAGTCAGAAAAGACCTTTGTGAATCTCATGCACTTAGAACTTCGTGCTCGTTATAATAGTCAACGTCACTACGAGATTTATATTGTCAATGCTGTAGAAGGTATTACTGCTGATGACATTCGTGAGATGTTTGACGCTGATCCACAGTCAGCAGCCAACTTAATTCGCGAACGTGGTCACAAGTTTTACAGTGATCGTGTAGAATCCAGCAAGGTAAAGATAGTATGAACGAATCTGCAAATACATTCCGTACACTACAAAATCAACGGCCGTTAATTACCCGATTGTCATGCTATATAGGCAAGCATAACTGGACAAAGTATACACAACCAATGAATGAAAAACGAGGTATGTACACATTTCGTATTCAGCAGAGACATTGTGCAGGCTGCGGATTGTACAACGAAAAAACAATTTGGAAGCACGTAGCATGAGCAAAGAAATTCCAGAACATCGAGACATATTAGGAAATCCGATTAACATGGGCAATTGTGTTGCAATGCCTTCGGGTAATACCTTAAGAATCGGAATAGTGACCAAACTCAATCCAAAGATGGTTCAAGTCAAGCGAGTCGGTACCAAATATGAATCTAAAGGAAACAAATATCCAATAGACTTAGTAGTGCTTAATTCGCAGGATGTTACAATGTATCTTTTAAAAGCAGGAGCACGATAATGGGATTAGATCAATACGCATACGCCGCCGCTCGAGCAGGACAGCAAGAAGAATATTATGACTCCTTTGACCTGGACGGACCAGATCCTGTTAGTTCGAATGAGTCATTAAAGCCACGTGAGATTGCTTACTGGCGCAAGCATCCTAACTTGCAAGGTTGGATGGAAGCACTTTGGCTCAAGAAGAACCCGGACATAGACCCGAATAATCGCGATGTCTTGTTTAATGGTGTTGAACTAGAGCTGACCTGGGACGATATTGAAGATCTGGAACGTGCTATTATACATCGGCAACTTCCGGCAACGCAGGGATTCTTCTTTGGTAACGATGCTGATGACTATTACTACGAAGCAGATTTAGAATTCATCAAGCAGGCCAAGACCGAAATCTTTGTTGGACTACGTGTATTTTATAATTCATCTTGGTAACTATTTCGGTAAACCTATAACCGAAATCGAGCAACAAATGGTTGACCAGAAACTGCTCGTTTGTTATAATATAGGTATACTGTTAAAACAGTATTAAACTTTAACTTTAAATCAACTTTTGAAAGGCAACATCATCATGGCACAAACTGAAAAACTCTTTACCGTAGCTGGAACTGCAACACAAAATGGCGTGACCAAAGCTCGCTTTGCTAACGACCTAGTAGCACGTATTAAAATCTTGAACAAAGCAGGTTGTACAGATATCAATTTGATCGAGCTTCCCGAGCCCATGACCAAACTGCAAGCTCTGCAACATCTGCAGTCAATCGGCATTACTGCTGGTGACGCTGGTTATGCAGTAGCTAACAAGCTAGCTGAGAAAACCAAGATCGCCAAGAAAGCAGAAATCCGTGTAGCAGTTACACCGTCCAAGGCTGTTAAAGCCACTGCAAAATCAGAACCTACTGAAGCTTAATTACAGTAGTTCTTGTGCAAAAAAGGGCGGTTTTTTACTGCCCTTTTTTCTTGAGTCATAATTACATGCATGAAGGACGACGCCTTAGAACAATCAGTAACCGATCTTATAGTTGATGTCTGTGAAGTCTTATACAATCACGGATATAGAACTGCCTCCATTGGTGCCATTATGCGCTTGATCGGAGTTAACAATGAAAGTGCTGCACAGCACGACAATGAGCTTTTTAAACTAGACGAAGATTTTGAAGATCTGGTAAAAAGTAAGAAACCGCAGCCACCTATAGAAATTAAAATTCCCCCAGGTGCAATGATACATTAATGACCATACCAAATTATAGAGCCAGCGAAGCTCTATACCTAATCATTGTACGAGATAAAAATGCAGAGCAATTACTAAAGGACTGGGCACGCGGGTCCAACGTCCATGTTTCCATCGAAAATAATCGTATGAAACTTTTTGAACAAAGAGGCCTTACGCTTTTCCAAATGAATTGGTCCCACGATTGGAAAAATGTTACAATATGGGACTGCTGGAAAAGACAACATATCGGCACATATTAATTTGACATACCGGTCAATATCAGTATAAAATACAACATACGAGATGAAATAAAATGAATAAACCAAATAGTGCATACGTAATACTTCGTGGGCCAGCAAAGGCAAAAAAACCAGATGGTACTGATTCTG
>Ga0214173_100183_pt1 | contig 10471 bp, 16 predicted proteins | sample TroBogEpilimnion_34_FD_153011 | JGI IMG/M metagenome (GOLD analysis project Ga0214173, IMG submission 153011) | Freshwater microbial communities from Trout Bog Lake, WI - 25JUL2007 epilimnion | ecosystem: Environmental > Aquatic > Freshwater > Lake > Epilimnion/Euphotic zone | place: Trout Bog... | reverse complement strand
ATGGAAGGTGTAGGAGTTGAGTGAGTCGAGCGGTCGAAAGACAAGGCATGGAATGCCCGACTCAGACACTATAGTTACCACCGCTGGAGAGAATGCATTTAACATATAGAGGAATTTATGATAGGCGCAAGTCACATTTTAGTGGGCAGTTTAGCAGAGGCAGTTGATCTTAGAAATAAAATTCTTGAAGGTCAAGATTTTGGCGCATTAGCACAACAACATAGTCTTTGCCCAAGTAAAGCGCAAGGCGGAAGTTTAGGAATGTTTGGTAAAGGTCAAATGGTAAAGCCCTTTGAAGATGCAGCATTTGCATTACAAGTAGGTCAAGTTAGTGATCCTGTTCAAACACAATTTGGATATCATTTAGTTAAGCGTACTGCTTAACACGGTTGCGGGATAGAGAAGTAGTATCTCGGGAGTCTTTTGTATAAATAAACATATAGACTAACGAGATAAACTATGTCAGCGAAAGGTACAAAATGGACAGATGAACGCAAAAAAGCGTGGTCTGAGAAATGTAGATTAACCAAAGCTAATAATAAAGGCAAAAAAGAATCTTCTCCAGAAGAAAAAGAATTGAAAAGATTGCGTAGTATAGAAGCTAATAAAAAATATTGGACTCCAGAACGCAGAGCAGAGCAGTCTGCTAGAATGAAGCAAAAGGTATTAGAAAATCCAGATTCGTATTCTAAAAAAAATGTATCTGGTAGAGTTAACATGTATGATGTTATTGATTCCTATGGACCAACCAAAGTAAAAGGAACTTGGGAATTAAAAGTAGCAAACTGGTTGAATGATAATAATGTAAGATGGACTAACAAAATAGAACCTTACAAATATCAATACAATAATAATTGGCATTTATACTTTCCAGATTTTTTGTTATTAGACAAAAATATTTTAATAGAAGTTAAAGGATATGAAACAGATAGAGATCATTCTAAGTGGCAATCAGTGGATAAAAAATTGATTGTTCTAAAAAGAAAAGATATGCTATCATTAGATAACAAGTTGACGCAGGGTGTAGCAGAGGTAGCTAGTCAGTCTCATAAGCTGAAGGTCGGTGGTTCGAGTCCATCCCCTGCAACCAGATAATCGGGTGCAATTTCGGGTCCCGCTACCAGTTTAATTACGTTTTCTTTTTCTACGGCGATGTAAAACACGTGCTCTCATCGCGGCATACTCGGTAGGTGTCAAGTTATGACTACCATCACAGCGTTTTTGATCATCAAGTGTTTTACCGCACCAACATTCAACTCGCATACTATTATTTATGCGATTTTGGAAAGACTGTTTATAACTACTTGATTTTATTACAATTTTAGTTGTTGACATTATGATAGGTTCAATATATAATGTCTTTATAGTTTGAAACGCTCTTTAACAATTTTGGTAGATACGGATAAGGCGACTTACGGAGTTGCCAACGATATAAGCGAAGGCAGGGGCTTATATCCTTTATATAGATTTGGGTAGCGAGCAGCATTGGTGACTGCACCTGACTGTAAATCAGGCGCCTTATGGCATACGGGGTTCGACTCCCTGGCTACCCACCAAACACAGCCAACTTCCAAAGAGTTGGTGCCTGACGAGGCACGGGGACGGTATAACGGTAAAGTAAAGCCGCTCCTGCTCCACCAATTTCAATTGATAGAATAAGTGATATGAAGGACTTGTTAATAAAAATTTACGTGAACATAGTATTGATGTTTCATATTGTTCCTTGGAATAAATTTAGGCATCGTGTTCCTTATAGCGATAAAGATTAATATGTGGCGGTGGCAGAGAGGCTAACAATGTGAGCGTGGCGGAATGGTTACGCACCGGATTGCAAATCCGCACCATGCAGGTTCGAGCCCTGTCGCTCACTCCATTTGTAAATTAATGTTACATAAAGATAATCAAAGTAAGAGAGAAAAAAGTTCAATTTCTATCGAAGAACTTTTAGAAAGAATAAGGAGCTGGTCAGTTCGAATCCGACCCGCCACTCCAATGGTGACTGTAGATCAATGGTAGATCCCTGGATTGTGATTCCAGTCGATGTGGGTTCGAGTCCCATCAGTCACCCCAAATATATGCGTGATTAACTCAGTTGGTAGAGTGTCGCTTTGACTCGGCGAATGTCAGGAGTTCGAATCTCTTATCACGCACCAAATGCCCAGGTGGTGTAATTGGCAGCCACGATGGTCTTAGAAACCATTTCTTCGGAGTGCGAGTTCGAGTCTCGCCCTGGGCACCAGATAAATAGTATAAAGGATTTAATAATGCAAGTATTCGTATATACATGGGATGAAAATAATGTACAAAGTGTAACAGTTACACATTATGATACTTGGGAAGATGCTTATACATACGCACAATCACAAGCATTTGCAGGCAATCCTGCAAGAGTATACGATGATAATAATAATTTAATTAACAAATTATCACCGAGTTCTAAATAAATAACCAAATTGTTTGACATTAAATACTAACGGTGTTATCATTAATAATGCGGGGTTGTCATAGTGGTTGTGATCTAGCCTTCCAAGCTAGCTACACGGGTTCGATTCCCGTACCCCGCTCCAAACAACAGAGGTTACGATGAGTAAGAAAAAATTAAGTGTGTTGACTAAGGAAGCAAACAAGTTAGGCAAGTTGGCTAATTTAGCAGCAAAAAATTATACTAACAACGATATCACAGAAGATGATGCCATTGAATTAGAAATTCAAATTGGTAAAGTATTATGTGCTATTCGTGTCGTAACCGAAGAGTTTAGATTGAAAGAAGAATATATTATGCAGTCCGCAGAGGACACATATGCCGGATTGGCACAATAATTATTGCGGGGAATTCGTATAGTGGCAATACCCTGGTCTCCAAAACCAGAGACGGGAGTTCAATTCTCTCATTCCCTGCCATTTATTATCTTATTTGATTTTTTTCGGTTTTCGCTAATAGTCAAATATTGTAAGATTGATACATAGCATAAGTATATTTATGCCGAGGTTGGGGTTCGATTCCTCGATATATCTCCAAAAAATATGTTGACATTATCATTGATTTTTGTTATATTAGTATCATGGAGAGTTGGCCGAGTGGTTGAAGGCATCCGCCTACTAAGCGGACATGGGATTTATCTCCCATCGTGAGTTCGAATCTCACATTCTCCGCCAGGTTTATGGATAGTTGCCTGAGTGGTTAAAGGAGCAGGTTGCTAACCTGTCGTGGCGCAAGCTGCGCGTAGGTTCGAATCCTACACTATCCGCCAAATTTGCTAGTCTGATAGGCTAGCAGTTTACCGGTTTTCGGTTGCGCCCGAGCTACCAAGAGCAAGCGAGTAAGGCATGATTAAGTTGCATACGCTATTCGCCCTAGTCTTCGTGAAGTAGATAAAAAACCGAATGTTTTATGGAAGCGTGGGTGAGTGGTTGAAAACCAACGGTCTTGAAAACCGTCTATCCGCAAGGGTACGTAGGTTCGAATCCTACCGCTTCCGCCAATTACTGAGTAAATAACATGTCATACCTTTTATTTTTAGACGATATACGTACTCCTGATCAAGTAACATGGATTAAGTTTCCTAAAAATTTAGATACGTGTATAGTTGAGAATTTTGATAGTTTTACTAAACAGATAACAACTATGGGTATGCCAGATTTTATATGCTTTGATCATGATCTTGCTATTGAACATTATGTAGCAGATTATGTTAATTCAAAAACAGGCTATGATTGTGCTACATGGTTAGTAGATTATTGCCGAGCAAATAACTGTAAGTTCCCAAATTATGTAGTTCATTCTATGAACCCAGTTGGGAAAGAAAGAATTATTAGATATATTGAAAGTTCTAAAAAACATTATGGTATTTGAAAGTTATCCTTGTCAGCACAGGGTGCAGGAGAGATTTATAAACTCTTTAGCGGCAGATTACCGTTCACGGCTGGGATCGTTACCCAGGGCAAGGACCAGATTAGCGACAACGGAAAGGATCGTTACCTTTATCGAGGACCAATTTCATACAGTTGACATTTTATTTTTGATAAATTATAATTGAAGATGAGGATTTTTTAAAGGTGATTTATGCAGATATTAGCATTAGACATTGCAGGTATTCCACGACAGTGGGTAAATTTTAACACAGCTATAACATACCATGCTAAAGACATGGTAGCATGGAGTTTGGGTGATACTATTGCAAAGTATCATGGTGGCGTTCGCAAGGACGGAACACGTAGTTACTTAGAAACACCAAGCATTATTGCAGTAAAAGGAAGTAATGCTGACCCATATATCTTTGGTCGTGTAGCACTTAACAACGACACACTGTTTGGTCGTGATCGTTATATGTGTGCTTACTGCGGTGAAGTATACAATGCTAACAAAGCAAAACATCACTTAAGCCGTGATCACATTATGCCTCGTAGCAAAGGTGGTCCTGATGATTGGATGAACGTTGTTACTGCTTGCAAAAGCTGTAACGCAAAGAAAGATAATAAAACATTACAACAAGCAAGAATGGAATTGTTATATGTTCCATATGTACCAAATCACTTTGAAAATTTGATTATTCAAAATCGTAATATTCTTAGTGATCAAATGCAATATTTGTTAAGCGGTGTGCCCAAACACAGTAGACTTAATTAATATTTCGTGTATAATTGTTTTTGTTAAATAGATATACGTGCTTCAGAAGCATTGCTGGCGATGCGCCTGATTTGTAACCAGGAGACAGGGAGTTCGATTCTCTCCTGAAGCACCAATTTTTTTACTGGCGCGTAGATCAGAGGTAGATCAGCTGACTGTTAATCAGCCTGTCGTTGGTTCGATCCCAACCGTGCCAGCCAGTTTCGGATATTAGCACAGCCTGGTATTAGATACGCATTTGAGATTATATCGTATAAATAAACTAAGAGGACACTAAAATGGATCTATCAGTTTATAAAAATCAGGACGGTACTTACACAAGCCCAAAGAATGGAAAAAGTTATAAGTCAGAAAAGGCTTTACGATCGCATTTAAATTTTCGTAGAACAGAATTATTTCACAATTTTAAAAATTTACATAATAGAAAAGTAAACTGTAAATTTTGTGAGAGAGATATTGGGGTTAGCAATATATCAAATCACGAAGGTGGTTGTTATCTAAACCCAAAAAATTTAAAGCATTGTGAAGTTTGTAGTAAGCCAATTAAAAATTTTAAAACATCAAAAGGCACCTGTTCAAAAGGATGTGCTAATACATTTTTTAAAAGTGGCGAGGGCAACGGTAACTGGAAACAAGATGCTTACCAAAGCACCTGTTTTCTTTATCATAAAAAAGAGTGTGTAGTATGTGGGGAATCAAATATTGTTGAAGCACATCATTTAGATGAAGATAAAACAAATAATGATCCATCAAACTTGATACCTTTATGCCCAAATCATCATCAATATTGGCATAGTAGATATAGACATTTAGTGGAAGATAAAGTATACTCTTACATTAAAGAGTGGAAGAAAAAACTCTCTATGGCGTAACCTGGTAGCGTACATGGTTTGGGACCATGCGGTGAAAGTTCAAATCTTTCTAGGGAGACCAATTTAGAGTATAAGGTTCGAATCCTTGCACTCCGACCAGTTTTGTAGTGTATGATTAGGGTGGCAAGTACGATCTATCATATGTCAGAGGGCTGGAATTCCCGACTCATGAACAGTGAGACACTACATTTGTTTATGTTGCGGGATAGAGAAGCAGCAACTCGTCAGGCTCATAACCTGAAGATCGGCGGTGCAAATCCGTCTCCCGCTACCAAGTATTTGCCCGGTTAACTCAGAGGTAGAGTAGCGCCTTTACACGGCGAATGTCGGCGGTTCGATCCCGTCACCGGGTACCACTTACGTAGATAAATACCTGTATGCGCTATAAACCATTTGCAGAGTTGTGTGTTGTTCCAAATCAGATTTTAGATTTTTTAAATAATCAATTTGAAATTGTTACTAATACTACATTTCCTGATAATAATTATCATGAACTTAATTTAACAGCATACAAGCAATGGTTTATGCAAAAAGAAAGACCTGAAAATGAATTAGGTCCTGAATCAATAATTAATCGTTGGGATTATACTAAACCTGCAAGTGAGCAACGTGATGACTTTCCTTTTTCAGCAGAAGATTATAATGCAACTGAATGGAAAGACACTTCTTTTAATATAATCAATGATTTTTTTGGTAACTATGTTAACAGAATTTTTAGATTCCGTTTTTCTTTACTTAAAGCTCCTTATAATGTAGAATGGCATCAGAAACATAAATTTTATAGAATACATATTCCATTAAATGATAGTGATGCAGTTTGGGAACTTAAAGAAGAAAAAGATTCAGAAGTGTACACTACACCAATTATGGAATACGGTAAGGCATATTTAGTAGATGTTACGTTACTACATCGAGTAGTAAGTAAAAATACTCCTATTCGTAAAAATTCATTTTTCTGTTTTGATAAATTTGCAACCGATGAGTTAGAAAGGAAATACAGTTATGAGTGATAATTTACACGCAATACAAAGTGTATCCGAAAGTCATAGAGTAGTTGGCGTGCAGCCAACAGGTAAGGCAGTACAAGAAATTGATACTACATACAACTACGATGATGGTTCACATCAAACTAGTATTGTTCAGTACTCATTTCAAATGTATGATCAAAATGGCGAATCGAAAGATTATCAAAACACAGGTGGTAATATAAATATTAAGGCTTAATAAAAAATGCGAGTGTGGCGTAATTGGTAGCCGCATCAGACTTAAAATCTGACGAATTTTTCGTGCCGGTTCGAGTCCGGCCACTCGCACCATTACAAATGAATTTAGAACCATATAAAAATTGTTTAGCACTTACAAAAGCAGTTCATATTAACAACAATATGTCAGCTCCATATCGACCATGTTGTTGGTATGGCACACATGTTAGTGCTGATTCATGGGACGAGTATCAAAGTAAAATTAATAATCTTGATGTAGAAACAAATTGTAAGCATTGTATCGATCAAGACTTAGCTGGAATACCTAGCCATAAAGAAAATTTTAATGACCCAGATCAATTAGTATTTGGCGTATTCTTTGATAACGTTTGTAATTTAAAATGTGTAACATGCGGTCCTGCTAATAGCACACAATGGATTAAAGATTACAATTTACTAAGACCTCATGAAGATACCAAGTCTTGGGTAAAGTTACAAACATATACCGATAGTAAAATTGCATTTATTAAAAGCACTTTAGCTAACTCAAATTTCAAAAAGTTACGATTAGAATTATATGGTGGCGAACCATTAATTGGTGTATCTATTTTAGAATTTTTAGATTGGCTTTATGAACAACCATATGCTAATCAAACACACATTGTTGTTGCAACAAATGGAACTAAGTATCTACCAAAAATTGAAAAGTATATTGATAAGTTTGGCTTTAGTATAAATTTTAGTATTGATGGTATAGACAATACATTTGAGTATTTAAGAACCAATGCAGTTTTTACTGAGGTAGAATCTAACATTGATCGTTATATGGAGTTTCGTAAAAAATATGATGGTCGCATATCATTTGGATTTAATTATACACTGTCTTGGATGAATAGTTTACATTTTGCAGATTTTTATAACTGGGTATTTACACGATATCCAAACACAAATGTTGATATAACCGTATTAAAAGGTCCTAACTTTTTATCAATTAATACATTGTCATTAGAAAAAAGAAAATTAATTTGTGATACTGCATATAATCGCATGAAACAATTTTCTGATGATAAGGCAAATAAAGTTAAAAAAGAATTTCAATTAGTGATGTGTACAGAAACTACACCTGAAGGAAGTTATATAGAAGGTCACGAATATTTGACTAAGTTAGATAGTATTCGTAGTAAAAATTATAAAGAACTCTTTGAGGAAGTTATATACATTATTGAAGGAAAATAAGGGCCTTTAGCTCAACGGTTAGAGCAGTGGACTCATAATCCATTGGTTCAGGGTTCGAATCCCTGAGGGCCCACCAAATTTATGAAAGAAATACTATCAATAGCACCTAGAATTGTTTTGTTACATAATGTGTTAAGTGTTGATCAATGTACAAATATAATTAACAGTGATCTAGTATTCGAAAAATCTCAAATAAATCGCCCCGATAAAATACAAAATGTCAGAGATAGTTATACGTATAGAGATATAAATGGGCAATTTAATCATGTAAAAAGTTATGTTGTACCTAAATTAATTGAATTAATGCCCAATGTTGATTTTAATAAGTCTGAACCTATACAAATACAAAAATATTCTACAGGGCAACAATATTTAAGTCATGTTGACTATTTTGACAAACCTGTTGATAGAATAGCCACTGCTATCATTTATTTAAATGATGACTTTATAGGTGGCGAAACGATGTTTACTAGACTAAACATAAAGGTTAAACCAATGCAAGGTAGTATGTTATTTTTCTATTATGGGTATGAACATAAAAGTGCAAACCTATCAACTGAACACGCTAGCTTACCAATTATTAGTGGAACAAAACAGATCATAACTGTTTGGTTTAATAATTAAATGGTTTACATTTATAAATACTTGTACCCCGGTAGCACAGCGTTTAGTGCGCCTGCCAAGGGGGCAGGAGGTCGGTGGTTAAAATCCACCCCGGGTGACCATATTATATGACAACTGAATTTAATAGTATTATAATCAAAGATGATACTGAATGGTTTATGGTAATTCCATTAGACCAAAAAGCGTGTACACATTACGGTAAACCTATACATCATTGGTGTATTACATGGAAACGTAGTACAAGTTTTTATAGGCATTTCCACTTATGGTATTATACTGTTATTTTTATAACACATAAAATATCTGGTAATAGATGGGTAATGCTTATAAACGACAACGATGGCGAAATACAAGTGTGTTCCGATAAATTACCTGATAATATAGAAAGTCAATTAAAATACCGATCAAGTAATGAAGTATTAGATGGAAGAATCACGGTGGAAAAATTTGTAAACGATAGTGGATTAACTGTTGATTCAATCATAGAATTATTGTATACTAATGATGTGATTTCAATTGTAAGAAAAGCACGCACAGAAGGTTTGGATCCATTAGATATACACAAAGTACTTGTAACAAATCCAGACAAACAAGACACTAAAAAATCATTGTGGAGAATGGAATGAGTTATGAATTTAGAATTATAATTGACGATGAAACTCTTAAAGAGTATTTGCAATACAGAGAACTAACACCTTCTGTATGGTTCCCAGACAAATTTCATCCAGTAAGTGAATGGAAAACTATACCTAAAATAATAGGGTCTGTTCCAAAAGATTTTGAAACCCCAACTTACGAGAAATAAATGAGTACTGACTACGAATTGCAGGATGTTTATGATGCTTATGCAGAATTATCTGCTGAATTATTAGAAATGTATCCACCTGAAGCCATAGCAGGTGTTATGGTAGCACAAGCACTAAGTTTTTATAGAACTTATTTGTCACCTGAAGATTATGAATATATTACAACTGCAATTTATGATTCACGAAACGATATTAAAATATTTACTCCTCCAAAAAACATGCTGCAATAAGACTGTAACATATTAGTAATTAAATACTAACATGAAAACCTATAAATCAATCTTTATTTCAGACATACATTTGGGTACTAAAGGCTGTAAAGCTGAATTGCTTTGTGACTTTTTAAAAAATAATACTTGTGAAAATCTTTTCCTAGTAGGCGACATTATTGATGGCTGGAGACTTGAGCGTAGTTATTATTGGCCACAAAGTCATAGTAATGTTATACGTAGAATACTTACAGCAGCCAAACGTGGCACAAATATAACATATGTCATAGGCAATCACGATGAAGTGTTACGCAAGATATTGCCCTTTATTAAATCGTTTGGCGATATAGAATTAACTAACAGCGTTATGTATAATGGCATAGACGGTAAACAATACTTAGTTGTACATGGTGATATGTTCGATACAGCAATTGCTAATAAACTTAAATTTTTATATCATTTGGGCGATTGGATTTATGACAAACTACTTACACTTAACCATATCGTAAACTATTTTCGAAAAATGTTTGGGTACAATTATTGGAGTCTAAGTAAGTATCTAAAAAGTAAAACCAAAGAAGCAGTAAGCTTTATGAGTGATTTTGAAAACCTCATAACCGATTACTGTGTTAAGCGTAAAGCAGATGGTATTATTTGTGGACACATACATAAAGCAGACATTAAAGAGATAGATGATATTTGGTACAGTAATACCGGTGACTGGGTCGAAAGTTGTACCGCCCTGTGTGAAACACACGATGGTGATTGGATTATTATTCAGTTAGTAGGAGATCAATTTCAGCCTGTGACAGTGCGACCTGTCCGTAGCGATCAAATACTAAGAGGAGAACTTTGTATCCCTTGGTTTGAGCAGAAATGACGGAGAAACCTATTA
>Ga0214173_100178_pt1 | contig 10605 bp, 11 predicted proteins | sample TroBogEpilimnion_34_FD_153011 | JGI IMG/M metagenome (GOLD analysis project Ga0214173, IMG submission 153011) | Freshwater microbial communities from Trout Bog Lake, WI - 25JUL2007 epilimnion | ecosystem: Environmental > Aquatic > Freshwater > Lake > Epilimnion/Euphotic zone | place: Trout Bog... | reverse complement strand
AGCATAGAAGTAGTTACAAGAATTGCGGCTTCTTTAATTGCTGGCGGAAGGGCTGAAATAGAAACACCTGCGTTGTGTGAATAGGTGAGTGCCGTAACTAATGGAATTGTTGTTGAGCCAAAAGTATAAGTAGAACCTACTGTTACAAACTCGGAACTTAATCCGTCATAAATCTTTAGGGTTAATCCTGCGGTAATTCCTGTGGCATCGGCAACTGTCAAACTTGTGTCAGAAGCGTTCGCGCTAACAATAGTTGAATTAGCGTAACCATTGACATAAACGTATTTAAGAAATACTTCTTGGCGGGGCGAACTAGGAAAACCAAATTGAAGTGGACCTTGGTTAGAATAGGTCGTTGAAAGCATGGCATAAGGAAAAACAATTTGAGAGTCTTCAACCCACGCTAAAGAACAATCTTGGACAGTAGTCATTTGATCATTTACTGAGCCGTATTGAAGTGCGGTCAGCGCAATAATTGGGTTGTATCGCGGATGAAAACGGATAGTGCCGTCATCACGGATGCGTGAACGCTGTTGTTCATTTTCGGTTGTTGCTGCGAGGACTTGGTTACAGTAAGTATCAATCCATGAACTTGCTCTAGCAATAACATTGTTTAATTCCGCATCTTGAACATCAGGGTCTTGTGAATTCCAAACGAGATTATCAAAGTCAATAGCGGTAGGCGCGTTCTTGTATTCGGATAAAGTCAAATATGGTGTTGAAAACTGGTGAGTTGTACCTGAGTAGGCGTTAGCCATTATCTTCTCCGCATCTAGAGCATATCTTGAACCAAGAACCGAAACCACAATTTTTACAATTAAAACCTAATGAAGATGGATTAGAAATTGAACCCATTGCGTTAGCAACGCCTAAACCTTCGTGTTTCATTTGTGCTGCGTGTTTTGGGTTATCAACATTTATCAAACCATCTTTACCCGCATTGTAAATTTTTGTACCGCGCTCTGTTTTAACAGCCACCGAACGCAAACCCTTTGGTGGAATCATTTTTGTCATTTATTTGCCTCTCCTATTGTGAAACAAGGCGCACCCGAAGATGCGCCCTGCTCCGAATTGCTTTTATTAAGCAGACGCAATTCCTGAAACTGCTCCATTCCATGCTGGCGCGTAACACATAAATGTTCCACGGAAGTATGTTGAGAAGTCGTATGAGAATTGTGTAACTGGCCATTGAATACCCATGTAGTCCTGTACGTTGAACACAGCCCAAACATCTGATACCTCAGTATCAGGAATTGGAAGTGTGTATGAAAGTACTGGAGATACACCTTGTGGTAGCCAAGGGTGAACAGTAATAGGAACTAACTTTCCTGTGATTTCGTTGTGAATTCCACCCATTACTGCACCGCCGACATAGTCGCCTGATTCAGTTTGAGTTAGGTTCAAACGATAGTTCGCAGTTGAGCCGTTCTTAATAGCATCTGACAACTGCTTGCGGTCTGAACCATTGAGAAGAATCTCATCAGGATCACCCTTAACATTGTTGTAGATGTTATAGAACACGTTCTGATATTCAACACCGGGATTTGATGTTGAGAACTGTGCGTTGATGTTGTTGTTGTAACCTGTGTTAGCACCAAGAACTGTTGGGAGAATTCCGTCATATCCTGTTGCGTAAGCAGATGAATCAGAAGATGGTGGGTTTGCTCCTGTTGTTGAATAAACAAGGTTGTTGTTTGTTGTAACAGTTGAAGCAGCACCTTGAACAGTAGCAGTCAATCCTGTGAAACGACCAATGTAATGAGCGTTTGTAGGACCTGTTGTTGTTCCGATGTAAACCTTGTAACCAAGTGCGCCTGTAACAGCACCTACTGTGATTGTAAGAACTTGTGAAGATGAAACTGCTTGTGATTGAACTGTTGAAACAACAGACTCACCAAAAGCACCAGCATCAGCAGTTACATAAACATAATAAGTGTTAGAAGCCATTGCGACTTGTGAACCAGCAGCAGTAGCAACTCCAAGAGTTACTGTTGGTGCGCTAAGTGCGCCAGCATAACCTGTTCCTGTTCCGCGACCCATTAGAAGCATGCGCTCTTCCATCAACATTGTTGCGTAAAGTGTTGATGTTGATGACAACTGACGAAGATCTTGATATCCAAGACCTGAGAAGTTAGCATCAAATGAAACGCTGTCAGATAGTGAGTATGAGTTGTAAGGCAGAACTAGATCATCAGCAGCATAAGAAATTTTTGGACCGCGCTCGTAAGCGATTGCGCCAAATGTTGTTGTTGTTGATTCTGTGATTCCTGGCCATACTGTTCCTTGTCCACCTGTACCTGTACCTGTGTAACCAAGGATGCGCTTGATACGGTGTGATGTACCAACGCCCTTCTTGCGAGGCAAGCGGTTACGAAGTGGTGTTGGGCGAGGTGTCAACAACTTAGCAGGTGCTTCAAGATCAAAGGCTGCGAAAGATGTTGATAGAGGTGTTGTAAGAGAGATATCTTTTACGATATCAGCCTGTGCTTGGCGTTGAGCAGCAAGTGCGCTGTTCAAAGCACCGAGAGCATCAGGTGACATAGACTTGTTTGCTACAAGTGCTTCCATTTGAGCAGTTGCATCAACTGGTGCTACTCCGGGAGTGTTTGATGGATTTGACAATGATTTGCCAAGAACCTCAACATATTCTTCCATGCGTAGTGCTGATGACTTTGCGTCAGTAGCATCTGCAAACAGGTCGGTTGCTTTAGGCAACTGTGCCATGCTTGTGTTCCTTTCGGTTAGTTTGCTTGGGCTTTAGAAAGGAAATCGTTTGCGAGTTCCTTATAGCCCTTAGCGAGTTCGGAATCTGTCGTGATAGAAGCCTTGTGATTAAACTCGGCTGCTTTCGCCAACAAATCATTTGTTTGGGTTTTACCTGCCACGATTGTTGAACGCTTTGGCGTATTTCCAACCGCAAGAGATTTCGCCGTCACCAGTTCGGTTTCCAGTTGAGATGCCTTGTTCTTTTCTGCCTCTAATGCAGACTTAACAAGCCCAAACTCCACTTTCACAGATTCCGTAGCCACAGACACGGCTTTTTCAATGATGGCATTTAATTGCTCATCACTAAGCAGGGTTTTTTCTGCTGATTCCTCAGCAGAAACTTCTTCTTCAGCCTTAACTTCTTCGGCTGGTGTTTCAACAGCAGGAACTTCTTCAGCCTCATCGGACTTGATAGAACCTGATGTATCTAGTGAGTCGGCGGTGCTGACATTTGCCGCAACTACGACTTGACCAGTTGAACTTGGGTCAGCGATTTGCGCTAATCCGTGATCTTGTCCAACCATACCGCAACCGCACTCTAAGCACTTGCTAATAGTAGCAGTATCGCTTTTCATTTTGGTGCAGCCTTTACACATTTTGCTATCGCAACCGCCATCAGCAGCACATTTCATGCATCCAACGCAATCGCAACCATGACTATCTTTTTCAATAGGCTTTTTGCCTGTTGTTTCATCAACTTCATGTTGTGCTGTGTCAGGGTTAGCGTTACCTTCATCTGTTTCACCCTCGGCGCTTTCGCCGTAGGCACGCTTTTCTGCTGTTTCTGTTTCAACAACTTCTGCTGTTAGCAGTTCTTGTTCGATCATTTCTTCCACTTGAATCACATCCGTTCCATCTGATTTAGCCAACATAAGTTTGGCATTTGGGTTGGCTGGGCGATCAACGAGGGATACTTCAACGATTTGTCCGTCAATGATACGACCATTTACTGCTTTTTCATCGCGCACGACTCTTGGCGCACGAATACCTATTGAGAAGCCTTTAAGAACTCCTGCTTCCACTTTCTTAACAGAAGAACTGTCAACGACATGAGCAGTAATGTAATGACCATCCGCTTTACTGTCGAGTTCTTTTGCGACTCCTGCGGCAATGTTTGAATGTTGCTCACGGATATTTCCACCTGTTCTAAACCAATCGGGCATAGCCTTATTCAACCAACCCGCATCGCAGATTTGGTTATCGCTGTCAATGGCATCATCTGTTGCTTTGCCGTAAACCATGAGAGTTCCATCTTCTTGGCGTTCGCTTTTGATGATTGCGGCATACGATGTTGCGAAATCTTTATTCATGTTTCTCCTTAGACCGATGCTGTTACTACTACTAAACCTGCGCCTGTACCTGCGGCTGAAATTGCGTAAATCTGATCGCCTGAGTTACACCACAACTGACGGCTGCCAGCAGCAGCAATTTTGATACCTTGTGTTGCTCCTGATGTTGTAATCGCAGCATCGCCAATCCAAATGGCAGCAGTATCCAAGTTATCAATGTAAACAGGGACATTTTGACGATTACCTGTTGGAACAGTAAACACGATTTGTGCTGTTGTTCCTACGGTGTTATTTGTTTGGACTAGTGCCATTTATTCTCCTATTGATCGCTTGTTGCTGATTCAAGTGAACAGTAACAATTTGGGTGGGCTGGTGGTTCTGTATCCCCACTACCAAATACTTCATCTATTGGTATTGGGCTTTCATCTGCGTTTTGTTGGCAATCTTCGCAACCTTCTGCTCCGAGCACCCAACTAACCATTTCTATACCTGCGGTTTCATAAGTGTCACGAGCCGCAAGATTTAACGCTACATTCATTTCGGTTTGCGCAATAGTCAATGCTCTTTGGGGATCATTAACCAATTTTGCTACTAAAGGAACAACTTCTGCGGGTGACATTTTTTTGTCTAGCGCATCTGCTAAAACTGTTCCAATTCTGTCTAGCGTTGTTGAGTGAATACCATCAAGAGTTATGTTGCGTTGATTTAATAACTTTTCTAATCCGCCCGATGGTTTCAATAACTCGCTGGCTGATCGTTTTCCGGGAGTAAATGTATTCCAATCAACCCTGCCTATTGGTGGGGCTGTTATTCCACCAACTGTTCCGCCAGCATTTTCAGGTATTTTTAACATTTGATTTATGACGACACCAGCGAAAACTCCACCAACTACCCAACCATCTGTGTATAAAGGCTTGAAAGCATCGTGTAAAGGTTTTTTGTTTTGTGTAACGCTAACATTAGCCCAATCACGCGCCTGTTGCGGTGTCGTTGAATTAGAACCGATATGTGATTGGTAAAAAGATGCTACGACATCTGTCGCAACTATTGATTTCACTAATCCTCTGCGAATTGGCTCTGCGTGTTTTGCTGACAAACGAGTAACCGCGCCTTCAATCGGTCTTTGCATTTACAACCCCAAATAGCGTTCGGCGTACCAGCGCGCACCATCAAGGTCTTGTGCTTCAACAAACTTATTAAGTGTTTCAGCATAAGCACGATCTAAATGATTAAAAATAAATGGATGATCAGGATTGCCGCGTTTTACAAAACGAATAAACTTTTTAACTTCTGTTCGCTCAGGTGTGTCGGGAACTTTAGGCTTTGGTTTTTCAATAGCGGATGGCTCGTTATCTTGAATGCCGTTTTCGTCTAATGAAGTGCCAGCAGCAACTACGCCTTCAGGTGTGAATAGATAAACAGATTGACCAGCAACCACCATAGGCATATCTGCTTCAGGTGAATCAATGAGTGGTTGTCCATTGTCAGCGCGGTGTTCGTTAAGTGTCATTCCGCCGTTACGAACTTCCATGTCGTCACGTTTTGATTGTGTTTCTGTATCTTCACGGCTTGATGTCATAAATTTGAATTCAAGTTCACGTGGCATACCTAAATAAGAATAAGAAAGGTTAGTGAGAACTTTTGCAACCCAATCAGATAATGGCTCAAGTCCTAGTTGTTGTCCTGCTTGTGCTTCGGATTCTTGATGCCCTGATGAACCCATGCCACCTTTAGAACTGAAACCAATTTCTGTAGGTAATACGCCGAAATGACCACAAATAGATGTAACAAGATAATGATCAAATACATCGCTAAATTTTTCAGCATAACCTGATAGTTGAACAGCCTTTAATCCTGCTGGCATGATACGCGCGCGTTTGCGTTGTTCAGTTTGTCCAGCGAGATCATCATTCAAAATGTTTTCATAAGCGCGAAGCAACTCAGGGTTATTACCGAAAGTAGCATCGGTTTCAAAAATAAGTTCAGGTACTACGCCATCTGTATATTCAGCGCGAATCCATTGTTGTCTGCGAAGATAAATATCCGCAATCATAAGCGAACGCTCTACTGGGCTATACCCATAAACTGTCCATGTACGGCGGTTCATAATGTTGTAAATCAACTGATCAGATGTAAACTCGCCATCTGCTTCAGGTGAATCATCTGTAATTCCAAATTCTGTGCGAGGGAAGCCGTAAAGAATTTGTTGATATGCGGGACCCTGATCAGGAGTCGGGCGGAAACCTGTGTCGTTGATAAGAGGCTTAATAGTTGAGCCATCTAAAACTTTGAAACCTAGTAAATCTCCGCCAACAGTTTTCTGTGGCCATATCGCCCACGCATCAAGAACTAAAATTTCCTCTAAACAAAGTTTAATCCAATCGGTGAATGTCAAGCCTTCTTGAACATCAGGCATTTGCCAAAAATCAACTAAACGATCAATTTCAGGTGAATATTTTTCGCGTGCTTTAGCCATTGCTTGAAGATGATTGCCACCTGACTCAGAGATAATCTTTTCGCTTGCTGAATCTGAAATTACAATATCCCATTCAAGTCCAACAATTTTAGATTTCAATACTTCAATACAACGGCGAAGAATATCAATCTGATCAGCAGCCGAACGCAATGTCTTAAATGGAACAAGGCGAGTTTCCGTGATGTTGATATTTTGCGCAACAAGAAATTCATAACGACGTGGGTCTGGGCGACCGCGATCTTGTAATGGGTTGATCGCTCCGGGAATTAACGGAACTCCGGGAGAGAAAGGAACATTAGCAATGTTTGAATCGCGTGGAAGTGGAACTTGTGTACCATAACCTGAGTTTTGGTTAATAGATTGATTACGCATTTGTGATTCAGATAAAGCAACAGCACCAGTAGGTAGTGTCGGAGATTTAACAATCTCTGCTGCTACGCGAGCCGCAATACGGTCTAATAGACCCATTCTTTCTCCTTTGTTATCTAACCCAAATCATTCCAACATCTGCTGTCGGGCGAAGGTTTGCTATTTTCCATCCATAAGATTCCCACGCATTTCTGCGAGCATCAATCTGTTTTTGTAACGCATCAGCAAATTCTATTGGCAACCAATCGTCATCAGGCGGAAACTCTAAATGATTTTCAATAAACCTTATTGCAAATTCTGTATAACCTAGCGAGGCTAAATACTCCAACTGCTTAAAGTGTTCGTTTACTGTAACGTAAGTCCACTCAAAAGTGATGATACCCATTTTGCGTGTCATGCCTCTAAAAACTTGCCACTCTGCGCCTTCAACATCTATTTTGATGAGATCGGGTTCGCCGAACTTTTGAGCCAAAGTATCTAAGGTTATTGTTAAAACTTCTATGGTCTTAAATGGCTTGCCTTTGTAGGGCATATTATCTGCCGTAAGCCAATCTTTATTCAGGGTGCTTAATCCGTCTTCTTCGGCTTCGTAGAATTCAACCTTTTCATAATCTTTATCAGATACGGCATATTTAAGCGGAGTGACACTCAAATGATTTATGAAATTATTGGCTAACTCTTTATACATCCGTGAAGGTTCTACCGCTATTACGGCGTAACCCATGTCAAGCCCCGCTTTAGTAGCATCGCCTTTATTGGCGCCGATATCAAATAGTAGCAAGATTACTTACCACCGAAGCGCGATATTCAGGGTTCAAATCATAAGTTAGTAAATCATTGAATATCATTACGGCTTCATCTTTTCTGCCTATCCACCAAGAGGCAACGCCTTTTTCAAACAGTAGGCAGTATGGCGTAAACTCTAAATCAATTTCAGTTTCGGCTAACGAATTATGTTGTAATCCAATTTCAGCCCAAACATAACTTTCTTGATACTGGCGTTGGCGTTCAAAAAATCTAGCCATCCAAAAATATCCTTCGGGGCGAGCAGGTTGATAAGCAATCGCTTGAAGGATGCAATTAGAAACTGTGCTTAATCTGTCGTTTTGTTCTTCAAAACATTTAGCAAGTTTGATGAGTGAAGCGTAAACGAGTTTTGGATGCGAGGTTTTGCCGTATTCAGCCGTCCTTAAATAGAACGATACAGCACTACCTATTTGCTTATTGTTGTCATACTCTAACGCAACCGCAAAGTTTAATTCAGGATTGAAAGCGTCTTTAGACAAATCAACTATCAAAGTTTCTATAAGCATTGCGCCACCATATCATTTACGATTAGGTTAGGCACTCTCAAAACAAAAGCAGCGTTATCTTGAAAACCGAACGAAACTAATAAATCGCCTTTGTGTTCGGCAGCCCCTACGCAAAACTCTATCTGTCCGTCAAGGAAAGTAAATGGCTCAGGCGATATGCCTACCAATTTCAATTCATCATCATAAACGCACAGGCGGTGTTTATAGATGCCGTCTTTTTGACCAAGATAATTTTTGAACAAATCAACTTCATGGGTGATTGAAATGTATTTATCGCCCCAGCGAATAACTTGTGAACTACCGCGTTGGTCTTTTTCTGGTTTAATTCCGCCGAAATACAATTCTTTTTGAATTGCTTGATCGCCTTCAACTGAAACTATTTCAACTGGGCTATGCCATTTAACAAAATGATATGGTTTGTCTAAAATCGGCACCCAGTTTTTTTCACAATAACTTAAATCAGGTTGCGGAGCCTTGATACGCTTTCGTCCAGTTTCTTTGATTGTCCAGTTAGTTTTATCAATCTCAACTCTAGACATTTCCATGCGCCCTACGCCATTAGTTGTAGTATCGCGCCGAACTCCGATTAAATAATAATCATTATTCCATTGGACTACGCGAGCATCTTCTAAACCAACGAACTCCCAAATGGGTTCATGAAGGTTAAGCATTTCAACTTCTGCGCAGTTAATAATTTCTAAATCGTTATTCAACCGACATAGAAAATTGCGAGTAACTAAACGTTGATCTTTTTCGGGGTGCAGATAAGCGAGTGGACCCCAGCGTGAAGGAAAAATTTGTTTATTTTCGCTATGAAATAAAATGTAATTACACACGCGAACATTAACAAGAATATCGCCTTCATTGTCTATGAAAACCGATGGGTTCATCCCGCCAAATGTATTAGGTATTGCTAAAGGTGCTAACTTGCCACCCTGTCCAACCGCCTTTTGGACTAAATTCATACGCCTATCCTAACCTATCTAACTCTCAGTCAAGTTAGCCATGTGGAGCCTCTATGGAGTGTGCCGAATTAGTGCAATCCCACAAGTAAGTATTTTGATTGAGAACTGCTTCGGGATGACATTGAGGGGCGGCAAATCCAACGCCATCCCATGTGTATCCAATACCAGCGTAATTTTTGTTCAAAGGTATGCCGCCTTGAGTGTGCTTGCCACCAAATGTGTTGTATGAAGTTTGCACCCAAGTACCGCCAAGGCCTAATTCTTCAGAAAGAAACTTCTGCCCATCTTCAATTGAGTTATCTACTACTAATACGCGTGTAACAACGCCGTTTTCTACTTCTGCATAATGTGCCATTAGACCGTCACGCTTCCTGAACTTGTGAATGTGTAGTAACGATAAGAAGAATCAGTTGTTACAGTTGGAGAGCCTGTAGTTGAGGAAAATGTTCTAGCAATAGGAACTTGAAACACAATAAGTCCGCTTCCGCCATTTCCACCAGTACCATAACCGCTAGAGTAACCAGAACCTCCACCACCAGAACCTGTGTTTGCAGTTCCAGATGTTGCAGTACCAGAGTTTGCACCAGCACCACCGCCACCAGAACCACCAGAACCAACAGTTCCAGAAGTACGGCTATCGTATCCGCCTCCTCCACCGCCAGCGTAGTATCCACTAACACCAGTAGAAGTTGCTGATGCAATCGTTGTATAAGAGCCTGTACCAGTACCACCATTACCAGCCGTTGTTCCAGAGCCAGCAGCACCTGCTGCGCCAGCGCCACCGCCACCACCACCAGAACGAATAATGCCAGCAACAGCAACACCAGCACCACCAGCGTAACCTTGACCAGCAGTTCCAGAACCACCAGTAACCGTTGCACCTGCATCGGTCATTGCTCCACCGCCGCCTGAGCCGCCATTAGAACCATAACTAAAACCAGCAGAATTAGAACCACCAGCACCGCCCCCAACAGCAGCAGTAAGGGATATACCTGTACCAGTTACATTTGAATTAGCGCCATTTGCAGAAGCAGTAGTAGGGCCACCACCAGCACCTCCTGAGCCAAGAGTTACTGTGTATGTTGCTCCAATAACTAATGGTGAATTTGGGCTGTAAACAACTCCGCCAGCACCTCCGCCACCGCCGTATGCTCCACCACCTGCGCCGCCAGCAATAACAAGAAGATTAGCATTAACTGCGTTGCCTGATACTCCAGCAATAGCCCAACCACCAGCACCATAAACAACAACTTGTCCAAGGGTTGTGTCATAAAACTCTTGCCCAACAACAGGGTTAGATGGATAACTTGATGTTGGGCCTTTTCGCAATACTGAATTTGATAAATCTCTAGAGCGACTCATTAGTTACCTGCCTGTGGTGTAGAAGAGTTGGATACGAGTGTGTCGTAGGTGGACTTGAGCATTGA
>Ga0214173_100175_pt1 | contig 10850 bp, 13 predicted proteins | sample TroBogEpilimnion_34_FD_153011 | JGI IMG/M metagenome (GOLD analysis project Ga0214173, IMG submission 153011) | Freshwater microbial communities from Trout Bog Lake, WI - 25JUL2007 epilimnion | ecosystem: Environmental > Aquatic > Freshwater > Lake > Epilimnion/Euphotic zone | place: Trout Bog... | reverse complement strand
CTGCGCGACTTCAATTTGACCGAGCGTCTTGATCTGCTGGGCAATTTCAAACTCAGCTAGGGTAATAAATGTGGGGATTTGCTGAACGACAGAGGCGTCGCTACGCTCTAGGTACTGCTCAACGGCAGTCACTAGATTATCATACGTTAGGGCGAAAGATGCTGTCATGTCTGTGATCCCAAATAAGAAGGCTTCCGTTTGTTTCAAACAGACACGCCTTAATTTTACCCCTTATCCTTGTTTATTGAAATAGTCAATTAGCTTGGCATAACGCATCTGGCGGTCATCCAATCCATTTGTGCCGCCGTTTACCCGTTTTGTCATGCCAACCACGTCTTTTACATCAGCATAATTATTAAGGTGGCGAGTATCCCAAAACCAGCCAGCAGATAGAGCCGCTGCTTCAGGATGTTCAACAAGAGCAGGATTATTAACAGCATCCACCCCAGTAGCGTTACCAAATGCAACATAATTATCTTTGCCCGTGAGTTGAATAAGCCCTCGACCCCGATACTTAAAACCTTCCCCAGAAGCTTCGTCACCATTGCCCATCCTGTTTGCATATATTCTATTTGCTATCTTTTCTGGATTGCGGACGTAGGCATTTGCTACTGAATCGTCAGGAAAATACTTACCAAAGATGGAGCGCAGGGCAGGTGCGGAATAATTTAGGTTTTCAACTACAAACTTGAATCCACCAGACTCATGCGCAACTTGGGACAAAAAACCGGCTACCCGCTCTGGGGTTTTGATTTCGTACTTTTCGCAAGTTGCATTCAATGCATCAAGCCACATATCCGCCATTGCATCTGAGCAAGTTTCACTACTTACAAGCAAGTCCTTAGTGATCATTTGCTTGCAACTCCCTGAACCTTTTCGTAGGTGCGCAAACCACCCATGCCTAGCATCCCCATCATGAGCTGCCAGAGGTTATCGTCAAGACCGGGCATATCAGGCAGGGGATGACCGATTGCAGCGGCAAAAGTCGATCCAAGCGGCTTAAATACGTATTGATAAAACAAGGCAATGACAGTTACCCAACCTACAGCAGGGCGCCATCCTGATACAAACAGGCTTGAGTTTTGCGCTTCAACCTTGTTGATGTCCGTCTGAGCCGTCATCGTGGCTAACTCGCCATTCTGCTGAAGCTCAAGTAACTTGAGTTTTGCCTCTGCCGCCTGAGCCGGGTCAGGGAATATGCGTTGGATTAAGGTTGTACCTAGATCAATTGCTGCGCTTACTGGATCGAGTGCCATATTAGCCTCCTAATGGATTGGATGTTGCTTTCTTCATCGCTTGCATCTCGGCTTTAACCGCATCAAGCGCCGCATTAACTTCAGCACGAATCAGGGACAACTGGCTTCTGACTTCTTTCTGAGTGGCTTCGGATATGACCTTGCCATCCCGGGAATTCATTAGCGCTTCTGAAGTCTTATCTTGTACTTTTACCAAGGTGTCATTGACCGATTCAAGACGGCTTTTGACCACACCAACCTGATCTGCTACCTTATCTACAATGACTTTGTGTTGCGTCTCAACCGTCTTTGATAGAGCATCATTGTCTTTCTGAAGCGATGCCACCTGAGCCTTCAAATCAGAAATTGACTTTTCTTTAGCGTCATTTGTTTCAATTATCGTAATAACCTGATTGTACTTTGTTACGCCAAGATAACCCGCCCCAAGTATTGCGGGAACGCTGGTGAAGACGATCATAACTGCCGCTTTGGGGTTGGCTAATAATGTCGTAAAGAAGGTAATTATCTCGGAAGATTTGTTCGGCGCTATTTTGTTCATACTTTTGTTCCGGCATCAGGTTGTTTTGCTTAATACCCTTTTGTTCAATTACCCCGACCGCTATCAGAGTCGTCGTCTGACTTTGCTTCGGAGTCTCCTTGCTCGTCGTCGGACTGCTCGTCTGACTGTTCGTCATCGGGCTGCTCATCGGACTCGTCGTCGGGTTGCTCTGCGGACTGCTCTGAGGCGTCTGCGGAGGTGGAGTCGGTATCGGCATCGGCACTAACACCGCTGCTTTGGTCGATGGACTGCTGAGTACGGGCGATGATGTCACCGACGGCGTTGTCACCACCGGGGTCACTACTGGAGTCGTTACCACAGAAGTTGTCGCCACCGAAACCTGAGATGGCTGTGATGTTGTTGTTGATGTTGGCTGCGACACCGTTTGCTGCGTTTGTGAGGGTGTTGGCGATACTGTTTGCTGCTGCACTGGCGACGATACTACCTGCGTTTGCTGCTGCGGCGGCGACGATGCCACTGGCTGCGCTGGCGGCGGTGCTGACTGTATCGGCGGCGGGGGAGGGATTGGAACGCAAGAATTTGAAGATGTTACCCAGTTTCCGTTTACAGGTTGACCATAAGGATTTGGACACGTTGACGTTTGCGTCTGGGTTATTGATCCCGTGTACCCCGTCGGGCAGCTCAGTGTTTGGGTTTGTGTTGTTGGATGACATGATGGTGGATTCGCTATGCAAGAGTTTGAGGTTGTTTGCCACGGCGACCAGCTCTGAGTCGAACAAAAGTATTGACGGGTTTGAGTGATCGCCCCACTATAATTCGGAGGACACGCAACAGTCTGCGTCTGGAATTGGGGCTGGCAAGTAAGCTGGCAATTGCTTGAGATCGTCTGCCATCCGCCATATGAATGGCTTTGACAGTAGTATGTTCGCTGCTGAAACTGGTCGCCAGAGTAACCAGCGGGACAGCTTGTTGTCTGGTACTCGTTGGTATTTTGGCATTGGTCAGCATTACTTACTCCCGCCAGAAGTAAGGCGAACAGATAAAACAAAATCTTGACCATAAAGCTTTCTGAACCTTTCAGGATATAGCTTCCACCAAGCCATTCTTGCTGAATCACCAATTGATCCTCCTATTGGGCAAGGAGTGCCAGATGTCTCCATTGCTTCCCATACTCTTGGATCATCACACAATATGGCTACGGCAGTCACTTTTAATCCAAGATCATTCAGCGCTCGGGCAAGTTTAATGCGTTCACAGTTATCATCTCTAACTACCGTTCCGGCTGAAAATCCAATCACCGTCGAACTAATAGCACCAGATACAGGCATTGAGCAAACGTCTTGACTAAAAGAACTAACAGCAGGCGCCATTGCGCTTGGTGGTGGCTGATTCTTGTAATTGATAGTCGTGTCCTGTGCGTACACAGTCGGGATCATCAAGAACAGCCACAACCATTTCATCTATCAGCCTTTTGATCCAACTTGTCAAATATTTGCTTCAAAATCTGTTTGATCTCTGCAATATCGGATCTGTAATCGTCTTTGGCCACATAAGTCACCGGCAAAGCATTGACCTTGTCTTCCAACTTTTGAATCTGGCGGGTCATATTGTTCAATACGAATGCCGCCAGAAAACCAGCAACACTCACTACTGCATTGAATATTTGCTGGTTGTCCATCAGAAACTCTTCAAGGTTTTTGCCAAACGAGCACGTTGACCTAACTTGCCGGGCTTTTTAGCGGCGGCATCCAATTTCTTTGCGGGTATCTTCTTGCCCTCTGGGACATGAAGCGCTTCACGCAAAGCGCCGGGTTTTTTAATTGCACCGGCGATCCAATGTGTCTTATGCGTTGCCATCTTTGGCCTCTACCACGGTTTCATCTGCAGCAGGAGCAGGATCAGCAGCAGGCTCATCAGCGGGTGCTTCCACAGGTGCAGGATCAACTGGTGCAGCAGCGCTATCAACAGCAGGAACGGCAGAAGGAGCACTAGCAGCAGGAGCATTATCGGCTGCAGGAGTGAATGTAGGAGCTTGTTCGACATAGCTAGTCACCGGAGGAGCGACGACGGGTGCGCCGGGTTCTACATACTTGGTATGCAGCCAATCAATAAACTTATGAATCTCAGCCGCAGCCTCAGTTTCATAATTAGCTAGATGCTCACGAATCTCTTTTAGGAATTGCATGGTTTACTCCTTTGGTTGCTCGTCTACGGGTGCTTGCGCTTTCATTACTTCAACCTGAATCTGGCTCACTAATTGAGCCACTTCAGCATAGGGCTTTGAACAAAGATAGCCCATAATTGCGTTGATAAGTTCGATAGAAATGTTCATATTGATATCCAAGTTGATCCGTTGTAATACTCCATTACTGAAGTATCAGTATTAAATCGCATCATACCCGCCGCAGGTGACGCAGGACGTTGTGCCGTTGTTCCTGCGGGGTATTGCAAGAAATCTGTGTTTTGGATTTCAAGTGCCATGATTTAAGCCGTGTAAGTGCCGCTTGATGTGAATGTGTGCGCCCAAGTGGTTAATCCAAAACTGTTTGTGTATGAGGTCACAGTCCCACCTGAACCAATTTGAGTGGCGTTTACATAAGACAAAATAACAATACCTGAACCGCCAGTTCCGCCCGTGCTTACCCCTGCACCACCACCCCCGCCAGTATTTGCTGTCCCTGCACCGCCAGTTGAGCCTTTACTACCCGATCCACCACCACCTATTCCACCTGAACCAACGGCAGATTGTGCGCTGTTTATTCCACCACCACCACCTGCGTAAAATACAGAAGAACCAGATATTGATGAACTTAGTCCTGCACCACCATTACCACCAACTGAACTAGTGCCATTAGAACCAACAGCCCCCGCACCGCCGCCACCACCACCTGCTGTGTATGTAGAAAAATCTGAACTTCCTGTGCCACCTGTATTTCCTTGCCCTGAAGTACCTGCTCCACCAGCACTATAAGTTCCACCACCGCCCGATCCACCTGTACCGGGTGCGCTGCCATTTGAACCAAACCCGCCGCCAATTGCAGCAGTAAATGCACCAATAGAAGAATTTGAGCCGTTAGTGTTAGCTGCTCCACCACCTCCGACTGTGACGGTATATGCAGTACCCGGCGAAACTTGACCCGCTCCAAGAAGAAAACCACCTGCACCGCCACCTGCGCCGCCATTTAGCGAACCACCACCGCCGCCGCCTGCAACAACAAGAAGACTTACATTATATTTACCAACACTAGTCCAAGCTGAACTGTTGTAGTACTCAAGCAAACCAGTTGTTGAGTTATAACGTGTCATCCCTACCGCTGGCGTAGTCGGGCGTTGTGCCGTAGTACCATTAGGCATTTGAACGTAATCTGTACCGCCAACAACTAACGCCATGATATTTCCTTAATTAAGCTGCAACTACTGCATCCCACGCTTTCGTGGCTTCATTCCAAACGTACGGCTTACCATCCGTAGGCATCGCTACTGGTGCTTCCCACAGGTGGTTTGCATTCAGCGTCCACGATGGGAATGGTTGAGGGGCGACGAAGACGTCTTTAACTGCATCGTAGGTGTAACCGATGCCAGCATAGTTTCCACGCAGGGCTACGCCACCGTCAGGCTTACCGTCAGCACCGTAGTGAACATTGCCACGAGTATTGTAGCTGGTCTGTATCCATTGACCGGGGCTAGTGTCCACGAATGTTTTGAAGAAATCTTCTTCTGCGACGATAACTGATACGACTTTGCCGTCTACTACTTTTGCATAATGGCTCATGTATATCTCCTAAAAATTAAGCCGTATAAGTCCCAGAGGACGTAAATGTGTGAATCGTATAACCGCCAGACGATGTGACTGTGCCGCCTGTACCACGTTGAGCGCCCTGATAATAAACCAGAACAATCCCGGAACCACCAGCGCCACCGTTTACGTTTGTCCCACTAAACCCAGATGCACCGCCGCCACCGCCGGTATTGGAAGATGCGCTAGTTGGGGTCGAGCTTGTGCTTGTTCCATTTGTTCCACCATCCGCACCGTAACCACCGGCTACGCCATATCCGCCCCCACCACCGCCACCTGCGTATGATGCAACGGAACCCGTAATTGTGGTGAAAAACCCTCTGCCTCCGTTACCAGCTTGTTTGTTTGCGCCGTCTGTACCGTTACATCCCCAACCACCACCACCGCCACCGCAAGTATCTAAGTTTGCCCCATTGCCACCAGTAGAACCTTGTCCAGCAGTACCCGGACCGCCCTGAGTTGTACCCGGAGAACCATTTCTTGCGCCACCGCCACCGGAACCACCTGATGCTCCATTGATAGAAACTCCACTACCTCCGCCTCCACCACCTACTGCGGTAAAACCAAACCCAGTTGAGTTGCCACCATTACCGCCCGTGGAAGAAGTACTAGGCGCACCGCCTCCGCCAATTACGATTGAGTAACCTGTTCCACTTGTAACCGTAAGCGTTGAAAAAACAACTCCACCACCGCCTCCACCGCCGCCGTTACCACTTCCGCCAGCGCCACCTCCGGCAACAATTATGCAGTTAGCAAAATAGGGGGAAGATGCGATTGGTTGCCAAGCCGTGCCATTCCAAGCCTCAAGCTGACCCAGCGTACTATTCCATCCCATCTGCCCGTTCTGAGGGCTTGATGGTCTACCTGCCGTTGTCCAAGAAGGAGGGGCTATGCCTGTCGTGCCGCCTATGTATGCAGTCATGTTCTTTCCTTATGCCGTAAATGTGCCTGATGTGGTGAAGGTGTGCAGGTAATAGTTCAAACCGTTGTATGTATAAGTAGTCACAGTTCCACCAGTACCTTTTTGTGTTGCGCTTTGATAAGCGACTAATACAACTCCTGAACCTCCAGCCGCTGAGTCTGCACCGCCACCGCCGCCAGTGTTTGCTGTTCCTGCCGTGCCTGCTCCATTGCCTGCTCCGCCTGCTCCACCACCACCCGCTCCACCACCTGTTGCGCCTGATGTGCCGCAACTTCCGCCACCACCGCCGTAAAATGTAGTGTAATTGCCAGTAATTATGGTTTGTAGCCCGTCACCACCGTTTAATCCATTCCCAACTTTTCCTGCTCCACCACCACCACCACCGTTTCCATTACTTCCACCAGACTGCCCATAAGCTCCAGCAAAGCCTTGATTTGTAGTTCCAGATCCCGGAATTGTTCCAGATGAAAAATACCCACCCCCGCCACCAGAACCACCGTTAGAGCCATTGCCGCCATATCCTCCGCCTCTACCGCCGCCAATGGCTGTAAGTGATCCAAAAGTAGTATTTGAGCCATTTGATCCAGAACCACCAGCACCAATTGTTATAGAAAAAGCAGTTCCTGAATTAACAAGAACAGAACTATTTATCACACCGCCGCCGCCACCACCTCCAGCTTGATTGCTACCGCCAGAGCCACCACCCGCAACAACTAAATATTGAATTGAGTAACCGCCAAGTGAACCCCAACTTGTACCGTTATAAACCTCAGTCGATGCAGTCGTAGAGTTATAACGTAATTGTCCAGTAACAGGACTTGCAGGGCGTTGAGCAGTCGTTCCCACAGGAAGTTGTGCCGCACCCGTAGCAGAGTCGGCGTTAATCAGAATACCCGCAGCGGCAGGTACAGACATTACAAAGTTGTTTGCAGTATCGACAGCGTTTAGCGTGACACTTCCGCCTGATGGTGCTGCGAGTTTGATTGAACCAGCCATTTGTTAACCCCAAGAAGAGCCGTTGTAAGTTTCGACTGAACCCGTCGTGGTATTGAATCTCATCTGCCCTGTGCTAGGAGATGCAGGTTGTTGTGCCGTTGTGCCTACTGGCAAATACAGCCCACCTGTTGATGAGTCTGCGTATGACAGCACACCACTCGCAGCCTGCACGTTTACAGACACGTTTGACGCAGTGTCGACTGGGTTGACTTCAACCGTACCAAGTGAGGGGGCTTTGAGTCGGAGTCCCATCAGATCACAGCCCAAGTAGAACCAGCAGAGATCGTCACCGTCACGCCTGATGCAATCGAAATTGGCCCAGTGCTCATCGAATTCTGACCACTAGGTATCGTGTAATTGTAATTAACAGTCTGCCCGTTGTTAACAAATACCTGATCCGTACCGCCACCCGTTGCACCGCCCGTAATACCGTAAACCGTTGTTCCGTCAGTGATGTACAGCTTCTTATCAGCGACGTTGACAGCAATCTCACCCACAGCGAGATTAGACACCGACGGGACGTTTCCAGACGTTGTGCTGTGATAACTAATGAGAGGCGTAAATCCCGTTTGTGCCATGTCTTTTCCTTTACACCACGACCCAGACTGAGCCTGAAGGTACAGTAACTGTTACGCCAGAAGCGATGGTCATTGGCCCAGCACTCACGGCGTTATAACCCGTTGGGATTGTGTAGCTAGTATTCACTGTTGCATTGTTCAGCGTCAAGCCGTTAATTGCCATGAGTGCTTGAGATTGAAACTCACCAGTACTTGGCTTATACAATAAGTTTGCGTTACCAGTGTAGATCGTTGAAACCGATCCAGTTGTGGCGTTTGCAAATGTTGGGTAAAGGTTTGTAGCCGTTGATGTATCGTTGGCAAGCGTCACGCCACCTGCAGGCGTTGTCCATGTTGGAGGTGAGCCAGCACCGCCTGAAGTCAACACCTGACCTGATGTGCCATATGAAACAGTGGCAACAGGACCAATACCAAATTGACCCGCAGTACCAAACACAAACCGACCTGCACCACCGTTGAAAATAGACAACGGCAAATATGTACCTGTTCCATTTACGCCAGATACCAACTGAACATCTGTCGAGCCGTTTGTGGCGATCAGAATCTTTGATGCGTTGGTTGGATCAGCAGCGTTTGTTGCCTGCCATGATGCAGCCGTACTTGTGCCGTTTGGCAAGGCATAAATGCCGGTTGATCCGTTGGTTGTGCCTGTTATAAATGCAGTTCTGCTGGCTACCGTTGCATTACTGAAATCACCTTGGAATCGAGCTGTAACACCTGCATTACCAAGGGTTAATGTAGTGCCGTCAAACGTATGATTGGCGCTAGATTGTAAGGCGCCTGTGCCGTTGCCGTAAGGAATGTAATTGGCAGTCAGCGTTGTTAATCCTGTACCACCTGAACCAACGCCAAGTGTTCCTGCAAGCGTCACAGCGCCGCTTGTTGCGGTGCTAGGTGTCAAACCTGACAAAGATGTTTGGAATGTCGTTACGCCCGATGCAGGAGCAGGTTGCCATGATGGTACGCCTGCGGTCAACGTCAGAATGTAACCGTTCGTACCAGCAGCCAAGAATGTCGTCGTGCCAGATGCTGTCTGGTATGGTAGCGAACCGTTTGCACCACCTGCAAGATTGGTGGAGGTCGTTGCGTTTGTTGCGTTTGTAACTGCGGTCGATCCAATTGCGCTGACGATCTGGGATGCGGTCGCTGCAGTAAATGCTGATGTGCCGTTACCGTATGCAAGCCCAGTCAGCGTGGCAACGCCTGTACCACCTTGCGATACAGTAAATGTGCCGCTTGTTACTTGAGACGCAGCAATCGCAATCGATGCATTACCAGCCAACGTCAACTGACCTTGCGCATTAACTGTGAATGTGCCGACCGATGAAGCTGATCCGTATGATCCTGCAGTGACAGCCGTATTAGTGATGCTGAACTGGCTACCAGTAAGCGTCAGTCCTGTGCCTGCGGTGTAAGTACCAGCACCAGAGAACTGAACCCAAGTAACCGCAGTAACGCCAAGCGTACCGCCCGGGTCAACCGTACATGTCCAACCCGTGTCAGCTTGCGTCGTTCCTTTCTCAACAAACACAAATGCAGATACCAATTGATTCCAAGTATTAGCATCAGATGATCGTGACCAAGCGCCTGACGATGAAATGTAAATACCGTTTTGCGACGAGGTGGCTTGATTCTTAACCAACACACGACTTGCAGAGGTCGTAATCCCATCAATGGTTTGTTCGCCAGACAGCGTGATGCTAGTAGTAGTGGCACATAAAACTGGCGCTTTGACAGACAAGCCCTGCGCTATAGAGTCAACGTAGGACTTGTTGACGATGTCGTTTGAATTAACAGGCGTAGTGGTAATTGAGCCGGTTGTCAGCGTAATAGCATCAATAGTCGTACTGACTGCCGAAGTAATCTGCCCTTGAGCATTAACCGCAATAACAGGAACTGATGCTGATGAGCCGTATGAGGTAGCAGTAACACCGGTATTGGCGATTGAAATCGTACCGGTCGAGGTGATCGGGCCACCCGTCAATCCCGTTCCTGTGCCTACCGAGGTCACGCCAGAACCAGAAACAATCGCACCCCATGCGCCGTTTGCATAACCCTCAAACGTCTGCGTGGTGGTGTTGTAACGCAAGTCACCGTTTACAGGTGATGCTGGACGTGATGCAGTCGTTCCTGAAGGTATCTGAATCGCACCAGCGCCGGGGATTACGGGATTCGACGCCAAGCTAACCGTCGAAATGCCACCTACAGTAGATACGTTGATCTGGCTAGTCGTGCCGCTAACAGAAGTCAGCGTACCGTCGCCAATACCAAATGTCTGCCATGATCCTGCGTAGTAGCCCTCAAATCGACCCAAATCGCTGTTATAGCGAATCTCACCCGTGGTTGACCCACGCTGTGCCGTCGTACCAACAGGAACGGTTACACCTGCTGTGCCGGGAATAATAGGATTGCTTGCAAGGCTAATTGTCGGTGTGGATGATCCATCACCGCCTGTCACGCCGATTTGATTAGATGTTCCAGTAATCGTAACGGGGCTGATCGTTGATGACGATCCAAGCGCCAATAATCCTGTGCCGGTAGCGTTAGCTAATGCCAGCGCTAAACCAGTCAACTGGAATGTCGGATTGCCTGATACGCCACTACCGTTCGTAACCGAAATACCATTGCCGCTTGTGGCGAGCGATCTAGCTGTGATCGTATTGGCTGCAGACTTGACGATAACGCCTGTGCCTGCTGATTCTAGCGATCCAGAGGTGCCATTAAGCGCAATCGTATAAGCGCCTTGAGCGCCGCCGTCAGTAATGCCAATACCATTGATAGCAGAAAAGTATCGGCTATTAGG
>Ga0214173_100173_pt1 | contig 10944 bp, 11 predicted proteins | sample TroBogEpilimnion_34_FD_153011 | JGI IMG/M metagenome (GOLD analysis project Ga0214173, IMG submission 153011) | Freshwater microbial communities from Trout Bog Lake, WI - 25JUL2007 epilimnion | ecosystem: Environmental > Aquatic > Freshwater > Lake > Epilimnion/Euphotic zone | place: Trout Bog... | reverse complement strand
TTAGGAAGGTACCAAAAGAAACTTGCGCTCCACCGCCACCCATACCACCAGCAGTACCCCAACCGTATTGAGAGTTATTGTTACAAGCAACGCCTGATTCTCCACCGCCACCACCACCAATACATACAACATAAACTAATTGTGGGCTAGTTTGAGAACCTAATGTATAAGTGCCTGATGAAGTTAAAGTCGCTCTTAACTGAGTTTGATTTGATAGAGGTACAGGTAGTGTATTAAAACCCATTTAACTAACTCCTTAAACGATCGTAATGCCTGAAACTTGTGTGTCTATTTGAGGCACACTTGCTCCGACAACAATAGATTGCGTTGTAGCAAAATACTGTTTAATATCAAGAAAAGTAGAAGCGTTGGCAGCGATAGATAATTGCTTTGCTACCGCAGTTCCGTTGATAGTTAAATTAACCTGAGCAGCAGAAGCAGTTGGATTAGAAAATACTGCGTTAGTTACAATTCCGTTAGTAGAAGCAGCAAGTGTGTAGTTAGCAGGATACTTACCAAACGCGCCCTGAGAGATAGAAGTTGATGAAAGAGTCTGAGTTGCTGAGGTGTAGGTAAAGAGTGTCGTTGATGGAATTGAGGTAACTACATAAGTTCCATCTGTTGCCGTCTGTCCCACATTCACGCGAACAATATCGCCAATAGCAAGACCGTGTGCTGAACCTGTTGTGATGATTGCTGTGTAGTTCACTACTGCCACATTTGAGATCGTTCCACCGACAGTTACACCTGAGTTAATGATCGCTGAACCGTTAGGGGTTACTGAGGCTGAACTGATATTGGAAGCAGTTACGACATAGGTTGCCGTGTTAAGTCCAGGAAATGAGTTCACAGGGAATAGTCCGTCATAAGAAGTACCGACACCCTGAATAGAGATAAGTGAGCCGACCTGAGATAGACCGTGATTAGAACCAAAAGTTACTGTAACAAGGTTTGATGTAAGAGCAGCAGTAGTAACTGTACGAGCCACGTTAGTTGCGCCATATTGAGGATTACCTCTAAAGAAATTGACTGGTGTATTAGTTGCCATTGTTTAGTACGCTCCCATTACGAACTCATATTCTAGTGATGCCACATTTACTGCACCTGCGAGAAGGTTACCACTTGAATCGAATCCGTTGAGTACGGTTCCTGATGAGTTGATAATCTGCATAGCATTTGCAGTTTGTCCTGAGTTGAGGACAATTCTAAGAGGTACGGCGGTAGTAGCAGCCGATGAGATTGTTGGCTCGATGATCTGAGCGCGAACGCGAACATCTGTAATGTTTCCTGATGTAATAGAAGTTGCGCCAGCAGCAACCGCAACCTGAGCTAGTGCGATGGAGTTAGTTGGTGTGCTAGGAACGGTTGGAGAACCTGCTGCAGTTCCCTTGACCACATTTATAGCAACAGAGTTAAGAGAGCCTGTGTAAGCCGCATCGTTCACCGTAATACATACAAGGTCAATACGAGGGTTTGATGGGTCGGCTGTTGTAATGGTTGCTGTAGCGGCAGCATCGTTGTACGCCATATAAGTACCCATATTTGTTTGGTAAGTACCTACGATCGCAGCCCAACCTGATGCGACAGAAACAGTCATTGTGCCGCCCGGAGCGGTAACGGCTAAGTCAGCAGAACGAACAACGCCCGAAGCCCCCCATAGAGAACCTGTAGTTGTTAAGCGGTCATTTTCGGCTGTGTGTGAGCCGTTTTGTAACCAACTTGGGGGTGTGCGTAATGCCATTTATTCTCCTAGATGTAGGCGTTTCTCCACGAAACGCTTGCAGAGGTTGTACCTGTAAGTGTACCTGAACCATTGTAATAGAAAGCGTTGTTGCCGGGTTGAGCATAGAACCAATTAGAGCCACCCTGCATTAGATTACGCGCAGGATTTCCATTAAGAGTGATCGTCTTAGCTCCAAGGTCAATAACGCAGACATCAGTATTTGTGAAAGTGTAATTCAAAGTTAAATAGGTGCCAGTTGTGTTGTTGCCAAATACAGGGTTAGTTATTGGGCCGTTGAAGGTAATAACAGGGTAGGTATTAGTTTGCCCTGAATTAAATACAGGGGTATTTGGAGTGTAAGTACCTGAGAGGTAAGTCAGGTTGTAAGTACGGTTGTATGTGCGACCTAGTGGGCCGTCAAGACCCAAGGTAGCCGATAGAAGGCTGTTGTCATAGGCGCGTGGGTCAGGGCAGAAGAATATCCATTGAGAGGTGATGTAGCCATAGGTAAATTCAGGAGTAATGATGGTCTTGGCATCGCGCACACGGGCGTTGAAGAATTGAAGATTGTTCGCTGCTGATAGTTGGAATTGAAGCGGGGTAGTACCTGTCTGCTGAGGTTGTACGGCAGCTTTGAGAAGGTTGAAGTTTGATTGCGCTGTAAAGGTTGTGGAATTAACTACTTGACCGCCTGAAATATAGGTATCGCTCAAAGTCACAGGGATAGTAAATGTTGTCGCAGATGTGACGGTGATTGTCTGAGAGTTGCGGTTAAATCCAGCACCCGCAGTACCCGTTGGGTTACCGCTAGAAAGAACTCCCGTGATGGTGACTACCTGACCTGTTGTAAAACCGTGAGCAACTGTTGTTGTGTAAGTGATCGTAGAACCGCTTGCTAAGGCAGTTGAAACAGGAACGCTTGGCTGACCTGAAAGAGTAAGAATGGTGAGGGTGATCGTTCTGCCACCTAAGAAATCTCGACCTGAGAACATACCATCGTTAAAGCCTTGAGTATCGTCTTGGTTGCGAATTGTAGGCAAGTTGGTAATGCCGTCAGCAGCAGTTATTTGATACGGCGAGTTTGTGCCACCAAAGGTAAAGCCATTCCAAGCAAAGGAATAGTTATTGAGCGCGGTTACTGTAGGCATTATCGTTGTGTGCTAACTACTGGTGTTTTAGTCATAAGTCCCTGTGTTTGTCCTAGTGTAATGGCACTTGTGGTTGCGTTAGCAATATCAGAAGGCGCGGTTGAGCCGTTAATGTTGTTTGTTTGATTTACTACTAAAGAGGCAGCAGTATCGGCTCTTTCCTTAGCGTTAAATGCAGCCAAGGTATTTAGATATTCTGTTGAAACTACTGACCCGCCAGTCGAAGTTGATACTTTAGGCTGATATGTGCTTGCGCTAGAACTGCCAGTACCCCCACCAACAGCAACAAGTAAAGACAAAACCGATAATAGTTTTTGTTCAAGAGTATCTAATTGATTTAAGGTTGAAGCAGTTACAGAATCTACTGATTTGTTATAGGCTTCTTGAGCAGCATTAAGTGAATCTGTTAAAGCCTGTTGAGATTTCGCTAAAGCGTCATTTCTAGCAACAGCGGCATCAGCATTAGCCTTTTCAAGTGTAGCCAAAGCAGCAGCGTTGGCTTTATCCAAAGCGTCTTGTGCTGCATCTAATTGCTTTTGATAGGCAGTTTGTTGTTGAGATAATGCGCTAGCAAGTGCATCAGAATTTGCCGATAAAGCAGTATTCAAATCTACGCTTATTTGAGCATATTGTTGAGCAAGTTGTTTTGTAGCAAAACTTGTACCATCGTTCATTTGCTGCGCTAATGCATCAAGACCGTTTTGCGAAACATCTTGTATTTGGGAATAAAGCGATTTAATAGAATCTTGGGTTGCAGGCGCAGCGTTTAGTACAGATTGAGCAAGCGCATCGCCTTGTTTTGGACCCTGAGCAATAACCTCGTTAATAAAAGATTGGTTGTAGCCTTGGGCTGCTAATAAACCAGCATCTTTTTGTAATTGAACAGCAGCATCAAGTTGCCCTTGTAATCCCGCTACTAATCCACCTGCGCTACTAGCATTGTCAGTAAATAATGTACCTAAGTCAATTTTTGTAGCATTGGCAAAAGCATTGGTCATTACATCTATAGACTGTTGAATAATTTTTTGTTGATTATCGGCAGCAGTTTGTTGAAGTTGTGTTGCTTTATCAGCATACTGAGTTTGAATATCAAGTATTTTTTGAGCGTTGTCCGCTACGGCATTTTGATAACTTTCATCATAAGTTGCTTGTGCTGAGGCTTTTGCATCATCATAAGTTTTTTGATTTGCAGCAATTTTGTCGTTATAGGCAGTTGTAATATCTAAAACTTCTTGAGAATGTTTAGTTTGAGCATTGGTTTCTGCATCAAGGCGTGTTTGTTCAATAGTTGCCATTTTTTCAGAATAAGTTACGCCTATTGCAGCAATTTGTTTTTGATAAGTTTCTATTTTATTTAATTCAGCAGCGCGAGCCTTGTCTGCTTTAGAAGCAGCAGCATTAGCAGCTTTATTAACATTACCGCCGGCAACATTACCAGTAATGTTTCCAGTATCAGCCGTAGGAGTGCTATCTAAGGTTTGCATACCGTAACTAGATGTTGCTTTTCTTAATTGTTCTAGATTTTGTGAATAGTTGGTAACGCTGGTTGCCGCTTTATCAAACCAAGTTCCTGTGTCCTTAATTGCACCGTTTAGGTCTGTTAGTGCTTGCTTGGCGCCTGGAGCATGAATAAAAGATAAAGCCTCTAGCATTAACTTCATCGGTCCAGTAACTAATTTCATAATTGCGGTTACAAGGTCGCCTACTACTTGGATAATCACACCAAATGCTTTAATGCCAAACTCGCCTACAGTAATCATAATGTCTCGCACGGTGGCGTTATGATTCCAAAGTTCAACAAGAGCAGCGACTACAAGAGCGATAACTTCAACAACTTTTACCCAAGGATTTTGATTAAGCACAAACGCTAATGCTTTTTGAGAAGCGGTTTGAGCATCTGTAGCTACTACTGCATCTAATTGAACACCGCCATAAAGATAGGTAGCAACAGTCCAAGCCTCTTGTACTGCTTTAACAGTACTCATTGCAGCCTCATAAGCCTTAACTGCCGTAACTGCGGTTAAGACAACTCCCGCTAATATCAGTAATTCAGGTGCAAATGGTTTAATAACTTTGAATAAATCATTAAACGCTTCAAGAAGTTTGGTAACAATTGGGAATAACACGTTACCAATAGTTAATGCCGCTTCATTAAATCTTTCTTTTAAGACTGCCATTTCGCCAGCAAAAGTATGCGTATAAGCAATAGCCTGATTTTTAATTTTGTCATTTAACTCGTCAAAGGCTTTTGCTATGGCTTCGTTTTTAGGAAGGGTAGTGTCAAGAGTTATGCCCAATTCCTTAAATGCTTTAACTGAGCCTTGTGTACCACGAGCAAGGGTTGTCGCAGCCGTGTTTAAGTCTTCATGCTTGTACCGAGCCAAGTCTGCTGCCATAGACATTAACTTTGTGGATTCGGTAACGCTTCCAGTAGCAGTAACCAAAGTACCCATAGCTTGTGCTGCTTGGGCGTGAGTAAAGCCTAAATTGGCATAAGATTTAACCGTTGCATCCACTTGTGTTTTAACAAAAGTACTAGTGTTGCCACTATTTTTAAGAGCAGTATCTAAACGATTTGACTCTACCTGCGCATCTTGAACTGCTTGGTTCATATCTACAAGGGTTTTTTGTAACCCCATTACACCTGAAGTCAAAAGATTTCCGCCGAATACGCCCAGCATTACATCTTTGAGTTTGGTAAAACTTGATGAAGCCTTTTCTGATGATTCTTTAGCAGCAGTAGAAATCTTAGTCATGCCCGTTACGGCTTCATTGACCGCAGTTGTTAGGTTGGTAAGTTGAACAAGGATTTCTACATTAAGATTAGGGATTTCACCTGCCATTTACTATCCCCCCATTGCGGCTTTAATAAACCCGGTCATAATCATTCGTGCTTTACCGGAATTTACGATTTCATCGCGCGCCGGATACATATAAGGGTATTTTACCCCACTTGTCCATCGTGACGAGCCTAGTTCAACAGCGCGAGCATATTCAGCATTAGATGAAACGCTTGCTATATAAGTTCCAAAGCCTTCTCGTATTACAGGATTAGCAAGAATGTTTCGATTCAAATTTCCTGTTGCATAGTTAGGTGGAGTTCCGTCACCGCCAATATGAGGATTGTGTCGTAATCTATTTTTAGTTTGAGTAGGTGGATTAACTGTTTGGCTAGTAAGTTCTTTAGCTTTAGTCCATACTGCAACAGAGATTTGCCTAGCAGCAAGTTCCCCTGCTTTATCCATACGCGTTTGCCAAGCCTTAAGAGCCGCAGTTACTTCGGGAAGGTTGTCGCTCACTTTTGCTCCATCTGCTCAATCTTCACCTGCTCTACGGTGTCAGCGATTGCTAACAACCAATCTGCACGCCCGGCAGGTAAATCATCTACCTGTTCAGGTGTCCAGCCGAACCGATCAGCAAACTTAAAGTAAAACCATTCCGTGTCGGGATAATCAAACGCATCTGAGCGTTGAAACCCTTGCAGTAATCCTTTTAGGCGTTCGAGCCGTCTAAAGGGCTATCAGGGTTATTGCGGTTCTTATCGGTGTCTGCTAAATCAGGGAACAAATCTTTGGTCAAATCTTCGGTGAACTTCATAAGTTCTACATAGTCTTTGATTGGCAGTTCTTCAATAGAATCTTCTTTGACGGAAGGAATGATGAAGTCGTAAGACCAATCTACAATAATTGTTGAAAGAAGCGCGTTACCAATAGCAATACCTTTTTCAGCATCGCTTTGCTTATCGCCAGCGCGCATAATGCGGTTACGGTCTTTGACCTTTAAGTCGCCAGCATCTTTGATTGTGATAGTAGCTCCCGAAGTGAGAGTAATTTTCTTTGACATATTTTGCCTTTCGATAGATTGCCTTTAGATTATCTTAGCAAAAAAGGGCAATAGGGGCGCGGGAGTTGGGGCAAAATGAAACCAACTCGACCTGCCGCCCCTACTGCGTTCTAGGGTTTAAGCGACTGAGGTTGTTACAGCGTTCTTGACAACCCACTTGATAGGAGAGTATCCAACTGTTCCTGAATCGGTGAGGTTACCTTGAGCGTTGAAATCAACGAGAACTTCTACGAAATCCTTTGAGCGTTCGATAACAGCAAGTGTGTATGCACCCTTTGTCATTGTTGCTTGGATAGAAGTCTGAGTCGCACCTGTTCCTGTTGTCCAGTTGAACACTAGAGCAGGTTGGGTGTTTGTAAGGTAGTTTGTAAGTTGTGTGTCGTTTTCCATGAGGAAAGTGGCTTTTCCTGTAACTTCAAGAGCACCAAGAAATACCTGATAAGGAGTTTGGACATTTGAGATTCCATATACAGGTGTTACTGGGCGAGTAAGTTGGATATTGCCATCTGTATTGGTTGAAACTGTTGTTCCAGCAACGCTTACTGTTCCTGTCCATACGACTGTAGGAAGTACGGTTGAGAATGAAGGTGTTGGGGTTGAAGCGGTTGCTGACTGCCATCCTGTTGACTTTGCGTCATACTCAAGAAGTCCGTCTGCTGTCCACTTAAGGTTGAAATCGCTGAATTGGTGTCCTGCCCAAGAGCGAACTCCAGCACCATAGAAATCAAGGATTGTGTAAGCAGAAGGTTGAGCATCTGCACCTGAGGTTGCTGAGTTCTTGAGAGCGATTGTATGTACATAAGGTGCTGAACCTGAAACTACATCTTCACCGAGTACGCCAGCAAGAGGGTAGATCACGGTGTCAGCAAATACTGCTCCACCAAAGTCGTATGTTGAGTGAACGCGACCTTGTAGGTAGTTGTAGTTCTTTACGAGAGAACCGCGTAGGCCCTCATCGTAGAGAGGTGTGTAAATATCTTGAGGCTTAACGGTATTAGCAATAACAGGAATATAGGCGGTAGGTGTTGTAACCGCAGTTCCCTTTGTTGTTTCTTTAGCGATACCTATGTACGAACGATGGGTATTTTGTAGTGCCACTTATTCACGCTCCTTGCGTTGTGGTAGTCGCGGCTACCGGTGTTGTTGGTGTTGTTTTCTTTGTTGCAGAAGCGAGAGTGACATCGGCATTAACGATCTCATCTGCCGAATCGAAAGTATCGCCGGGTTTAACAGTTAGACCGAGAGTAGGAAAATCCTTCTCACCATCACCGTTGTAAATATAGGTTGCCATTGCTCTCCTAAGCCTGAATCATCTGAGTAACATCAAATCGAATTTCTGCCCAAGTTTCCGTTGCTCCGTTATCCGAAGTAACTGGCTCTCCGTACAGACAGTCAATCGCAGGTTCCGCGCCTTGCCAAACATTCACTTGGCTTGAATCACCGAAGTTATGACTAGCTCGAAGCGTATTCTTGATGTTGTCCACTAGTGTATCAAAATCCGTCATAGCATCTTCGGAGTTGTTTTGTAATGAATGATGGAACAACTGCAAGACAACTGTGAAGTCCACGCGCTTCCAACCGCTTGTTGCCCCGCCAATAGCCAAACGAGTTTCGCGCTCGCTTTGAATAAAGATTACGAGAGCCGATCTCGACATCTGCCCGGCAGTAGCACCTACTTGAAAGTTGATGCGCTTTGGGAACGAGGTAAAGATTTGGTTGAGCGTGGCAATGTTCGCGCCAGTCAAATAGTTGTAAAGAGTGGAGCGTAACTGGGTACGACCTACTGACATTAACGCATCCTTCGGAATGGGCTAAGAAGTTGCTTGGCTAGTTCAATGTCTGAACCAATAATGGATTGAACGCTTGGGCCACTTGTTGCGCGGGTAGTAATTGCCATAGACAATGAGTTATCGCCACGAACCTTGAGGAAGTCGGTTGTAAGAAGGATTGCGGCTTGCTTGACCGCCTGAGGCATATTTCCTACTGCTACTCCTGATGCGTGGGTGTATTTAAGCGCAGAGGTGATATTGACGGTGCTAGAGCCGTATGTGTAGTTAGATGAAACCACAACTTGCTCGGTATTTGCGCCGTCATAAATTGTTACTAGCGTTCCAGCAGTAAGACCGATTGGGTCAATCATTGTGAAAGAAGTCTGACCAGCCGTAGCGGTGTTAATCATTCCATTACAAAAACCTGCGGTGTAGTTGTATGAGGCGTAAATCTTTGTGCCGTTGGTAGGTGGGAAACCAAAAGATAATGGGCCTTCTGAGCTATAAGTAAGCCCTAATTGAGATAGTGGGTAGATCACTTGTGACTTCTCAAACCAGCAAGCAGCAAGAGTAGATGCTGATGCCGCGACCATATTTGTAGGCACAGAGCCGTATGAGAGGCTGTTTAAGGACACGATGTTGTTGTAGTCAGGGGAGATGACCAAATAACCTTCATTGGTGATACGGCTACGAGATTGCTCTGTGAAGTTTTGAGCAATAAGAGGTTGGTTCACATAAATATCTATGAAAGATGAGGCGCGCTGAATAACTGAAGCCAGTTCAGCATCTTGTTGAGCAGAAGTACCCCCGACAACCAAGTTGTTGTAGTCAATCGCGGTTGGAGCATTTTTATACTCAGCGATTGTCAGGTATGAGCCTGATGAGAATTGGGTTATTGGGGATACTGCTGCTGTCATTTGTTAATCTCCGTCTTTTTTAGGGGCTGACGATTCGTGACCACAACGCGAACACTTGATAAACCACGACCCAAACCCACAGTTGGTACAAGTGTACCCTCGGTCGCTATCTCCGTGTGTGTGTAATGCCAAATTGCCTTCTGTAAAGCCTTCTGCCTTTAATGCTTTGATGTCTTTAGGATTATCTACGCTATACATTCCATTTTTGCCAGCGCGTAAAACTTTAGAACCTGATTGCCTTTTAATTTCTACTTCTCTTGCGAAACCATCTCGCGGTACTAATCTTCCCATTTATTTTGCCTTTCCTAAGAAACAGGGAGAGAGCCAATTACGACTCTCCCCCCATTTAGATTTCTATTTACTAAGCAGCAACAATTCCTGATACTGCGCCATTCCAAGCAGGAGCGGCACAGAAGAATGTTCCTCTGAAGTAAGTTGAGAACTCATAAGCGAACTGAGTTACAGGCCATTGGATTCCCATATAGTCCTGCACCAAGTAGTTAGCCCAAACATCGCTTACCTCTGTATCAGGGATGGGCAATGTGTAGCTTAGAACTGGAGCAACACCTTGTGGAAGCCAAGGATGAACTGTCAATGGGACAGACTTTCCTGTGGTTTCGTTCACAATTCCATTAACTACTGAACCGTATGTAACTCCTGAGGTTTCATCCTGAGAAATTTGTAGGCGGTAGTTAGCGTTTGCAGAACCCTTGATCGCATCTGAGAGTTGCTTGCGGTCTGAACCGTTAAGCAATACCTCATCAGGGTCAGCCTTTACTGATGCGTAGAGGTTAGTAAATACAGTCTGGAACTCTGTTCCCGGATTTGTATTTGAGAAGTTGCTGTTGATGTTGTTGTTGTAACCTGAGTTAGCACCAAGAACAGTTGTCAAGATTCCGTCATAGCCTGTTGCGTAAGCAGAAGTATCTGCTGATGCGCGAGATGCTGTGATTGAGCTTGATGTTGAATACACAAGGGTATCGCCGACTGATGTTGAACCAGCACCTACGATGTAACCTGTTGTGCTCTTGATTGTTCCTTGGTACTTAGCGTTTGCTACACCTGTTGTTGTACCAACATAGATGTTGTAGCCAAGTGCGCCAGTTACAGGAGTTACAACAATCTTTAAAACTTGTGAAGTTGTTGCTTGTGAAGTAACAGTATTAACGATTGACTCACCGAAACCTGAACCTGAGATACCTGCATCTGCTGTGACATAGATGTAGTAGGTGTTGTTAGCGAGAGCAACTTGTCCTGTACCTGCTGATGGAGCAGTTACGGTTACTGTTGGAGCAGAAAGAGCACCGGCATAACCAGTTGCAGTTCCGCGTGCCATTAGCATCATTCTTTCTTCCATAAGCATTGTTGCATAGAGGGTAGAAGTTGATGACAACTGACGAAGGTCTTGGTATCCGAGGCCTGAGAAGTTAGCATCGAATGAAACGCTGTCAGATAGTGAGTATGAGTTGTAAGGCAGGATGATGTCATCTGCTGTGTAACTGATCTTTGAACCACGCTCGAAGTTGATTGAACCGAAAGCAGTA
>Ga0214173_100170_pt1 | contig 11005 bp, 19 predicted proteins | sample TroBogEpilimnion_34_FD_153011 | JGI IMG/M metagenome (GOLD analysis project Ga0214173, IMG submission 153011) | Freshwater microbial communities from Trout Bog Lake, WI - 25JUL2007 epilimnion | ecosystem: Environmental > Aquatic > Freshwater > Lake > Epilimnion/Euphotic zone | place: Trout Bog... | reverse complement strand
CATACTCTACTACACCTCCGGGCTGACCCGGACGGAAATCATCCACACTCCTGCACAACTTAAACTTCAAACTCAAACGCCGGCGGCGATAACCTCATACTGGAAAGACTTCTAAAATGAACCTCACCTTTGAATACACCCTCCGCGCTCAAATCCGCAATGCCATGCGCCGGCTGGAGACCGTCACTGACGGTTACACTTCTTCAAACTCCATCAAATTCCACGGCAGCAGCGAGCGCAGCTATTGGTCTGTCACCGTCGGAAAGACCTGGGGCAGCACCACCACTTCCGAGGGTGAAGTGCTGGAAGTCTTGATTGATGAGGCCGTTCGACATCACGAATCGACCACGAACAACAAGCTGGCGCTTTTGACCGCGCCGGTTGAAGAAAAAGTTGAGGATTCCGCCGAAACGGCGGAATAAACTCTTGCACCATACGCCGCTTCGGCATATAGTCTTTCTACCGGCCTAACGCCGGATCACACATGGAGCCACCAAAATGCACACCCAGGATATCGTCATCCAGAAGACCACGTTTGTTGCGCCCGCGCCGTATGCCGCCGGCCACGTCCTGACCGGCCCGGAAGCGGAAGCGCTGAACCAGACCCTGGCCGAGAACCTCCGCAACAACTTCGCCGCCCGCATGAAGCGCGCTGCTGAAGACGGCACCCAGCTCACGCAAGAAGACTTCGACACCTACGCGGAGGCTTACTCCTTCGGCGCCCGTGTCTCCACTTCTGCCCGCGTAGTGCGCGATCCGGTTGCGACTGAAGAGCGGAAGCTTGCCGAGGCCGCGATCCGCGAAGCCATCAAGGCCAAGGGTCTGAAGGTGAAAGACGTGCCGGCCGAGACCTTCGAAACTTACGTCAACCGCGCCGTCAGCGAAGGTCGTTACCACAAGCAAGCGCAGGCGATTGTTCATGCGCGCAGCGTCAAGGTCGATATGGACGATCTCGACCTCGATCTGTAAGACTGAAGGGGGAGGGCGAAAGTCCTCCTTTTTCTTCGCCTTGAAATGTTAACTATTTCCAGAGTCCCCCATGAAAGCCGATCAAACCCGAGTTACCTGCTGGGTGGACACTTCCCTTCTGGAAGAGTTCCACGCTTGTTTCCCTTCTCACGGAGCCATCACTACAGTCGTACGGAACGCGATCAAAAATGCAGTGAAACGCGCTACCAAAGAAACCAAGGAGTTGCTCGATGGATGATCTCGATCCCAACCTTCTATCTGACGTGCTTGCCAAGTCCGCTACCGAACTCACTGACGATGAAATCCTTATCCTCGTCAAAACCCTCCGTAACGAACGCGCGATCATGCTTGCGGCTGAGGTTGCGAACAAAGCAAAGCCTAAGTCCGCCACGAAAGCGGCAGTGGACAAGGCAGCAGCTAGTAAGCTTACTTTTGAGGACCTCGGCCTATGAAGTATATTCAGGCGATTGCGGAGATCATCACGATCTTCGTCGGGATTGGAGTGCTGTGGTTGACCGCAAGGCTGCTGGTGCTGCTGCACAGCATTTAGAGTAAATACAAACTTCCATAATTACTCCATCGTGAGTTTCGTTGAATAAATATTCAATATTGAATATTCTTTCCACGTTATAAACCCAGGAGTTCTATATGGCTCGCACAGGCCGTCCACCTAAGTACCCCACTGAATTAACGCTTGAGTGGATCGAGGCACAATCAACAGTCAATGCCGAAACCGGTTGTTGGCTTTGGAACGGAGTTTTACATAATGGGCGCCCAGTAGCCGGGCACTGGCATGGTTATATACACCGGCAGGCTTTACGCCTTAAACAAGGCTTCATAAATCAGTATGCCTGCCATACTTGTGACAATTATCGCTGTGTAAACCCTGATCATTTATATGATGGAACTCAAAGCCAAAATATGATTGATGTGTCGCAGCGCTCACCTCGTAACGATTATTGTCGAAAATTAACTGTTGAAGAAGTAAAAGAGATACGTGCTAAATATGCGAAACATGGTTCACTTACTGCTCTAGCTTTAGAATACCGGGTAGGAGCACCTAACATACACGCTATAGTCAACAGACGCTCATGGAGGCATGTCTAATGTTTTTCGAGAATAGTCGTCTACAACAAGCTTGGGATAACACGTCGATTGCGGTGTTTAAGGACTGTCCTAGGAAATATTTCCTAAACTCGGTCCAAGGCTGGCGCGCTCGCGGTATCTCCCCTCCCCTCGCATGGGGCGGCGCTATGCACGACTGCTACGAAGTCTACGACAAGGCAAAGATCGAAGGCGCCTCTACCGAAGCAGCTCTATGCCTTTCCATTCGCCGGGCCTTCGAACTTGCCGCAGCCGGCTTTGGAGATGACAACCGGCGGACCCTCCTTACCCTCCTCCGCAGCATAGTCTGGTACTCAGAGCAATACGCTTCCGATGTCCTTCAGACCTACCGCTTCCCAAACGGCCGTGTCGGGCTGGAAATGTCCTTCTCCTTCCCCCTTCCCTTCTCCCCTGCCGGCTCCACAACCCCTTACTACTACTCCGGCCACATCGACAAACTCGCCCTTTACTCCGACAGCCTATACGCTGTCGAGCGTAAGTCCACAACCGTCGCTCTTTCCGAACAGTTCTTCGCCCGCTACACCCACTCCGCGCAGATCGGCGGTTACGTCTACGCAGGAAAAGTCATCTTCGACACCCCGGTATCAGGTGCTATCATTGAGGCCACACAAGTCGGAGTGAACTTCACTCGCTTCGGCCGGCTGGTCGTTCACCGCATCAATGATCTGCTGGAAGAATGGATGGGCGACCTGCATCAGTGGATACGTTGGGTTGAAGCCTGTCATAAGGAGGACTATTGGCCTGCCAACACGGAGTCTTGTTCGAAATATAACGGCTGTCAATTCCGGAATGTATGCTCGAAGAACCGGGAATTGCGGCCGCTAATGCTGGAGACGGATTTTGTCCAAAACCGTTGGAATCCCCTGGTTACCCGCGGCGACGTATGAGAAGATTCGCGCTGACTTCATCCGTGCATACCTCGAAAAGAGAGAAAGAAATGTCCGATAGAACTAAAGAGCTGCAAACCCAAGTCCAGCCCTTAATGGAAGAAGCTGCTTATCTCCTTCTTCAGGCGGCCCTGGTAATCTCTAAAGAAGCCGGGACTGCTGCGGGTCTTGCCGCAATCTTCAAGTTCGGGGAACTTTCCCGAGAGATTGCAATGTTTGATTTTCTTAAAACCGTGCAAAAAGATGAGGCTTAGAAATGAAACAGTATAACCGGGTCCCCTACTCCTTCTTCGAAGAAACGCTTAAAAAGCTGGACAAAAATCCTGGCGAGCTTTGCGAAGCCCTTGGCTACGGCCGCAATGCTTATCTTCTTTGGAAAAAAAAAAATGAAGAAATGCCTGCCGTCGCCGCACTTGCCTGCAAAGCCCTTTTAAAGGAGCAGGCTTTTCAATACTACGCCCTCCTCGTCGTTACATCTTCCCGCGAGTCTCTTGAGACAATCCGGAAGCTTGCAATCGCCCTCGAAGCACAAGTATCGGAAGTCCTATGACCCTGGAAACCCACACCTCCGCGACCATCGTGAAGATGCTTCTCCTTGGCAGGTCCGGTGCGGGGAAGACCGGCCACCTTGGTACCCTCGCCAAGGCCGGCTACCGCATCTTCCTCGCAGACTTCGACTCCGGCCTGGACATACTTCTCGATCCAAAAGTCCTCGACCCCGCTCTCCGCAGCAAAATCCACTACCAAACCTTCTACGACAAAAACCTCCTCCTCAACGGACAGATGCGGCCGGAGGCCAAAGGCTACACCAACTTCATCAACGCCATGTCTGATTGGAAGGAGGACGGGAAGAGCCTAGGTAGCATCTATACCTGGGGAGAGAATGACATTTTTGTTGTTGACAGCCTCACCTTTTTAGGTAATGCTATCATGAATCACGTACTTGCCTTGGGCGGCCGCGGAGGCCAAAAGCCCCAACTACAAGACTATGGAGCCGCAGTTGACACACAAGAAGCTGTTATCGAAACACTCTACAATCCTGCTGTCAAGTGCAACGTCATCGTTACCGCCCACCTGACTTACATGGGGGACGAGGCGACTGGCGGGGTGAACAAGGCGTTCCCCAGCGCTATCGGCCGGAAGCTTCCCCCAAAGATCTCCCGTTATTTCAATAACGTCGTGCAGATTCAGAAGTCAGGTATGGGGGCCAACGTGAAGTTTGAGCTTCAAACTACTGCGACGCATGACACAGACCTGAAAGTGTCAAAACCGTCGCTTATCAAGCCGGTTATGTCGGCTGACCTCGGGGAGCTGTTCAAGCTACTTCGTCAGAATTAAGAGGGCCTTATGCGCGATGCGCTTCTCGCCCTCTTTCCCTCCCTTCTTAGCTTGACCTACATCGTAGGCTCGGCTCTGAAGAACTTAATCTCAAAAAAGGCAAAACAAAATGGTTGACATGACAAACCTCCTTTCCCGTCCCGCCGCTGGCGTTGAGCCGCCGAAGCAGCTGCCCGTCGGGCAGTACCTGTTCCGAGTCACTTCCGTGAACACGAAGGATCAGCAGGGCAACCCCCTCACCACTCAGAACGGCAACGCCAAAGTTGAGTTCATGGTGCAGGCGGAAGCCCCGATTGAGGTCGATCCGTCGTCCCTCGAAGGCGTGAACTTCCCGGCGAAATCGCGCCTTGTCTTCGTCGTGACGGAAAACTCCCTTTACCGGCTGGTGGCCTTCTTGGGCGACCATTTGAAGCTGCCGAAGGAAGAACATGCCGTGTCACAGATGATCGACATGGCTCCGGGCAACATCTTCCGGGGGACTATCGTGCATGTGCCGAGCACGCAGCCCGGCAACAACTCCATGTACGCGAATATCTCTGAAACCTTCCCGGCCTGACACAAGAGAGAGGGGGCCTAGGCCCCCTCTTTTTCTCTCGGAGGTAGCCATGAAACTTGCTGACCTATACACCGCCGCCTGTGAAGAAGCTGCGGAAGCCTTGGAAGTGGACGAGCTGATCGTCTTCGACGTGACGAAGGAGGTGCTGGTAAATCTTCAGCGAACCCTTCCGGATAACCTATTTGAAATCCGGAGTTCGGTTGAAGAACTGATCGAGGCCGCGGACGATGAGTAGCTTTAACATTTCAGTCCTTTCGATTAAGATCGACGACGATCGCCAGCGGAAAGACCTTGGCGACATCACTCCCCTCGCACAAAGCCTATCTGCCATCGGACAGATTACTCCGATCGTTGTGGAACGCGATGGCGACTCCTTCCGTCTTATCGCCGGCGAACGCCGCCTCACCGCAGCTAAGAAGCTTGGCTGGTCTGAGATTGAAGCTATCACACGCGATGACCTCTCTGATCGTGAGCGCGTTCTTATCGAACTGGAAGAAAATGTTCGGCGGAAGCAGCTTACTTGGCAGGAAGAAGTCAAGGCCGTCCAGACCTTCGTGACGCTTTCCAAAGAGCCACAGGCGCTGGCCGCAAAATCCCTCGTTATGAGCGCGCAGACGCTCTCCCACATGATTACCCTTGCGGAGAATCTTGAACGCTTTCCAGAGTTAAAGGAATGCCCGACTTGGACCTCTGCGTACTCACAAGTCACGATTAAGCTTCAGCGGCTGACCGACGCAGCACTCGAAGACATCTTTGAGGACATTGTATCGGGGCCGGAAGAAGTCGAGCCGAAAGAAGTCTTCCTTCCTGAAGGCGCCCCTGCGCAGCCGAGTATTAAGACCTCCCAGCTCTACGCTGACCCCGCACCCACCCCGCCTAAAGAAGCACCTGCCTTCCAAGCTTTAGAGGGCGACTTCGCCTTATGGGCGAAAGAGTACTCCGGCCGCCGTTTCAACCTCATCCATTGCGACTTCCCTTACGGCCTGAATATGGACAACGCGAACCTTCAAAACTCCTCCGCCCGCTGGGACGTAACCGATGGACGATACGACGATTCCCCTGAGCTTTTCGACCGTCTTACACGAGCATTCTTCGACAATCAAGATAACTTTATCTCAGATACCGCGCACTGCGTATTCTGGCTTGCTGCTAAAAACTATGGCAGAATTGCAAGCCGCTTTACCCACTACGGCTGGACTGTCTGTGACGTGCCACTTATCTGGCATAAATCAGACAACGCTGGAATTGCACCTGACGTGCGCAGGTGGCCTCGACGAACATTCGAAATTGCAATTTTTGCTTCACGAGGCGATCGAAAAATTCTTAAAGTTAAAGCTGCATCTATCGCTGCTCCCACAACCAAAGACTACCACCTCTCCGAAAAACCCATCCCTGTCGTAACTCACTTCATGGAAATGCTCGTAGACGGGACTACTGAAATCTTCGATCCAACAGCAGGCTCTGGCACGGCGCTTCGCGCGGCCAAGTCCCTGGGAGCGAAGCGGGGACTTGGCCTTGACGTGCTGCCTGAACATGTGAATTATATGAATGGAGCGTGGAATGGATAAGGTGCTCAGGATTGAAGTGCTGGAAGAAGCGGCCCGTCTTACTTCAGAAGATAGAGCAAAGACGTACGGCCTGCCAACGGTAAACATGGAATGCTATGCCGCGTTCCTCGAATTGTACCGTTCATTTTCCGGGCAACGCATAGGCCAACCCACGTCTCCCGCACATGACGCCGCGATGGCTATGGTGCTTGCCAAAATCGCTAGAATCGCGGTTGGAGTAAGAGGCCACCGCGATAACTACACCGACGCAGCAGCTTATCTCGCCATTGCTTATGAGGCAGACCAATGGGCACTCTGAAGCAAGCGATCCTTCGCGCAGGGCAATACGCGGACAAAGTTGTCCTTGTTCCTGCGATTTATTACTTGAAGCAGCAGCACAAGAAAGAAATGGCTGAACGTCGCGCACGGCAGCTTGCCCGCGTCCCTACCCCTAAAATCGTCCGGACTTCACGGGCGAGCCTGCTTCTCAAGAAGTGAAACTACTCGCTCCAGCCGGCGCTAAGATCCTTCTCATCGGTGAGATTCCGACCGAGGAGGATCTTCGCGTTGGGGCTCCTTTTACCGGCCACGCGGGACGGGAGCTGGACACGATGCTTGCAGACGCGGAACTTTCCCGCGCCAATGTCGCGCTTACCTATCTTTTCAAAGAGCGCCCTCCGGGAGGAGACATCAATGCCTGGGCAGTTCCACGGACGAAGCTTAGTCTCGATCTATCGCTCCCTTGGGCAGGAATCCCTTGCAAAAAGGGAGTTGTTGACCCAGCCCGAACCCAGCCTGCTTTGGCCCGACTTTTCGAAGAAATCGCTCAAGTCAACCCCAACGTCATCGTCACCTGCGGCAATTCGGTCGTGGCTGCTTTATGCGGGGTCTCCGGCATTACAAAGCTCCGTGGCGCGTTACACTTCCACGGGCAGAGGAAGGTCATCCCGACTTATTCGCCTGCTGCGGTTCTTCGGCAGTATGAGTGGCGGCCACAGGTTGTAGCTGACCTCATCAAAGCGAAGATTGAAAGCGCCTATCCCGAAGCCCGCCTTATCAACCGGCTGATCTACATCGAACCCACCATCCGAGATTTAGAAGATTGGACTGAGCGTCTCTGCAACGAAGACTTTATCTCCTTCGATATCGAGACTTCCGCGAAGCAGATCACCTGCATAGGCTTCGCTCCAAACCTGAAGGAGTGCTTCGTCATCCCTTTCTGGGACGTGAAGACCGGTAATTATTGGGGGCGCGAAGAAGATGAAGTCCTCGCTTACAAAGCTATGCGGAGCATCTGCGCCTCACGCAGCGTGAAGATCGCACAAAACGGACTCTACGACGTATCTTACCTCTCCAAATACAACGTCAAAGTCACAAACTTTACTGAAGACACGATGATCCAGAGCCATTCCTTATACCCAGCTATGCCTAAGGGCCTGGACTTCCTAGGCAGCATATACGCTAACGAACGGGCATGGAAACGCTGGCGCGTTCGTGGCGGAGACACCAACGAACATAAGCGAGAGGAATAGCTATGGACTTGAAACGTCGCAGTCTTTTAGGCGTAATTTGGAAGACTTCATTGGAAAGAAACTCGTATGCTGACTGTAATTGAAAGTCCTTGGGCCGGCCTCGGCGCTGGGGAAAAGGCGAAGAAATATCTCCGGAACTGCATCCGTGATGCGCTCGCGCGGAATGAGATACCTTGGGCCTCCCATGCGATGTTGGCTTGGACTGAAGCCCTTTACGAGACCGATGTAGAACAACGAGCGGAAGGTATCGAAGTCAATAAGCTGATGATTATGCGCGCGGACTGCATCGCGTTCTACGTCGATCATGGGATGAGCAAAGGGATGCACCAAGCCTGGATCTGGGCGCGGATGCACGGCAAGTCTGTTGAGAAGCGGACGCTTTACACATGAGGATTCTCGAATCCGCAACCCTAGACGTTCCATCGCTTTCCTATTCCCAGCAGTATTGGGCATACAACGGCCTTGACTGCATGATTACAATGGAGGTCTTCCAGGCTCTTTCACACAGCATTAAAGAAGTCCCCTTCGCCTACAACATGACTCGCACGATGCAGGCACCAGCCTTCACCCTCATGAAGCGGGGAGTCAAGGTTGACATGGCTCGCCGCGGTGAGGTCTTAAACTCCCTCTCCCTTCAACGTGCCCGCGCCGAAGAAATCTTCTTCAGGCTCTGCACCGAAGGTCTCGGCCTTGAGCCGTACTTCGACAAAAAGCATAAAAAGTACTTTGCGATTAACCCAGCTTCCTCACAACAGCTTTGCCAGCTTTTCTACGAAGTCCTTGGACTCCCCCCGATCAAATCCTTCAACAAACTCACCAAAGAATACAAAGTCTCTTGCGACCGCAAGGCGCTCGAAAAGATGCAGCGTGAGCCTATCTCCAAACCTTTCTGTGATCTGATCCTCGGCATTCGAGACTATACAAATAAAATTCAGGTTCTTGAAACCGGCATCGAAAATTCTCGCATCCATTGCGCGTATCAAGTCGCTGGTCCTATGACCGGCCGTTGGAGTTCTAATGAAGACCCTTTTGGACGAGGAACAAACCTTCAGAACATCACTGACGAGATGCGTCGAATATTTGTCCCGGACCGAGGCAAAAAGTTCTGCCAACTCGATCTTGCTCAGGCAGAGTCTAAGCTGGTTGCTTATCTTTCCCTTCCGTTCGGGCGTTCTTATCTCCAAGCCTGTGAATCAAGCGATCTCCATACAACTGTTACACGACTTGTATGGCCCGAGATTTTCGCCGGAGCAACTCTCTCTGATAAAGAGATTGCAAAACGCCCCTTTTACCGTCATTTCTCATATCGAGATATGGCTAAACGAGGAGGGCATGGTACAAATTACGGCGGGTCAGACGCAGTTATCGCTATGCACCTGAATATCCCGAAGGCACAAGCCAGCCTCTTCCAAAAGAAATACTTCGGGGCCTTCGCTGAAATCCCCCGCTGGCACAACGACGTGCGTATGCGGCTGGCAGCTACACGTCAAATCACCACACCCCTCGGAAGGCGGTGCTTTTTCCCAGGCCGACCTTGGGATAACGACACCATCAAATCAGCTATCGCGTATGCACCTCAATCGTCCATCGGAGATATTCTAAATCTTGGCTTCTTAAAAGTCTGGAAGAAATACGACAAAATTCACAACTCAAACTACCCTATCGAAATCCTAACTCAGGTCCACGACTCCATCCTATTCCAGTACGATGAAAAAGACGAAAGCTGGATTGTCCCCCTTATCCAACGAGAGCTTCAAGTTCCGGTGGAGATAAACGGGGAAGTCTGCCGTATCGGAGTCGATGCGCAGATTGGTTGGAATTGGGGAAAGCATTCAGATGTTAACCCTCATGGTCTGATGGATTACAAAGGGAAAGACTATCGTGAGCCTCCAAAGGAAAAATCCATCTTGGATCGAAGCGTATGTGAAGTCTACAGCCCATACAAACAGTCCAGCCATCTTTAGGAAGTGGTCCGCGCTGGCCGCTGTTTCGGCTGCACTTCAACGTAAGTCTTACGTCAAGCTGAACGGTGGCACCATCTATCCAAACCTCTTTGTTGTGCTTGTCGGCGGGCCTGGGATCGGAAAGTCTCAAGCGATCAATCCTTCACGGAGTTTGATCTCTCAGCTTACACATGTCGCCCTCTCTCCTGCCCGGCTTACGCCTGAAAAATTCATCCAGCTTGTTTCCAAAAGTTTCAAAATGATTCCGACTCCAGACAACCCCTACTACACCCAGTCCGCCTACGCCGCTTTCATATCCGAACTCTCCACCTTCATTCAGCCGAACGACAAAGCTTTGATGACCGTCCTCACGGACTTCTTCGACTGCCCAAAGACCTGGACCTACGCCACACTTTCACGAGACGCTGACCGTATCGAAAACCTTTACCTAACGCTGCTCGGTGCTATCACACCAAAAGCGCTGGCGGAAAACTTCGGTACAGCCGCCTTCGGAATGGGCTTCACTTCCCGCTTGAACATCATCTTCAGTGATGAGTTCAAAGCCCCACAACTATTCGCACCTCGTGCGAAGATTCCGCTCGAAGATCTTCTCGAAGATCTAAAGCTGATGCACAGCCTTTCCGGAGAGTTCACCTTTGACGATGACGCGGCGGAAGAACTGCAAGACTGGGTATCGGGCGGTTGCTTACCTGCCCCCGGCGATGGCCGTCTTGCGGAGTATCTTCCCCGCCGATGGCTGCACCTTTCGAAGCTTTGTATGGTTTACTCAGCTTGCCGGGGGAGTGATCTCCGCATCACGCAGACGGATTATAGGAAAGCGAAGGCAACGCTGCTGGAAGCGGAAGTTCATCTTCCCCGCGCGCTGGAGTTCCTCGGCGCAAACACAGCGATGGAAGCGATCCGCAACACGCACATGTGGCTGAAAGCGGAGTATTCCGTAAGGAAAGCGGCTATTCCAGAGATGCAGCTAAAGCGTAAGCTGCTGGCCGACATCAACCCGATGCAATTAAACTCTACGATTTTAGAAATGGTGCAGAGCGGGCTGATGACGGTGCAAGGTGCTGGGAGTGAGAGAAGTTATATCCCG
>Ga0214173_100168_pt1 | contig 11058 bp, 12 predicted proteins | sample TroBogEpilimnion_34_FD_153011 | JGI IMG/M metagenome (GOLD analysis project Ga0214173, IMG submission 153011) | Freshwater microbial communities from Trout Bog Lake, WI - 25JUL2007 epilimnion | ecosystem: Environmental > Aquatic > Freshwater > Lake > Epilimnion/Euphotic zone | place: Trout Bog... | reverse complement strand
ATGATACTCATTTAGCAGTTCAATCTGATATAGCTGGCCCTGGTTATACCTATGCGGATGGTGTATTTACTGCACCACAACCTTATCCATCATGGACATTGGTAAATAATGTATGGACTGCTCCTACACCAATGCCAACTGATGAAAAACCTTATATTTGGGATGAATTAACTAAATCTTGGTTGGAAATTTAATGTTTACTTGGAAAATTTTATCTATTTCTAAAGAATGCAAAAGTATTCATTATTCTCTTATTGCTACTGATGGTGTAAATACAGTTGAATCACAAGGAAATCATGTATTTTCTGATGGTGTTGTAAACCTTCCTTTTGAGCAAATTAAAGAAGAAAACATTCTTGAATGGTTAGAAAAAGATACTACTCAAGATGATGTAAATGCAATAAAATCAAATTTAGAAAAGCAATTAAACGAATTGGAAAGCGATAAAACTGTCGAATTTCCATGGTTAGTCGGCACTTTTACACCTCAGGTTTAATATGACACAGCCAATAGACATTATTAGCAGAGCATTAAAGGACATTGGCGCATTAGAAGCAGGGGAAAGCCCTACTCCTGAAGCTGCTCAAGATGCCTTTGATATGCTCAATGACCTTGTAGACCAATGGTCTAATGAGGATATGATGGTTTATAACACCACAGAAATCATATTTCCTTTAATTTCAGGTCAAATTCAATACACTATTGGCCCTACTGCTACGACTTCAAACTATGTTGGAGCAATGATTACCGGAACTATTACAGGAAGCATTTTGACTGTAACTGGGGTAACTAGCGGTGCAGTAGCGCAAGGTCAAACCCTTAAAGGTGCTGGAATACCATTAGGAACAAAAATTGTTCAATTTTTAACTGGTGCTGGCGGTAACGTAAATGAAGTAGGCACTTATCAATTAAGCGTACCAGCTACAACTTTGACACCTACCTTTACAGGCTCTATTTCAGGAACGACTTTAACTGTTTCTGCTATTACTGCAGGCTATTTAGGTGTTGGTGCTGTTATATCCGGAACAGGTGTGGCTGCAAACACCACAATTCAAGCGGTATTAAACGCAAGCGGTGGAGTTGGTACATATACCGTCAATAATAGCCAAACGGTTGGTAGCGAGGCTATGACAGCCACTATTACCCCAATTCCTATTACTGCTTATTATCAAAAGCCTTTGTCTATTGACCAAGCTTATGTAAGGGTAAACACTCAGAGTAATGGTCAGCCTGTTTTAAACGGTGGATTGGATTATCAAGTGGGAGTAATTTCTCTTACTAATTACAATCAAATTGGCCTTAAAACATTAAATGGACCATGGCCTAAAGCTTTGTATTACAACCCTAATGCAGAGTATGGCAACTTATTTGTATGGCCTAATCCAAGCCAAGGTGAAATGCACATATTTGCTACTACTATTTTTAGCAACTATGAAACCTTGTACGACAACATTATCCTTCCACAAGGCTATTCAATGGCTCTTAGATGGAATCTTGCAGAACGACTTATGCCTATGTATGGCAAAGTTTCACAAGTGCAAATTTCTATGATTAATGCTTATGCAGCACAGTCTAAATCGACTATCAAGCGTAACAATATGAAACCTATTGCTTCTGCCTCGTATCCTGCCGTTATGATTACTGGCAAAGCAAAAGATGCTGGTTGGATTCTTAACGGTGGATTTACAGGATAATGGCTGACTTTGGATTCGTAGGAGCCTCTTATGAAGCTCCATCTATTTATCAGGATGCTCAAGAGTGCATTAACTGGTTTCCTGAAATCGACCCTACAAAAGCACAAGGCTCTAGAGGTGTAGTTGCACTTTATCCAACTCCAGGACTTACGTCTGTTGTAGCTTTAACCCCTCAAGCACAAGTGCGTGGAATGCGTACTTTGTCAGGTGGTCAAGCAATGGTAGCGGTATGCGGTCAATATTTATATTGTTTAGATAGCACATTGACCCCTAGAATCGTTGGTCAGCTTAATACTTCAACAGGTCGAGTAGGCATTACAGATAACGGAATTAGCGTTTATATCACCGATGGCACTTATCGCTATTCATGGTTTATTAAAAACGATACCGATGATTGTATTTTTCAAGGCTCAATAAGCGGAACAACTTTAACGGTTACAGCTATTAACGTAATTGGAACAGGCATTTTTGCTGGTTCTCAATTATTTGGTGTTGGAGTTTTACAAAATACAATTATTACAGGTCAATTAAGCGGTACAACAGGCGGAATTGGCACTTATTCAGTCAATATTACCCAAACCGTTGCCTCTACTCAGCTTTACATTACCGATGTTGCTGCAACATTAACATCTTCTATTTCCGGAACTACGCTAACAGTATCGGCTATTTCCACAGGGGATACTTTATATCCTGGAATGTCTATTGTTGGTAATGGAGTTACAGCAGGAACTACTGCAGAAACGATTATTACGGCTTTAGGAAGCGGAACAGTATTAACTACTGCTATTGCTAGTGGCGGTACTGGATACTCTGTAAATGACTCAATTTCCCTTTTGGGCGGTGTTTATGGTGCTACTCCAGCAACCTACACAGTATCTAGCGTAGGAGGTTCAGGAGCCGTTACTGGATTAACAACTACTAATTCAGGTCAATACACTTCTAACCCTATAAATCCAGCAACAACCTCTACAACTGGTGGCGGTTCAGGATTAACGCTAAACCTTACATTTGGTACTGGTACAGGCGGTACTGGAAATTATGTAGTCAATAATTCGCAAACTGTTGGCTCAGAAACCATGTATGCGTTGCGTTTTACAGTAATGCCAGCAAGCGATGGTGCTTTTACAGGCGGTACGATTGTTGATGTAGTAGACAATTACTTTGTTTACAACCGACCTAATACGCAACAATGGGCAGCCTCAAATATTCTTAGCCCTATTACCTATGGTTTGTCTTATGCCTCTAAATTTACAGGACCTGATAATCTTGTTTCTTTGGTTGTAGACCATGGACAAGTTTATTTGTTAGGAGAAACAACCTCTGAAGTATGGTCTGACAACGGTTTATATCCTTTTGCGTTCCAACGGATTCCAGGAAGCTCTACCCAGCATGGTATTGCTGCACCGTTTTCCGTTGCTAGAGTAGGAAATTCGTTTGCTTATTTATCTAAAAATACTCGTGGTCAGGCTGAAATAGTCATGATGAATGGGTATTTTCCTGCAAGAATATCTACTCATGCAGTAGAAAACACTCTTGTAGACCAATATGTAGCCGATGCTGTTGCTTATACATACCAGTTAGAAGGCCATGAAGTTTATGTAATTAGCTTCCCAACCCTTGATTTAACCTGGGCTTATGACTTTACAACTCAGTTATGGCATAAATGGCTTTGGGTAGATAACAATAACGTCTATCACCGTCATCGTTCTAATTGCGGATGTTATTTTCAAGACCAATTTTTAGTTGGTGATTGGCAAAATGGTCAAATTTACAAATTAGACTCCAATAATTACACTGACAATGGCGGTATTATTCGCAGAGTTCGCAGAGCTCCACATTTAGTAACTGACCTACAAAGACAGTATTTTGATGAATTTCAAATTCAATTTCAGCCTGGAGTTGGTTTAACTGGCATTACAACCCCTGTAAATTCAGAAGTTGTAGGTGCAAACCCTCAGGCTATGCTCCGTTGGTCTAATGATGGTGGCTCTACATGGTCTAATGAACACTGGGCAAGTATTGGTTTAATCGGAAAATACCAAAATCGTATTATTTGGCGCAGACTTGGCTGGTCTAGGGACAGGATTTTTGAAGTTGTTGTTACTGACCCTATAAAAGCAGTTATTGTTAGCGCAAACCTTAAAGCGTCTGAAGGGGACAATTAATGGCTAATCCTAATATCTGGGGTACAGAACAAAATAATCCGTATCCTCAAACACCTTTAGTAGATGATGTAACAAAAATGCCTACAAGGGCATGGCAACAGTATTTTTTAAATTTGCTTAATTTTTCGTCTGCTACTAATGCGTCTAAAGGCTCGGCAACTTTGCCTACTGCCCCAGCAGGATTTATTAACATTGTTGTACAGGGTAAACCTTATAAAGTGCCTTATTACAATGTCTAATTTTGCCGAACAATTTAAACAAGTAGAAGGTCAATGGGCTTTTGACCCACAAACAAAGCACAACTTTTCTGATGGACTTTATGCCAAAGAAATGATTATGCCTGCCGGATACATTGCTTATTCACATTCTCATCCTTATTCCCATTTAAGTATTTTGGCAAAAGGTCGTGTAATTGTTAAAACTGACGATTATAATAAGGAATATGTTGCTCCAGCTTGTATAAATATAGAGGCTAATACTTACCATCAAATAGAGTCTTTAGAAGATTGCGTTTGGTTTTGTATTCATGCTACCGAAGAAACGGATAGCAGCAAAATTGATGAAGTTTTAATTGGAAAACAATGAAAATTAAGCTTATTTCTGAGGGAGCAAATGTAAACCCAATTCATTGGGCTATATTGCAACATCCTGAATTATGGAATCAGAATAAAGCTAGGACCGAAGCAGAAGATAGTCCTCATTATGGTTTAGACGATATATGGCCTCGATTTGGTGCTCCTGAATACGCAGAAAATGGTCTTGCTCATGATTCTGTATGGTATCCATCTGCTGACATTTTGGGCATAAAACCTATTGTTTATGACCTTTTTAGGTCTGTTGAAGGGGTTGAGCTTGGCGGTGTATTAATTACTCGTATCCCTGCTGGAAAAGAATGTAAACCTCATACTGACCCTGGATGGCATGCAAGACGATATGAAAAGTTTGGGGTTCAAATAACAAGCGCACCTAATCAGAAGTTTTGTTTTGAAGGTGAAGAATTAGAAACAAAGCCAGGTGATGTATTTTGGTTTGATAATCAATATACTCATTGGGTAACTAATCCAACAGCATACGACAGAATTACGATGGTTGTTTGCATAAGAAGGGAGCAATAATATGCCATGGGCAGCTGCAGCAGTAGTAGGAGGAGCCGTAGTGAGCTCCGTTATTCAAGGTGACGCAGCGCAAAGCGCAGCTGATACGCAAGCCAATGCTGCAACTAGCGCAGCCAATACGCAATCTAATGCTGCTTTGCAACAACAGCAAAATTTATTAGCTGCTGGGCAAACTGCGTCTCAACAATTTACTCCTTATGCAACTACAGGAACAACAGCATTAAACAATTTGTCATCAAATGCTGCTTATTTAAACACTCCAAATGCTGTTTATAACCCAGTTGCTGCTTATCAAAATTTTAATAATACGGACTTAAATGCAAATTTAGCCCCTAATTATGAATTTATGCTTCAGCAAGGACAAGCAACTACTAATGCTGCCAACAATGCTACTGGTGGTTTAGTTGGTGGAAATGCTCAACAAGCATTAAATACATACAGTCAAAACTATGCTTCTAATGCTTATCAAAACGCATTGAGCAATTACATGAATCAATATACGACTGGTGTAAATGCCAATATGCAGCAACAAAATCAGACATTTAATCAGCAACAAGCAAACCAATCCAATATTTACAATCGCTTACAAGGCGAGGCTCAATTAGGACTTGCTGGTGCTACTGGTTCTGCAAACGCACAACTTGGTACAGCAACTAACGTGGCTAATCTTGGGGTTGGTGCTGCTAATGCTATTGCTGGCGGTCAAATTGGTGCTGCCAATGCTCAAGCAGCAGGAACAATCGGAACTGCTAACGCTATTGCTTCAGGAACTAATACTTTAGGAAGCATTGGTTATACAACAGCGCAGCAACTTATGAATCAAAATAGCGCACAAGCTCAATTAACTGCTGGCGGTTATGGTGCAAACTCTTTAAATAATATTCCTTCTTCCGCTGTACAAGGAAGCAGTAATTTTATAGGACCTGTTGCTTAAGGAACAAATTATGCCAATTTCAACTAGCGGATTATCTGTCCCACAATTAAGCGGTAATGGTGGTGTAGATTCCTCCATTTATGCAGCGCAAAAAAATCCACAATTAGATATTCCAAAAGGAATGACTATTGGGGATATGCTAGATGTTTCTAAGAAAACATTGGATTTGCAAAAATACAGAGATACTTATGCAGACCAAGTAAAGCAAATTCAAGCTGAATCACAAAGCGCACAACAAAATGCACAGCAAAATCAATTAAAAACAGTTAAGGCTCATGTTTCTAATTTAGGTTTAGCAACGTCAGAATTAATGCGTGATAACGATTTAACACCTGAAAAAATACTTTCTGCATATAAAAATGTAAATAAATCTGCACCTGGTGATGAGGCTTCAAAAGCTTCTGCATTGCAACAAGTTATTTCCGGTATGCCACAAAAGGCTGCCAATGAAACTGAAGACCATTATCAAACTAGATTGCATCAATTTGTAGTTACAAATCAGCAAAAAGGTTTAGAGCATTTATCTGCTATGCAACAAATGTTCCCTGCTACTGCACAAGCGGATGTTGGCGGTAATGTTGCGACTATTAACACAGGCAATCCAAGTACTGCTGTTGCAGCTCCTGGAAGCATGACAGGCCAGTATTTAAACAAAACGATTTCTCCACAAGTTTATACAAATCCTATTACAGGACAACCTGGGGCTATTGGAGGCGGTGGTTTGCCAAGTGGCGGTGATTTAACAAATAGACCTACACAGGTTCAAGTTAATCCTGCTGCTGGCGGTGCTCCTGCTGCTGGTGTAGGCCAAAACAACCAACCAGTTGCTCCTGCTGGTCAAGTTCGACCTGTTATTAATCCTGCTTCTGCTGCTCCGCAACAAACAATTCCAAACGATGCTTTAGGAAAAGTAGAGCCATTAAGACAGGGCGCAAATGAAAGCCCAGCAAACTTTAATGCTCGTATTGCTAACGTACAAGGCTCTTATGCCAAAGCTCAAGACCAGTTAAGCAACCCAAATAGCGAAAACGGTTATATTCCGCAACTTAAACAGGTTAATTCAAGCATTCTTAGCTTGCTTAAGGACCCTGAAGTTCGTACTGGTGCGGTTAATGACTTTTTGGCTGGTAAAACCAATAAGGGTTCTTTGTCTACAAAAGAGCAAGAATTGGCTAAATACTTAGAACAACGTATTCAAGCAAAAACTCCTAAGTCTGATGCGGATGCTGAAAGCAAACGGTCATCTTATGGCTCATTTAACCTTGATAAAGAGGCTTTGAAGGCTTTAACTCGTCAGGATAATGCTTGGGTAACAACTCAAGAATTGGCTTCTCGTGGGCGCATGAATAACGCTTTAATTGGCGGAAGCACCAACAACCCAAATTATGCTCGTGTGGATGCTTTTAATAATAAGTTTGCTCAGTTATCAAGCACTCCTGATTTAATGCAATACATTGCCATAGCTGGTACAAACCCTAATAAGATTCGTGTTGATGCTGATGATGACAAGGCACTTAGAGCTTTATTAGGAAAAATGACTCCAGAGCAAAGACAGCAATTAGAGCTTAAACGGAAAACATTGTTAAATATGGTAGGGCAATAGTAATGAGTGATGGATACCAAGAATTTGACCCCAATTCATATTTAGGCGGTGTTCAGGCTCCTGCTTCTGTTGCAGTTGATACAAGCGAACATGACCCTAGCGAATATTTAAAAAATATTTCTCAGGCGGAAAAGCCAGTTTCTTTTTTAGATACTTTAAAAGAAAAAGCGCATCATGTTTTAAAAGGTGCTGAGTATTTTGCTAAAGGCGGTGCATTTGCTCCTAAAAGAACAAAAGAAGCTGTAGAAGGCGCAGCGTCTTTAGCCGATACAACGATTGGTTCTGTAATTCCTGCTGTTGGCAGCTATGTAATACAAGGTGTTACAAGGCCATTTACAACACCGGAAAAAGCCCAAGAATATGGTCAAGAGTTTGCGAAAGCAACAGATAAGCCATTTGGAAAAGCTTTAGGTGTAACTGAGTCCCCAGCCTATAAAAATGAAGCTTCTAATCGCTTAATGCAGTTTGTTGGCGAAAACATGGACAAAGGTGCTGGCTGGATTTCTGAGCAGACAGGTTTACCTAAAGCCGATGTAGAACACATGATTAATAGCGGAATTATGCTTACTGGTCATGCTGCTACACCTATTGTTAAAAATGTTGTTTCTGATATGGGCCAGCAATTTGCTAAACGCAAAGCTGCACTAATGGAAGGAAAGCCACTAGAAGAGGCTCCATCTAAAGGGTTTGCCGATGCAGGATTTAATGCTGAACAACAGGTTAAACCAACAATAGCAACTGAGCCACAAATTGCACCAAAAGCTTCAGTAGAAGTATCTCAGCCAACAGCAGCCGAATTAGCCCCTAGAGAAAAATCAGTTTCAGTTATTTCTGAAAATCCTGAAATGCCTCAGGAAAGGCTTGTTCCTGGAGAAATTACTCGCAAAGAGCAAATTTTAAAGGATGTTGGTTTAGAAAATATTAGGCAATCAGCTTTAGAAGGTGATTATAAAAACGCAAGCTCACAATACATTACCTCTAAAGCAGACAATGGAGAATATGCACAGGGCATGACCAATCAAATAGCGCATGAAAAAGAAGCTTTAGGTTCTCATTTTCAAAATGTGCTTGATGAAACAAAAGGTCGTATTCCTGAAAAAGGTGGAAATGAGATTCCAGATAAAATTGAAATTGGCAGAAATATTAAAGATGCCATTAATGAATCTTATGATTCAGTTAAAACCTTAAGAAACCAGTTGTATCAGACCGTTAGAGATACGATTGGTGATACTCCAGTTCAAATGAACGATGTTTCTAATCTATTAGGAACTGAGTCTAAATTTAAAGTTGGCGATAAAAAAGGCTTAAAAGAAGCTATTGATACTCGCATGGAAGAATTAGGTATGAAAGACAAAGACGGTGTATTGCAGCCTTCTAATGTTACTCAAGCCGAAGAATTGCGTAAATTTATCAATGATGAAGTAAAAAACAATCCTGACTTGTACCATTTAGCCAAAGAAATTAAAGATTCTATTGATAACGATATGTTCCGGCATGTTGGTGGAGATACTTTTGAAGCTGCAAGGGCTAAACATGCTGAATTGCAAGAGTTGTTTGAAAACCCAGACGCTATTAGAAACCTCAGAAAAGACATTGGTGTAAATCAAAGAATTGCGGATGAAAAAGTAATTCAAACGATGAATACTATGCCTGAAAGTCAATTTCAGCATATTGTTAGCGTTTTAAAAGACCAAGGTAAAGATGGTGCTATTGCCGATATTAGAGCTAATTTAGTTAATCAAATTAAAGAAGCTGGCACTAGCGAAGTTGGCGAACCTTGGAATGCTAGAGCTGCTGCAAAACAAAGGGCTAAATTAAGTAATAAATTAAAAGTTGCTTTTGCAGATGACCCTGAAGCTTTAGCAAAAATAGACAAAGGAATTGAAGCTGGTAATATTTTGCATATTCCTACTCGATACCCAGGCGCAGCTGTTCAAACTCAACTGCTTAAAAATAAGTTTGGTGAGATAGCTTTGCAAAGAGCAGGGGCTTTAATTGGTGGTGCTGGTGGAAGTATTGCTGGTCCTGTTGGCGGTGGTGCTGGTGCTTTAGCTGGGGAATATTTAGGCGGAAAAGGGGCTACTGCATTAAAATCTGCTAGACAAACCAAACAATTACAGCAAGAAATTAAAAGCGGTACACCATTGGGTGATATTAAATACGAAATTAAGGAATAAACATGGCATCGGTAAATTTATCACCTCTGTTTAATGGTCAAACGGTATTTGGTACAACTGGCAATATATTGGCAGGCGGTCAAATATTTACTTATCAAGCAGGAAGCTCAACTCCTTTAGCAACTTACACTACATACAATGGCAATATTGCCAATCAAAATCCTATTGTTTTGGGTGCAGATGGTAAATTGCCTAATGAATTATGGCTTCAAGCAGGATATTCTTACAAATTCGTAGTTGAAGATGCTAATAGCGTATTAGTAAATACTTACGACAATATTGCCGGAATATTAACTACCATTCCAAGTTCATCGCCTAGTTTGCCAAGTGGCTGTATTTTGATTTGGTCAGGAACAGTTGGCTCTATTCCAAGTGGATTTGTAATTTGCGATGGTTCTAATGGCACTCCTGACCTTAGAAATTCTTTTGTCATTGGCGCAGGAAACAGTTATACAGTAGGTCAAACTGGCGGTTCTGCTGATTCAGCTTTACCAGCACATACTCATAATGGCACAACCAATGGCACAAGTAATGGTCATACTCATGGAATTACTGATAATGGTCACCAACACTCCTACAGACTTGATAATAACGGAGCTAACATTGGTATTGTTGGAAATCAAGGAAATATAGGTGGAGTAACACTTCCAACAGGAACTGGTACACAAGCAAGTATTAGTACGGCAACTCAAAGCTCTACAACTGGCATTACAGGTACTAATGGTCAATCTGCTGACCATACCCATACATTTACTACTAATTCTACAGGCATCACTCCTACTGGAACAAACCTTCCTCCTTACTATGCACTTGCATTTATTATGAAAAGTTAAGTTATGAATCAAGACTTTTTAAACTGGGCCTTTGGCATATTTAATTTAGTTCTTGGTGGCTTTATTAAGGCTATGTGGGATTCCTACAAAGAACTTAAAAAAGTTGATGCCCAATTAGCTGAAAAGGTTAATCAGATTGAAGTATTGGTTGCTGGTCAATATGTAAAGCGTGATGATTTCGACAGAGTTGCTAATGCAATATTTGTTAAATTAGACAAAATTAGCGATAAGATTGATTCAAAGGCTGATAGATGAAATGCTACAAATCTAAAACTATGTGGTTTTCAGTAGCCCTAGTTATTTTTGGTGCTTTATTAGACAATTTGCCTAATCTTCAATCTATTATTGACCCCAAGTATTACGGAATCATTTTGACTGTCGTGGGAATCATTGTGGCCTTGTTACGGTACGTTACTAAAGAGCCCATAAACCCATGATTATTTATGCCATCCTTGTGCCTATAAATCTGCTATTAACTCTTATAGCGGTTATATTAGCCCCTGTAATGCCATTGTTTGCAGTGCAAAAATTATGGTG
>Ga0214173_100165_pt1 | contig 11105 bp, 10 predicted proteins | sample TroBogEpilimnion_34_FD_153011 | JGI IMG/M metagenome (GOLD analysis project Ga0214173, IMG submission 153011) | Freshwater microbial communities from Trout Bog Lake, WI - 25JUL2007 epilimnion | ecosystem: Environmental > Aquatic > Freshwater > Lake > Epilimnion/Euphotic zone | place: Trout Bog... | reverse complement strand
GTGCGTTATTTGCTGTATTTGACGACATGTAGCACTACTCAATGAGCCCGAACCCAAAGAGGATGCGGAACTCGTTAAAAGGGTCTTAGATTGCGTTCCATGAATGGGACATTTGGCATGGTTTCCCGATTTAGATTGACTGGGAGATTGATCAATTACGTTTTCATTATTAGTTCTTTGGACTTCAAATTTTCTAACATCATTATGATATTCAATTAATAGTTGTTTATATTGTTCAACATATTGCTGCCATTTAGCAATGTCACCGATTTTATCATTAACATCCCCAAGAGTAATAGTTTCAATGTTTTGATCAACACAATGAGTATAATTTCCCCCAACTGTATGCCATTCGTCTTCTAATACTTTTTGACGTTTTTTTCCAACTACTAAAGATTCTTTTCCATCTTTATAGAAACGATCATAAGAACCGATTTTATGACCAAGGGTTACAACTTCTTCATCTTTAGTATTAATGAATTCTAAGTAACCAGCAGGTTGATTTATTAAGGATAAATTTCTTAATTTATCGCCGGAATTAGACGGATCATTACTATATTTGTTAGGATAATGCATGAAATTTATTTAGGTATCCCGTAGATGTTTTCATAATCATTTCTGCCTGCAAATGTGCCCACGATGATTGGTCGATTGGCATCGCCATTTTCAAATCGGACGTAAACATGTGAACCAGGAGAAGGAATAGAAACAATTCCTTTATAATTATTTCCTTGATCAGAAGGACGGTAAGGTCCACCTGTATCAGGTTTTCCTTGTAAATTTGGTTGAGTATCAGAAGGATAACTGGTTAAATTATTTCTGCCTTGATTCTGTGTTTCCCTGGATGCATTATTACTTCCTCCCAAGAAAGAATTTCTTCTAATTTTGTCAGGTAATAAAGAGGAATTAACATTACTATATAGATTGCTTCCGCCTCCTCCTCTGGAAATCATAGGGGAATTAGCTGATCCTCTTGGCATAATAATATTACTTAAACTGGATAATACTCCTAATCCTGCTATAATCAGAGGTAATATCTTTTGAATTTTTGACATTACGGTTGCCCCTCCATTAGTATATAATGTGGTATTTAATATATTATTAGCAGCAATATTAACGGTAATATTCCCACTTTTATATGAATATAAAGTGCCACTGATTCCTGCAAAAAAGAAATCAGAGTTAATCTTATTGCTGCCATTAATATTCATTTTAATAGGAATATCACTATAATTAGAAGGAATAACATTGGTAGAGGACGGGGCAAATAGTATAGGAGGATTGTAATTCGCATAATTACCACTAGTTGGAACGAAACATTTAACCCCGAATATGGTTGCATTAATATCCACCGTCTTACCATTGATCATTATAATAGGATTCTGAACAGACAATTCTATATTAGATATAGTTGTATTATTGGGTGTTACTGCATCATTCACCGGATTAGTTGCAGAAGGAGGAATAATATTATTCTGACAAAGAGAATAAGATTGTGGTAAATTCTGAGCTAAATTAGCAATACAAGAATTCTTCTCATAAGAAAGATAGATGGATGGAAAAGTGAAATTATTATTTTGATTAGAACCTGATCCACAATCCATTGGTAAACAAGTAGGTTTACCAATGTTAAGATTGGTTTGATCAGTGGATTGTCTAGGGGGTTTTCCTAAAGGATCAGGAGTATAAGTGGTATTCTTTCTATTATTTTCATCTGTCTGATCTTGTTGAAAGGCTTGAGTAGTTTTGTTGCTATCTTGACTAGTTAATCCACCATCATTTCCTCCAAAGGATTTGTTGGTACTTGCTTGATAGAATGCAGGGGTAGACATACCAAAAGTAGGCAGCATAACTTCTGCCCAAGGTAAAACTTTCCTTAATCTATCTTGGATTTCTGGTGTAAGGGATGTTCCTGTGTTATCACCCATATGGGTAATCATTTTGTCTTCCGTCTTATTTTGATTCCAGTTTTTTAATAAAGTTACATTAACTTCAGGAACAAATACCTTCACTCGTCCTGCATGATTAGGATCATTATCCTGAATAACTATCCCTCTATATTGTCCGTTATATTGACCCATCTTAAGTTTTCTCCTTTTGATATGCTTTATCAGCATTTATCATCCGTGCATTAGTCGGATCATTGAAATTACTTGCCTTCGCAGAAGTATTAATTAATCTTCCTTTATTATCAACCGTAACCGTCACTGGTTGATTATTTGGTCCTTCTGCAAAAGTAATATTAAATGTCTCTACTTCATAACGGCCTAATGATAATAAACAAAAGAACTTATTAATTAAACGAATCAAATCTCCTGCTAATTGAATAACGGCAGCAAGGCTACCAGGAGCAGCATTTTTTCTTCTACCCGCCATATACACATCCATAGTGAAATTATGCCCATGAACTAATACATGTTCTGTAGAATAATTAGGATGTAAAACTGCCATATTATTATCACCTTGTAAATTTCTTACAAATAAAGTATTAACTAATCTATTACTTGTATCCATTCCTTGATAAACAGCAGGAGTCATTTTTAATGTTTGATTTTTATGAATTCTATAATTATTAGAAGTACATGCTGAGTTATTTTTCTTGCCCCAATTGGCCGGATCAGTTTCCGTTTCTCTAATAGTAATATATGCAAATGAACCAACTTCTTCACTAGTAGGACCAAAATAAGGGAAGGTGTCTTGGTGCATACTAATGTAATTATTAATAGCGGGATGCATGTTCTGAACAGTTGTGACGAACTCTCTTAACATTGCAGTATTCATCGTTGCACCTGTTAAGGTGTTTCCGCGTCCAACAAAAGAAGGAGGAAGAAGCGATAATGCGTTTTGTACATCGCATGCAGCTTGACCTATTTGATTAGACAAAGTTGTTAAAATAGGAATATTAAGAAGAGAGGCAATTAAAGTGGTGAAACTGAATAAAGACGAAGAACTTCCTGAATAAGGACCATGAGTTTCTGCAATCATTTGAACAGTACGATCCAATGGATTTTGAGAAGTTTGCATTGCTCCCTTGATTTCATCAATAACTGTTCCCGTTTGTTGCTGCCCCGAAGGACTTGCCCGTAAACTTTGATAAAATTGTTCTGTTGCTACTGCTGCCATTTAGTTATATTTATAACTAGGCTAAGATGAATTTTTCCCAATTAGTATAACATCTCCTTTTGGTAAAGGGGTATCTTCTCTATATACTTGTGGTTTCACTCCTAATATTTCCGTATAATAACCGCGTTCTGTATTAGAAAAATGATGTTTGATACTTGTTATAAAATATTGACCTTCTAATTTATGATCATATTCTTTATCATTTAATGTTTGTTTTGAAAGCCCAAAAAATCTACCCGGTTGTCGGTGAGTCAATCCTCTAGTAGTAAATGCTATACATAAATTAGAAAATAGATAATGTTTTAACATTTTATTTCTACCTATTGCATATCTACCTGCATCCGTAAAACTAATAGAGAATTCTGTTATACTATTCAATCCCTCATCAATATATGGAGTAATAGGTAATCTATCTTTAGATATACTAGAAGCTACCATTACATTTGGACGAATTCTTTCATTGAAAAAAGTATTTATTTCTTTAACTGTATGATTCTTAGCTTCAATATTCCATTGACCATCCGAAGAATTATAAGATACTACTCTTCTATTTGTTAAATTACGAGAATAATCTTTTCCTGATAAATCTGCTAGAGAATAGCCACGAATAATATTAAATTCATCTGCTTTAATTTCAATATTTTGATCATTTGCTAAAGGTACTTTTTTAATGATAGGAACTTTACTTTGTTCAGTAGCTTCTCTTATAAAGAAATGTTCATACTGATATTTTCCGGGTATTGATTTACCTGCATTTTTGAAATATTGCTCAATAGTTTTTAAACTAAATTGTTTTACTTGGCCCTTAGCTTGTGCCCTTTCTAATTTCAGAATACAGGGTTGATAACCTTCTGCGGATGATGCAGTGTGATAATTATATATATAATTTAAATCATCAATAAACTTACTACCAATCGGAGAAGTATAAAATAATAAATTATTAGCATCCCCTTTATTCCAATTAGTTGTATCTATATTTGCTACATATTGCGAAAATAAAGGATCATTGTTAAATAATGCAATTAATGCATCCCCTGTTAATAAACTTCTATCAATATCATTGGCCTGATCTTGCCCTTGTTTATTAGCATTGGGTCCAGTAGTTGCCGTAGAAAACTCTGAGTCTTTTTCTTTCATCATCTGATAGGTCTTTTCCCAAAAGAATAATTTTTTCTTTTTCTGTGAACTATCTTCATTGGGTAAATCTTGAATATCATATATAACAGTTTCTAATTCAATTAACCATCTCGAATCTTCCAAAATAACTCCTTGACTTTCTAAAATATTTTCTGATTTGGGCTTTATAGAAATATATAACGTATCTCTTCCATCATTTCTAAATTTATATTCTAATTTTATATTTTTATCAATATTATCATTTGCCTCAGTGGTCGATCTTTCAAAAATATCATAAGGACTGTTTATAGTGATATTTCCTCGAAAAAAAATATCAAAAAGATTATCTTCTAAGACTAAATCATCCCATGCAGTATTAGTTAGATATACATCATTTATTCCGTTCCATAATCGAATAATAAATTCATAATCTTGATTATTAAAAGAATATACATTAGGATCAGTATTAGCCATTTTGGTTATTTATGTTTGACATAATTTCCGAAACTAGAATACTTTTCAATATCTTAATTTTATCTCCCGTTTTAACATCTTCAAAAGGATTAATAATATTATTAGCAATCAATATTACCCACCAAAGCCTTGTTGTTCCATAATATATTTGTGATAAATCATACCACGAAACATTTTCATTATAGAAAATTTCATCATATAAAGTACTATCAATATCCCCTTCAATGACAAGATTATTAATTAAATCATAATAAGAATAGCCATCTGCATCTACATAGGTAGAAAAAATATTTGCATAATCATAGAGGTTTAATTGTGTCATAAAAAATTAAGTATTTGGAACTTTCGCTGCGATTGCTTGAACCTGAACAGGTAATTGTGATATATCTGAGATTGCTTGAACTGCTGTACCACTATCTAATCCACTCATTATATTTCTTGTAGGTAATATTAATGGTCTAAAAGTCATAGAAAATCCATATGCTTCTGGAATTATTCGTGGGATTCCACTATTTTGTAATATCCTAGTATTTCCTAAATTAGTGATAGTTAAATCTGATATATAACATGCAGGAAAATTAACAATATCGGGAATTTCCAAAGTATAGATTACAATAGGATCATTTAATGCCAAATTTCTTCTATTTGCAGAATTTTGATAAGTTAACAAATATGCTAAATCTCTATTTTTATCAATATCCTCAAGTGTTCCTGTATTAGATAATGAAAATTTTATTTCAATATCACCTTCAGTAGTAGATTTCCATTTTTGGGGTAATTCAAAATTTACATTTCCTGGTTCTATTACATTTACAGCTTTTTTAATACCTGTTGCAAATTCCTCTAAGAATGAAGGTACTGCACCCTCAATAGGATTATTATTGTCTTCACCTGAGAATGCTGATGATCGATTAAATTTTTTTGTGGAAAAAAATGGAAATTTATAAGTAAATCCTGTAGGAGTGGCAATATATTTATTTTGATAAACTGCACTAGGATCATATTTATCTCCGGGTTTAGCGGTTGGGGTAGCAGCTACTCGACTATAATATAATAATGCTGCCCCTAATTGTCCTGTACTTTGTTGATATTCTTTTAAACTTGCATAAGGAACATCCGCTCTTGCATTTTTAGGCGATTTTGTCCATGCATAATCATTTACAACATCTATAGACCCAGTTCCACTGGGTTCAAGATATTTGCTATCATCTTTCGATATTCTATACAATGACATTTTTTTTATTTATTAAAGAATGAAACTATTAACTTGATTTCTCATAGTTCTAATAGGATCATTGAAATTGGATGAAGTAATATTAGGAGTTGTTCCCTTGGTTCCTGCGGTTGATGCAACCGTTTGAGCTACTAATTTACTTCCATTAATAGTGGCATGAACATTTTCAGTAGCAATATTAATGAGTTCCAAAAATCTTTCATTCATAATTTTATTCATTTGTTTCATGGCAAGATCAAAAGGTCCGCCAGTTTTTGCCATAAGAATTTGATCTTTAGAATCCGGTTGAATTATAGTTGCATCTTGCGTTTTAACAGATGTGATATTAGAAATATTATTTTTTGCCCTTTCTGCTAAAACTATATTCGCTAATTCTTGTGCAGCTTTATCGGAACGATCATTAGCAGTTTCATTTGGATTTGATGCTATGCCTTTACTATCTTCTAATTTCTTTATATTATTTCTAAGCTCTGCTTTTTTTTGATTTAATTGAACCAATTCTTCTCGCTCTCCTTTTAATTCTTTATGATTTAAAAAACCAAACGTTCCACTAGTTCTTTCAATTTGACGTTGAACAGTATTTTCTAATTGGGCATCTGCAAAATTAATATCTCTTTGCATTTCTTTCTGTTTCAAAGTAATACTTTCTATATTAGTCAATGTTCCCTCTCTTTCTTTCTTTTTTAAATTATTAATTTCATCAGCTAATTTTTCATCTCTTTTAGCATTTTTAGCAAGAAACCCATTTTTAGTATTTCGATGGGTTTCTTCTGCTTTTGCATTTTCTTCCCATATATTTTTTATAATATTCCAACTTGCATATATTCGTTCGATTGCTAGTGCGGCCATTCCTAGAGTTGCTATAATAATTGCAAGAGGAGCAAGGATTCCCATAAAACCAGTTGCAGCAGCTCCAGTTGCAGCAGAAGAAGGTAATAAAAATTGAAATATTTTTAAAATGTTAAATGCTGTTTTAAGTACAGAGAAAATTTTTGTTAATCCAAGTAACGGGACTCCTATCAATGCTATCATTTCAACAACTGCTGCACCAATTTGTCCTGCTTCCCCTGATTTAAATTTATCATATATATCCATTCCCAACCATATAAAAGCATCTTTTATAGTACCTAACCCATTCCATATTGCATCTCTTGTATCTTTAGATGTAAGAAATTCCCCAATTTTTGTAAAAAATCCAGAAACTCCATCTTTTAATGCTTGAATAATATTAGCTTTCATGGCTCTACCTTCAGGGGTTTTTTCTGCTTCATTATTCAGATAAAATAATGAACCAACAAATCCGGCCAGTTGTCCCAATATGCCCCAAGTTGTTGTTTTCTTATTCGTATCCTTATTTTCTCTTTCCGATTTTTTCTTTTCCTTAGTTGAGAAAAAAGAAGAAAAAAGAGAAGATTTGATAGGAGTTTCAACCGTGGTTTTTTCTTTTGCTTCTGTGCTTAATGAAAAGGTTTGCATTAATTGTGCAATAGCTTCTTTACTAAATTTTGTAAGAGATACAGGCAAGCCATATGTTCTGAAAAAAGAATTATAACTGAATAATGATACTCTTAGCACTCCATCTTTATTAGTATTATAAGGGGATGATATGCCAGAAGCCGCACCTGCCTTAATTTTAACTAGATCATTGATATATCCATTGAAAGTAGTTAAGTTATTAACTGCATCCCCCATTCTAGAATTTAAAGTTTTAGTGGTCTGTCCTATCCAGTTTAATTCCGTTGCAAATACATTAATAGGAGATTTATTATCCTTATATAATTTATGCATAGCTGTCTTAAGGTCATTAAGAATAGTTTTCATATGACTCAATGGACCCGTTTTAGGATTTAATGGCGAATCTTTCTCATCAAAAATTGCAGACATTTTAGTAGCTATATAATGCACCCCCTTACCATTTTTCTTCATGTAAGTGTCTATGGCAGTCATCAAATCATCAATACTCTTATTTTCCATTAAAATTATTTATCTATAAATATTAATATGAACTCAACCTCCCTTTATGAACATGCCCTTTATGCTGATTCTTTTAGAAAAAGTATTTTAAATGGAGAATTGTCGGACGATCAACTTCGGACCATGCTAGAAAAGAATGAATTAAATTCTTATCAATTAGACATTTTACATGAATTAGCCCCAAATATTCAGCAACAGCAAGCACCTGCCCAACAGCCGCAAGGTAATCAACCGGTTGCCCCTACTCAAAATTCCAATCAATATAAGCCAAAACAGGGGAATGATCCCCAAGCTCAATTAAAGCAAGAATGGAAGAATATAGTTGGTATTATTAAGCAATCTAAACTTGTTCCCTCTTTACAGAAATTAGGTTCAATGAATGCTAATGATAAGTATCTTACTGATGTTACTGGATATATTGTTCAAGCATTAACACAATTAAATGCCCACATTAATCCTCCTGCGGCAAAACAACCTGCTCCACCGCAACAAGGACAATATCAGCAACAAACTCAACAAAACAATCAAACCTTATGAAATTAAGGTTTCATACCATTGTCTGATTGTATTTTAGATAATTTAGATAATCCTTTAGAGAATACGTTAGTCATATCAGTTAACGTCATGACAGGCTCATCTTGGTCAATTCCTAATTCTTTTAATACGATTGCCTGTAGTTTGCCACTATTATGAATAGCAGACGTTCGCTCAGCATCACTCATTTGCTTAATAGGTTTTGTAATTAAGGGGTCTTGAGTAATGGTATTGCCAATTAATTTTATCAGTTTTCGATGATTAGGGTCTTGTGTATTAAAATTTTTAAGACGATATTTCATCCAATTAAAATTGGTTGTTTCTCCATATTTATCACTGCACATTTTGTTGATTAATTCCCAAGATTGTGAACTAGATAACCCCCCTTCAAGCATACTCATAATACTATTGCGTGCAGATAAAGCAGAATTACTAGTCGGAGAAATTTGCCCAATAATCAACCCCGCTATTAGAGATAACAAGGTAGTCACCTTAGTTCCCCATCCTTCAGTGAGCAACTGATTACATTCACTAAAAGATAATACCTTGTCTAACATAAGGTTCAAATCTTTATGGTTTTCTTTTAAGAGCAAAGTTTTAACATCTGTTAAAACTTGAGGACGTATCTGATTTGTAGATAACTGTGATTCATATATCAAGGAAAGAACATCTGGTGCCAATTTTCTTTATTTATCCAATAAAAAAACTTGCATCAATTTTGATTTGAGCAGTATAACTAATACCATCAATAGTCTTAGTTAGTTTAGTTGCTTCTTGTAAGACTTTACCGTAAACTTCATCAATCTTCTCAAGAATAGTTAGAATTGCTTTAGAAGGTAATCTTTCCACAATAGCAATACGTTCTGTCACATTCCTTGAAACAAGATCAATCACGCTATCATTAATAATAATTGATTTAATGAAAGGAGCAGTTCTGCTAAGGAAAATAGGAGCAATTAATTCCTTCATCTGCTTTGCATCATTTTCCTCAATCTTTGATAACTTATTCTGGTATAATTGATTCTCAAAAGTAAACTCTTCTGTAACAGAAGGAAGATTTAATACAAAATCATATTTATTATTTTCATCAACACCAATATGAATCGTTTGATCCACAAAAGTCGGAGAATTCTTCTTAATTTTTTCTATGTGTTTAGCTAAAGAAATACTTTTTCCCACTTGTTTACCTTCTTCTGAAACAAAGGTTAGTTTTACTTCATCTTTAATATTCTTTGAACGTAATTGAAGAAGAATTAAAAGTTTATCATAAAGATTAATAGTTTTTAGATCAAGTTTATTGCCAAAAATATCAGAAAGAATAGTATACATGATAATAGTAAACTGATTATCGGCAAATGGTCCTTCCACAGTAGTCTTAACGATGTTCTTAGTATGATTAGCATTTAAGGCTTTAGCCGTAAAAGAAGTGTTTAAAGAAGGAACGTAGATTTCTGTTTCTAATGTTTTGTTGGCATTATCAAGAAGGGCAAGAATATCGTTAAATTGAACGGGATCAGACATATGGGAATATTTAATTATTAATTTTGAGCAAACAAGTCAATCTCATTGGGATTATTATGTGGTTTCTCATTAGAAGTATGAGTTGACTTAGCAAATTCATGTAAAATATTCAATTCTCTTGGAGATGCATCATTAAAGAACTCATTAGATATATGAGCCGTTGATGCAACATTAAAATATTCTCCCAACAATCCATTCAAGGTATTATCCCTGAAAAACATCTTTAATAACGGATTAATGTTATTAGTTTCTAACTTTAATTCAAAAGCTGTTCCACAATCTTTACATTTCATATCCAGAAATACTACATTTTTAAATTCGTTAAAAATCGGTTCCAAATATTCTTGTTTTATTTTTAATATCATATTAGCCGGTATCTTATTAATCAATACCTTCTTCTCTTGCATCGATAATGTATTCAATTCGATAATTGATCCATTATAAACTAATTGTTTAATATAACCAAACAAATATTTCTCAATATTATTCTCTAATGTATCAGTTTTGATGTTATAATCAGCACAAAATAACAGATTATTGTATTCATAATCGATGGTAGGAACATCACATATAACAGAAATGGGATAATTATCATATTCCACATGATGAATGAATGATTTATCAATAACTGGACCTAATACATCTAATAAATCATTCAAATTAACACGAATTTTATCTTCTTTTTCACATTTCTCACATTTCTTTAACAAATCAAGTAAAGGACTGCAACTAAGAATCTTAAAATAAAGGAAAATAACAAATCTATCAATAATAGTAAACAATTTATAATCAAAATTATCAACTATATTGGTTTTGATGATGTTATTCAGGTTGTAAAGGAAGTCTAAATCTGTATCATCATCGAGATTTTTAAGAATTATTCGATATTGATTGTTAGTAAGCTCTTTAAATCGAATGTTTTTTTGAATTGAAGGAATCCAAATCAAATAAGTGTTTTGCATTAACTTATTTAAGGCATACCATTACCATAATCTGTGACATAATAGCTATTATAAACAAAGTTAGCATGTCTTAATGCATAACTTCCATTGGAATCATATTTTTTTTGTTCTTGATCAATAAAAATGGGAGCACAATCTTCAAAATGCCACATTTTTCTAATAACAGT
>Ga0214173_100163_pt1 | contig 11180 bp, 4 predicted proteins | sample TroBogEpilimnion_34_FD_153011 | JGI IMG/M metagenome (GOLD analysis project Ga0214173, IMG submission 153011) | Freshwater microbial communities from Trout Bog Lake, WI - 25JUL2007 epilimnion | ecosystem: Environmental > Aquatic > Freshwater > Lake > Epilimnion/Euphotic zone | place: Trout Bog... | reverse complement strand
CCAAATCTAAGGTGATGTCGCCACCGGATTCAGTCAGCAATCGATCAACCATACTCCGAAAGTTTTTCCACGCCGTCGTGCTGGTTAACTTGACCGAGTCCAGCTTGAAATATTTCACGCCTTCATTGCGGTGCAATTCCAGCAGACGATCTGCATCACGATTCCAATTGGTGCAACCACCAGTTGAGTCCGGGCCGAACCACAATCCTAATTTCATACCGTGAGCGCGAACCGCCTCGGCCACCGGTATCAAACCATGCGGAAAGCGCTGGGCATTCGGTTGCCAGAAATCAGCATTGTCGGACCAGAACGATTCCCACGCGCCGTTCGTAGGGTTGGCAGAATTGGCCGTCCGTCCATTCTGCCACCCGTCGTCAATTTGGATTACATCCACACCGAGGCGAGCGCCGGCTTCGATTTCTTTCAGCAGGAATTGCTCGGTCACACGCGCATCGCGCGAGCGGTCGCCCCAAGTGTTGCTCAAGAATAGGCCATCGCGATCCGGCTGATACCGCCGCAACTGTCGTTGAAAATCTTGCAAGACGGCGGTGCAACCGGCGCTTCCGCCGGAATAGGCGAGCAGCGTATAGGGATAGCCCTGGCCGGTGAAACGAACCTGCCGTTCGCGCGCGTTGACCTGACAATCGAAGGCGGATTTGACCGGACGCGAATGGGGCAACGGCGCGAACTTCACAAACACCAAGCCTTCGCCACTGGTCGGATTCTCCAGCACAAACAGGTTTCCCGGCAGTTCCAGATTGCTTTCGTTGAGCAGCATCCATACGTTTTCCTGAACCAATTCGTTGTGGATGTCGGTCTGGTCCATCAGGTTCACCTGCGTCAGGCGCAAATGCCGAGGCGACAGCAAAAGATTTTCCAACGAGTCGTCCGCTGAATTGCCAACCTTGCCGGCATCCGTTTCAATTCCCGCTGCCGCAGAATCAGCCGATTGGCTTGTGGTTGAAAAATCGGGTAAAACCATGTTTCCGTTGACATCAAAAAAGGTTTCCACCCCGCTTGCTTCTGGAAAAACGCGAAAGCGGCAGACGAGATTGGCGTTGGCTTTGGCCGTCACCAGAATCTGTAACGACTCTTCTTCCGTGATGCACAAACGACCGCTGCTCGCGGCGATGGTGACGCCGCGTGCCGCTTCTTTCCACGCTGGTGTCGTCGGTGCGGGATTGGTGGACGGCTGGCGAATCCATTCCGTGCCGGTTTGCAGATTGCGAAAGGACGTGGCCGTGAGCCGTCCATCCTGAATGCGCCATTTGCGTTCAAAATGAGAATTGCCCAAAACTAACTCATCATTACTCCAGTGCGCGTAGCAGGTCTTGAACTGAACGGTATCCGCGAGGGAAGAATGACAAACAGCACACGCGGCGGTTACCAGAAGCAATGCACCTCTTTTAAGAAAATTGCGCAGGTTGGAATCAGTTTTCTTGGAGTTCACTCGCATTTGGCTAATCGTTTAGAGTTGAATCGAATTTACATTATTTCTTTGGAGTGCCGTAATTTCATCACTTATTCAACTCGCCGGAAATAAGGAATCCGGTTGAGCGGCACATTCAAGTCATATATTGCACCGCCTTCATAATTCTTCCCGTCGTCGCTGATCCATTTTCCTTTTGGCAGCACCACATGCCGAGTGATGCCTTTCCGGTCGAGCGGGGCGACTAAAATTGAATCGCCGAGCATAAACTCATCTTTCATTTCCTCGAAGCCTTGATGTGGGAAAACATATTCCAAGGAACGCACAATCGGTTCGCCGGTCTTGGCGGATTGCCGCGCAAGTTCGAGAATGGTCGGCGTAATGTGCTCGCGGATTTTCACGGCGCATTTCACTGCGTTCAAGTGTTCCGCATCTAAAACCCGCCACGGTGCCACAGAGAATTGCATCATTGGCATCAGCGCGTGGATTTGTGCGGAGCGGACGACCAAATCCTGATCCACCGACTTCAAGTTCAGGAAGCTCACATAATTACCACCGCCAATCAGGTCTGGGCATGAATAGGTATAACCAGCCAAGCCTTCCGTGAGCATCTGCGGGATAAGCTTCTGCACATCGTCCCAACTATGACTTTTGTCGTGCAGTCGTTGCGCCAGCGGCTGTCCGGCCATTTTCCAGCAGGCGCGATATTCGTTGAGCGGAAAGCGGAGACCGAACTGCGCATATAATTCACATTGGCGGTTGGGCGACACCGGCTGCATGCTCAACGCATCGGGAGGATAAAACTGCATGTCTCCGGCGTCGAATTTGAAGCCGTCCACGCCATAATTTTTTACCAACCGATCCAATTGTGCATTGAACCAGCGGTTCGCTGCTGGATTGCTGAAGTCCAGCAGCGCGGAATAGCCGTTCCACCAGCGGATGATGGCAGGATCAGTCGCGGTTTCCCAAGTGGTTTGCGCGGTTACTTTTCTCATCAAAAAACATTTGTCCTGCAACAGTTGGCGCACCAATTGGGCCTGATCAGCACTCACGAAGGGGCATATCCAAAGCATTACTTTGAACCCCATGCGATGCAATTCGTCCATCATCTGCTTGGGGTTGGAAAATCGACCGGGATGAAAATTCCAGACGCCATAATCTTCCTGCCATGTATCGTCAATCATCAGAACGCCCGGTGGAAATCCGTGGTCAAGAATCGCGTGAGCATATTTCAGAACGTCGTTTTGGTTTTGGTTGTAGGTAAGTTCAATCCAAGTGTTGTATTGGGGCTTTGCCAGCAATAGTTCATCTGGCGTCCGACCCGCCGGCGGAAAATATTTAGCCGAGACAAACTGGCGCGCATCCGCCAGTGCAGTGCCGGCTCGCCCGTGCTTCACCTCGCCCTTGGCGTTGGTGATAATAATTTTATCTGCCGCCACTTCAAACGCGTAGGGTTCTTCACTCCAAACCCACAGTCCATCGCTGCCCAGCAGTAGCGGTTGAATCTGGTTGTCACGATTGTTGGCGTAAAAATCAAAATGGCTGCCGACGGCATAAGGCAGGTTTTCACCATCCTTAATGACACCAGACCAGATTTTTTCGCCGGGTTGCAGGGGGATTGTGCAATCGCCTGACAAAGAATTTACGGCCAGCAAATTATCGGGAAGCGCCTGGGCTTTGATCGGGAGATAGTGAAGCAGCAGCAAGAGGACGCCAGCGCAAATCATTGGTTTGTTCGCATTCATACTTATTTCAAAAAAGGTGGAGCCAATGGGGCTCTCGGCGTCCCGCCGCCGCCAACGGACGACGGTGAATTATTATCCACAATGCAAAGGGCGGCGTATATCTTGGCGATGTCCCGCGCCCAAGGATTGTCCGTCTTCATGCTGATGAATTCAAAACTCCAGTTCTTTTTGAAGTTGGTCGTGAATCTTCCGGCGGGAGACCATTCGGTTTCGATGGCGAAGACGTTCCAACCGGTGCCATCCACATAATAAGCGCCATAGTCTTGAAACGCCTTGGCCAGCATTTTTCCGGGGACGGTCTCAAACTTAAAATCATCAAGGTTCGTGGTTGCCGGAATGGCAAACAATGCCCCGACCCGGCACCCCTTTGGAATTGGAACCGATTTTGTCCTCTCCCTACCGTAACGGCTGGGGCCATCTTTATCTTCAGTAATGGCCGGCCAGCGAAAGCCTTTGACCTCATCATCGTAATAGCAATTTCTGCGGCCCGCCAAATTGATTTTCAAGGCGTGACGGATAGGACCTGAAGTGGGGGATAGCTCGTCCAGTCTTAAAGTTCCGCCGATGGCTGAAAGTCCCGAACCACCATGTGCCCCATAGTAGCCATCCCCATAAATATCCGTTTCAGGAAACAAGTCCCTGGAAGTTGCATACGGCGAATTTTTTCGGTGGGCAAAGGGTTGCGTTTGAACAATCGTCCTCCGGTCAGGCATCAGGATGGCTGCACCCAAGTTCGGCGTAAGGCCATCCCAATTGTCCGGCGAAACTTCAAAGCTACGGGGAATCGGATAACGGCCAATCAGCCCGCCGGTGATTTCCAAGCGGTCCCGGTTTCTTTTCCAACCAACGTCATTATAGTAAACATCCATCAACGGTTCTGTAGGCGTCAGGATGATAAGATCTTCATCAACGGTCAGTGTGCCTTCGATAGGCGTTTCCAATTCCGCCGGAACATATTTGGCTTTGCTGCCGATAGGCATATTCCAGATGGACTTTTTGGAAAACGGCCAAAGCAACGGATCACGCGCAGTCATAGCTGTGTCATACGTGAACGGATCGCGCATCTTTGGCGAGTCGATTGCGGCCGGAGAAGCGAGATCAGCGGCATATGCAACCGACAACAGGGCCAAGATCAAACCTGCGATGCCGGGCTGTCTTGTTTGCTGCCACATTTTTCCAACCTGCCTCATAAAGCGGTGAATTTTCCAACCAAATCGCCGACAATAATTTCAAATTCGCCCGGTTCAACAACGCGTTTCATCTCCGCATTGAACAAGGCCAATTGATCGTAGGCGATGGTGAGTTCCACCGTTTTTTTCTCTCCAGGCGCGAGCGAGATACGCTTGAAGGTCTGCAACGATTTCACCGGCGTCGTGGTGCTACTGACCTCTTGATGCACAAATGCCATCACCACTTCATCACCGGCGCGCTTGCCTGTATTCGTCACATCCACCGTCACAGCGACATTCTCGCCCGCCTTGATTTTGTCAGGGAGCCGCAAGTCATCATATTTGAAAGTCGTGTAACTCAAGCCGTGGCCGAACCAGAACAGCGGCTCGGTTTGGCCCAAAACATATTTGCGATAATTCTGCGACGGCATGTGATTGTATATCGTCTGAATATGACCCGCGCTGCGCGGAATGGTGATGGGCAATTTGCCGCTGGGATTGACCAAGCCAAATAGAATTTCTGCGACGGCTTGACCGCCTTTGCAGCCTGGCTCCCAGGCCTCGACCACGGCCGGAACATGGTCCATTGTCCATTCCGATCCGATGGGTCGACTGTTGACCAGCACCACGACCACTGGTTTGCCGCTTGCCACCACCGCCTGCACCAACGCCAGTTGATTCCCCGGAAGTTCGATGTCGCTGCGATCCACTTCCTCGCCGCTGGTCTTGTCGGCGTAGTCAAAGCGCATGGTGTTCTCACCGACCACCAGCACGGTTAAATCGGCAGCGGCAGCCTGCTTGGCCGCCTCTTGAATTGCCTCGGGTTTTGTCGCCCGCGCCTTCGAACCGCAATCGTAGTAGCTGACTTCGCAACCTGCCGGGGCAATCTGTTTCAAGCCTTCCTGCACGGTGATGATGTTCTTGTTCGGCTGCGGTGTGACCCAGTCGCCGAGTGTGGCCTGAGTGCCAGCCAGCGGGCCGGTCACGAGGATGTGTTTGAATCGCTTCGCATCCAGCGGCAGCAACGACTGCTCATTCTTCAGCAACACGATGCCCTTGCGAGCGGCTTCTAGGGCGGTCTGCTGGTGGGCGGCGCAGAAAGTGACTTCTGCCGCGTGCTCCGGCAGAGTCTGCGGATGCTCAAACAAACCCAGCTTGAATTTCGCGCGCAGAATCCGGCGCACGGATTCGTCAATACGCGATTCCGGAATGCGCCCTTCTTTTACCAACTCGACCAGTGGCTCAAAGAATCCCGGCCCATGCATGTGCATGTCCAAACCGGCCATGACCGCCTGATAAACCGCCTCCTTCTGATTGGCGGCAACATGATGAATAGTCACCAAGCCTTCGATGTCCATCCAGTCGCTGACGACAAAACCGTTGAAGCCGCCTTCGCGCCGCAATACGTCTTCGACCAGCCAACGGTTGGCGTGACACGGCACACCGTTTAATTCATGGTGCGCCGTCATCAGAGAACCAACCCCTGCCTTGAAGGCCGCGAGATAGGGCGGCAAAAAAACGCCGCGCAGCGTGTGTTCGGAAACATCCGTCGGCGCGAAATTAAGTCCATTGACGGGCTGGCTACCGGCGATGGCGTGCTTCACGCAAGCGAGAATATGATTGGCGTCCGGACCATCGTGTCCTTGTAGCCCACGCACCGCCGCCACACCCAACCGGCTGACGAGAAACGGATCTTCTCCAAAAGTCTCCCCGGTTCGACCCCAGCGCGCATCACGCGCGACATCCACGTTTGGCGCAAACGTCCATTGCGATCCGTTGGCTCGCGTTTCCTGCGCGGTCTCAGAGGCAACTTGCTCCTCCAATGATTCGTCGAAGCAACTTGCCAAGCCTAGCGACGCGGGATAAATAGTCGCACCGCTTACCAGTCCGTCGCCGTGAATCGCATCAATGCCGATGATCAGCGGAATCTTCAGCCGGCTTTGCGCCGCGAGCGCTTGTAAACGGTTGGCTTCCTCTACCGTGGTAACGTGAAGAAAGGAGCCGATTTTGCCCTGCCGCACCATTTCTTCCAAAGTGCCAAACGTCAGATCCGGATACATCGGGATACGGTCATTCCTGGTCGGCGGCTTTGCTTCCTTCCAATCCTCTTTCAAACGCTCAATGCCAACGTATTGGCACATCTGGCCCACTTTTTCCTCCAGCGTCATCCGCGCCAGCAAAGCGTCCACACGCGAGTTCAGATTGGTGGTGGCGAGCGGTTCTCCGGCAAATGAAGCATTGGCTAGACCGGCAAAAAACGCGGTAGCAATTAAGTATTTTACAAACTTGTGAAGTGTGTGTTTCATATTGTTTCGTCTGACTAAATTGTCATGATAAATTAGTTATTGGTTTCGCATTGGCTGGAATAAATCTAACTGCAAGCCATCATTCGCTTCTAATAGTTAGTATTGGATGTGCCATCAAGCGCAGCATCACCGGCTTTCTAAAATCTGCCGACTCCTGCCACCGATTGCGGTAAAACGAACTATGGGTTTGACGATGGCTTTTAATTCGCGCCGCATGCCAGCCCAGTGAAATTCCCACCGCCCGCCGCGCAACAGACAACCGAAATGCAACACCATTCGGCCGGGCGCAATCCGCGTCAATTGTATTTTGAAGGTGGTCTTCATATTTTGGTTCCGTCTCGGCTGTTTCATTTTTATCGCGAAGTGAGCGGTATCATCTTGGTAATTTTTTGGCGCTTCCGCTGCTGATGGTTGCGGGTGGCAGTGTCAACCCCTAAACGCCGCCACCCAACCACCCAAACCGGAACCCCAAGAACCGGTCTTGGTGACGGGAGTCCAAACCCGTCACGAAGGTCTGTCGCCAGCGCACGCGATAATCTGATCAGAACACAGGGCCGATTTCCCTGTGTTGCGAAAGTAGCGAATGGTTCCGAATCCAACCAAGCCCGTGCCAGAAATTATCATCGCCAGATTGACCGGCTCCGGCACGGCGGTAATGCCTAGGCTCCAGCCATTCAAAGTCGCTTGACCACTCCCAGCAACTTCATCTACGAAATACAATGTCCAAGTTCCATCGGCCGCCGAACCGCTGACCGCTCCCAAAGTCCCCGCAGCCTGAAAGCTTCCTGAAAACACTGATCCCGGCATTTCCGACGTGGTCTGGATGCTCCCCGCCGCCGTGTCCGACAGCGTGACATTCAAGCCCGAGCCGCCGTAGCCGAAGGGATTGCTGATCGTCGTGCCGGGCTGGTTCAACAGCATCACCAGCGTCCCGTTCGGGGCCACCAGATATGCGTAGAGATTTCCGTTGTAACCGCCGCTCACGGACAAGTCCACCGTCAAGCCACTCACAGTGCTGGCTCCGGGGATGTCACTGACCGTTTCACCAAATGAAACGCCCACCGGGTTGCCATCGGGAATCGCCGTGTTTACGCCGCCGAAGGTTTCCGTGTAAAGCGTCCCACGGGCAACACCCACGCCCAGGATCACCGCCAGCAGGCCAATCAAAGTTTGTGATTTCATGGTGTTCATTGTTTTAATGAGGTGAGGGTTTATTTGCTCACGGCTGCCATTTCAACTGGTAGAACGCCGGACTGGGCTTAATTCCGCCCAAATCCATAAACAGATCCACCATGTTAATGACCCCGTTGGGCGCGGCCTGGTTAGTCTGCACATCCACCCACACTGGCGAGGATAGGTTCGTTGAACGTTCCAAAATGTAATTAAAGTAGGGGATGCCATAGGCGGTGACCGTGTTAGAACTTGGGCTAGTAAAGTTGTAGGCCGTGATGGAATTGGTTCCCGTGACACTGCCTTGAATCACAATATTCAGATAGCCGATGCTTGTCCCGCCTTGGTCGTCGCTGATGCCGTAGCTGATTTGATCGTTCGCATTCGGGCTGTTGGTATAGCCGATGTAGGCATAGGCGTTCGTGGTCACGATGCTGCCATCCAGATTTGTGCTCCAGTTCAACGGGAACAGATTGACCCCGTTAGTGCTCTGCAAATTGACGCTGGTCAACTCCAAGGTATCACCATCCACATCGCTCCAGTTTGTAGCGATGTCTGATAGTTTAATAATTAACGCCAAACCGGCAGTCCGAGTCACGGTCATCACATTGGCCACCGGCGGGTGGTTGGTTACAATTTGATCCAGCGTGTTTGTGCTGCCGACATAATTGCCATCGCCGAGATACGCAACGGTGATTGCATTCGTCCCACGCGGCAGATTGCTTATGCTCAAGCTCGTGGCACTACCCGCAGAAACGCTGTTCGTGCTGATGGGGCCGTTGGTCGAAGAGAATATCACACTACCATTGGCATCAGATGGTAATGTGGCGGTAAATGATATGACATCCTTGTAGCCGGACGGGTTCTCAGTGGAGGAGGCTCCAACGAAAGTGGACGCTTGATTAATGGTCAATGTGCCGTTGGTCGCGCTCACGTTGTAGTTTGGGTTGCTGCCCAAGATCACGAAGATGTTGGACACACCAACTGCGGAATACTGGCTCGCATCCGTAGTCAGGACGTAGTTGATTATATTTCCACCGCTAACCTGTCCGACCACCGTCGCTGTCAACGTCGGATTTGTTACTCCGTAGGTTTTGGTCTTCGCATCCGCCGTTACCGTAGCCGTGGCCGGGCTGATGCTGAATGCTGTCGGGCTAGAAATGGTGCTGTTGTGGTTGTCGTCAGCCGCCACGGTCGCCGTCACCGTGTAGCTGCCGGCGTTGGTCGGCATGTTCGCGCTCGGGCCATAGCTCGTGCCACTGTAACTGTAGCTCACTACACCGCTTGATCCGGTGACGCTGGCACTGGCCGGCCCTTGGCCCGTTCCGTTGTAAATGAAACTCGTCGTCCCAGTCACCGTCACCGTGGAGTTGGCCATATTCACCGTCACGGCCACAGTGTTGGAGGTGGTGGTGTAATTGGTCGTGTCCGTCGGCGTGAAGATGACCCAAACATTCGTTGTTCCCGCGTTCGGAGCAATCGTGTTGTCGGCGAAGGCGAAGCTGCCTGCCACCACTTCCAGATTATAGCCGTTCGTCGCCACGCTTCCGGTCAAATCCGAACTGCCAAGCGTCTGGCCATAGGTGATGCTGGCGGCGGACAACGTCAAGGCCGGTGTGGCTTGCACCACCGTCTGCGTCACGAGAACGCTGCTGCCCAGGTAATTATTGTCACCCAAGTATTGCGCGGTAACGTTGGTCACCCCAACCGTCAGATCGTCGTTGGTGTAATAAGCCACACCACCCACCACTGCGTTAGTCCACAGCGGCATGCTGCCTAGCGAGAACACTATATTGCTGCTCGCATCGGGCGGCGTCACGCCGTTGGTCTGCACCACGGCACTAAACACCAGCATTTGCCCATAATAGTTCGTCACGCCAACGCTGTTGGTCAGCAGCAAGGTCGTCGTTGCTTGGGAGGGATTGATCACGCCCGTGGTGTCATCCAGCGGGGTCACATTATAATTCGCGACCACGTCCACCCCGGCATTGGTGATGGCAATTGACGGTATGAGGGTTTTGCCCATGCCGACACTGGCGTCCGCATAGGCTTCCGTCAAGGTTGCTGTGTCACTGCCTTGCAGGCTGCCCGCTGATATGGTCGGCGAGTTGGTCGCGCTGGCGCTGCCATCGTAAGTCTTAGTGTTCGAGCGCGCTGCAATCGTCATGTTGGTTTGCGCAATCGTGAAGGTCACGCCATTGGTCGCGCCAGCAAAATTTAGATCCGACAGCAACGTGTTCGTCAACGCATAGGTGCCGGCGTTCATCGGTGCGGCTGCACTCGAATACCTGGTTGAACCGATGCCCACATAGTTTGTTGACCGCGCACCGGTGGAACCGCTAAAACTCGTGATGGTCGGCGTCTGTGCGGTTCCGTTGTAGATGAAGGACGTGCCCCCCCCGTAACTGATGGTAGAGCCAGATTGGCCGATGGTGAAGGCCTGACTGTTGGTGGTGCCAAAATAGTTTGAATCAGACGCAACCGTGTTCGAGACATAGTAGGTGCCCGCATTGGTCGGTGGATTCACACTGGAATAAACGGTTGAGCCGATGCCCACATAGTTAGTCGTCCGCGCGCCAGTGGAACCCGTAATGCTGGTGATGCCGGGCGTCTGCGCCGTTCCGTTGTAAGTGAATGTCGTTTGGCCGCCATAGGTGACGCTGGAGTTTCCACCCACAGTCAACCAAAGTCCTGCGCTCGTCGGTGAAAGCGCAGGCGTCCCGGCACTTGGGCCGCCATTGCCACCCAAAGTTACCGACGGCATCGTGCCCGCCACCAGTCCCGTGGTGCCCGCCGTGATGTTGGAAATAATCAAGTAACCGCCTGGCGTTAGTTTTGATCCGGTGTTGTTGATTTTGAATGTGGTCGAGGACGACAGCGTCATCCCGCCGTTGGTGACGATGAATGAGGGATTTACTCCATCGTAGAGCAGCGAAACCGTCCCGAAACCAGTGCTATTGGTGCCGTTAATGATGGCTCCCACCCCGAGGTTGGTTAAAGTCTGGCCCCCAGCCAATGAGAAGGTTGTGGTCAGGCCGGAGATATTGAATATGGCTCCGTTGGCAATGCCGATAATTGGCGAATTGCTAATGGAACCATTGCCGCTCAACGCCAGCGTGCCATTGCTGATAGTGGTGCCGCTGGCATAGGTGTTGGTGCCAGCGAGCGTCAACGTGCCAGATCCGAGCTTGGTCAGGGTGTCGGTGGTCGCGCCGGCATAATGCAACAGAGCATTTGATATGGTAACGTTGTAACCAGCGGTGTCAATGATGGCACCGCCGTTTTGCACATTGCAGGCGGTGAGCCCTTGCACGAATGTGGTGGTTGAACCGGTAGGCTTTAGAGTGCCGCCAGCGAAGTT
>Ga0214173_100160_pt1 | contig 11271 bp, 10 predicted proteins | sample TroBogEpilimnion_34_FD_153011 | JGI IMG/M metagenome (GOLD analysis project Ga0214173, IMG submission 153011) | Freshwater microbial communities from Trout Bog Lake, WI - 25JUL2007 epilimnion | ecosystem: Environmental > Aquatic > Freshwater > Lake > Epilimnion/Euphotic zone | place: Trout Bog... | reverse complement strand
AGAAAGCCAGAACCCAGAAAGCCATCTTCTGCGGTTGGTGGCGCAATGAATTTTATTCCGTCGATGCCAAGTCCGATATCTACCGCGTGTACTGGGACGGCAAACTTACGCCGGAAGAGAAGGAATGGACCAAGGACATTAAAAAACTGTACAACTACGAAGTCAATTCCCGTCAGATGGCGTGGTGGCGGTGGAAGCTGTTGGAAGGCATGAAAGACGAAGCCTTAATGATGCAAGAGTTCCCGCCAACCGAAGACTATGCGTTCATCCAGTCCGGGTTAGGATTCTTCTCCACAGCTCGATGTACCGATGCGGTTAAGATTGCCAAGAAGATTGGGTGTGAGTTTTACCGCTATACGTTCGGCTCTAACTTCCAAGACACCAATGTGGTTAAGTCCACGGAACGATTGGCTACGTTGTGCATCTGGGAAGAACCCATAGATACCGCCTATTACGTCATTGGTGCCGACCCTGCTTACGGGTCGTCCGACTGGGCTGACCGGTTCTGTATTCAGGTTTATCGCTGTTACTCCGACGGAATGGAACAAGTCGCCGAGTTTGCGACCAGTGAGATGAATACCTACCAATTTGCGTGGGTAATCGCTCACTTGGCCGGCGCATACAAAAACTCCACGTTGAATCTTGAAGTCAATGGGCCAGGCCAGGCCGTCATCAACGAAATGCGTAACCTACGCCGTCAGGCGTCCGCTATGGGCGGCGCTACCGGCAAAAGCCTTATGGACGTCTATGGCTCCATGACCAACTACATCTGGCGCCGTAACGACTCCCTAGGCGGTCCGTCTAACTCCATCGGATGGTTGACAACTTCCTCGTCCAAAGAGCGGATGCTCAACTACTTCAAAGATTATTTTGAGCGCGGATTACTGGCCGTCTACTCTATGGATTTGCTTGAAGAAATGAAAACAATTGTCCGCGACGGCTCCCACATCGAAGCGTCCGGTCGCAACAAAGATGACCGCGTGATGGCCACAGGATTGGCGGTTGCTGCGTTTGCAGAACAAGTGCAGCCAAAACTGATTGCCATGAAGTTGACCCGTGACGTCTCCAAAGCAATGGAGAAAGTAACCCCAGAGGAAGTGGCGGTCGGCAAGAACGTCTCCAACTATCTCAAGGCCATCGGGATGTTCGGCACATGATTAACGAACCCATCATCCCAAAGACGGAGCTGCTTGAAACCATACGCCGGTTTCTGGCTGATAAAAACCGTGGGATTAGCCTGGCGTTGTTTGCAGAGTTGGCGGGATTGAACAAGGATTATATCCACGACGTATTTGTGGAACGGCGAAATCCATTGACGGAAAACGTCCAACGTCGGGTCAGTCTTGCCTACAACCGCTATAAACGCGGCGAAATCGCCGTCATGCGCAACATGGATGGCACCCGATACCTGGAGTATCGCAAGGTGCCCAAACCCAGTATGCGCAAGGTTAGACGGATTGAATTCACGCCGGACGGCTTGAAAATTAAAATTGGAATCCAAAATCGTAATGATTATTCACATCGCAATCTTAATGAGCAACTAAGAGGGAAATAACATGGCTGTGTTACACGACTGGAAATGCCCAACCCACGGGTACTTTGAATCAACGGAAGCCAAGTGCTACCGCAAACGCTGTAAGCAAGAAGTAATGAAAGTGTTCTTGCAAGCCCCCGGACTAATTGGGGACAAGACCAAAGGCATCGACAAGACCGCCAAACAGTTGGCCATTGACTACAACATGACCAACATCAAGTCGGCCAGAGAGGGTGAATCCCAACAAGGCTACTACACCCGTAACAACCAAACGCCCACCGCGCCAGTGGAGTCCGCTGCCGTCCGTCCTGAGCCGCGTCCCGGCGACTCTGCCATCTGGGGTGGCCAAGGCCAAGGCATGAGCATGAAGTCCATTCTGTCCGGCAAATACTCCAAACCCGTGGGTCCAACCTTGGGTAAGGAAGCCGAGTCTGCCGGCATTAACCCCCGCGACGCCGGAAACTTGACAGGACCACGCGCCGCGAGTTATATACCTGACCATCAAAACTTGCAGATTAACAAATAATGCGCATACCTAAAGACCATGTAGAGCGGGAGTTTTTCCTAAAAGACCTGATCGACAAGTGTTTGGTCAGCCGGGATGAACGCGTCGGGGATTATTCCAGTCTGCGCAGTTGGTATCTGTTTGGCGCGGGACCGAATGAGTCCCCCGCCATCTTCAACAAGATTTACCCTCACGTTGACCAATTGACCAGTTTCTTGTACTCCGCTGAAACCACGCGCTTTAGCATTAACCTTGGCGCCTCAGTACCGGAACAAGAACAAATCAAAGTGCCGCGATTGACCATGTCGTTGAACGACGACTGGTTAGATTCCAATGCAGATCAAGTATTTAGCTCTGCTTTGACCTGGTCACTGGTGTACAACACCACGTACGTCAAACTGGTCTACAACAACGGCGTTTACCCGTACATGATCGAGCCGGCGTCGATGGGCGTGTTACGCGAAGATACGGCGTACACCGACCGTCAAGAAGCCATCGTCCAAACGTATTACATTACAAAATCCGAACTGATGGCGCGTCTTTACAGCCATCCGCAACGCGAATCCATCCTAAAGCGCATCCAAACGGGGTATCACACCAAGACCGAGGATGTGCCGGAAGGGTTAGACCGGATTGTGATGAGCCAAACCAACCCGACCATTTACGGTACGGTCAACCTCGATTTGTACGGAATGAACCGTTACAAGGCCCGCGTTGCCGAAGAAACAGTCAAGATGAACGAACTGTGGGTATGGGATTCGGACATCTTAGATTACCGCGTTGTTACAATGGCCGACCCCGATGTGTTCATTTACGACCGTCCGGGTGAAACGGTATTTCTCAAAGGTGAGTTACCGTTTGTTCAGATTTGCCCGAACCCTCAGTACGACTACTATTGGGGGCAATCCGAAGTACAGCGTCTGGTTTTCCTGCAACAACTGCGTAATCGCAGAATGACGGAAATCCTTGATTTGCTTGCTAAACAAGTCGACCCCCCGACGGCTTTAACTGGATTTACGGGCATTTTAGATGAAAAGAACTTTGCGCTAAACCGCGCCGGCGGCCTGTTGGCCACGGATATGCCGAACGCCAAAGTCGACCGTATGGCGCCGCAAATGCCGCCAGAACTGTTTGAAGTCGTTCACGAAGTGGACGCCATGTTCGGCGAAGCCTCTGGAATCGGAAACATCCTAGAAGGCAAGGGCGAAGCCGGGGTGCGAAGCGCCGGTCACGCCAGTCAGTTGGCGCGTTTGGGTTCGTCCAGAGCCAAAAAACGGGCGCTGATTATCGAGGATTCCTTGGAAAAACTGGCTACTTTGTACCTAAAGCTCAAGCAAGCCTACGACCCGACCCACTATACGGACGAATACGGCAACAAGTTTATTGCGGAACAATTCACCAAAGACTATACGGTCAAGGTGGATGCGCACAGCAATAGCCCTATTTTTACCGAAGATTTGCGTCAAATGGCGTTCAATTTATTGAAGGTTGGCGCCATTGATAACGAATCGCTGCTTGACCTTTTAGAACCGCCCATGAAACAATTGCTCAAAGACAAATTGCGCAAACGTGAGGCGATGAAAGCCCAACAACCCCAACAACAACCCCCCAAAAAGGGCGGTAAAGCACAACTGCAAGCGGTGGAATAATGGCTAAAAAATCAGGCAGAACCGTATCAACAGCCGACCAACCCAAGGTAACGTCGGCTAGCCTGACCCGACTTTCTTCACCGGCAAACTTGCAATATCGCGTAACAGGGATTAAAACTATGTCTGCGCGGTCCCCCCGACGCGCAAAACGTTCAACCCGATACTAGGAGAATGCAATGAAACGCGGCAAAATGCGCAAGCATCGTAAGACGAAGCGATAAGGTTTAGGCTTCACGGTCTAAAAGGGTTTGGCTGATTTCCCTGTCTAAGTTGGCCCCGTGCAGGAGAACGAACATGGCTCGCCGTGGACGTAAGGCCCATAAAGGCCACAAGGCTCGTAAGGGTCGAAAGGCTCGCAAGTAATTGCGAACCTGTCAGTAGGGGAGGCGTGACTTCCAACAAAAGTTGCTCTCCCCTATTGACAACTTGTTATGGTTAGTAAATGCTATTAGGAACTTTGGAGATTACTCGTGGCAGCATCGCCTAACGCAATGATGGATTTGATACGGTCGCAGCAACCCGTTGGTGGTGCCGGCAAGACCGCGCCTCCGTCTACGCCGCCGTCGGAAATGTCGCCGGATGAAGCATCTGGCCCAATGGGTTCTCCAATGTCGACGCCTGAACCCAAACTGGGAAACAAAGAAGGCGCCATGATTAACCTGTCAATGGCAATGGATTTGATCGAACAATCTCTCCCCGCCATTGGTTCAGAATCTGCCGAAGGGCAAAAAGCTCTTGCTGCGTTGCGGTCATTGACCGGAATTGTTGGTCCTAAAAAATCCAAGACCAACGAATTGCAGCAAAGCGAAATCATTCAGATGCTACAGAACCTTCCCCAAGCCGGTGGCGGTACGCCTGAAGGCCGTGCGATGGCACAGGCGCCGGCTGTTCCCAATATGCCGAATATTCCTGGCGCTGCCCCCGGTGGTGCTGCTCCCCCTTCAACCCCTCCAGTGATGTAAGGAAATATGAAACTTACATTAAATCAACGATTTAATTCCAAAATTAAAATTTTGGATAATGGTTGTCATGAGTGGGTTTCTTCCAAAAACAAATTTGGATATGGAAAGTTTTTTTGGTCAAAAGGTTGGAAGTTGGCCCATAGAGTTTCTTGGGAACAAAAAAATGGATTTATTCCATTTGGCAAATTTGTATTGCATACTTGCGATAATTCATCTTGCGTAAACGTTGAACATTTGTATCTTGGAAGTTACAAAGACAACGCTCAAGATAGGGAATCACGAAATCGAGGCAATCACGTTGTTGGGTTGTTTCATGGCCGAACAAAACTTTTAATGACTCAAATTTATGAGATTAAAGATTTGTTTGATACCGATCGATATTCGTTTCGTGAACTTGGTAAAATTTACGGTGTCAACGGCAAAACTGTCGCTGATATTATTAATGGCAAAAATTGGGCGCATTTAGCGCAATAAGGAGATTACTTTGGACCTTTTCAAACCTCGTGGCGCCGGCGGTATCCGACCAGTAACTTCTGACCAACAGGCGCATGGCCGAATTTATAACCAACCCCGATTCGCGCACCTCGGTGGCTTGTCCGCTCCTAAGAAAGCGGGTAGCAAGAACTCGATGGGTGTGAAGAAGCCTGGTGACGGTCAAAAGGTCATCTAAGTGGATAAGCGTACGCCATTACAACGCGAGGAATCTGCCAATGAAGAATTGGCTGCTCGTTCGGCTTACGCTGCAAAACATCCAAAACGTTCTTCCAAACGATCTAGTCAACGTAAACCACAAAGGTAATTCCTAATGAGCCTAGAAGATTTAAGCCTCGAACAACGCGATGAGTTAGCAACCTTAATGCGAACCCTTGCGGAAAATCCTGAAACCCGAAAAGACATCTTGCGTTTGACCAAAAAAGTTAAACCCAACATGACGATTCCGGAATTGGAAATTGAGGAGTCGACTAACAAGGCTTTGTCCAAAGCCGAAGAACGCGTTATGCAACTTGAATCGCGTTTACGCGATAAAGAAGCAAACGAAGATTTAGAACGTCGTCGTCAAGCCGTCATCAAAAAAGGACTGGCCTCTGAGGACAACATTGAAGAGATTGAGAAAGTAATGCTTGACAAAGGCATTACCAATCACGAAGCTGCTGCGGAGTATTGGCAATGGATGAAACAATCCGCTGCTCCAACTCCAAGCGGCTATCAACCGAATACCATGAGCAAATTCGACCTGTCTAAGTATTGGAAGAATCCTGTGACTGGTGCCCGTGAAGAAGCTGCGAGGGCGCTTGCGGAATTAAGACAGCCGCGACGTCCGATTGGTTTATAACAACTTTTGGAGATAAGTCATGCCGATTGGTGGTGGAATTATTCCGGCGACAGGTAGTCAGCAATATACCGAACTGACCTACGTAACTCGCCGTGCGTTCATTCCGAAACTCGTTGTCCAGATTTACAACTCAACCCCGCTCATGGCTGCGCTTATCGCTAACAGCCAACAAGCGTCGGGCGGTGTAAGCTCGGTCACGGTTCCGGTCCAAGGTTCACAATTTGTGAACGCTCAGTGGTCAGATTACTCTGGTTCATTCAACCAGCCTTCTGTCCAACAAGGCGCTTACAATGCGGAATTCGATCTGAAACTGATGATTGCCCCAGTGCCGTTCTTAGGCATGGAAGGCGCGGTTCAGAACGATGCCGCCATTATCCCGTTGATCGAAGCTCGTATGAACGACGCCTCGAACGTGATGATGGACGCAATGGCAACTGCGTTGTACAACAACACGACCAATACGCAACAGTTTATCGGTTTGCCCGGTGCTGTTTCAAATACCGACCCTGCCGCCGGTGCGTACGGAAACATTTCGCGTTCGTCTAACACTTGGTGGCAATCCACTGTGTACAGCGCGGGTAATGTCAATCCGACCCGTCAAAACATCCTCCAGTACATTTCTGGTACCGTCAAGAAAGGCGCTGAAGTGCCAACCTTTGGCGTGTGCGGATTCGGTACTTGGACGCTGTTGGCGCAAGACTACGTCGGTCAAGAACAATACGTCATCACTCCGGGTAACGGATTTGATGGCGATGGCAACGGCCCACAAGCTGCGTTCCGCGCACTGATGGTTGCCGGCGTGCCAATTTACCCAGACCCGTACTGTCCGGAAGGTACCGTGTACTTCCTGAACTCGAACTACTTGTCGCTCTATGTCCATGAGCAAGGTTCGTTCGTGTTTACTGGATTTGAGTCCACGCTCCCGAACTGGCAGATTGGTTATGTAGGCGCGGTTATCACCATTGCAGAATTGGTGTCTACCAAACCGAAAACCATGACCCAGGTTACCGGCTATAACAGCATTAGCCTCTAAGGAGTAACCATGTCACTTTCAGCAAATAAAATCATTCTTGCTAATGCGTCGACCAACACCGCAGCCGCATATTTTCAGCCGATTACCGTTGCCACTGGCACCGGCGCAACGACTGGAGTAACGGTTCCTGCCGGTATCTGGACGATGCTGCCTACGACGAACGTCGTCATTCAGTTGAACACGGCTAACAACATTGCGTCACCGACTTGGGTAAACCTGTCGGCGGTCAACGTTGGCGTGCCATTGTTCATCAGTGACGGTACCAACGTGCAAGCGATTTCGAGCAACACCTCGAACATCACTGTCACGCTGTACGGTTCAAACGGTGGTCAAGCTGTAAGCGGTACTTACAACAACAAGTAAGGAGTCCGTAAATGTCTAATTCAGATTCATTAGCGCAAAGTTACCCAGACGTCGTTGGTTATTACAAACTAGCGTCCATCCGGGCAACTCAGCTCAACACCGCCGGCAACGCGGTTATCACCCTCCCGATTCTGTCGGGAGGCTTGACCAATGGTGGTGGTACGGCTAACTCAGGCGGCGTTATTCTCCGTCGAGTTACCGTGCAAAATCCATCTGGTTCGGTTGCAACCGCAAACGTATCAATCGGTGTTACCAATGATGGCGCGAACTTAGTGACCGCAAACACTGTGTTATCGAGCGTTACGGGAACCGGTAAGTATCAAGACATCAGCATCGCGTCTGCATACCAAACCCAAGTGGTTTCAGGTGCGACGACTCAATGTCTGTACGTCAATGTCAACACGGCTTCTGGCAACAGCAGCACTTGTGACATTATCGTATGGGGCGATGTTGTCAGCTTCTAAAACAGCGGGGGCGAAAGCCCCCCTTGTTGTGTAAATTTATGGAAAAGCAATGGCTCAAACATTACAAGGCTACGTTACGGCTACACAACGTTTGCTGCATGATGCCAACGCTAATTTTTACACAGTCCCTCAGTTAACGGATTACATCAACACTGCACGCGAACGAATGGTTCGTGACAGCGGTGCCTTAAGAACCATCCAAGTAAGTACAGCTCCACTGGCTCCAGAGCCTGGTGCAGCCGCTCCTATTTTTTGGTCATCGGGTGCTACGGTTACTGCCAATCAATACATTGTTTCCAACATCTATATGTACGTCGTGCTGCAAGCCGGTACGTTGGGAACACAAGCTCCTCCTTATCCTGCCGGTAGCGCAAACTACCCGCCATCGACTCCGTTTTTAAATGGCACCGCAACATTGCAATACGCGGGTCCATCGGAAGTCATTAACTGGAATTGCTTACCGTATGAATTGCAAACGTTGGATATTATCAACGTCAATTTGTACTGGGGTAACACAAGAATACCTTTGCGTTATTTGCCGTGGACTCAATTCAATGCTGAGTTAAGATTCTGGCAAAACTACATTGGTCGACCGATTGCGTTTAGCGTTTACGGTCAACAACAAATTTTCCTGTCTCCGGTTCCCGACCAGGTTTACACCATCGAATTAGATACGATTGTGTTGCCGGCTCCGTTGGTTGCTCTGACTGAAACCGACGACATTAACGACCCGTTCACAACGCCAATTCCGTTCTATGCGGCTTATTTGGCCAAGTATTACGAACAGTCTTACGGTGAAGCCGAGATTTATAAACAGGAATACATCAAGCACGTTCAGGCGGTGTTGGTGTCGATCAACACGCGCAGGATGCCAAACCCTTACAGCGTAACGTACTGACATGGCCAATGCAGAACAGAAAAAGTCATATCAGGTTATTAGGCAATTTAGGGGTATAGACACCAAAGCCTATCGTACTGCTATTGATGAAAATGAATTTGCGTGGCTTGAAAACGCCATGCCCGTTGGTCCCGCCAATCTTAGAACCATTCCAACGTCATCGACTTTGGGCGTCAAATTCACCCAAGAAGTTGTTGCGTTATTTAATACCAACATTGGTTTAAACGATTATTTGATTGCGTTTGAAGCCGACGGCAGTTGCGAATACGTTGACTTACAAACCTTAACATTAGGAACACTGGCGTCAGCCGGTACGTTTAGCGTTCAGTCGGCAACCGCGTCGTGTACGTCTGGATCGACTGGCTATGACGGAACCAATTACTTTTTTACGCAAGGCGGCACGGTTACTGGAACGTTTACCGTAGGCATGACGTTGACCGGCTCTGGGATTCCTGCCAATACTCAAATTGTTGGCAGTACGTCAGGCTCAAGTGCTACGGCAACCAGTTCAACGTTTTCGGTCAAATCCAGTCCGACTACGAATACGTATACATCCGGTTCTGGCACGGAAACCGTTCCTGCCGGAGCCAACAGCGTAACCATCACGGTATGGGGTGGCGGCGGTTCCGGTGCGGTTGCTAACGCAAGCACGACACCAGTCGGCTTTGGCGGCGGTGGCGGTGGATACACGCAAAAGACCATTGCCGTTAATGGCGGCCAAACCATGTCGTGGGCGGTCGGCTCTGGCGGCGCTGCTAAAAATTCAGGCTCTGGAACAGGCTATGTCAACGGCGCAGCCGGTGGAAATTCCACAGTAACTGGCTCAGTAGCCGGTGGCACGGTCAATTTATTTGCCGGCGGCGGTGGTGGCGGCGTAGCCCATTCAACCCCCGGCACTGGCGGTTCGGCGTCCGGCGGGGATACCAATACATCCGGTTCATCTTCGGTCAACGCAAACGGTGGCGCCTCTCCTAATGGCGGCGGCACAGCCACTTGGACACTGGGAAGTCCAATTGACGGCAATGCGCCAGGCGGCGGTGGCACGGGTGATGAAAACTCAAACAACAGCGCAGGCGTGTCCGGCTCAGGCGCCAACGGCCAAATATCGTTTACGTATACGTATTCATCGCCAACGACTCAAAACGTTTTTAGTCCAGGCGGCACCATAACCGGCACGTTTGTGATTGGCATGACCCTCACTGGAAGCGGCATCCCGTCCGGAGTGGTTATCCAATCTGCTAACGGCGACGGAACGTTTAACATCAATCAGTCGCTAACGTTAAGCGGCGTCAGCGTCACCGGCACCATTGCGGCTCATTTTACGTTAAACCAATACGTTCCCACATTGACTGGAATTGCCGTTACCGGAACCACAACCAATGCGGCGCCGTCATTTAACGTGTCGCAGTGGGAAAACACATACTTGTTAATTTCGGATTCCTACAAAGGGTATTTCACTTGGGATGGAACCGATTTAGTAAGCATTGGCTCGTTAACGGCTATTGGAATCACTAACGGCGGCGGCGGATACACCGAAGCTCCGACCGTGACCATATCGGTTCCAAACCAAACTGGCGGCGTCCAATCTACAGCGGTTGCTACGGTTACCAACACAGCCGGTCAGGTATTGCAAATTACAGTAAGTAACGTAGGCGCAGGGTACAAGTCCGTTCCGGCGGTGCAAATTGGAGCGCCCCCTACTGGTGGGATTCAAGCGACTGCGGCGGCAACCATATCTTCTGGCCAAGTAGTTGCCATTAGCGTAATAACTCCGGGCGCAGGATACACCTCGGCGCCATCCGTCACGTTAAGTGGCGGCGGTTATTCGACATTGGCGACCGCCAACGCAACCGTCGATACAGGCTCCGTAAACGGCATATTTTTGACGAACGCGGGTTCAGGCTATACGTCTGCCCCTACGGTCACGATAACCGGAGGAAACGGCACAGGCGCGTCCGCAGTGGCCGGATTTTTAACGTTTGCGCAGGGTACCGTAGCCGTTGAAGTTACGGACGGCGGCAATGGTTATACAAACGCGGCTAATACCGTTGTGACCATTACGGGTGGCGGCGGCACAAACGCAGCCGGTACAGCCATCATCAGCGGCGGCATTGTGACTCAGGTCATTATGACCAACCCTGGTACGGGGTACACCAATACGTCCAACATTACCGTGACCATTACCGGCGGTGGCGCCAACGTAAACGCCACGGCTCAAGCGGTTATTACGACCAACCCAACGGTGGCCATAGACAGTTTTAGCGGTCGAGTTTGGCTTGCGCAAGGCCGTACGGTGTATTACACCGCAGCCGGTTCAGTAACGGATTTTGTGTCGGTATCAGCCGGAAACATCATTATGGTGGATTCTACGCTGCACGGCAACATAACCGCCATGCTGTCGGCCAACAACTTTTTATACGTTTTTGGCGACGATTCGATCAACGTGTTTTCCGATGTGCGCGTGACCAATACCGGCGCCACGTTGTTTACCAACACCAACATATCGGCCAGTGTCGGCACCAAACGACCC
>Ga0214173_100159_pt1 | contig 11299 bp, 13 predicted proteins | sample TroBogEpilimnion_34_FD_153011 | JGI IMG/M metagenome (GOLD analysis project Ga0214173, IMG submission 153011) | Freshwater microbial communities from Trout Bog Lake, WI - 25JUL2007 epilimnion | ecosystem: Environmental > Aquatic > Freshwater > Lake > Epilimnion/Euphotic zone | place: Trout Bog... | reverse complement strand
CATTCTCAGCAAGCCCCGAAGTAGGAAACGAATTTGCATCGCCGGCAAGCCCGACCTTTAATGGAGGCGATCACTCGGTGCTATTCACACTCGAGGCAGGCGCACCCGGGCTCAACATTGAGCCATTCGCCGACGCAACGTGGAAATACCAAAAGGAATGGTTGGCAGGTGGAGAATTTCAAGTAACTTCACAAGAGATATCTGGCGCCAGCATTAAAATCGGTCTAAGGTCAATACAATGAACGACTTGACAGAATTGCTCAAAAAGCACATGCCGACGTTCGGTGAGATCAAAAAGCGAGCCAAGCAAAAAGGCGCCGAAACCGACCTCGAGAAGCGTCGCACCCAAGACGTGCCCGGGTGGCATGAGCGAGATGCGGTGATTAAAAAGTTCCGAGTATTCATCCAAGCCGGACTAAATAACCTCGTGACCGGAATCAAGCCCACCATCGAGCAGGCCATGAAAGCCACAGCCACCGACCCGGCAACCATCAAATCGGCTGCCTACCTAGCGGTAGCGCAAAACATCAAGATGGACACCAGCAAGCTCGACGCAGCTCTCAAATCGCTTCATGAAGCAGCGATCGCCGCTGGACTGGACGTGGCCGCCAAACAGGTGAGCATTGAGCCCATCCAAGGTGGACGAGCCGTGACCGACCTGCTGAACCAGCGAGGAATCACGCTCCGCCAACTGACCCAGACCACGCTCGACCGAATCAACACGGCAGTGGCAAATGGCGTCGCCAACGGACACGACTACAAGACGCTCAGTCAGAGCATCTACCAAGCCATCAACGGTCAGAGCCCAGAGACAATCCCGACACCAGCAATGGCGCCCGGATCCTACGGCACCGACGTGGCAGTCCAAACCCGGGCCGACATCATCGCCATGACCGAGACCGGTCGTGCGTACAACGCCGCAACCATTGACACCTACAGCGCCGCCGGTGCCTCGGGCTGGAACTGGATTACCGACGGCAACCCATGTGAGCGGTGCTTGGCCAAAGAGGCGGAGAACCCACACCCGATCGACGACGACGTTCCACCAGAGCACCCGAACTGCCAATGTGGCATGGAGGCTGTCTGGGATAACGCTCAAGCGAGCGATGCGGTATCACAAGACGTAACACAAAGCGCCGAATAAGCGCCTAACCATCATCTAACATTTATCTAGGAGATAAACGACCAATGGCACAAGACATCACCTACGTCGGACTCGGCGACCTTACATACAAAAGCACCGAGGACGGCACCCTCTTGGTCTACGGAGTTGCGACGGATCCCACGCTCGACGTTGACCGTCAAATCTGCGACCCCAGCTGGCTGAAGCAAGCCATGCCCCAGTGGTTCACTTCCGGCGCAAACGTCCGAGAGCAACACTCCTCAATCGCAGCCGGAGTGGGCGTAGAGCTCGCAGCCGAGGGAGACAAGTGGATGCTGAAATCCGAGGTCGTCGACCCGGTCACCCAGACCAAGGTTCGCAAGAAAGTACTCAAGGGATACTCAATCGGAATTAAGGGAGCGCAGGTCATCAAGGACGACGCTGCCCCCAACGGCCGAATTGTCGGAGGCACGATTGTCGAAGTGTCACTGGTTGATCGCCCGGCCAATCCAAGCGCACGCATCGAGATTGCAAAATCCGTCAATGGTGAACTAACCATGACCGAGCTCGAGCCAACCGCCGACGTTGCCAAAGGTGGCCCCGGCTCAGGCCCACACCCCCGTGGAGCAGGCGACCTCGTAACGCACAGTGACTACAAGGCCTATCATGACGACATGGCAGAAACCCACCACGACGCCGCAGACAAGGCCGAAGCAGCTGGTAACCGAGTCGAAGCAGCCAACCAACGCATGACTGCTGAACTACATGAAAACGCCGCCACGGCTCACCGCTTGCAAGCCGCAAAAGCCGGAGGAGACTGGAACAGCCCGGTCGAAGCCGGCAAAATCAGTGAGCTCGCCATGGCCGCTACAAAGATAAACCCAGTGCAAGAGGGAAAAAGCACCGACGCTGAAATCGCCAAGGGCGACGTTGCTAAGACCAGCGACCTCAATGCTGAAGCGATCGAAACCGTCGACGGCGCCGGAGACAAGGCACCAAGCGAGGAAAAGCGTTCCTGCCACCGGTGCTTCGGCCAAGGTGAAGTAGTCGACCCCGACACGAACGACCGAGTGACCTGCCCAGTCTGCAACGGATCAGGCGAGGAACCAGAGGACTCAACCCTCCACCACATCAACCAGAGCCCATCACACCCGGGAGCTGACGGCGACGACCAAAAGACCATCAACCAGAGTCCAAGCCACCCGGGCGCCGAAAAGGACGCCGATGCAGAGGTGACCAAGGGCAACGCCGCCGACCTCGAGAAGCGAGCATTCTCCAAGACCGAACGTGAGCACGCCGCCATCTCCGGTCAGGCGCTTCCAAGCGGTGCATTCCCGATCAAGAACATCCAAGACCTCAAGAATGCCATTCAGAGCTTCGGCCGGGCCAAGGACAAGGACGCAGCCAAGGCGCACATCATCGCTCGAGCCAAGGCACTCGGACAGACGAACCTGATCCCAGACAACTGGAAAGGCACCGAAGCCGAGACCTCCAAGGCCGACCACAACCCGGCTGACCTCGAGAGCGTCCGCACCGCACTAATCTCACTCATCAAGAGCGAGCTCGACGAAATCGCCCGAGGCGAGGAAAACGAGATCGCCGACGTTAGCGAACTGCTGACCAGCCTGAGCATTTTCCTTGGCTGGTGGGGAGGCGAAGCCGACGAGGGTGAAACCCCGGCTCCATTTGCAACGACAGACACCGACGACCAACCATCAGGAGATGACATGGCATACATCGCAATGGGCGTAAGCCCCGACTTAATCAAGTCAGCGACCAGCGAGGAGGCAACGGATGAGATCCGTGCTGAATTGCGCAACGAGATCGTAAAGGCATTAGGCCTTGACGACAGCACTACCAAGGCTGCACTAGCAGAGGCAAAAGAGGAGCTAACGCTTCTAAAGGCCGAGCTCGCCGCAGTCAAGGAGATGGCTGCACCCGGAGGCCCAGCCCTCCGTCAAACCCAAGTTCAGGCCAACAAGTCTGGACAGGTAGACCAACTACGCAGTGAAGCGGATCGCCTCCGCAAGACTGCGAGCCAAGTCATCGACACAAGTTTGCGAAACGCCTACATCGAAAAGGCTCTAAAGCTAGAGCACGATGCCGACGCCATCGCACGCAACTAGAAGTACCCCAACCATCTATCCACTAGGAGAATTAAAATGGCTTTAGCAGCCCCTACCATCGACATGATGTTCGACGGTTTGCCACAGGAAAAGCGCCTTGACCGCTTCGAAGCGTACAAGTCAGCCCTGTCAGCATGCCAGTCACAAGCACGTGTTGAAACTGCTCGTGGCGAGCGCACCTTTGAAAAGGGTGTCGGAATCGTCAAGAGCGCATCAGCTCGTCTGCGTGACGACCTGACCAAGTCCGTATCCGCCGACCAGTTGGCCGCAGTTGAGTCCGCACTCGCTGGCACCGACATCGTCAAGGAATGGACACTCACCAACCCACTGAACTCAGTTCCATACGGCAACATCGGTCTCGTACCTTACGACCTGCAGCCTGCATTGGAAATGCTCGTTCCAAAAACTTTTATTTTGCGGAACTCGATCGCTCGTGTAGGAGCAGTCGGTCAGGCATTGGAATTCCGTCGCATCCTCGGTGTGAGCAACTCACGCACCGGTGGCGTCTCCAACCTGAACACGTTCTTCAACTCGAACACCAACACCGCTAACTTCAACGGCGTAACACTGAACCGTCCAAACCTCATCTCGTACTCGGCTGACCGAATCGTCAAGCCATACGTCGAGCAGGGTATCTCGGACTCCGTGTCACTCCAAGCTGAATTTGCCGGTAAGGGATATGCTGACCTCCGTCAACTTTCACACACCGCCGCAATTTGGTCACACATGTTGGGTGAGGAAAACAACATGCTCAACGCAGTCTCGACTCCGTTGGTCATCACCGGCATCACTGCAACCGCAGCGACCGACACCTCAACCACCGGCACCGGGCTTCCAGCTCTGACCTCAGCTCCAGTACTCGTTACGTTCTCGAGCGCCGCAGGTGAATCACAGGCCATCTCGGCTGGATCCATCGCATCAGGCGTTGCAGGAAACGGAATCAAGTTGAGCGCACTGTCAGGCGTCCCAGCCGGCACGATCGGTATCAACATCTACGTGACCGTCTCCGCAGGCGTGTTTTACAAGGGTGCAACCGTTCTCAGCAACGGCGCAAGCCCATCGGCGTTCACCCTCGTAACCGCATTGCCAAGCACCAGCGCCGACAACGGCTCCGCTAACGGCAACAACTTCGGTGGTACCACCTTGGGAACCGCAGGCTACGACGGCTTCATCTCGGAGCTCGCCAACCCTGCCTACTCAGGCTACGTACAGGCCCTCAACGGTTACCTGAACACTGCAGAGCCCGGCGCAGACTTCCAGAATGCGTTCATCTCACTGTTCAACTCCGTACAGGCAGACCCCGACTTCATCTTGACCACCGCAGCAGTACGCCGTGAGTTGGCTAAGACGATTCAGCAGCAGGGAACCCCAACCGGTTACCGTCTCACCTACGAGACCGGCTCCGACGGATTCACTGTTGGTTCAGTCGTGACTGGAATCGCCAACGAAGCCACCGGAAAAGTTGTCGATGTAATGGCTCACAGGTTTATGCCTGCTGGTGTCGCAATCGTTCACTCAACGCAGTTGCCATTCCCAGACTCGGGTGTCAGCACGACAGTCACTGCCAACAATGTTGTTGACCAGATGGTTATCGAATGGCCCCAGATTGGCATGAGCTACGATTTGAGCACTTACTCTTTCGGCACTTTGGCCTTCCACGCTCCAGCATGGTCAGGCATCATCACAGGTATTCTCTAAACAGAGAACACAGTCGCTAATCAGAAATGATTAGCCTCGGCAGGTTGAGCCGGTCTGGGTTTCCCCCTTTTCCCAGACCGGCTCCTTGCCACCACTAACATGACAACAATCAACGCCACCGAAACTTGGCCCGAGCTCTACTGGAAAGTGACATGCGACTCGTCGGATCCGACAAAGGATTAAAGGAAGTACAAATCAACGAGGGTTCCGTCGCAAAGCGTCAAAAGGACGGCACGTTCCACGTCGAGGGTCAAGCAGCAAAGACACTTCTCAAAACAGGTGACTTCGCAGTTGCCGGAACCACGTTCCGATCGGCCCGGGGATACCGGTGCGAGTGTGGTTTCGTCTCAGTATTCAAAGACCGCTGCGGCAAGTGCGGTGGCACCGACCTAACCCCCGAGGAGGACGAATGACCGTAATTGCACCGTTCTACCTCAGCGAGGGAAACCGGGTTCCATACGTAACCCAAACCGAAGTGCTGAACTCGGCCACCGCCGCCAGCATCGACTTCTCCAACCTGATCCCCGACGCAAGCCTGAACGCCCAATCCGTGGCGCTTCAAGAGCTGATAGTCCGAGCATCAACCAAGGCTGACAACTACTGCCTCGGCGCCTTAGGCACCCTCTGTGCCACGGTGAATACCGAGAACGGCCGCTACCGAATCAACCGCCAAGGGCAATTCATCATCCAGCCCTACTACTGGCCAATCCTCGAGCTGCGCTCCTTTGAGTTCGGCTACGCACCCGGACAGGGCATGAACAACGTGCCACTGAACGACTCCAACACATCCATCGAGCGTGACCAGTTCATCATCACGAACCAGTACGGCCTGAGCCAAGCAACGTCGATCGGAGGACTGAACCTCGTCGGCGGAGCATGGGGAAACGGCCAAGAGCAGTTCTGCCAATGGGAGTACGTGAACGGCTTCGCCAATACGTTCTCAAGTGGCGCAGTCGCCGCAGGTGATACCAACATCACGGTCGACAGCATCATCGGCATCTACCCGGGATCCACCCTGACTATCTGGGATGGAGCCAAGGACGAGCAAATCGTCATCGCCTCGACGTGGGATAGCGCCACCTACACACTCCCACTGACCGCACCACTGAAGCACGCCCACACCACCGGCGTCAACGTGAGTGCAATCCCAGCGACCGTCAAGCAAGCGGTGATTCACTTCATCGTTGCCATGGTCAAAGAGCGTGGAGCCGGAGGACTCGTGCTGAACGAACTTGGCGAACCAGTCGCCACCAGCAACCGCACCACCGGGCAGCTCTACGACGAGAGCGCCGGATACGACCTGCTGGACTCGTTCCGCCAAATCTGGGGTCGAGCATAATGAGCAGAGCCACGGTGCGCCAAGCAATCGTGAACTACCTCAACGGCGCCAACGTAACCGGGCTCACCACGGTGTTCGGCTTCCCACCGAAGCTCACACCCGAGGGAGACTTCTACAACGGATCAGACCCGAACCACAAAAGCGGAGCCATCATCTACCTCTACCTAGAGCAAGAGCGAGAAAACCGCATTGCGTTCGGAGGCCCACACGACGGCCGCAAAATGGTCGAGTACACGTGGGTCATGGACTGCTACTTCCGAAGCACCACGCCAAAGAGCGAGGACGCCGGACAAGCCAACGAGGCATTCCTCGACAGCCTTGTCGCAGCCATCCGAGCTGATAGAAACGCCGGCGCCCCGGGAACCATCTTCCAATGGGGAGAGGGAACCCTACCCGGATCACCCGACATTGACGTAACTTCGTATTACCCACGCAACATCAACGGCGCAGCCAGCGTCACCCAAACCTACTCCCAGCTCCGAGTAATCGTGCTGGAGGAGATCGAGTCATAAGGAAACCACCATGGCACAATTCACCTACAACGGCGACGAGACACTCGTCTACCCAAACATCGTCTCAGACGGCGCTGTGCTTGTCGCAGAGCCCGGCAAGGCCTACGACCTAGACCAAGCACCTGACGAGCGTTGGAGTGGCGCACAAGCCCCTACAAAGGCTCCAGCCGCTGACCCAGCACCAACCGAAGCACCAACCGACCCAACCACAACCAACTAAGGAACCGACATGGCATTTTTAACAGCCAATAGTTATCTCGGACTAATCGCCGAAGCCACCCGAGGAACCCTCCCCGGATCAGGCACGCCGACTTACATTCCGATTCAGACTCCACAGATTACGCCGATGCAGACGTTCCTGCGTGACGAGGCGCTTCGTGGTTCACCAACGCTTGTCTATGACAACGTACAAGGCGTACGACACGATGAAGTTGAATTCAAGACTTTCATCTACGCTGACACGTTCCCACTTCTGCTGACCGCAGTCCTCGGTGGAAACGACACCGTCACCGGCACCGGGCCATACACCCACGCCATCAAGTTGTACAACAACGCAGCCAACGGCTCACAGCCAAAGAGCTACTCGTTGCTCGACTTCGACGGCGCCAACTACTTCACCGTGACCGGCGCACAAGCCGACAGCCTGAACCTCACGTTCGGTGCTGAAGCCGCAGCCGACGCCACCATCAAGTTCTTTGGCAACCCATACACCAGCTACACGACAGCCCCGGCTCCGTTCACAAGCCTGAGCCTCTCGACCGAGCACATGGTGCCAGCGTGGGATACGACCATCACGGTCGGCGGAACCACGTTCACCTACATCGCCACCGGCGAGCTCTTGCTCTCACGTAAGACCCAGCCCATTTTCACAATGGGAACTCAGGCGCCACACGTCAACTTCGCAGGCCCACTCGAGGTGACCGGTAAGTTCACAGCCGTCGTTGACTCCAACGCCGACACATGGTCGACCGGATCCGGAGCAACCGCACTGACCCGAAGCCCACAAGCCGTGGTGATTACGTTCTCAGACCCCAACGACGCAACCGGTGGAACCCAGCACTCAGTCAGCTTCACGATGACTTCGGCGCAGTTTTTCAACCCCAAGCGCACAAGAGGAAAAGAGTACACAGAGGTAGAGGTCGAGTTCGTAGCAAACGCAGACACCACCGACGCAACCCTCGGTTACAGCCCGATTGCAACGACTACCATTAACGGTACGTCAACCGCTTACCAGACCGGGTACTAAACCACTAAGAAAGGGTAACCATGCCAGCGATCGAACTGCCAAACAGCCAGTCGGCAATCATCAAGACCAAGGACGAAATCACCGAGCGAGAAGCTCGAGTCATCTCCCGGGCCTACATGAGAGCCGCCGGTTCGGCCGTCAAGTTGTCCAACCTCGGCTTCGACGAGACCAAGCCTGAAACATGGGCGGTCATGGCGGAGCTCTCCGATGAGGATCAGAACAATCTCGACGGCTACCAAGCAGCCCTCATCGCTGGCATGGTGAAATCATGGTCGTTCCCAACGCCACCGAGCCAAGAGAGCGCACTGGACTTGCCACGTGGCACGTTCACGTTGCTCGCCGACGCCTGTGGTGATGAGTACAACCGCACAGAGGAGTTCGGCCCCGACGGAGCGATCGACCCAAAAGCGCCTACCGCCGACTGAACCGGCTCGCAGAGGCACTCAAAGGTAGACAAGCAGAGGTCGACACCGAGCTGATGGACATGTACCGGGAGTACCGCTTCCGAAGCAAGTTCGGCGGATCACACAAAGACTTCCTAGACCAGCCGGTAATGACCACCGAATGGCTCGTACAAATCGACAACGTCGTCCAAGAGGTGACCAATGGCTGAGTGGATACAAACCGACGGCATCGACTCCGTCATCAACCGCATCCAGAGCCTCGTGGACAAGACCGACCTTGCCTCACGAACCATCGTGACCAAATCGGCGGTGATTATTGCCGACGCAGCCAAGCGCAACTTCCGCCCACGCCCGGCTGGATCCGCACGCACCAACAAAAACACCGGAGAGCGGTATTACACTTCCGCCGGCGCATTCAGGGCTCAACCACCACGCCCAACGAACCGCACATACAACCTCCAAAGGTCAATCAGGATGCAAAGCGTCGAGCGCATTGGAGTCGGAGTCTGGCAATCAACCGCCGGGCCACAAGAGGGAATCAAGTACGCAGCACCGGTCGAATTCGGCACAGCCCGAAGCAGGCCGTTTCCTTACATGCGTCCGGCGCTCGAGGAGACCATGCCACGCATCACGGAAATCTACAAAGAGGAATGGCGCAAGGCGCTTCTCTAGCAAGGACTTAACATGGCAGACGCAGGCTCAGTAATCGTTCGGCTACTTGCCGACATCAGAGAATTCAAAGCCAAGATGGCGGAGGGTCAAGGACTCATCAAAGAGTTCGGTGCGTCCGCAGACACCATGGGAGCACGCCTCAATAGCGTTGCTCAAAAGGCTTCCACCGGGCTGATTCTGGGAATCGGCGGTGCGCTGGTCTACGGCGTCAAAAAGGCCTACGACTTCCAAGAGTCGCTAGACAAGATCCAAAACCAATCAGGCGCAACCAAAGCCGAGGTCGATCGCCTAAGCAGTGCCATCATCAGCACCTCCAACGCCACCGGCAAAACCACGTCCGAAGTTGCCAACTCGGCGCTGATAATCGAACAAGCCGGCATCCGAGGCGCCAAAGCAATCTCACTCATGGACGCCAGCGCCAAGGCCTCGGTTGTCACCGGCACCGACCTCACCTCGGTGACCAAATCGCTCATTGCCGTCCAAAACTTGCAAATCGCCAAGGGCATGAAAATCAACGACCTGACCGGAATCCTCGTCGCCGGATCCAAGGACTTCGTCGGTGGGCTCTCGGCAGAGGAGTCCATGCTGACCGGACGAGTCGGAGCCGCCCTTGCCAACTACGGACTAAGCCTCAAAAACATCATTGGCATCGGTGCTGAATTCTCCCGAGTCGGACTACCCACCCGGGCCGTCCTGTCGTTCGTAAACAGCATGAGCAACCTCGACAAGTCTGCCGTGGACTCCAAGGGCAAGCTCACGCCATACGCACTTGCGCTGAAGCAACTCGGACTGAACCAGACCGAACTCGCCGCCATGTCCAAGCGTGGTGACATTGTCGGAATCCTCAAGGCAATCAACGAGCAAGCCATCCGGGGTGGGCAACCACTAAAGGACTACGTCGAAGCCGTGTTCGGTAAAGCCGGAGCACCCTCGGCATCTGCGCTGATTAAAAACCTAACTGCAATCTCGCAAGTGCAAAAGGACATCAACGGCGCCGGATCCCAATCGTTCGCTGCAATATTCTCCAACGTGTCAAAGCAACTCGGGCCACAGCTCACCATCCTCAAAACCCAACTGAGCAACACACTGTTAGAGGCAGGCAAAGCCATCCTCCCAACGGTTGCCACCATCGTGAAGTGGATAGGTGATTTCGCCAAAGCAATCAACGACCACCCACTGCTCAAGGACACGCTCGGAGCCGGGCTGGCCGCAGCGTTCCTAGCCTCGGTCGCAATCAAAGCCAAGAGCGCATTCAAAGCCATTGGTGATTTGTTCGGACTGGGCAAAAACACGCCACAGGTAATCGCCACAGGAGCCAACACCGACGCACTGATTGCCAACACCGACGCACTGCTCGGCAACTCCGGGAGTGGGCTTGCCGGCGGTCTAGCAACTGGTGCTGAAGCTGCTGGCACACTAGGAGCAGGAGGAGCACTGGTCGTTGCAGCTGGAGTCGCCGGACTAGCTCTCGCCGGGTATACGCTCTTTAAGATTGCAACAGTTCCGCAAGCCAAAAACTTCTACCCGGTTCCAAACGCCTCAACCGGAATCACCCCAATTGCCGGTAGTGGTCGAGGTGGCGCAGCATGGCCAACCACAAACACAGTCGTCATCAAGCACAAGAAAGGCTAGACAATGAGCGACCAAGCGTCATGGACAGGCCCGGCAGTAAACAACATCGAGATAGAGCTCGACTCCGGTGTGATCGGAGACAATCTCCTTTCGGATCCCAAATTCATTGACGCCGTGGCAAAGGCCGTCCGCAACCAACTGCTGAAGGACGCCCGAACCATGAAAACGCTCTTCGCCCAATGGGGAGGACAGGTTAAGTAATGACGCAACTCGCTTCGCTTCCTACGCTCAGCGTCCAAATTGCGTTCAACCCGAGCAACCTGCAAACGCTGACCCAGACATGGACTGACGTGACCGCCTACGTCCAAGAATTCACCACCAGCTCTGGGCGCCAGCACTTCCTCGATCGCATCGAATCGTCAACGTTGTCAGCCACACTTGACAACCGCACCGGCTACTTCCTCAATGGTACGACAAATGGTACCGGTTACGTAATCCGCCCCCGGCTTCCAATCAAGGTGACCGCCACCACCGGAGGCATTACCTACCCGGTCTTCTTCGGACTGCTCGAGAGCGTCGAGGAGCGAAGCCCCGACGTGCTGAATCAAGACCTCCTCGTCCGGGCAAC